>Ga0187894_10005493_pt1 | contig 12892 bp, 12 predicted proteins | sample GBC1701081metaG_FD_136650 | JGI IMG/M metagenome (GOLD analysis project Ga0187894, IMG submission 136650) | White microbial mat communities from a lava cave in the Kipuka Kanohina Cave System on the Island of Hawaii, USA - GBC170108-1 metaG ... | reverse complement strand
GCGGCCGAGCCGGGCAGGGGGAAGCGCTGCACCGTGGCGCGGCCCTCGGGCCGCGACGGGACGTCGCCGAAACGGGGAGCGTCGTGCGGGCGGCGACCGGCCGCCTGGCCCTCGGCCAGCGCCTTGGCCGCCTCCTCGGCGCCGATGATCCGCACACCCTCGCCCCGGCGCGGCGCCGGGCGCCGATCGCGGCGCTCGGCTTTCCCCGGCTCGTCCAGTTCGTCGTCGTCGTACTCGTCCACGGGGGCCTCCTGCCTCATCGGGGAACCGGCCTCAGACCTCCAGCAGCTCCTGCTCCTTGTGGAGGAGCAGCCGGTCGATGTCGGCCACGTAGTCGTGGGTGATGCGGTCCATCTCCTTCTCGGAGCGTTCGAGGTCGTCGGCCGAGATGTCGCCGTCCCGCTCGAGCCCCTCGAGGTCGTGGCGCGCCGCCCGCCGCACGTTGCGCACCGCGACGCGCGCCTCCTCCGCCTTGTGCTTCACCATGCGGACGAACTCCTTCCGGCGCTCCTCGGTGAGCGGCGGGAACACCAGGCGGACCACCTGGCCGTCGTTGCCCGGATTGATGCCGATGTCCGACAGCTGGATGGCCTTCTCGATGGCCCGGATGGCCCCCTTGTCGTAGGGCGTGATGACCAGCAGGCGGGCCTCGGGCACGCTGAAGCCGGCCAGTTGCTGCAACGGCACCTCGCTGCCGTAGTAGTCGACGCGGAGCTTCTCGACCAGGCCCGGTGACGCCCGCCCGGTGCGCACGCCGGCGAACTCGGCCCGGGCGTGGTCGAGGGCCTTGGCCATCTTCTCCCGGCTGTCGCTCAACACCGCAGCGGCCAGCGAGTCGTCGTCCATCAGCCGACCAGCGTACCGATCGGCTCGCCGGAAAGGGCTCTTCCCAGGTTGCCCGGTGTCATGACGTCGAAGACCAGGACCGGGAGCGCGTTGTCCTTGCAGAACGTGATGGCCGTGAGGTCCATCACCCGGAGGTCCTGGTCCAGCACCTCTTTGAAGGTGACCGAGTCGTAACGGGTGGCGCGGGGATCGCGGCGAGGATCGGCGGAGTACACGCCGTCCACGCCGCTGTGGGTTCCCTTCAACAAGACCTCGGCCTCGATCTCGACGGCACGGAGCGCGGCGGGCGTGTCGGTCGTGAAGAACGGGTTGCCCATCCCGGCACCGAAGATGACCACGCGGTCCTTCTCCAGGTGGCGGATGGCCCGGCGCCGGATGTAGGGCTCGGCCACCTCGGCCATGTGGATGGCCGAGAGCACCCGCGTGGGCTGGCCGTGACGCTCGAGGGCGTCCTGGAGCGCCAGCGCGTTGATGACGGTGGCCAGCATGCCCATGTAGTCGGCGGTGGCCCGGTCCATGCCCGCACCGGCGCCGGTGGACCCTCGCCAGATGTTGCCGCCGCCGACGACGACGGCGATCTGCACACCGAGGGCCCGGCGCGCGTGGGCGATCTCGGTGGCCAGGCGTTCGACGACCGGGCCGTCGATCGTCTCGTCGGACGACGCGCTGGCGAACGCCTCGCCCGACAGCTTCAGCACCACCCGGGACCACCGGGAAGTCGGCACCTGCTAGGCCCCGACGACCACCTGGGCGAAGCGCTCGACGCGGGCGTCGCCGAGGACTTGTCGGACCGACTTCTTGTCGTCCTTGGCGAAGGGCTGGTCCAGCAGGACCCGCTCCTTGTACCAGCCGGTGAGCATGCCCTCGACGACCTTGGGGAGCGCCGCCTCGGGCTTGCCCGCGTTCCGGGCGGTGGCTTCCAGCGTGGCCCGCTCCTCGGTCACCAGCGCCTCGGGCACGTCCTCCCGGGTGACGTACTGCGGCCTGCCGAAGGCGGCGTGCACGGCCACGTCGTGGGCCAGCTCGGCTGTGCCGCCGGCCAGCTCGACGAGGACCGCGTTGACGCCGCGGCCGCTCTGGGTGTGCAGGTAGGCGTCGAGCACGTTGCCGTCGGCCGCCGCGAAGCGCACCACCCGGCCCAGCTCGACGTTCTCCTTCATGGCCAGCTTGAGATCGTCGATGGCGGCGAGGCGGGATCGGGCGGCACCCTCTCCCTCGGTGGCCACGGCCTCGGCCAGCCGTTCGGCCAGGCCGACGAAGTCGGGCGACTTGGCCACGAAGTCCGTCTCGCACTTCAGCTCGACCACCGCGGCCACCTGGCCGTCGCGCACCAGCGCGACGGCACCCTGGGCGTTGGCCCGGTCGGACCGCTTGGCCGACGAGGCCAGGCCCTTCTCCCGCAACCACTTCGTGGCCGCCTCGAAGTCCCCGTCGTTGGCGACCAGAGCCGTCTTGGCGTCCATCATCCCGGCGCCGCTGGTCTGGCGAAGACGCTGCACGTCCTTGGCCGTGAACTCACCCATTGGTCTCGGCCCCCCGGTCGTCGGGCTCGGGCTCGGGCGCCTCGGCGGCGGGCTCGGGCGCCTCGGCGGCGGGCTCGGGCGCCTCGGCGGCGGGCTCGGGCGCCTCGGCCGCGGGCTCGGGCTCGGGCGCCTCGGCGGCGGGCTCGGGCTCGGGGGCCTCGGCGGCGGGCTCGGGCTCGGGGGCCTCGGCGGCGGGCTCGGGCGCCTCGGCGGCGGGCTCGGGCTCGGGCACCGGGACCTCTGCCGTGGTCCGGGTGGCCTGCAGCCGCGCCTCGCGCTCCTGGGCCTGGACAGCGGCCTGGCGGCGCGCCTCCAACTGCTGCTGGGCCCGGCGCGCATCGGCCTCGGGGTCAGGACCGGCCGCCGCGGCGGCGGCCGAGGACGAGGATGCGGCCCGCCGGGACGCCATGAAGCGGCCCTCCTCGACGGCGTCGGCGATGACCCGACACATCAGCGAACCGGCCCGGATGGCGTCGTCGTTGCCGGGGATGACGTAGTCGATCACGTCGGGATCGCAGTTCGTGTCCACCACCGCCACGATGGGCAGGCCCAGCTTGTTGGCCTCGGTGACCGCGATGTGCTCCTTCTTGGTGTCGATGATGAACACCGCCTCGGGGAGGCGGCTCATGCCCCGTATCCCGCCGAGATTGCGCTGGAGCTTCTCGAGCTCGCGGCTGAGGATGAGCGCCTCCTTCTTGGGCATGGCCTCGAAGTCGCCGGCCGCCTTCATGCGCTCGTACTCGGTCATCTTCTTGACCCGGGCGCTGATGGTGGAGAAGTTGGTGAGCATCCCGCCCAGCCATCGCTCGTTGATGTACGGCATGCCGCACTGGGCGGCGAAGCTGGCGACGGGGTCCTGCGTCTGCTTCTTGGTCCCGACGAACAGGATCGAACCGCCGCCCGCCACGGTGTTGCGCACGTAGGAGTACGCGGTCTCGATGCGCTGCAGGGTCTGGTTCAGGTCGATGATGTAGATGCCGTTGCGCTCGCCGAAGATGAACCGCTTCATCTTGGGGTTCCAGCGCCGGGTCTGGTGGCCGAAGTGGACCCCGGCCTCCAGCAGTTGCTTCATGGTGACGACGGCCAACGGGCCTCCCGCGGTTTGGCAGAGCCCGGCGGCGGCGCCTGGGGCGACCGTGGGAGCCGCCGAGCTGTGGATGGGTCGACCCGATCCAGCGCCGGGTCGCGTCGGAGTGTACCCGCCGCCGGAGGGCCGGCACTCCGGTCCTCAGCGGAGCGGTGCGGTGGTTCACTGGAACGGTGGAGTTCGACAGGCTCAGCACCGGCGAGCGGGTCGTCGTCGTCTCGGGCACGACGCTCGCCTTCGACCTGCTCTTCCTGCCCTGGCACCGCTTCGACCTCGGCATCGTGGTCGTGCCGCGGACCGCGGTGCAGTGGCCCTTTGCGCTCCTCGGCGTGCCGGCCCTCCTGCTGAGCCTGGCCATGGTGGCCGCGGTGCTGCTGGGCCGGGCCAGCGACGCCGCCCTGCCCGCCCCGCTGGCCGGGTGGCCCCACCTGCTGCAGCCGGCCGGGCTGGCCGTCGCCACGCTCCTGGTCGTCAAGCTGCTGGCCCTCAGCCACCCACTCGGCTACGGCGCCTACGCCGGCGTGCTCCTGGCCGGCCTCCTCAGCTTCGGCGGCCACCTGGTCCGTCGAGAGACCGGGGGGCCGGCGGTCCCGCCCCCCGGCACCTGACCAGCCCCGCCCCGCAGCCGGCTGCCGACCGGCTCACAGGTGGTTGCCAGACTCCGGTGATGTACTTCCGGCGGTGTTCCACCTGACCTTCGTGAGCCACGAGCTGCGGCGCCGCCTCGGGCGCACCGTCTTGACGGCGGTCGGCCTGGCCCTCGGCATCGGGCTGGTGATCGGCATCATCGGGGTGTCCCAGGGCCTGGACGACGCGCAGGACGACGTGCTGGCTCCGCTGCAGTCCGTCGGGACCGACATCCTGGTGACCCGGGTGGTGGGCCAGACGCCGGCGTCCGCCGGCTCGACGACGCCGAGCACGCCGGCGCCGGGTGGTGCCCCCGAACGGGGCGGCGGCTTCTTCGCCGGCCGGGCGGGCGGCATCGGTCAGGCCGACACCGATGCCCTCCTGGCCGAGAACCGCAACGTGGTGACCGACCTGGCCGCGCTGGGCGAGCCGGGCCAGCCGTTCACCCGCGACTTCTTCCTGTCGGCGACCCTGCTGAGCTTCCCCGAGGAGGCCGTGGACGAGATCCGGGGCGTCGACGGCGTCACCAGCGTCGTCGGCGGGCTGTACCAGCTGGCCGAGCACCAGACGGGCACGGTGCCCGAGATCGTGGCCTCCATCCAGACCGGCGGGGAGACGTTCACCCAGACCGTTCGCCCGGAGCCGATGAGCGACGCCGAGCGCGCCGCCTTCCAGCAGTGCCTGGCCGCGCAGGGTGTCACCATCGGCCCCCCCGGGGCCGGTGGCGGCGGGCCTCCCGGCGGGGGCGGGCGAGGGCCCAATCCGGCGTTCGACCAGTGCTTGCCGCCGCGCTTCTTGGAGTTCCGGGCGCAGTTCACCACGCCGCTGCGCACGATCCAGCAGGTCGTCGACCCGCCGTCGACCGACATCACCAGCGCGAGCTACACCGCGGCGGGTGTCGACCCCGCCCAGCCCGACGTCGGCCTGGTCACGGCCGGGCAGCTCAGCGCGGGTCGCTGGCTCGGCGTCGGCGGTGCCGCCGGGACCGAGGTGCTGCTCAACGTGGCGTACGCCAACACCAAGGCGGTGGCCGTCGGTGACACGATCCCGATCAACGGCACCGACTACACCGTCGTCGGCCTCGTCCGGCCCACGCTCACCGGCAGCACGGCCGACGTGTACTTTCCGCTGGCCACGCTCCAGGCGCTGGCGGGCAAGGCCGGCCGGGTCACCCAGGTACTGGTGACGGTCGACCGCGCCGGTGCCGTGGACCGCGTGGCCGACGCCATTCGCACCGTGCTCCCCGGGGCCGAGGTGGTGACGACCGAGGCGCTGGCCGACCGGGTGACCGGCAGCCTGGCTGACGCGCAGAGCCTGGCCAGCCGGCTGGGCGGCGCCCTGGCGGCAATCGTGCTGACCGGCGCGTTCGCCATCGCCGTGCTCCTCACGTTGTCGTCGGTCGCCAAGCGGGTCCGGGAGATCGGCACGCTGCGGGCCATCGGCTGGTCCAGGGCCAGGGTGGTCCGCCAGATCCAGGGCGAGACCCTCGGCATCGGCCTGCTGGGCGGCGTCCTCGGCGTGGGCGTGGGCGCCCTCGTCTCGATGGCGGTCGGGCAGCTCTCGCCCACACTGTCGGCCACCTCGACCGGCCTACCCGGCATTGCCAGCTCGTCGCTGGCCGGCGTGTTCGGCCAGGCCACGGCGGCGGCCACGACCACCGAGATCCAACTGTCGGCCCCGCTGCGCCCCGCCACGCTGCTCGTCGGCATCGGCCTCGCGCTGCTGGGCGGGCTGCTGGCCGGCCTCGTCGGTGGATGGCGCGCCGCCCGCCTCGCCCCCGCCGTCGCGCTCGGGGACCTCGGGTGACCGGTCACCTCTACGAGCTGCGCGACGTGCGCCGGGTCTACCGGGCCGGCGCCGGCGACGTCGCCGCGCTGGACGGCGTGGACCTGATCGTCGGCGGCGGCGAGTTCGTGGCCGTGGAGGGCCCGAGCGGCTCGGGCAAGAGCACGCTGCTGCAACTCCTCGGCGCCCTCGACCGCCCGACGTCCGGTTCCCTCCTGTTCGACGGCCGCCAGCTGCGCGACCTCGGCGAGCGTGAGCTGACCGGCGTGCGCAGCCGGGACATCGGTTTCGTCTTCCAGGGCTTCAACCTCATCCCGACGCTGACCGCGGCCGAGAACGTCGAGGTGGCGATGGTGCCGCTGGGCACCCACCGACGGGCGCGGCGCGGCCGGGCAACCGACCTGCTCGGCCAGGTGGGGCTGGCCGGCCGGGCCGGGCACCTGCCCTCACGGCTGTCGGGCGGCGAGCAGCAGCGGGTGGCCATCGCCCGGGCCCTGGCCAACCAGCCCCGGGTCATCCTCGCCGACGAGCCGACGGGCAACCTCGACTCCGCGACGGCGGGCGAGGTGGTGGAGGTCCTGCGGGCGCTGTCCACCGAGCAGTCGGTGACGGTGATCGTGGTCACCCACGCGGCGGACGTGGCGGGCCGGGCCGGCCGGCGCATCAGCCTGCGGGACGGCCGGGTGACCGAGGACCGGATGGTCCCGGTGGTGCCGACCGGCTGAACCGGCCGCGCCGGCGACCGGCACGCCCGTTCTGGTAGGGCGAACGCCACCGTTCTTGGCCTGGTTCACGGACCAGAACGGGCCGGTGGAGCCGCCGGCCGCGCCCGCCGCGCCACCGGCACGCGGGCACGCTCCTACGCGCCTCGCCTGGCCGGGAGCCCGGCACCGGCGGCCAGGATCGTGGCGGCGTCGGCGAAGGCGGTGAAGCCGATGCCGGTGGCCTCGTCGGCCATGGCGTCGGCGAAGCCCTGGCAGGTCGGCGGCAGGCCGGCCACGGCCAGCCCGATCTCTCGTGTCGCCGCGTCCGAGGCGGGCAGCGCGCCGTGCTGCATGGCTCCGCCGGGGTCGACGACCACGTTGCGGGCGCCGCGGAGGCGGGCCTTGGGGGACGTGACCACGGGATCGAACCGGGCCGCCACCGACGTGACGCGGACGCCGGGCGGCAACGGCCCGGCGTTGAGCCGGCGCAGGAAGGCCGACGTCTCCGACAGCTGGGCGACGGAGTCGGACCCGAGGTCGACGCCGCCGGCGAGATCGAACTGGTCCACCACGTTCTTCACGAGGCTCCCGGGCAGCGTGGCGAACACGACCGAGCCCAGCGTCGCCAGGTCGGACCCTCCATGCGGTGTCGCCAGCGTCACCAGCGTCTCCACCGCCGGCGGGGCCGCCGGCCCGAGGGCCGACCGGGCCACCAGCCCGCCCTGGGAGTGGGCGATCACGTCGATCGGCACGCCCGGATGGCGCTCCTGCAGGTCTTCCAGCACCGCCCGCAAGCGACCGCCGGCCGCGGCGATGTCCCCCTGGGTCTCGGCCGCCCCGAAGGAGCGCTCGGCCGTGGTGGCGGCCCGGTAGGAAAAGCGGTGGACGTCCCCGTCGTCGTACCCCAGCTCGTCGGTGCGGACGGTGAACGCACCGCCGCCGTCGGAGGTGGACGCCAGCCCGGACACCAGCACGGCGAGCCGGCGGCCCTGGGGCCGAGGGGCGCGGGTGCCGGCCGGCGTGCAGTCGCCGCGCTGGTCCCGCCAGCGACCCACGGCGGCCACCACCTCCACCGGCACCCGCGCCAGCGAGACGGCCGACGAGGCCACGGCCCGCACCTCGTCGAGGGTGGGCACCGGGTTGAGGGTCAACGCGGCGTCACCGACCCACTCCAGGGCCACGGCGCCGACGGCGGTGGCGGCCTTGGGGATGCCGGCGAGGAACCGCACCAGGCGGTTGCGCTCGCCTCCCTCGCTCTCCGCCTCGAGCGGCCCGTCGGCCACCAGCCGCAGCTCCAGGGCCCCGCCGGCCAGCAGGACGAGGGGGTCCAGGTAGGCGTCGCCGGCCGCCCGGGCGCCGAAGTGGACGCTCGTGCCGGTGGTGCCGACGACGGCACCCGACGCCACCGCCTGGCCGCGAGCCACCGCCACGGTGGCCAGGAAGGCATAGGTGGTGCGGATGCCGTCGGGATGGAGCACGACGACGTGGAGCCGGCCACCGACCTGGCCGGCGAACGCCACCGTGCCCGGCGCCGACGCCCGGACCGGCGTCCCCGGCGCGGTGGCGTAGTCGACGCCCAGGTTGCCGGCCTGGCCCGGCCGGGCCGGCGGGCGGAAGCGGTCGACCACCGGGGCGTCGACCGGCGGCCGGTACACCACGGGGGCGGTGGGCCCGGCGGCCCCGGCGGCGCGCGCCCCGGGGCCGACCGCCAGGCCGAGCGTCGCGACGGCGGTGGCGGTGGCGATGGCGGCGATCGTCCTGGCGGGCCTGGGCACGCGTCCTCCCCTGCAGTGGCACGGCTGGGAGGGGAAGGAGTGCAGCGGTGCGGGCCGGTGGCCCGGGGCGCGTCAGCGGTGGGAGGTGGGCTCCCGGTCGGCGGCCTGGAGGCGGGACCTGAGCTGGATCACCGCCCGGGTGTGGATCTGGCACACCCGGCTCTCGGTCACGCCCAGGATCTCGCCGATCTCGGCCAGGGTGAGGCCTTCGTAGTAGTACAACCCGAGGACGGTCTTCTCGCGCTCGCCGAGACGGCTGATCGACGACGCCAGCAGCACCCGTGTCTCTTCGACCTCGAAGGCGCCGACGGGACCGGCGGCCTGGTCGGCGATGGTGTCCCCCAGGGTCACGGTGTCGTCGCGCTCACCGCCGAGCAGCTCGTCCAGCGGGACCACGCCCACGAACGACACCTGGGCGAGCATGGCCTGGAGCTCGTCCTCGCTGACCGACATCTCCTCGGCCAGCTCGGCGTCGGTGGGAGCCCGGCCGAGCGACGCCTCCAGCTTGGAGAACGCGCGCTCCAGGCTGCGGGCCTTGGCCCGCACGGTGCGCGGGACCCAGTCCACCGCCCGCAGTTCGTCGATGATGGCGCCCCGGACCCGCGTCATGGCGTAGGTCTCGAACTTGACGTTGCGGTCCGGATCGAACTTCTCGATGGCGTCGATGAGCCCGAAGATGCCGTAGCTCACCAGGTCGGCCTGCTCGATGGTGGGGGGCAGCCCCACCGCCACGCGGCCGGCCACGTAGTTCACCATGGGCGCGTAGTGCACGATGAGACCGTCCCGGGCCTGGCGCGCCCCGGTGGCCTTGTACTGCTGCCACAAGGTGTCGAGCGCCCGTCGATGGTCCTGCTCGACCCCGTCCATGGCCCCTGTCGTCGAGCACTCCGGTCGGTGCCGAGTGTAGACGGGCCGCTCCGGCGCCAGATCCCGAGCGTCATGGCGCCGCCGCCCGCTCCCACCAGCCGCCGCGGCCCCGGGCCCAACCGTGCTGCGCGAGGTGCTCGAGGGCGATGGCGACGGCCCCGGGCGGCAGCCCGGTGCGCTCCAGCAGCGCCTCCACCGGCGCCGCCTCCCAGGCCAGGGCGGCCAGCACGACGGCGTCGGCGGCCGACGGCGCCGGCCGGCTGTCGACCGGCGGCCGCCGCCCGCCGGCTCCCACCGTTTCCAGCGAGAGCGCCACCAGGATGTCGGTGACATCGCACGCGGGCGCGCACCCTTCGGCCAGGAGGCGGTTGGTGCCGCCCGATGCCGGGCTTCGGACCGGGCCGGGCACCGCCATCACCGGCACGCCGCGCGCCTCGGCGGCCCGCACCGTGTGCAGGGACCCACCGGCGGGGTGCGACTCGACGACCACCACGACATCGGCCAGCGCGGCCAGCAGCCGGTTGCGGGCCGGGAAGCGCCAGGCCTCTGGTCGCGCCCCGAGCGGCGCCTCGGACAGCAGCAGGCCGGCCTCGGCGACCCGCCGCCAGAGCGCCCGGTGCCGGCCGGGGTACACCACGTCGAGCCCGCTCCCCACCACCGCCACCGGCGGCGCGCCACCGGCGGCGAGAGCGCCCTCGTGGGCGGCGCCGTCGATGCCCAGGGCCAGTCCCGACACGACCGTCACGCCTGATCGGGCCAGCTCCCGCCCGAGCTCGGTGGCCACATCCCGCCCGTAGCCGGTGCACCGGCGGGTGCCGACGACAGCCACACGTTTCGCACCGATGGCGGCCTGGTTCCCGCTCGTGAACAGCACGGGCGCCGCCTCGTGATCGCCGGCCAGGGCCGGCGGATAGCGCGACGAGCCGGACAGCCGGACCGCCACACCGCCCCGGCGGTGCGCATCGGCCACCTGGTGGACCGAGACCGCGGCGGCCGCCCGCGCCCACGGCTGCCCGGCGCAGCCGCGCCGCACCCGGTCCCACGCGGCCGAGGGCGCGCCGTCGGCCAACAGCGCGGCGAGGCGGTCCCAGGCCATGTACGGCAGGCCGGCCAGCGCGGCGGCGAAGGCCCACTCGGGCGGGACGTCGGCACTCATTGGTGCGCCATCCGTCGGATGGCGCACCAATGAACGCCGAGGGAGCGGCCTCCCGGGCCGCTCACGACGCCGCCTCCAGCGCGGGGGCGTCCATCCGCAGGCTCAGCGCCGTGCAGACGTGCTCCTCCCCCACCATCAATGGCGCCCCGTCCAGGTCGGCCAGCGTGCGGGCGACCCGGCGCACCCGGTGCAGCCCGCGCGCGCTGAGCGAACCCGCCCGAAGCCGCCACTCCAGCACCCGCCAGGCCGGCGGCGTGAGCGGCGCCACCTCGTCCATCCGGGCCGGCGGAAGGTCGGCGTTGGCCCGCACGCCGCGCCCGGCGGCCAGGTCGCGAGCGGCCGCCACGCGCGCCGCCACGACCGCCGACGCCTCGCCGGGCGGGCCGCCCAGCAGTTCGGCGACATCGGGCCGGGTGACCGGCAGCCGGAGGTCGAAGCGGTCGAGCAGCGGCCCCGAGAGGCGCCGTCCGTAGCGGGCCCGGGCCGCGTCGGTGCAGCGGCACGACCCGGGCGGCCCACCCTGGCCGCAGGGGCACGGGTTCATGGCCGACACCAGCAGGAAGCGGGCCGGATAGGAGACGGTGGCCCGGGCCCGGCACACCCGCACGACGCCCTCCTCCAGCGGTTGGCGCAGGGCGTCCAGCACACTCGCCGGGAACTCCCCCAACTCGTCCAGGAACAGGACACCGTTGGCGGCCATGCTGATCTCGCCCGGGCGCAGCGACGCGGTGCCACCGCCGATGAGCGAGACCGACGAGGCGCCGTGGTGGGGCGCCCGGAACGGTGGTCGGGTGATCAACCCGCCGGCCGGCAGCCTCGCCCCGGCGGCCGAGTGCACCTTGGTGGTCTCGAGGGCCTGCGCCGGAGAGAGGTCGGGGAGCAGCCCGGGAAGCCGGCGGGCCAGCAGGGTCTTGCCGGCACCGGGCGGGCCGGTGAGCAGGAGGTGATGGCCACCGGCCGCGGCCACTTCGACCGCGAACCGCCCGAGCCGCTGGCCTCGCACGTCGGCCAGGTCCGGCCCGGGCAGTGGCGGCGGCGGTTCGGGAGCCGTCGGCGGGGGCTCCCACGGCGCCCGGCCGGCCAGGGCATCGACCAGCCCGCGCAGGGTCACCGCGACCCGCACCTCGTGGCGGCCGACCAGTCCGGCTTCGACTGCGCTGGGCGCCGGTACGACCACGACCGGACTGGTGATGGCGTCCACCAGCGGCACCGTCCCGGCCACCGCCCGCACGGTGCCCTCCAGCCCGAGCTCTCCGAGGAACGCCATCCCGGTCACCGACTCCGGCGGCAGCTCACCGGCCGCCACCAGGAGCCCGACGGCCACCGCCAGGTCGAGGCCGGCACCGCCCTTGCGCATCCCCGACGGGGCCAGATTGACCGTCACCCGCTTGACGCTCCAGGGCAGCGCGCTGGATAGCAGCGCGGCCCGGACCCGGTCGCGCGACTCCCGGCAGGCGGCGTCAGGCAGGCCGACGATGGCGAAACCCGGCAGGCCGTTGGAGACATGGACCTCGACCACCACGGGGCGGCCGTCGACGCCCAAGAGGGTGGCCGACGGGATGCTGGCTATCAACGACGGCCTCCTCGACTGGAAACCAGAACTGGTGCCAGGGGAGGGCGCGTATGCCGGCCGCTCGAAGCGGTTCGGACTGTAGCCGTTGACCGGGCTGGTGAAAAGACCCAGCCGGCAGGGTACGGAGGGTGCACGTACAGACCCGATCGCCGCCTGGCCCCGGAGAGCAACCGCACCCATGACGCAGATCTCGCCGCTCTATCGCACCCTCCGCCGCGTCAACGCCCTCCTGCTGGCGGTCGGGTTGGCGTTCGCCTTCGACCAGAGCGTGGCGGCTGCACTGGCGCGCGTCGAGGGGGGCCAACACTGGGAGACCAGCCGGCGGGAGCTGACCATCGTCGACCGGACCGGAGACCCTGCGTGGCACGAGGCGAGCCGGCGCGCCACCGAGGTCTGGAACATGGCGGCGGCCGGTACCGGGCTCCATCTGTCCTGGGAAGCCGGCGCTGGCCCCTGTGTTCCCGACGGCACCCGGGTCAGCCTCTGCCTGGCCCGCCAGGCCGCGCTCAGCGACGGCAACCGGCTCAACCGCCAGGGGGTGGCGCGGGTAATGGTGGGCCAGGGCCACACCGACGCCGCCATCGTCGCGATGTGCCGGAACTGCGCGGTCGACGACGACCGGCGCCGGGTGATCGCGACCCACGAGATCGGCCACGTGCTCGGCCTGCCGCACAACACCCGGCCCGAGTCGGTGATGCACAGCCTGGGCGGCACCGACGCGCCCGACGCCCACGACATCGAGGACCTCCGACGCCTGTACTCGCACGCCGACCGGCCCGTCGACTGCGGCGTCCTGGGCGTGGAGTTGGGCGCCCTGTGCTTCTGACGGCGTCGGGCACCCGGTTTAGCTGTCTGGCGTCGGGCACCCGGTTCCTTCGGAACTCGCCCGCCGCGCCCGGCGGGGCCCCTGCCCCGCCGGTGTGCCGAACGCCGTGCGGCGCGTTCGGCG
>Ga0187894_10005492_pt1 | contig 12895 bp, 7 predicted proteins | sample GBC1701081metaG_FD_136650 | JGI IMG/M metagenome (GOLD analysis project Ga0187894, IMG submission 136650) | White microbial mat communities from a lava cave in the Kipuka Kanohina Cave System on the Island of Hawaii, USA - GBC170108-1 metaG ... | reverse complement strand
GACCGTCCTCGATCTTGCCGTAGGGACGAGCATTCTGCTCGAAGACCACCGCCGCGACGCCGCGGGCGGCAAACATCGCCGCCGCCTCGGCGCCAGCGGTCGCCCCGCCGACAATGGCGACGACATGCTTGTGCGCGTTCGGGCTCATCGGCCGAATGGCATAGCCGGAAAGCACGCCGTCGTTCAATCCGGGTCCCTGGTCGCCGGCCGCTGGTCCCTGGTCAAATGGGAAACGCAAACTCCCAGAGATAAGGACTTGACTGTGCCCCACAGGGTTCGCCTTTTTGGCGACCAACGACCCCGAAGAGGAGCGGGGCAGTCGGTGTGGCGCCGACCGCCCCGCTGGGGAGAGAGGTAGGGGACTTGCGGAAGGGGTCTCAGGACTGGTGCTTAGCCTCACGGAGCCGCGTCACCGACTGGAGCACGCGAGTCCAGTATGGGGTGTCGCTCCGCCGCGCTGTCGCCAAGTTGGTCTCGGCGATCCAGCCCGCAGTCTGCAGGCCGTAGGTAAGCACCAGAATTTCAGCATGGGCTCGAGGATCAGGTTTGATCGGGGCTTGCGAGGGTTCGGCTTCGTGTTTCGAGCTGGGGTACCAATCGTATCTGCGCCGTGTCTCGTTCATCTCGCCTTCCTCACAGTCACGAAAAGCGGGGGGGCCTCCGGGCGTCTGCGAAGCAGAAGCGCCCGGAGGGGGTGGGGAGTCCCACGCTTTGCGTGTCCGACCCTCTCAGTCGTTCACACGGTCCCGGAATGTCGATGAGCTGGTTGAGCAAGCGCTGGGCCATCTGTCTTCAACCGGTCGTCGGAGGAATTCGCCCGCGCTAGCAGGCTCCCGGATCGGTGATTCTTACAAGCGCCTGTAAAATCGCCTGAGCCCAGTGTTGCCAAGAGAGGATGGCAAAAGCGTCAGAGCGGGTTTGTACGAACGGAAGCTGAAACACTTCCTTCATCGCTGCTTCACTTGATCGATGAGGCCCGACAGGCTTGGCCGAACGCTTGCTTGAAAATGTGGCCAGCATGAATCAGGTCTCGACAGCTGAGGTTTCGGAGTCGATCCCGAGCTCGGCGCCGCAATTGGACAGCGTCAGGATACTCGTGGTCGAGGACGACGAGCGGTGCCGTGAAGCCCTGACCATGGCCCTCGAAGGGCACGGCGCGATTGTCGTCGCGGTGGATTCGGTTCAGGCCGCGCTCGAGCGTTTCGAACGCGAAGCGCCGGCACTGCTCATCAGCGACATTGAGATGCCCGAACGGGACGGCTTCGACCTGATTCGCGAGGTGCGCGCCCGCGATGCCAGCTATCGCCACACGCCGGCGATTGCGGTGACCGGCCTGGCGATCAACGGCGGGCGCGACGTCCTCCGCAGCGCCGGTTTCGACGATCTGGTCGCCAAGCCCATCGACCTGGCTTTCCTGGTCGAGCGCATCCGCGCCCTCGTCGCCTGCTGATCCGGTCCCGGGTCCCTGGTCCCTTCAGGACTCGGACTCGTAGGCGCTCAGCCGGTTGTAGAGCGTCTTCAGGCTGATGCCGAGCACCTCGGCAGCTTTCTGTTTGCTGCCGCGGAAGTGCTCGAGCGTAGCGAGGATGAGGCGGCGTTCTGCATCGGCTACGGATTCACCCACCTGCACCCTGAGGGTGATCGAGCCGTTCTCCTTGCGCGGCAGGATGTTGATCGCGCCGCCACGGATGTCCTCGGGGAGACAGTCGGCGGTGATCTCCTGGTCGGCGAGGATGAAGGCGCGGTGCAGCGCGTTTTTCAGCTCGCGCACGTTGCCGGGCCAAGGATGGGCGCGCAATCGTTCCAGCGCCTCGGGGGCGACGCGCACCGACCGTTCCTCGGCGGCGTTCAGGTCCTTGAGAAAGTGGTCGATGAGCAGGTTGATGTCGTCGCCGCGATCGCGCAGCGGTGGCAGTGGGATGGGGAAGACGTTCAAGCGGTAGAGCAGGTCCTCGCGCAGCTTTCCTTCCTTGACGGCTTCGACTGGATTGCGGTCGGTGGCGGCGATGACGCGTACGTCGACCTCGATCGGTTGTTCGCCGCCGATACGCATGATCGTGCCGGTCTCGAGCACGCGAAGCAGCTTCACCTGGAGCTCGATCGGCATCTCGGTGATCTCGTCCAGGAAGAGGCTGCCGCCGGTGGAGCGCTCGAAGTAACCCTTGTGCATGCGGTCGGCGCCGGTGAAGCTGCCGCGTTCGTGGCCGAAGAGCTCGCTCTCGATCAGGTTCGGCGAAACCGCGCCGCAGTTGAGGGGCAGGAAGACGGCTTTTCGCCTGCGGCTGAGCTGGTGGATCGTCTGCGCTGCGACATCCTTGCCGGTACCGCTCTCGCCGGTGAGGAAGACGGTGGCATCGGTCGGCGCCACCCGGGCCATGAGGTCGTAGGCCCGTCCCATTTCCTGTGAAGCGCCGATCATCGGCCCGAAGCGACCGAGCTTGCGCAGCTCGCCGCGCAGCGCGTCGATCTCGTCTTTGAGCTCCTGGGTGCGGCGAATGTTGGAGAGGATCGCGCGCAGGCGCGCGACGTCGATCGGCTTGGTCAAGTAATCGGTTGCGCCCAGGCGCAGAGCGTCGACGGCGGAGTCGACGCTCGCATGGCCGGTAATCACCACCGTCTCGAGCCCGGGGCCGCCGCGGCGCGCATCGAAGAGCTCGATGCCGCTGCCGTCGGGCAGCATCAGGTCGACGATCAACAGATCGGGCAGAACCGTGCCGAGGAAGGAGCGCGCTTCCTCCAGCGAGCCCGCCGTGATGGTCTCGAAGCCCTCGAGGGAAACGAGCTCGGCGAGCGCGGCGCGCGAGGCGGGATCATCCTCGACGATGAGAACGTGAGCCATTGTTCAGGCGGAGAGCTCTTGGACCGATCGCGGGAGATATATCCCGAGACAGGTGCCTCCACCAGATGGGTTCTCGACCCGGATCTCGCCGCCGTGTGCTTCGGCGACGGCGCGCGCAACGTAGAGGCCGATGCCGGTGCCGCCGGCCTTGGTGGTGAAGTGCATGTTGTAAATCTCGCCGAGAACCTCGGCGGGGATCCCCGGTCCGGTATCGCGGAAGGCGATGCGCACGCTGTCGCCGTACGGCTCCACTTCGACCATCAGCTTGCCGCCGTCGGGCATCGCTTCGAGGGCGTTGATGGCGATGTTCAGCATCGCCTGCTTGAGGCGGTCGCGCTGGATCGTCAGGCGGATCGGGCCGTCGGGGAGATGGGTCTCGAGGGTGACGCGTTGGTGGTGCGCCATCGGGCCGATGAGCGCGACGAGCTCGCGAATGAGCTGCGTGATGTCGATCTCCTCGCGCGCATCCTTCGCCGGTGCGCTGTGCGTCAGCAGGGTGCCGAGCTGACGGTCGACGCGCGAGATCTCGTCCTTCAGGACGCCGATGTAGCGGAGCTGGCGCTCTTTCGTCGTTTCGTCGCTGGAGACGGCGCCATTGCGCAGCGTCTGCTTGAGCAGTTCGAGGTTCATCACCATCGCGTTCAGCGGCGCGCGCAGATCGTGCACGAAGGCCATGTGGAAGCGCACCAGGCCGCGCATCTGGATGGCCAGGCCGAGCTCGTTCTCGAGCGCTTCGAGCATTTCGCGGCTGCGCACCAGCACGAGAAAGCCGACGTCGTCGGCTTCGGAGACCTGATAGATCTCCAACCGCAGCCGCCGAGTGGTGCCGCCACGGCGCAGGTCGAGGTCGAAAGTGAGCCCGGCCGAATCGCCCGCCGCGGCGGTGTGACCGGGCACCAGCCGCTGCTTCAGCTCGCGCCAGTTGGCCTCCAGCTCGCCGGGCTGCGAGTAGCCGAGGAGGTCGCGCGCCTCGGCGTTGGCGAAGTCGAGCTCCTTGTTCGGCTGCAGCAGCAGCAGGCCGGTATCGACCGCCTTCATCATCGCGTTCAGGCGCGAGTGCGCCTGCGATCGTTTCTCGCGCTCGGCGCTCAATTGCTCGCCGACGCGCCTGGCCGCGTCGAACGCCTTGGCGAACGGATCGCGCTTCGGCGAGGAGAGCGGCTCCTCGCCGCGCATGGCGCGCTCGAGGGCTTGCGCCAGCGCCTCGCTGCGGCGCGACACCTGGAAATGGAAGAGGGTGCCGAGGACGCCCATGCCGACCAGACCGAGAAAGGAGGCGAGCAGGAACTGCCGGCGCGTGCGGTAGTGGAGACGCGCGATACTGCGGCTGTTGAGCGAGAGCCGCAGATAGCCGACGGCCTGGTTCTCGCGGATGAGCGGCACCCAGAGGTGGTAGGTGCCCAGCACCGAGGCGCTGTGCGTGACCGGGAACTCGACCTTCTGGGTGCCGGAGAGAAGCGCCTTGGGAAGCTCGACCTGGGTGTCCTGTTCGTTCGGATCGTCGGTGGCGACGATCTTCCCGCTCTGGTCGACGATGTCGATCGAGTCGATGACCTCGGAGTGCTCGGTCAAGTCGTCGACGACCTGCTGGAGTCGCGGCCGCGTCGTCCCGTCCTTCTGCACCAGCTGGTCGATCGCCGGCTCGGAGACGACGGCGGTGATCTCACGGCCGATCAGACGCGCGGTGTTGTTGATCAGCTGGATGGCGAGAGCGCGGCCCTCGTAGTCGAGCCAGATCGCAATCGTCGCCGCGAAAGCGATGTAGGCTGCGATCAGAATCAGGGTGCGTCTGGAGCCGAGAGGCATGGAACCCTCGAACGAAGCAACAGAGGATCTGGCGGAATCTTATTCGCGTTGAACGCTTCGGCCCAGGGACGGGCCCTATGAAGCCACACTTCGGGCGACGATGTCTAGCAGCCCGTTGAAAAACACGCGGCTACTGCGGGCGATCATTTTGCGCCAGCTCTTCGTTGCCGAATCCTCGACAAAAAACCACCAAGTTTGCCTCCGGTTCGGCGCCTCGATCTGGCGCAAAATTCCTCGCCCTCGCTACGCCGCCTGTTCTTCAACGGACTGCTCCGGCACCGCGGGCACGGTTACGCTGCGAGGCGGTTCGCGCTAAGGGAGGGGGAGTGGCAATGACCGGGGCGGACGGCGGACCGCGGACGGCGGACGGGGCATCCGCCCGAGCGCGTCTGCGGGCGGCGCGGGGTTTTGTGCTCTCGTTTCCCCCGGCGACGGAGATTCTCGTCGTCGGCGCGACCCGTGAGGCGGCCGACGACTTCGCACGCGATCTAGCGCAGGCGCGCGGCGCCGTCTTCGGCTTGCATCGGTTCAGCCTGATGCAGCTCGCGTCGCATCTCGCCGCTGCCGAGATGGCGCAGCGCGGCCTGACGCCGTCGACGTCTCTCGGCAGCGAAGCCCTGGCGGCGCGCGCCGCGGCGGCGTTGGCGGCGCGCGCCGCGCTCGGCTACTTCGCCCCGGTCCAGCGTTTCCCCGGCTTCGCCCGCTCGCTCGCCGCGACGCTGACCGAGCTGCGTCTCGGCCGCGTCGACAGCGCCAGCTTGGCGGGCGCCAGCAGCCCGGGGCCGGAGCTCGCCCGGCTTCTCGACGAGTACGAGCGGCAGCTCACCGCGGCCGCCGTGGCCGATCGCGCCGATCTGTTCCGTTTGGCCGCGATCGCGGCGGCGGGGCTCCATCGCTTCCGCGGCCTGCCGCTCCTCCTGCTCGACCTCGCCGCCGAGGCGGGGCGGGAGAGCGAGCTGGTCGAGGCATTGCTCGCCGGCGCCGGTGAGACGCTCGTGACCGTGCCCGCGGGGCAGGGCGACGCGGTTCCAGTCGGCGACGCCGAGGGCTCGAGCTCGCTCGCGCGCCTGCAGCGCTTTCTCTTCGCCGAGGAGAGTCCGCCGCGGGCTCAGTCGGACGAGACGGTGCGCTTCTTCTCCGCCCCCGGCGAAGCGCGCGAATGCGTCGAGATCGCGCGGCACATCCTCGACGAGGCGCGCGTCGGCGTGCCGTTCGATCGCATCGCGGTGTTCCTGCGCACGCCGCGCGAGTACGCGCCGCTGCTCGAGACCGCCTTCCGGCGCGCCGCGATCCCGGTCTACTTCGCCCGCGGTACGCGCCGTCCCGACGCCGCCGGCCGCGCCTTCTTGGCGCTGCTCGCCTGTCGCGAGGAGGGCCTCTCCGCCCGCCGCTTCGCCGAGTATCTGTCGCTGGCGCAAGTACCCGACGCGGGCGCGTCGAGCCCGCCGGCGAGCGCCGGTCTCTCCGCCGCAGCGCGTGAGGAGTTTCCCGCGCCGGCCCAGGAAGAAGCTTCGCCGTCCGACGAGAGCGAGGTCGCGCCGGCGTTCCGCGCGCCGTGGAAATGGGAGGAGCTGCTGGTCGAAGCGGCAGTCATCGGCGGGCGCGACCGTTGGGCGCGGCGGCTGCGCGGACTCGAAAGCGAGCTCCGCCTTCGCCTCGAGGAGGAGAGCGACGAAGAGCCCGGTTCGCCGCGCGCCATCGGCATTCAACGCACACTCGAGAATCTCGCCCACTTCTCCGCCTTCGCCATGCCGGTGATCGAGGCGCTCGACGCGCTGCCCGGCGAGGCGACGTGGGGTGAGTGGCTGCCGCCGCTGCGCCAGCTCGCGGCGCGCGCCCTGCGCTGGCCGGCGCGCGTGGCCGCCGTGCTCGACGAGCTCGAGCCGATGTCTTCGGTCGGGCCGCTGGCGGTGTCGGAGGTAGCGCGCGTGCTCGCCGAGCGGCTCTCGACTCTCGAGCAGGAACCACCGGCCGATCGCCACGGGCGCGTCTTCGTCGCCGCCGCGGCTGAAGCGCGCGGGCGATCGTTCGCCGTCGTCTTCGTGCCCGGCCTTGCCGAGCGCATCTTTCCGCAGCGGCCGCGCGAAGACCCGCTGCTTCTCGACGGCCTGCGCGCCGAGGTGGCGCCGCATCTGCGCCGACAGTTGCGCCGCGGCCTCGACGAGCGCCTCTTACTCCGCCTCGCCGTCGGCGCCGCCGAGGAGCGCGTCCACCTCTCCTATCCGCGCGTCGACGTCGGCGAAGCGCGCCCGCGTGTCACCTCGTTCTACGGTCTCGACGTGGTACGCGCGACGCGTGGCGAGATCCCCGACTTCGAAGAGCTGCAGCGCCGCGCCTTCGAAGCGGTCGAGGCGCGGCTGGTGTGGCCGGCGCCGCCCGACGCCAAGCGGGCCATCGATGCGGTGGAGCACGATCTCGCCGTGATGCGCGACCTCCTGCGCGGTCTGAGCCCTGCCACGAGGAGCGCCAGATACCTCCTCGAGCTCAACCCATGGCTGGCGCAGTCGCTGCGCACCCGCTACGCGCGCTGGCAGCTGCGCGAGTGGCGCAAGCAGGACGGTCTGGTGCACGCCAACGAGGCTGTGCGGAAGGCGCTGGCCGCGCAACGGCTCCGGGCGAGGCCTTATTCGGCGACGGCGCTGCAGCGTTACGCCGTCTGTCCGTACCAGTTCCTGCTCGCGGCAATCTACCGCTTTGAACCGCGCGAGGAGCCGGCGCCGCTCGAACAGCTCGACCCACTGACGCGCGGCCGTCTCTTCCACGCCGTGCAGGCGGCGACGCTGCGCGCCTTGCAGACCCGGCCTCACACCGGCGCGGCGATCGGCCCGCAGGTGCTCGACGTGCCTCTCGCCGAGGCGGGACGAGAGCTCGATGCGGTGCTCGCGCGCTACGCCGGCGAGTATCGCGAGGCGTTGGCGCCGCCGATCGCGCGCGTTTGGGAGGACGAGATCCGGGCCCTGCGCGCCGACCTCCACACCTGGTTGCGTCGTCTCGCTGAAGGCGACGGCGCCTGGCGCCCGCTGCATTTCGAGTTCGCCTTCGGCCTGCCCCTCGACGCCGAGCATGACCCGGCCAGTCGCGCCGATCCGGTCGAGCTGTCGGGAGGCTGGAAGCTGCGCGGCTCGGTCGACCTGATCGAGCGCGCCCGCGACGGTTCTGCCTTGCGCATCACCGACCACAAGACCGGGAGGGATCCAGGCAAGCCGGTCTTCGCCGTCGGCGGCGGCGAAGTGTTGCAACCCGTCCTCTACGCGCTCGCGGTCGAGGCCGCTTCGGGAGTGCGCGTCAGCGACTCGCGCCTCTACTACTGCACCACGCGCGGCGGCTTTCGCGAGTATCCCGTCCCAGTGAACGAGATCGCGCGCCGCCACGGCCTCGCTGTTCTCGCCGCCATCGATCGCGCCGTCGAGACCGGCATGTTCCCGCCGGCGCCGCGCAAGGACGCCTGCCTCTGGTGCGATTTCCGCTCGGTCTGCGGCCCCTACGAGGAACGGCGCGCGCGCCAGGTCAAGCAAGCCGTGCCCGAGTTGCAGCAGCTGCGGGAGATGCCATGAACACCTTGGTAGACGCCGAGGCGCGACGGCAGATTCGCTGCGAGCTCGACACCAACATGGTCGTCGAAGCTGCGGCCGGCACCGGCAAGACGACCGAGCTCGTGGAGCGCGTCGTCGCCGTGCTCGGCGAAGGCCGTGGCACGGTCGAGAGCCTCGTCGCGGTGACGTTTACGGAGAAGGCCGCCGGTGAGCTCAAGCTGCGCCTGCGTGCCCGCTTGGAGAGCGCCCGCCAGGGTACCGACGGCGCGGTCGCGAGCAACCTCGAACAAGCGCTCGCGCGCCTGGAGGAAGCCCGCGTCAGCACGATCCACGGATTCTGCGCGGACCTGCTGCGCGAGCGGCCGGTCGAGGCTCGCGTCGATCCGCAGTTCCGCGTCATGACCGAGGTCGAGTCGCGCCAGCTCTTCTCCGAGACGTTCCGCCGCTGGCTGCAGACGACGCTCGAAAACCCGCCCGAGGGCATCCGCCGCGCCCTGCGGCGCTCGTCGTACGCCGGCAGTCCGAGCGCGCGTCTCGAGCAAGCGGCGTGGACGTTGGCCGACTGGCGCGACTTCACCGCCGATTGGCGGCGCGACCCGTTCGAGCGCGAGGCCGAGATCGACGCGCTGGTGGTGCAGCTCGCCGCTTTCGTCGATCTGCGGGCGCGCTGTACCGCGCCCAACCGCGACAATCTCTACCGCGACACGCGGGCTGCCTGGCGCGTGCGCGAGGACATCCTTGGCGCCGAAGCCGTGCGCGTGCGCGAATACGACGGCATCGAGGCGGCGATCGCAGGGCTGGCGACCGGCCGCGAGTATCGCGACTTCCGCGAGCCGCGCCACGGCACAGGCACCTGGTTTGGCAAGGGGCTCGAACGCGACGAGGTACTGCAGGCACACGCTTCTCTCTGCGCTTCGCTGCAGGCGTTCACCGCGCGCGCCGACGCCGACCTGGCGCCGCTACTCCAGCGCGAGCTGCGCGCCGTCATCGCCGCCTACGAAGAGGTCAAGCTGCGCAGCGGCCGTCTCGACTTCCTCGATCTGCTCCTGCGCGCGCGCGACCTGATTTGCAGCTGCGACCCCGTGCGCGCCGACTTCCAGCGGCGCTTCAGCCACATCTTCGTCGACGAGTTCCAGGACACCGACCCGCTGCAGGCCGAGATTCTCCTTCTCCTCGCCGCCGACGATCCGTCGCAGCGCGATTGGCGCGCGGTGACCCCCGCGCCCGGCAAGCTCTTCCTCGTCGGCGACCCGAAGCAGTCGATCTATCGCTTTCGCCGCGCCGACGTCGGGATCTACCTCGAGGTGAAGCAGATGCTCGCTGGCCGTGGCGCCGCGTGTCTGGAGCTCAGCACCAGTTTTCGCTCCGTCCCGGCCATCCAACAGGTCGTCAACGCCGGCTTTGCCGGCGCGATGAAGGCCGATGCCACCGCGCTCCAACCCGGCTACGTCCCGCTCGCGGCGAGTCGAGCCGAGGTGGCCTCGCAGCCTTCGGTGATCGTCCTTCCGGTGCCGCGCCCGCTCGGCAGGCGCGGCGGTGTCACCGCGACGGCGATCGAAGCGTCGCTTCCGGATGCGGTCGGCGCCTTCGTCGACTGGTTGCTGACCCAGAGCGGCTGGACGGTGGCGGAGAGATCGCCGCAGTCCGGCAGGGAAGAGCGGGTGCCGATCAGCGCCCGGCATGTCTGCCTGCTCTTTCGGCGGTTCGACAACATGTTCAGCGGCGACATGACGCGCGGCTACGTCCAGTCGCTCGAGTCGCGCGGCATTCCGCATCTACTCGTCGGCGGCAGCGGCTTTCACGAGCGTGAGGAAGTCGGCACCATGCGCGCCGCGCTGGCGGCGATCGAGTGGCCCGACGACGAGCTCTCGGTCTTCGCCACGCTGCGCGGCTCGCTGTTCTCCTTCAGCGACGAGGAGCTGTTCGAGTACCGCCATCTGGTCGAGCGGCTGCACCCGTTTCGCGTGCCGCCAGAGTTGCCGCCGCACCTGGAGAAGATCGGCGCGGCGCTCGCGGTGATTCGCGATCTGCATCGCGGCCGCAATCGGTGCACGGTGGCGGAGACGATCGCGCTTCTGCTCGAGACCACCCGCGCGGCCGCCGGTCTCGTGCTGCGACCCTCGGGCGAGCAGGTGCTCGCCAACGTGCTGCACCTCTCCGAGCTGGCGCGCGCTTACGAGAGCCGCGGCGGAGTGTCCTTCCGCGGCTTCGTGCAGCAGCTCCTGGCCGAGGCCGACGCCGGCAAAGCGGCCGAGGCGCCGATTCTCGAAGAGGGGAGCGACGGCGTCCGCCTGATGACCGTGCACAAGGCGAAGGGCCTCGAGTTCCCCGTCGTCATACTCGCCGACGTGACGGCGCGGCTCGCGCGTCCTCCGGCAAGTCGCTGGATCGATGCGGCGCGCAGGCTCTGCGCCGTGCGCCTTGCGGGTTGGTCGCCCACGGAGCTGCTCGAGCACGACGCCGACGAGCTCGCGCGCGAGCAAGCCGAAGGCGTGCGCGTCGCCTACGTCGCCGCGACGCGTGCGCGCGATCTTCTCGTCGTCCCCGCCGTCGGCGCCGATCCGTTCGAGAACGGGTGGACGGCACCACTCAACGGCGCGATCTACCCGCCGCGCACGGATGGCCGCTTCGCCGAACCGGCGAGCGTCGAAGTCGCCGGTTGCCCGCCGTTCGGCGCGAGCAGCATGGTCGTCGCGCCGCCGCCGGGGGAAGCCGGCGGCTACCTCGTCGAGGACGATCGGTCGGTGCGACCCGGACGCCACGACTTCGCCGAGCACGGCGTCGTGTGGTTCGACCCGGCGATCCTCCGCCTCGACGCGCAGCCGTTCTTCGGCATTCGGCAAGAAGAACTGATCGGAAGAGACGCGCCGCCCGCGGTCGTCGCCACCGATCTGGCGCGCTACGAGGAGTGGCGCGGCGATCGCGCCGCCGCCCTCGCGCGAGGTGGCCGCCCGACCCTGGTGGTGCACACCGCTACGGCGCGAGCGGCGGGCGGCGAAGGGGTGCCTGCCGAAGTCGAGGTGGCGGAGGTGGGCCGGGCCGCGGGCCGGCCGGCGGGACCTCGCTTCGGCGCCCTGGTGCACGCCATCCTCGCCGCGATCGATCTCGGCGCTGCGCGCGCCGCCATCGACGAGTCGGCGCGGATGTTCGGCAGGCTGCTCGCCGCGGAGAACGCGGAGGTCGACGCGGCCGTGACTGCGGTCGAGGCGGCCCTGCGCCATCCGCTTCTCCAGCGCGCGCGCGCGGCGCAGTCGCGGGGCGAGTGCCGTCGCGAGACGCCGATGATCCTCGCCGACGCGGACACCGTCGTCGACGGCATCGTCGATCTCGCTTTCGCCGAGGCCGGCCGCTGGACCGTGATCGACTTCAAGACCGACCGCGAGCTTGCGGAGTGCGCCGAGGCGTACAAGCGCCAGGTGTCGCTCTACGCGCGCACGATCAGCGCCGCCACCGGTCAGCCGGCGACACCGGTGCTCCTGCGCGTCTGACGCACTCAAAACTCGCTGTGCCGTCCTCTGCTCACCGCGGCAGCCGGTACTTCGCGGCGTAGAGATCGCCGGCGATGGCGATGGTGTCGGCGATCAACTCAGCGAGGCGCTTTGCCGACTCCGTCAACGCGGTCGCGCTGGCGCCGGGCGCGGAGAGGATGGACTCCAGCCGTGCACCGAAATGGCGGGGCGCGATCCGAAACGCCGACGCCGCTGCGAGCGCGCCCTTGTCGCCGCCGAAGTAACAGCGGTTGAGGGCGAAGACCACTTGCACCAGCTCACAGGCGGCGCGCGTGAGGCAACCGGAGGCGTTGTAAGCGTCGCCTTGCGCTGCGAACTTGCGCAGATGGAAGAGGGTGAACTCGGCGCTCCAGAGCGAGGCGCGCAAGATCGCGCTGCGCAGCGGCTCGGGGTAGATGGCGCTGGCCTGCTTGAGGCGCGCGATCACGCCGCGCGGGTCGTGCAGCGGCCGACACGATGCGCTCTCGGCCAGGTAGATGATGCTGCGGAAGCCGTACGGGGGTTGCTGGCCGTAGTGCCACTCGATCTCGCCGCGCTGTGCCGCGGCGATGACGCGCTCGACGTGGCCGATCTCGCGGAAGGTGAAGTCGACACGGCCGGCGGTGGTCTCGAGCCACGAGCCGCCGTTCACCCACGGCCCCCACTCATAGAAGTCCGTCACCGCCGGCGCGCCGCCGAGATCGAAGCGCGCGGCCACGGCGCGCACGTCGTCGAGTCGGAAGGGCGCATCGGCGGCGTAGTAGAGCCCGAGGTCGACGTCGGACTCGGGCATTGCCGTGCCGCGCGCGTAGGAGCCGCCGAGAACGACGGCGGCCACGCCCGGGATCTGCGCGAGCGCCGCGACGATCTCTTCGAGCAGAGCTCGCTTCTGCGGCGGCAACAGCTCGAGGGCTTGCATCAGTGCGGCGGTTCGCCGCGCAGGCCGTAGAGCGCGACGACCATCGAGGCCAACGACGCGAGCGCGCCGATCGTGAGCCCCGCGGCCACCAGGTTCTCCTGCCACGGCAGCGCCTGAAAACCCGCGCCCGCGATCGGCGTCGACTGTCCGGTGCCGAAGACGCCCCCGAGCAGGAGCGAGGCCCAGTTGAGATACATGCCGACGATCGCGGTCCAGAAGGCCGTCGCCTGGAGGAGCTTCGAGAGCCGCAGTTCGCGCCACACGACGGCGAAGAGAAAGACGAGCATGCCGTTCAACACGCCTCCGACGT
>Ga0187894_10005491_pt1 | contig 12896 bp, 9 predicted proteins | sample GBC1701081metaG_FD_136650 | JGI IMG/M metagenome (GOLD analysis project Ga0187894, IMG submission 136650) | White microbial mat communities from a lava cave in the Kipuka Kanohina Cave System on the Island of Hawaii, USA - GBC170108-1 metaG ... | reverse complement strand
ATGATGAACATCCCCACCAGCAGCGCGATCAAACTGGTCACGGTCATTCCGATGTTCATCCCTTTGACCGTGCTCTCCAGCCCCTGTCCGCGCGACGACGGGCGTTCTATCTCCAGCCCGGCCGACAAGCGCTCGCGCAACCGCCGCTGCAACTCTTCGACCGGAGTCTCCGGCTCGTTCATCAGATCAATGCGGTCGAAGTTCCGGCCGCGTCCGAAAACGAATTGCGCGTTGAAAACGTCCATCACGGCGATCTGCCCGCCGAAGACTTCGCCCAGCCCCGACGGCTTAAAAATGCCGCGGATGGTGAAATCCTTTTTGCCCTGCGAGGTGAACAAGGGCAATTTGTCGCCTTCCTTCAATTTGTGTTTGTCGGCGAATGTGCGCGAGACGAGGATCGAATCGGGCTGGGCGAGCGCGACCAGCGGATCGCCGATCTCGCTGTTGGCTTCGTCGAATTGATATTCCCGCAATTCACCGTCGCCCAGCATATCCACGCCGACGATCAGCAGATTGCCTTCGTCATCAAACGCCGTGTGTGCGACGACCTCGATGGCCGGCTCGGCGATCCTCACGCCCGGCGTATCCTTCACCGTCTCCCAGACGCTTTCGGGGAAGCCCGATTCGCCGCCCGAGATCTGCAACGTCGCTTTGCCGGCGACCTTCTCGATCGTCGTCGTCAGCGAATCGATCAACGTCACATTGGCCGTGCGCACGGCGAAGAAGACCGCCACGCCGAGCGCGATGCCGAGCAGCGTCAACAGGGTGCGAAGCCGGTGCTGTCGCCATTGCTTCCACGTAATGTTTGCGAGGGCTGAGGTCATCTCGCCTCCAATGAAGCCTTTGGCAATGAAACCTTTGGCGAAACCTGAGCGCGCTCCTCTTTGACCACGCTGCCGTCGCGCAGCCGCAGGATGCGGTCGCAATGCGCGGCGGCCTCCTCGTTGTGCGTGACCATCAGAATGGTGGTGTTGAATTCACGATGCAGATCGTCGAGCAGTCTCAAAATCTCCTCGCCGGTCTTCGAATCGAGATTGCCCGTGGGCTCGTCGGCCAGCAGGATCGGCGGCTGAAAGATCAATGCCCGCGCGATTGCGATTCGCTGACGCTCTCCGCCAGACAACTCGTCGGGGCGATGCGTGACGCGCCCGCTCAATCCCACCCTTTCCAACATCGCCTTGGCGCGTCGATCGGCGTCCTTGCGTGACAGGCCCTGCAGCCTGAGCGGCAGCGAGACGTTTTCGAGCGCGGTTAAAGTCGCCAGCAGGTTGAACGTCTGAAAGACCATCCCGATCTTTTCGCGCCTAAGGCGGGTCCGCGCGTCGTCATCGAGCGAAGCGATATTCATCCCGTCAATATTGACCGCCCCCGAAGTCGGTTCGTCCAGGCCGCAGATCAGATTGAGCAGCGTTGATTTGCCCGACCCGGACGGCCCCATCACCGCGACGCGCTCGCCGCGATCAATCTTCAAGCTCACGTTGTTCAGCGCGCGCACGACCTTGCCGTCGCCGTAATCGCGCGAGACGCTTTCGAGTTGGATCATAGCTTCTATATTAACAGTCCTTCTCCCGCTCCCGGCCCTGAGAGCGCAATCTCAACTGCCGCAATCGCAACCGCAACCGCCATCGCGCCGCCAGCGTCAGACCGCGCTTCCGGCAAGGCTGCGCCCCAGCGTTGAGAACCGGCAGCGGCCGTTCGGTCTTGCGAGAAAGGTTGTGATCCAGCCGTTCGGAAAACATGGCTGCATAAGAATGCGGAATGGGCAGGGCGGCGATCCGGCTGACGATCCGATGCCGCGTCTCCAGGATCTCATCCATTACCTGTCGCCGTTGCTCGGCGGTCAGCCTCTCGGTAGTCCAGCCAAAGGCTGCGCGCAAGGCGTTGAATTCTCCCTTCCGCCAATCTGTCTCGTAATCCTCAAAGGCATCGAGCAGATAGACCAGCCGCCCGAAATCGTAGCCGAGCCGCCGCATTGCATCCACTGCTTCCGGCGCTTCCAGCTTGCCAACCACGCGCGCTCCGTGAGTGAAAAACATCGCCGTGGCCGCGGCAGTCGGAGACGCCAGTCGCCGCAAGGCCGCCGGCGGATTGCGGCGCGGCGAAATCGGGCTGGCTTCGCGTTCATCCTGCCGATCCTGCAAGCGGCGCAGTTCATCAACCGGGAAATCCAATTGCCGCAGCAGAGCCGACGCGCGTCGAAAGCCGCCGGAGAAAAAGCGCTGAACTACCCGCCATCCGGGGCGCCGCCTGATCTCGCGCGCATCTTTGATCCGATCGGCGACTTTGAATTCCGCAAGCAGTATGTTGGCGGCAGCGGCCAATTGGAGTGGGCGGGGCATCGCGTCGTCAGACTTCGGCAGTGAAAGGCAGTTGTATGACAAATAAGCCTTGTCCGCATTCTCCCGCGCCGATTCCGCCGAGAGCAGCGTCAACAATTCGGCCAGAAAGACCGTATCGTGATTGAGCAATAGGCGCGACCGTTGCCCGTAAAGCCGCCCAATGGTCTTACAGGTTCCGCAGTAATGGAACCGATGACCTTCTCTCTGTTCCGCGCTCTGCCCGCAATGGCGCGCACGCATCAGGCCGTACATGGTCTCCTCACATTCACGAGAGAGATTTCACAAAGCGTCACGAAAAAAACGCGGGACACTGTCCCACGGTGGTCGCGGCTTCTCCGAATCAGCGCCGCGAGCGGTAACAAGCGCGCCCCTTCAACCAATCACGCTCGCTACGGCTTGCGGCGCTGGTTTAGAGGTTCTCCAAAATAAACTTCAGCATCATCTCGCGCATATGCTTTTGCAGCCTCGGATCGGTCACGCCGTGCCGGGATTTCGGATAGGTCATGAACTCGAATGGTTTGCCAGCCTTCTGCAATTCATAAATGAACTGAATCGAGTTCTGCATATGCACATTTTCGTCAATCGCGCCGTGGATCAGCAGCATCCTGCCGCTCAAATTCTTCGCGGCTTTGACCACCGAGCTTTTCTCGTAGCCTTCGGGATTGTTCTGCGGCGTGGCCATGTAGCGTTCGGTATAGATCGTATCGTATAGATGCCAGTCGGTGACAGGCGCGCCGACGATGCCGATCTTCCACGCGTTCGAATGAGTCAATGCGAACGAAGTCATGTATCCGCCATAGCTCCATCCGTTCAGCCCGATGCGCGAACCGTCAACATAAGGCAATGTTTTCAGATGGGCCACGCTGTCCTCCAGATCGCGCAGTTCCAGCTCGCCCAGGTTCTTGTAGATCGGCCAGGCTGATTCGATGCCTTTGCCGCTGGCCGAACGGTTATCGCAAATCCAGACGATGTAGCCTTTCTGCGCCAGCAGTTGATTCCACATGTTGCCCAGCCCGGCGAAATACAAGTTGCGAACCAGCGGCGCGTGCGGGCCGCTGTAGGTGTCCTGGAAGACCGGATATTTCTTCTTCGGATCGAAGTCCGGCGGCTTGATCATGATCGCTTCCATCACAAACCCGTCGCGCGTTTTGACCTGCAGGAATTCGGGCTTGCTCAACTTGTATTGCGAGAGCGCGGCGACTTTGTTCTCGTCAATCACGCGGACGAGCTTGCCGTCGGATGAATGCAGTCGAACCTGCGTCGGCGTCGCCGCGTCGCTCCACGTGTCAATGAAATGGCTGAAAGAGGGATTGAAGCTGGCGATGTGCGTGCCCGGCGCTTCGGTCAATCGTTGCAGCCCGCCGCCGTCCAATTTGATTCGATAGGCGTCGCCGCCGATGTGGCTGCGCTCCGTGCCCGAAAAGTAGACCCAGCCGTTGGCTTCATCGACGCCGTGGAAAGCCCGCACTTCCCATTTGCCCGTAGTGAGGGGGCGATGCTGTTTGCAATCGGCGGTGTAATGATAAAGATGCCCCCAGCCGGTGCGCTCGCTCAGCCAGAGGAACGATCCGTCTTTCAGCCAGTACGGGCCATGATCGTCGTCCGTGTTGACCCACGGGCCGGACGTCTCGCGAAAAGCGGTTTCGACTTTAGCTGTCGCCGGATCGGCGAAGTTCAAATCCATCCAGGTCTGTTCGCGGTTGCTGATCGAGAAGACGACCTTCTTGCCGTCGGGACTCCAGCCGACGCGCGCGATCAGCGGCTCGACGGTTTGATACTTGAACAAATCCATCCATCGCGTCGCGCCGCCTGCGACGTTGACGACGCCGAGTCTCACCGCCGGGTTCGGCATTCCCGATTTCGGGTACGCGTAAACTTCCAGGTCCTGCTGATTCGGGATGTGATCGACGACGGTGAAGTCCCTGACCTTCACTTCGTCGAGTTGCAGGTAGACGATCTTCGACGCGTCAGGGCTCCACCAGTAGCCTTTGAAATTGCCGCGCCCGTAAAGCTCCTCCTGATAGACCCAATCGAGACGGCCGTTGAACAACTTCGGATTGCCATCGAGCGTCAACGAACGCTCGCGCTGCGTGGCGATGTCAACGACGTAGATGTTGTAGTTTTTGACGAAGCTGACCATCTTTCCATCCGGGCCGAACTCCTCGCCGATCTCTTCGTCGGCCGTGCTGGTCAGGCGAATCGCCTCGTCACTTCCGAATTTGTAGTAGAACAAGTCGTTCGCGTAATTGATCAACACCGCCGTGCGGTCATTGCTCAACCGCGGGCGAACCCCGGTTCGCGCCACGATCTGTTTCGTGTCGTCGGCGCTGACTCCCGGCAATTTGGCGAAAGCGGCCTCCATCTTCGCGGCGTCGAAGAGCGGCGCGGCCTCGCCGGTCAGCGCGTTCACCTTCCGGGCGCCCTGCAGGTAATGGCGGTCGTCGAGCCAGATCGGCCTCGACGGCGGCGCGGCGCCGAAATTCACGCGCTTCTCCGGATCGTAAAGATCGTCGAGCGTGAGTAGTTTGTCTTGAGCCGAAACTATGGAGTGGAGAAACAGAATTGCGGCGAGAAAGACCAGGAACCGTGCGCTGGCGCGTAACATTATTTAAGCCTCCGTGCTGTAAATTGTGGCGTCGAGGCGCCTGTCGGCGGATTTGCTTGTTGTATCTGGCGGAAATTGAAATGATATTGATCGCTACGCCTCTGATGAATGCGTCAACCCGTTAGGCAGGCTATGCTACTATCGGCCAGGGAGCCTTGCAAGGCGCGGTACGGAAGCCGCGCATCCGAACTGAACCGATCTTACAGCCACTTCGTATTAGCTTCAGTTCAGCAGTGTTTTTTTGAAAGTTGGCGTCAGAAGTTATGAAACGAACCGGCGAAACACAGGAAGTAATCTTGATTGTTGATGACGACGCGTCAGTCATCACATCCCTGTCATTGCTGCTCAAACAGGCCGGCTACCGTTCGCAATCCGCAACGACGCCGGAGCAGGCGTTAAGTTTGATCGAGAGCGAGCCGTTCGCGCTGGTATTGCAGGACATGAATTTTTCGCGCCAGACGACCGGCGAGGAAGGCATCGAGCTGCTCAAACAAATCAAAGCGCGCCGCCCCGACCTGCCCGTGGCGCTGATCACAGCGTGGGGTTCGATCGGCCTGGCTGTGCAGGGCGTCCGCGCGGGCGCTTCGGATTTCATTACCAAACCCTGGACGCGCCAGCAAATCCTCCAGGCCGTCAACACCGCGCTGGGGCTTGCCGCGGCCACTTCATCGCGTTCGCCGGGCCAAACGATAACGCGCGAAGGACTCGATGCCCGTTACGATTTCAAAAACCTGGTCGGGAGCGACCCGAAGTTTTTACGCCTCCTCGAACTGATCGGGCGCGTCGCGCCGACCGACGCGTCGGTGCTGATCACCGGCGAAAGCGGCACGGGCAAGGAATTGATCGCCGACGCGATTCACCGCAACAGCCACCGTCACGACAATCCGTTCGTCAAAGTGAACCTCGGCGGCGTCCCCGCGCAGTTGTTTGAAAGCGAGATGTTCGGCCACGTCAAAGGCGCGTTCACCGACGCGCGCGCGGATCGCAAAGGGCGATTCGAGATGGCCGACGGCGGGACGATTTTTCTCGATGAGATCGGAGATCTGGACGCGAGCGCGCAGGTCAAGTTGCTGCGCGTGTTGCAGGATCGCACGTATGAAGTCCTGGGATCGAGCGTGACGCGGGCGGTTGACGTGCGCGTGATTTCGGCCACGAACCGCAATCTGGCCGAGATGGTCGCGGCGGGCGCGTTCCGCGAAGACCTGCTTTACCGATTGAACCTGATCGCGATTCATCTGCCGCCGTTGAGAGAACGATCGACCGACATTCCGCTCATCGCCGGTCATTTCCTCGAAAGCCTGGCGAAGGTTTACCGCCGGGCCGGTCTCTCGATCGACGATGGGGCGGCGCGCTGGCTGCGTAATCAACAATGGCCCGGAAACATCCGCCAACTCCGGCACACCATCGAACGCGCGCTGCTCATCAGCGGCAAGGACGTTCTGGAAGTGGAAGATTTCGAGCTGACTTTCGAGATGGACGCGCGCGAAGAACGTAAAGACGCGCTGCCGCAGGTCGGATCGATGACGATTGACGATATGGAGAAGGCGATGATCGTCAAGGCGATGAAATATCACGACGGCAACATCAGCAAGGTGGCGGAAGCCTTGGGACTGAGCCGCGCCGCGCTCTATCGCAGATTCGAGAAATATGGGATCAAACCTTAGCTTTACCCGTGATTCGGGCGAGGGCTATACTTCCACTATGGAAACAGAAGTTATGGAAACAGCAGTCAGCATTCCAAGCGACCTCTTTCAGCGGGCCGAGGAGTTAGCGCAACAGATTGGGTTGACGCGCGACGAACTTTACACGCGGGCTCTCCGCCGTCTGCTGAAAGCTTATCGAGATGCAGAGTTGACTCGGCAATTGAATGAAATCTACGAACACGAAGATTCGTCAGTTGATCCAGTATTAATGCAAATGCAACTCATGACGCTTGATCCGGAGGAATGGTGATGCGGCGCGGCGACATTTGGTGGGCGACATTGCCTCCTCCGGTCGGCTCAGGGCCAGGGGGACGGCGCCCTGTCATAGTTGCCCAAGCCAATCACGTAACGCAGAGCCGTATCAGAACCGTCATCGTTGTCACCGTAACTTCAAATCTCAATCTTGCGCGATACACGGGCAATGTCCTCTTGCCTGCTCACCTCTCCGGGCTGGACCGTGACAGTGTAGCTAACGTTTCACAAGTCCTCACCATAGACAGAACGCTGCTCACTGAATACGTCTCAACATTGCCGAACTCAATGATGGACGAAGTTGATGAGGGACTGAGGCTGGTTCTCGATCTATTTTGAAATCCTAAAGGGCAACTCAGAACAATCCGTGTCATGGGTCTCCGGCTCAAATTCATCCTCTATCTGATCCTCATTCACCTGCTCTTCGCGGGCGTCGCAATTTACCTGCTTTCAAAAAACCGCCTCTGGCTGCTGGCGGTCGAAGCAGTCTTTATCGTCTCGCTTTACGCCGGATTGAGGCTCATCCGCCATCTATTCAACACCATCGAGCTGATCAACACCGGCGCGCAATTCATCCAGGACAGCGATTTTACGTCGCGGTTCAACGAGACCGGGCAGCGGGAGCTAGACCACTTAATCAAGGTCTACAACCGCATGGCCGACCACCTGCGTGAGGAGCGGACTCGGATGCAGGAGCGGAACTACTTTCTGGACAGGGTTCTGACCGCATCGCCGTCAGGCATTGTCACGCTCGATTTCGACGAGCGCGTCACAATAGTCAATCCGGCGGCGGAGCGAATGCTGCAGGAAACATCGTCCAATCTGACCGGCGGAAAACTTTCTGAATTGAATATACCTTTCGCCAGCGCTCTCGCTGACCTCAAGCTTGGCGAGGCGCGGATCATATCGATAACCGGGCGGCGTCGCGTGAAATGCCAGAGGTCGCAATTTCTCGATCGCGGCTTCACGCGCGATTTCATTCTGATGGAAGAGCTGACCGAAGAGTTACGGCTGGTGGAAAAGACGGCTTACGAAAAAGTGATTCGGATGATGTCGCATGAGGTGAACAACTCGGTCGGCTCGGCCAATTCCCTGCTCCATTCGTGTCTGCATTATTCCGGCCAGTTGCAAGGCGAAGACCGGCAGGATTTCGAGACGGCGCTGGGCGTGGCGATCGACCGCACGGATCACCTCAATGCGTTCATGCGCAACTTCGCTGACGTCTTCCGCCTGCCGCCGCCGAACCTGCAACTGTGCAATGCGCGGGAGTTGATCGAGAATGTGGCGTTCCTCTTCAGGGCCGAATGCGCGCGGAGGCGGATCGATCTGAGTTTCGAGACGGAAGGCGAGCCGTGTCTCGCGCAAATGGATCGAAGCCAGATGGAGCAGGTTTTCGTGAATGTGTTGAAGAACGCGATCGAAGCGATCGGCGAAGACGGACGCATTAGCATTCGAGTCATCAAGCAGGAACCCAAAAATCTCGTCGTAATCGAAGACACCGGCTGCGGCGTTTCGCCCGCCGCGCAGGCCAATCTTTTCACGCCGTTCTTCAGCACGAAAGGCGACGGTCAGGGCATCGGGCTGACGCTGGCCCAGGAGATACTGGATCAGCACGGCTTCGAGTTTTCGCTCGAAAGCCAGCCCGGCGGACCGACACAGTTCACAATCTGGTTTTGAAGATGGTGGTTGGCTAACGTGAGTTTGACGTAAAAACTCCAGAAATCTCCGCGCTTCCTCAGCGTTCTCAGCGCCTCCGCGGTGAAATAACGATTATTCCACCGCGGAGGCGCTGAGAACGCTGAGGAAACGCGGAGGTCTTCGCGCAGCCCTTTAATCGCTTCTACTTTTACGTCGAACTCACGTTTGGTTACGAACCAATGCCGACAGCCCGGCGCCAATCTGGCCGGGGCGACGATGACCAAAGCCAGTCTGCAAAACGCCACGCTGGAGGCCACTCAAAACCCGGCCATCCCCGCGGCCTCATTCACCGGGACTGACCTGACAGGCGTCAACTTCAAGAACGCGCATATCAATTACGTCAGTTTCAACAACGTCATTCTGTCCGGCGCCGTCTTCGACGGGGCGACTATCGCGGGCGCGAGTTTCAACGGTTCAATCCTGCCCGGCGCCAGTTTCAACGGCTCGACCTTGCAGAATGTGAGCTTCAATGGAACGCCACCATCGCCAACACCGACACGGTGCATGGGTTGGAAACGAGCATCTCCGTGCTCGACGCCGGCAAGAAACAGATCCAAGTCAGCTTCAGCAACTCTTACATCCGCTATCTCGGCGCATATATCCGTTTCTTCGACGCGGACGGGAACGCCATCAGCGTCCCGAACTGGAAGCCGGATGACGCCGGGATCATTGACGACATCATCAACGCGCTCGACATTCAGTATGACGACCTGCGGTTTCTGGGCTACATCTCGCCGAAAAACAATGTGATGGCCATTCCCATTCCGCCCGACGGCCAACTGGACGTCAAAGTGACCTTCCCGGCCAACGCCGTCAGCGCCACGGTCTACGGCTCCGGTCTCGGCACTGGATCGGATTCGTGGCCGAAGACGCCCGTCGGCGGCGGCGTGATGACCGGCCTGTGCAACCTCGGCATCCCGGCGTTCATGCTCGGCTTCGGGGCGGCCGCGCAGTCCTACAAACCGCTCTACGACCTGATTCAAAAAATCCCCATCGGCGCGATCATCGTGGCCGGACTCGCGTTCTTCGGTCCGCAATTCGGCGTCAGCGCGGCCGAGAAAAAGATGAACTGGTCGGCCTTCACATCGCTGGCGAAGATCCTGTTCGACGGGGCCGCGACCAAGATTCTGCTCTGGGTCGAGGCGGAACTGGCGGCCGATGAAGTGGCCGACGAGATTCCCTTCGCCGGATGGCTCATCCTGGCGATCAACATCGCGACCGGCATCGCCCAGATCGCCGAGACCATCGTCGAGGTCGCGACCTCGCCCTGGAACATCGAAAACAACGTCGCGCTTTCGATCACCACCGACGTCACCGTCCATCCCGACCCGCGCAACAAGGCGTTTCCGCAGGGCGACAACGCGCATTACACGGTCAAGATGATCTACAAGGATCAGACGCGCGCGACCGTCGTGGATAATTACAACGTCCCGGACGGCTCCACCGCGACGACGCTCTCCGCCACATTCCCCAACAACACGCTGGGCGGACAGGTCAAGTTCGAAGCCGATTATTACATCGGCGATTGGCTGGCCGGAAAAGCCACGACCGGCTGGATCGAGAACGACGAAACGCATGTGGCGCAGGTGGACCTCTATCTGGTCGAGTTCCCCGTGCCGCTGACCAGCCAAACCGTCTACAGCCACACGCAACTGCTCACCTACAGAAACGGCAATTACGGCTGGCAGGCCACGCCGAACGCTCCGCCCTACGTCGCTCCCAACGCCGCCCCCACCGGCAACGCCATCTCGGCATGGACGGGGCTGACGCTCAGCCAACGCTCCGGCATGCTCGGATTCGCATGGAAGGCCGCCGGCATGGGCATCACCTCCTGCGCCAGCGGCGCGGGCGGGCAGTTGTATGCGATGGAGAACGTCAACATTCCGGGGACACCGATGACCTCGCTCAAATTCCCCTCTTGCGGGCTTGACGGGCAGACAATGCTGATCTACGACCCGTATCCGCCCAAATTCCTGATGGGCAACGACGGGCAGTGGGTGCTGGACGCCAACGGCAGGCCGGTTCCCGATCCCAACGACACGCTACTCGGCAATTATTTCGTCGATCCGAACAAGGCCGCGGTAGACCTGACGCAGGGCGGCGGGTATCACCTGCGCAAAGTCACGCTGGATGACAGCACGCCGTTCAACATGGGATCGAATCAATTGAGCTACGCCCGATTCCAGTTTCAACCCGATTCGGTCACGCTCCATCCATCAGGCCACGTGGTCGCGGTCAATACGCAGTTCTGCAAGATTCAGATCGCGCAGTTGGGCACGGACGGCGACCAGGATCAGAACGTGCCGCTGGGGCGCGTCTACGCCGGCGAGGCGCTCAATACCGACCGCCCCGGCCTGGTATTCCATCCCATCGCCGTCACCTGCTCATACGACGGCACACTGATGGTGTTGGAAGACACGAAGTGGTCGGGGGGCGACGCGGAGACGGTCGTCGCGCGCATCCAGGCGTTCGACCTGTTCGGCAATCCGGTCAACCGCTTCTTCGACAACAACAACCAACCGACGTCGTTCCTCTACCTGAACGACCCCACGAACAACAACTATCTGGACATGGCGGCGGTCGGCGATCAGAAGATGACCTACATCTACGTGCTCTACAACACGCCCGACCCCAACAAGGCGGGTAATTTCCTTTTCTCCGTCGACGTCTATCAGTACGGCCAGACCAAGCCGGATCAGAATCCGCTGTTGACCGCGAAAAACCTCGTGGCCGCAAAGATGACAGCCGACATGTGGCACACAATCTACACGCTCAACTACGACATGGTGACTGACGGAGAAGGCCAGCATGCCGGCCCCGTCACGGGAGGCGCCGGCCCCGCCGGACGCACCGTGTCTTCGGTCAGCGAGTGGACGCCGTCCACGCCAAAGGCTTAGGGAATGGAACTCTTCGTCCATTTCGCGATTCACCGATTTTCAATGGAGTCGTTCATGTCGTTCATGACGACGCCCTGAAACAATGAGAATGGGTAGGACAGGTTGGTAACCTGTCCTACCCATTCTCTGAGGAGATCCCCTTATGAAAAACCGGACGCTTCAAATCAATCTTTTCTTCGCGTGCCTGTGGCTGGTCTTTTTGTGTCTTTCGCGGGCGGCGGTGGCGCAGTCGCCGGCGACCAATCAGCAAAGCCCGGCCACGCAAACCGTGACTTCCGACACCGCCTCGCAACGCGCAATGACCGGCCAACTTCCTTATTCGTGCCCGGCCTGCGATCTGCGGGGCGTGAACTTTTCCGGGCAGAACCTGACCAACGTCAATTTGGCGGGGGCGAATCTGTCCCGAGCCAACTTTAGTAAAGCGATTCTTGACGGCGCGATCCTGATCGGCGCGAATCTGACGGACGCCGACCTGGACGGAGCGCGCCTGAACGTCTCCGACCGCGGCCCCGCCAGCCTGGCGCTCGCCAACCTCAACGGAGCTTCGATCAAACAGGCGCAGATCAACGGCGCGGACTTGCAGTTCGCCTCGATCTCGGGCGCGGATTTCAGTAACACCGACTTGACCAAGGCGATCTTAGGCCCGCGACTCAAGACCGGCGTTCACAACGGGCGCAAGACGTCGTTCCAGAACAGCGTTCTTCCGCGCGGTCTCCGGCTGGATGAACGCACGGCCGATTTGCGCGGCGTCAAACAGACCGCCGGCAATCCCGCCCAACCGCGCGCCGGCGCCTTGCCGGTCGCCTGCGGCGCCGCCAACCTGTCGCCGTTGACCAGCCAGATTTATGTCTCGCCTGACGGCGCGGACAACGATACCTGCGGAAGCAGTCTCACGTCCCCATGCAAGACCATCGCCAAAGGCGTCTCGCGTTGCGCCGCGACCGGCTGCGGCGTACTCGTGATGTGGGCGGAGTATCAACTGACCGAGACGCTACAACTCCGCAATAGCGTAAACGTTTATGGCGGCTGTTTACCGACGAGTCAGTCGTCGGCCGGCCTCAGCTCGGTGATCAACGCCCCCAGCGGCGGTTAACCTGCCGTGAGCGGCGACAAGATCGGCAACGCCACGATCCTTCAGGGCTTCAAGCTCATCGGCACGCCGGCCGGCGGGACCAACGGCGCGGCCAGCAACACACTGCTCGTCACCAATAGTTCCAGTCTGTCAGCTCTCAATATGGAGTTGGTCGCCAGTTCCGGCGCGCAGGGCGCGGCAGGCGGCGGCGGCGGCCAGGGAACAGGCGGCGGCGGCGGCTCGGGCGGGTACAAAGCAGGGTCCTGTTTTTGGGTCAAGACCGAAGATCCGGGCAACACGGGCGGCGGCGGCGGCGCGGGCGGTTGCGGT
>Ga0187894_10005490_pt1 | contig 12896 bp, 9 predicted proteins | sample GBC1701081metaG_FD_136650 | JGI IMG/M metagenome (GOLD analysis project Ga0187894, IMG submission 136650) | White microbial mat communities from a lava cave in the Kipuka Kanohina Cave System on the Island of Hawaii, USA - GBC170108-1 metaG ... | reverse complement strand
GCGATCTCCGCGGCGCGCGCGCCGGAGACGCCGGGCAGCACCAGGCGCTTATTGACGAACTGCTTCCAGTCGGGCATCTTCCCCTTCTCGCCTGCGCTTCCCCTGCGGCCGCAACCCGCGGGCCTTCGAAACACTATGCCGTCTTCACCTGCGCCACCCGCTCCATGGCCGCGATGAACTCGCGCCAGCCGCGGCGCTGTTCGGCCAGAACGCGCTTCCCCAGCGCGGTCAGCCGGTAATAGCGGCGGCGGCGTTGCCCCGGCTTTTCCAGCCAGCGGCCGGCAATCCAGCCGCGATGCTCCAGCCGGTACAGCGTCGGATAGAGCGAGGCGATGTGGAACTGCAGCACGCCCTCGGAGCGCTGTTCGATGAGTTTGCCGATTTCATAGCCGTGGCGCGCGCGGTCTTCCAGCAGCGCCAGGATCAGCACTTCGGCGCTGCCCTTCTTCACTTCCCGGTCAAACGGCAGTGTGGAGTCCATATGTGGGAATCATATATATGTACGGAGCGGAGGTCAAAATGTTCCCGGGAAAAGTGGGACGAGTGGCGTGCTGCATCAAGTTCGCTGATGGCGGTGCTTCCGCTCGAAGCAGCCGGCGCCGTGTCGCGGGCCTCGAGCGGGACACCTTACGCCTGGCAAAGGCAATATACCAAGCGTCCTAAGCAGTCATCGGGTGGCGCACATGCCAGGCTTGCGGATTAAGGCGGCAGTCCAGCCCGGCTAGTCTTCCTTCGAGTCGTACTTTCGCGACCGGTTGTTCACGTCCACCGGGCCATTTACCGTGGAAAGGCGCATCACCGGACTTCCGCCGAATTCGATGCGGTTGGGGTTATCCCAGGTACGCGGCGCCCCCTTGCACTGCGCCGCACGGCAGGAGATCGGGGAGTGTCCGGAGGCGTCAATGCGCAGCCCGGATTGGAACGACTCCGGAAGGCTGACCGTGACCGGGCCATTCTGTGTGCTGCCGTCCAACTCGCCGCCCTCCCATTTTTCGGAAGCGAGTCGCAATGTCAGCGGGCCGTTCTGCGTGCGCAGGACCTGTTTGCCGCCTCCACCCCCGACGGAGATGGGGCCATTTTCCGTTTCCGCGCGAACTTCGCCGCGCACATCGTCCAGGCCGATAGGGCCGTTCACGCTGCGCGCGTCAATCGTCCCGCGCAAGCTGCGCAGGTCAATCGGGCCGTTGTGCGTGCGCAGGGTCAGTTGCGCGCCTTCCGGAGCCATCACAATGAAATGAACCACCCAGTCATCATCATTGCCGGGCCCGGTGGCGGTGAACCGTCCGCCGTCGTTGAGCATGCGGACTTTGCTGAGGATTTTTTCCGCGTCGGCGCGATCATCACCGCCGGCATCCTTGCACATCAATATGGAGTAGCCAGCCTCGGCCCAGCCGCGAACGAAAACGCCGCCGTTGTCAGGCGGTTCGATGCGCATCGGCGCATTCGACTTGGCCACGGCAACGGTTTCCACGGCGCGAGCCATGATGCGGCCGTCCATGCGCACCTCCAAATCGTCGCAGGTGCGTACCACCCTCCGGCTGTTGGTGGTGATCGAGCGGTTGCCGTGCTTGTTGGCTGTCCACCACTCCCGGCCGGTGGCGCGCAGTTCCGAACGCAACTCCTGGCCGGCGCCGCGCAAGTTGCGGCCCGCGGCCCGCACGTCGCGCCCGGCCGCCAGAATCTCGCGGCTGGCGCCACGCCATTCGCTCAGCAGCCCGATTGCCGCCACCAGGATGGCGATGGCCCACAGAACTCGATCTCGCATGTGAACCTCCAGCACCAGCCACGTTCGTTGACGAAAGTCCCGGATGCACAAGGAGCGGCTGCACGCTTGCCGCCGTGCTCACCGCAACTGCCAGCGGACAGGCTGCAGAGCCTGTCCTGCCACAACTACCGCTTCAATACCTCTTCAAAAAACGACAGCGCGCGCGGATCGTTTGACTGCCCCAGCCAGAACATGGCCTGCTTGCGCACCGCCGGGTTGCGATTGTTGCGCGCGACCTCAATCAGCTTGGGCACGCCGTCATCTTTGGGAAGCTGGCTGAGCGCGAAGACGGCCTTCTTTTTCACTTCGGTGTCCGGGTCGTTTTCAATGGCCGCGGTGATGGCTCCGGCCGCTTTGCTGCCGGCCTTCTGCGCCAGCCAGAACAGCGCCTGCCCGCGAACCTTGGAGCTGGCGTCTTCCTTTGCGGCGCGAATGATTTCGTCGGTGGCGCCGGCCTGCCTGCTGACGTACAGGGCGAACACCGCTTTCTCGCGAATGCGCGGGCTGGAGTCCTCGCGCACGATCTTCTTCAACATTTCAAAACCGCGCGCGCCGCGCGCCGAGCCCAGCCAGAAAATCGCCTGTTCGCGCACGCGGTCCGGCTGACCGGCGGCGATGAACGATTCCATGGCGCGGTCAGCGGAGGCGTCAGCGTGCAGGGCGACGGCGGAAACGGCGCCGTCAAGCCGGCTGCGCGCCGGTTTTTCATCGGCCGCGCCGTCGTCACCCACGAACGTGGCCAGCAGCGCCACGCTTTCTGCGGGTTTCACGTCGGTGAGCCACACCACGCTGACGCCGCCCGCGTCAATTTCGCAGTCCTCGGAGAACGTGCGGATTTTTTCAACGAGCTTATTTTCCGCGCGGAAGAGAATCACCATGTTGCGCGGCGCCTCGAGTTTCACTTTGCCGCCGGTGTTTTTGTCGTCGTTGCACGTGGAGATGCCCTGGTTTTCGCCGCGTTCCAGCCGGCAGCGCCCGCAGCAGTTGTTCCCGCGGTAACTGTCCGCCGAGTCCCAGCAGCACATCTGGCCGTCGCTGAGCGTGGCCATCGCGTAGCCAATCCAGGTGGGCTCAGTGGCGACGGCCACCGCCGCCCGGAACTCGCGGTCGAGGCCCGCGGCCGCGGAGCGCGTCTGCATCTTTGCGTTGCCGATGCGCGGCTGCTGCGCGAAGGCCGCCCCTGCGGCGAGCCCGACAATGGCTAGTGCCAGAAAGCTCCTGATGACTCTTGTTCCCATGGTCCACCCCATGCCCGCCTCGCGGCGTGTGCTTATTTGTTCAGCAGCTCCATCAGGTAATCCAGGGCCTCTTTGGAATTCATAATGCTCAGCTTGGAGACGATGGTCTTCTTCATCACCGGATCGGTTTCCTTGCGCGCCAGTTGCACCAGGCCGGCGGCGTTGCCTTGCAGGAAGAATGCATTGAGCACTTCCTTGCGCACGCCCGGGTCCTTGTCGTTGTTGTAAATCTCGAGCAACGTGGCGGCAGAGGTTTCGGATTTACCCATGATGCCCAGGTTGCGGATGGCCTTGCGGCGCAGGTCCGGGTCCTTTTCGGCCGTGGCTATTTCGCTCATGCGGGCACGGTCACCGCTGACGAAGATGGCCTGGATGAGCTGCGCCTTCACGTCAGCGTCGGTCTCCACCTGATAGAGCTGCCACAATTCATCGCGCGCGCCCATCTGGCCGAGCACGCGGATGGCTTCGCGGCGCAGCTCCGGATCCTTCTCGCTCTTGGCTGCCTTGAGCACGCGGTCCTTGTCTCCGGCGGGCAGATAGCTGCGCAGGATGGCGCGCTTCACGTCTTTGTCGGTTGACGTATTGTAGATGTCTTCCAGAATCTGCCGCGATTCGCGCCCGCCGTGAATGGCAATGTTGTTAATGGCCCTGAGCTGTAAATCCGGGTTCATTTCGCCGCGGGCGACGCGGGCCATCACGTCGCGGGCCCTCTGGTTGCGGCCCATCATCTGCGCCAGAACGAAGAGAGCGCGTTGGGGAATCTTGCGACACCTCAGGTTGCTGCTGAGCGCCTTTTCCAGCACAGGCACGGCCTGATCCGGATCGGCGTTCGTCAAGCTGCGGATGGCCAGCTCCTTCAGCTCGCAATCGTCAGAATCCATAAGCGGCGGGGGCGGCTGGCCTTTGCGCGTTTGCGCTTCGGCTTCCAGCACCTTCACGTCCTTCAGCCAGCGGCTGCCGGCGTAGGACTTATAGAATGTTTGCGCCAGGAGCACCGTCTCGTCGTAGCGGCCCTGTTGAAAGCGGACGTAGGCCAGCCAGTAGAGCGCGGCATCGGCGCGCGTGCCCTTCATCTCCACGACCTGCGCAAATTTCTGCGCCGCCTGTTCGTACTTGCGCTCGTCGAGATACTCGTTGGCATCATTGTAGAGTTCAGCCTGGCGTTCCTTCAGCTCCTGCTCGCGTTCCTTTTCGCGATCCCTGCGTTCGAGCTCACGTTCCCGCTGCTCCTCGGCGCGTTCGCGGTCGCGTTCGGCCTTGGCGCGAGCCTTGTCCTTTTCGACGCCTTCCTGATCGTCGTCGAATGACCACATCGGCGGCGTTACGGGAACCGCCGGCAGGGCAGCCAGCCGAGGCATGACAAAATCAATGCGGGGCGGAAGCAAGGCCAGGGCCGCCTTGGCGCCGGCCAGCGACGCTTTCACGTCGGGCATGGTGAACTTCAACTCCTCCAACGCTTCCCTGGCGGGAGCGAGCTGCATATCGAGCGTGGGTGGCACAATCAAGTCGAGCGGCGGCAGCGGCGGGATCGCCGGTACGGCGGGCACGGCCAGGTCAAATTGGAACGGCGCCTGCTCTGCGGGCGGCACCTTCGGCGCTTTCGGCGGTCGCAACGGCTTTTCCGTCTTCGGAGCGGGCGGGGCGGGGGGCGCCGGCGGCGTCTGCGAGCTGGCCGCGCCAGCCACCAGAAGAACTGCCGCAACAATCTCTGTCACTACGGTGAGGGCTTTGCGATTCATTGTTTTCCTTTTCCTTTGGTGACGCCACTCGCAGCTTTTGCTGCTTCTTTGCGTCCTTACGTTGTCTTGCGAGCCGCGCCGTTGTCAGTGGCTGGCTGCGGCTTGGCGCGCTCTTTCACGTCGGAAGAGAGCACGCGCAGTTTGAACATCACGCCCTTGTCCTCCAGCCGCTTGCGGATGCGATCCAGCTCACGCGAGGAAATGTCCGAAGGGCTGTTGGCGATTTCCACCAGGGTTCGTTCGAGTTGCTCGAGCTCGGTGGCCAGCAGGGTATCGCCGGTGGTCAGCGCCGTCTGGCGGTACAGGCGGTTTTCATCCACCAGATCGCGGGCCCGCTTCTGCTCGGTGGAAATATCCACGGTACCGCTGCCGGAAGCGTTGGTCAGTTCCAGCAGGACCATCTGCGAGCGGTCCAGATGCTCTCCGACGGCGACCAGCAGGATGCGTTCACGCACGGCGCCGTTTTCCGCGACGCTGGTTGGCTGGGTCACGCTGCCGCCGCCCGGCTGGGTGATGCGCCCCGCAAGAAACGCGGCGATCAGCAGCGCGGCTACTGCGCCGGCCAGCGCCAACCCCTTCGGGTGCAGGAACACGCGCCAGTCAAACGCGGCGCGGCGCGGCGCGGCGGCGCCATCGAGCCGCGGCTCAATCGCGTTCCATACCGTCTTTTCGTAGCCCGCCGGACGCTCCGGCACTTGCAAGGCCGGCGCCGCTTCCACCGTGGCCAGCAGTCCCTTCAGCGAGTCGAACTGGCGGCGGCAGTCCGCGCAGAGGCGGAGGTGCGATTGGATCTCAGCGGCCCCTTCGGCGTCGCCATAGAAGTGCAGGATCAGTTGTTCGTCATTCAGATGAGTCATCGGGTTGTTCCTACCAGTGGTTCGAGCGCGGCACGCAACTTCTGCACCGCGCGGAAGATGCTGTTCTTGGTGGCGCTGGTGCGCAGGCCCAGCGCAGCTCCGATTTCTTCAATGCTCAGCCCTTCGCAGTGACGCATCACGAACGCGGCACGCTCCATTTCGCTCAACTCGGAGAGCGCCTTGTTGACGCGCGCGCCCATCTCGCCGCTGAGCGCGATGCGTTCCGGCGAGGGCGCTTCCGATGCGACTTGCTGCACGGTCTCCAGCCCTGGTTCTTCCATGTCCGGCTGTTCGTGATGGCGATGCTGCTCATCGCGCTTGCGGACGCGCATCAGATCCAGCGAGCAGTTCACTGCGATGCGATACACCCAGGTGCCGAAATTGGAGCGCGATTCGAATTTGTCCAGCCGCTTGTAGGCGCGCAGGAACGTCTCCTGCACCACTTCTTCTGCGTCGTGTTCGTTGCCGGTCATGCGATGCGCCAATCGGAAGATGGTGCGGCTATGCCGTTCCACGAGCGCGCGGAACGCGTCGCGGTCACCGGCGAGCGCTTGCTCCACCGCCACGGCATCGGTGCCATCCATCCAATTCATTAGACCGGGATTGTCTCCCAGCGGTTAGGTGCGGGGAAAGGGGAAAGCCGCCGGCTAAGTGTTACCAGCTCAGGGGGTTAAAGCGCCATGCGGGCGTTCGTCGCGCCGTGGGCCGGAGCGGAAGATGCCGCTGGGCCGGTGCAGCATGGTCACCAGCCCCTTAAACCCCTGAGTTCCGGGCCGCCACCGAAGCACAAATGCCGTTGCCCAACAATTCGCCAGTGATAGGCTCCCTGCGTTCGCACTCCTGAGTCTCCATCCCACCGTACCCCAGGAGCACGGGGCATTGGGCGTTGTCCAAAGAATTTGCAGCCACTTCAGGCCAAGGTGTGTGCATCATGAAGCGAAAGATTTTCCATCCGAATACGTGGCGTAGCGCGGTTCGCGGCGGTCTTGCAGCGCTGTGTGCGCTGCTGTTGATTCCCGGCGAGCCGCGGAAAAATACGATGTGGCCGCGCTGAAGGAAATCCTCGGGCCGGAGGGAGAAGAAATCGTTTCCACCAGTGAACCGGTCCGCGACAAGCGGCAGGCTGCGGAGTTCGCCGCGCAGGCCCGCAAGAAAATGAACGTGGTGGTGGACAGTAAGAACGCCAACCGCGCCACGATGGTGATCGGCGGCTCCCGGCGCTTCGCGATCGCCGGTTGCCAGGAATAGAAAGGGCGAGCCGGTCATTCGGCTCGCCCTTTTCCGCTTCTCGCGAAAACTCGCGACCACTCTAGAACAGGAACTTCACGGCGAACTGAATGCTGCGCGGCCCGCCGCCGCCCAGAATCGGATTGCCCAGGCCGATATCGGAAGTGGCGGTAATCGGCAGGAAGCCGGTGCTGCGTCCGGTGGCCGGGTCAATGCCGTTCGGCGCCGCATCCGCGAAGAACGCCGGCAGGAACGGATTGGCGAAGTTCGGATGGTTGAGCGCGTTGAAGAAGTCGGCCCGCAGCAACACGCCGAAGCGGTCGCCGAACTTGGTCAGCTTGCTGACGCTGAAATCCCAGTTGCGGTAGTTGGGGCCGAGCAGGGCGTTGCGGCCCAGCGTGCCGAAGTGCATGGAATTCACGCCGCCGGTGAACCGGCAATCCTGCGCCGAGCCGCTTCCCGCTGGGTTCAGCGTGCAGGGAACCTGAAACGCGGAAAGATCGAGGAATCGCGACGGGTCGCTGTGGTTGTAATTCACGTTGCCGACCACGTCCGGGCGCGGAAAGAATTCGCCGCTGCCGTCGAAGTCATCCACGAAGTTGTAGTTCACGTGGAAGGGATGCCCGCTCATCAGCGTGACCACGCTGGAGAGCGACCAGCCGCTGCCGAATTTGCCCAGCGCCTTCCAGTCCGGCGCGGCGTAGTTCACCGACCACACGAAGCGGTGGCGCACGTCGAAGTTCGAGGGTCCGCGATCGCCGCGGGCGTTCTGGCTGTCGTTGGGCTGCGCCGCGTTGGGCACGAAGTCCTGTCCGTCGCTGGCATTGTCAATCGAGTGCGACCAGGTGTAGGCCAGTTGCTGGGTCAGCCCGCCCCAGTCGCGCTGCTGCAGCGAAACCTGCAGCGAGTTGTAATTGGAAAACGCGGTGCTTTCGAGCTGGTTCACGTAGAAGGGCTGATTCGGCGCGATCGCGCTGAGCGGCGCAGCGGCATCAAACGGGCGCGGCACGCAGCAGCCGTTGGTGGCGTAGTCATAGGCGCGGATGGCGGCGGCGTTGGGCTGATTGATGTCGCGGTAGCGCAGCAGCCGCTTGCCCTGCGAGCCGACGTAGCCCACCTGCAGCACGGCTTTCCCGAAGAATTCCTGCTGCAGATTCAGGTTGTAGTTCATCACGTAGGGCGTGCTCAGGTTCTTGTCCACGCTGAAGACGTCGGTCGTATCGTTGGGGCCGTTGGCGGCGACGTCAAACACGGAGACGCCCGGGGCGAGCGTGGCCACCGGCGAGAGCGAAACCAGAACCGGATCCGGCGCCACCGGGTTGTAGGCCGGGCCGGGGCAACTGAAACAGTTGAAGGGAATCTGTCCGGTGAGCATGTCGTGCGAGAAGGCGTCATAGTACAAGCCGAAACCGGCGCGCAGCACGGTCTTGCTGTGGCCAAAGAGGTCCCAGGCAAAGCTGACCCGCGGGCTGAAGTTCAGCATGTCACGGTCATAAAGCGGGTCGCGGTTGAACAGGCCGATGGCCGGGTCGTACGCGCTGAAGCGGTCTTTCTTCTCGTGAATCACGCCGAAATAGTCGTAGCGCACGCCAAGGTTCCACGTGAAGTTATGCTTCCAGCGCCAGGTGTCCTGAATGTACAGCCCGTGTGAGTTCTGCGCGGACTCGCGGTCGGTGGTGCCGGCGACGATGCGTCCGCCGCTGACGTTGCCGGCGAGAAAGTCGCCCAGCGAAAGCTGCGCGGTGCTGCTGCAGATGGCAGGCAGAATCGCGCCGCCACAGGCCAGGCCGAAGGTAGTGGAGCCATTGAACTGCAGAATGCCGCGGAACTGCTGGTCCACGAATCCATCCACCGAAGTGCGCCGGTACTCGTAGCCGAACTTGATGTCGTGACTGCCCAGCTTCATCGAGAAGCCGTCCACGATGTGGAAGTTGTTGCCCACGCGGCCGCGCGGATTCGAAAACGGCGCCGAGCCCAGGGCGGAAAGGCCGCTGAGGCGAATCGAAGGCAGGCCGAAATCGCGCGGGCTGGAGATTTCAGTGTTCAAACCGAAGGTCGTGTTGGGATTGCCGAAGACGTCGCGATCGGCGGCGAAGAAATCCTGCTTGTAGCGGTTCCAGCCGAAGCGGAACTCGTTCACCATTTTCGGGTTGATGACGCGCACGTAGCTGAGCGCGATGAACTGGGCGTTGATGGGCGAAAAGGTGTTGGTGCCGGGCAGGTTGTTGCCGCCGGCCAGTCCCAGCGGAAAGCTCTGATTGCTGCGACCGTAGAAGTAGCGGCCGGTGAGCGTATTGAACGGGTCAAAACTGTGGTCGAGCTTGATGATGAAGCTGTCTGCGTCGTTGAACGCGGGCGCGCTGGAAACGGTGGTGGTGGGCCACAGATTCTGGCCGCCGGAACAGCCGCCGTTGGTGTTGCACAGGCTGTAGAGGTTGCGGATAGCCGGGTTGATCACGCCGGCCGGCTGCCCGGAAATGCACGCAAAGATGGATGTGGTGCAGGGCGCAGCGATGCCGCCGATGGCCACCACGGCCTCCGCGTAGTCCGCGAGCACCGGAACAGAATTGATGGAGGTGACGCCTACATCCTCGCGCTGGCCTTCGTAGGCGAAATACCAGAAGGTCTGGTCGCGCACCAGCGGGCCGCCGATGCTCACTCCGAACTGGTGATTCTGGAACTGATCCTTGGGGTTGGGCCTGGTGTTGAAAAAGTTGCGGGCGTTCAGCGCGTCGTCGCGGACGAACCAGAATACGCTGCCGTGCACGTCATTGGTCCCGCTCTTGGTGACGATGTTCACCACCGAGCCGGAATTGCGGCCGAACTCCGGCTCGCCGTTGGAAAGAATCTTTATTTCGGCGATGGATTCAACCGGAAGCACCGTGCCCGGGGTTCCGAACACGCCGCCCTGGTTGATGGCCGGAAGGTTGCGGAAGCCGTCGTTCATGTCCGTGCCGTCGAGAAGAAAGTTGTTGGAGCGGCCGCGGTTGCCGTTGACGCTGAACAGGCCGTAGCTGCCCGGCGAATCGCCGCCGCCGTTGGGCTCGCCCGCCGCGCCCGGAACCATGATCAGCAGCTTGGTATAGTCGCGGCCATTGATGGGCAGCTCCTGCACCATCTTTTCTTCGAACGTGCCGCCCAGAACGTTGCTGGTGGTTTCCACCTGCGCCAGCGATTCGCCGGTCACTTCGATGCGCTGCGCCACGGCGCCCGGACGCAGGCTTACGTCCACGCGGCGCTCGGCCGCCACCTCCACGCGGACGTTGCTCACCAGCGCGCCGGTGAAGCCGCTCTTGTCCACGGTCACCGTGTACGTTCCAATCTGCAGCTCCGGCACGGAATAGGTGCCGTCATCGTTGGTCACCGTTTCGCGAACCTGGCCGGTGGCGGTGTTCTTCACCACCACTTTCGCGCCGGGCACGGCCGCGCCGGTGGAATCGGTCACCGTGCCGAGAATCGTGCCGCGGTAGGTCTGCGCGCCGGCCGGCTGAACCGCCAACAGCGCCAGAGCCGCCAGCAGCGCCAGTGCGGCGCACTTCAGCGAAACTGTGCCAAAGACGTGACGAAGCATCGAAGTCTCCTTGCGATATCGTTCAATTTGAAATGGTGCGGATGCGCCCGTGCTGATTCTGCGGACGGCGAATCGGCTGCCAGACAACTTCCAGGTACCCCCGTAGCTCCCCCCGAGCCGCGCAACATGCTATATGCCGTTGCCGCCTGCCGCAAGCCTGAACGCGGCGTCGGTTGTTGTCGCTGCTTCGCCGCGAAGGACCGGCGGTGCGGTTTCGCTTCTTCGTGATTATGCGCTACATTGCTTGTTTATCCTTCGCCCATCGCACAGCGCTATGTCCAGCAAACTCTCATCTGTGGTGATTGTCGGCCGCCCCAATGTGGGCAAGTCCACGCTGTTCAACCGGCTGACCGGCACGCGCCGCTCCATCGTCACCGACGAGCCGGGCATCACCCGCGACCGCATCTACGGCGCGGCCGAGTGGGAAGGCCGCGAGTTTGAAGTGGTGGACACCGGCGGAATCATTCCTGACGACAAGGCGATGATTCCACGTGAGATCTTCCGCCAGGCACAACGCGCCATTGAAAACGCCTCGCAGCTCGTACTGGTGGTGGATTCTCGCGCGGGCGTGACGCCGCTCGATGCGGAGCTGGCGCGCCTGCTGCGCCGCACCGGCAAGCCGCTGCTCATCGCCGTGAATAAGGTGGATTCGCCCGCGCAAGCTCCCACCGCCGTCGCCCCGTTCTACGAACTGGGAACGGAGCTTTTTCCCGTCGCCGCCGAACACGGATTCGGCGTGGATGTGATGCTGGACGCAATCACCGCGAGGATGGCCAAGGCGGACGGCGTCAGGGAAGCGAAGGAGCGGGAGGAGGTGGAGGAAGTCAAGGAACAGCAAGAGCCATCGGAGATCCAGGTGGCGATCATCGGGCGGCCCAATGTGGGCAAGTCCACGCTGCTCAATCGCCTGGTGGGAGAGGAGCGGGCCATCGTTTCACCCGAGCCGGGAACCACGCGCGACGCGGTGGACACCCTGGTCCGGCGTAACGGCAGGTCGTATCGCTTCATTGACACCGCGGGCATCCGCCGCAAGGGCAAGACGAAACTGGTCGCCGAAAAACTGAGCGTGGTCATGGCCCGGCAGCACCTGGAGCGCGCCGACGTGGCCCTGATGGTGATGGACGCGTCGCAGGGCGTCACCTCGAACGACGCCACCATCGCCAGCTACGCGCAGCAGTCCGGCCGCTCCATCATCCTGGTGATGAACAAGTGGGACCTGGCGCTGGAAGCGGCGGCGAAGAAAGCGCAGCAGGTGAGGGAAGCGGGAACCAGGGACCCGCGAAAAACCCAGGTCTTCAAATCAAAGCTCGACCGCTTCAAAGCCCGGGCGGCGCAAAAAGCGCGCTCCAGCCAGAACATTCACGACGGCAAGGTCAGCCCGGAAGCGCTGCTGCAGGACTACGAGCGCATCGTCCGCGGCAAGCTGAAGTTCCTGGACTACGCGCCGGTGATTTTTCTTTCCGCGCACACCGGCCACCGCGCGGTGGATCTGCTGCCGTTGATTGATCTTGTCGCGGCGGCCCGCCGCCGCCGCGTCACCACCGGCGAAATGAACAAATGGCTGGCCAGCGTGGACCTGGACCGCGGCACTTCGCCCGCCGGCAAAAAGATGAAGATTTACTACATGACCCAATCCGGGGTAGCGCCGCCGTCCTTCGTCCTCTTCACCAACCAGCAGCGTCCGCTGCACTTCAGCTACGCGCGATTCCTGGAAAACCAGCTCCGCAAGCAGTTCGACTTTGCCGGCACCCCCATCCAGTTCATCACCCGCCTGAAGAAACGCTGAGGTCAGAGCGCACGATGCACCTTGATATCCGGCTTGCAGGACGTAGAATGGCAACGGTCAGGATGAAACGATGCTCCCCGCTCCAGAACTCGAACGTTTGCTAGCCGACTTGGAGTCAGACCGCGTTGAGCGGAAGGAGTCCCTTGCCGACAGGGCGAAAATAGGAGAAGCAATCTGCGCGTTCGCGAATGATATGCCCGAGCACAGATTACCAGGCTACCTGTTTGTTGGAGCTGACGACAAGGGAAACCCGACCCGGCTCAGGGTTGATGACGAGTTGTTGCGAAACTTGGCTGGGTTTCGAGACGAAGGAAATATTCTGCCGAAGCCCAGCATTGTCGTACAAAAGCATGTGCTTCGGGGCGCAGACATAGCGGTGGCTGAAGTCCATCCGTCGGATTGGCCTCCAGTGCGCTACTACGGACAGATTCGGATCAGAGTCGGCCCTCGCCGGGCAATTGCCACACCGGATGAGGAAAGGAGACTCATTGAACGGCGGATTGCTCGCGCAAGAACGTTTGATCAGAGACCCTGCGAAGGAGCCAGGCTGGGCGACATTAGCGTGGAGAGTTTCAGAGCGGACTACCTCCCCGGGGCGATCGCCGCTGACGTTCTGGCTCAGAATCAAAGGACCGCCGAGGAGCAACTGGCCTCGCTTCGGTTCTACGATCCGGACAAGAGTACGCCTACGAATGCGGGAGTAATCATGTTCG
>Ga0187894_10005489_pt1 | contig 12900 bp, 11 predicted proteins | sample GBC1701081metaG_FD_136650 | JGI IMG/M metagenome (GOLD analysis project Ga0187894, IMG submission 136650) | White microbial mat communities from a lava cave in the Kipuka Kanohina Cave System on the Island of Hawaii, USA - GBC170108-1 metaG ... | reverse complement strand
GGTCGCCAGCCGAAGCTGCGCGTCACGAGCAGGCGGGTGCGATTACCCGGCAACAGCTCGATGATGCGCAGGCGATCCAGGCGGATCAGCAGGCTCTGCGCTTCGCGCTCGCTGAAGTCGTAGGCCTTGACCAGGTCCTCGAACCGCCACTTGTTCATCATGAGATAGCACATGAGGAACAGCCGCGGGTCGCCCATCAGCTCCTCCTCCTGGGCGAGCGTCAGCTGGGTGATCGCGGCGCGCCCTTCACGCAGCCGCGCGACGACGTCGGCCAGCTCGATTCCGGCCAGCTCGCAGATCTCGTCGATGCGCGAGAGGGAGAAATCCTGCGCGGAGAAGAGGCGTTTGACGCTGGCGTGGCTCAGCTTCAGGCGCTTTGCGATCTGCGCGTAGGTGATACCGCGCTCCTTGAGCACGCGCTTGAGCTCGATGATCAGCAGAACTCGCTGCGCCATGTTTCACCCGCGACTCCGATACCGGGTACTAAGGTAGCACTATTCGATACCCCTGGAGGACGATAGCGCGCCCTTCTTCATGGAAGTTGCGGCCATCAATACCCATCGCAAGACTCCGGCTCCAACCGCATCCCACTCCGGGATGCGAGGGAGGGTGAGCAGATGCGTGGATCGCCGGGCTTTCGCGGTTCCCTGGTCGTGCTGGTCGTTCTCACGGGAGGTGCGCTGTCAGGTTGCACGTTGCTGGACGGGATTCTCTGCCAGCCGCACTGCGAGCAGCGCTCCCGCAACTCCTCGAGTCTCGTCGGCTTTCTCTACCCGAACGGCGAGATGCCGCCGCACGAAAATGCGGTGCCGGAATTGAAGCTGCCGCTGCGCGTCGGGCTCACGATGCTACCCTCGTCCGGCGACGCGCCCGGCCTCGACGCCGCCGCGCGGGAGGAACTGCTGGAACGCGTGCGCCAGCGTTTCCAGACCCGTGATTTCATCGCCGAGATCGTCGTCATCCCGGACTACTACCTGGCGAAGGCCCGCGGTCCCGGCGGATCCGACGGCTTCGACTCCCTGGCCGGACTGCAGCGTCTCTACAGCCTCGACCTCGTCGCCCTGGTTTCGCACGACCAGGTGACCCACAGTGACGAGACGTCGCTCGCGGTGACCTATCTCACCATCGTCGGCGCGTACATGTTCGCGGCCAGCCGCCACGAGGTCACGACGCTGGTCGATCTCGCGGTCGTCGATCCGAAAACGCGCTCGCTGCTGCTGCGGGCCGGCGGAACGGACACGCAGTCGCGCACCACCACGCTGGCGGACAAGGCCGTGACCAGCCGTTCCTCTCAGGGCAAGAGCTTCGCCAGCGCCGGGGACCAGATGATCGAGCACTTCGACGCGGCCCTGAAGCAGTTCCAGGAGAACGTGCGCAGCGGCAAGGCGCGCGTGCGCGTCACACGCGAGCGGGCGTCGAGCGGCGGCGGTGGCGGTGGCGCCGGCAGCATCGACGGTGCGCTGGTCGTTGCGGTGTTGGGCCTGCTCGCCGCAAGATTGCGCCGCCGCCGCAACGAGGGAGACGGGCGCGACGCATGAGCGAGACATCTCAGTTCGGGCTGCTGCGCTCGCGCCGGTTCCTGCCGTTCTTCGTCACGCAGTTCCTCGGGGCGTTCAACGACAACGTCTTCAAGAACGCGCTGCAGATCATGATCGCGTTCGAGCTGACGACGCTGGCCGGTATCGCCGCCGAAACCTGGGTCAACCTGGCGGCCGCGCTCTTCATCCTTCCCTACTTCCTGTTCTCCGCGACCGCCGGTCAGATCGCCGACAAGCTCGAGAAATCGCGCCTCATCCGCATCACGAAGCTGCTCGAGGTCGGGATCATGACGGTGGCGGCCGTGGCGTTCTGGCTCGGCAGCATCCCGTGGCTGCTGGTGCTGCTCTTCCTGATGGGCGTGCAGGCGACTCTGTTCGGTCCCGTGAAGTACGGGATCATGCCGCAGCACCTGAAAGAGACCGAGCTGGTCGGCGGCAACGCGCTGGTCGACACCGGCACGTTCGTCGCCATCCTGCTCGGCATGCTCCTGGGCGGCCTGTTCATGGCGTGGGACGAGCTCGGCCGCCAGCTCACCGCGGGCACGCTCGTCCTGCTGGCCGTCGCCGGCTATCTCGCGAGCCGCAGGATTCCGCGGGCCGCGCCGTCCGATCCGGGTCTCGTCGTCAACCTGAACCCGCTGAGCGAGACCTGGCGCAACATCAAGTTCGCGCGCAGCAACCGACCGGTGTTTCTCTCGCTGCTCGGCATCTCGTGGTTCTGGTTGTTCGGGTCGCTGTTCCTGACGCAGCTGCCGAGCTACTCGCGCCTCGTCCTGCACGGTGACGAGTCCGTCGCCGTGCTGCTGTCCGTCGCGGTGACCGTGGGTATCGCGATCGGCTCGCTGCTCTGCGAGCGTCTCTCCGGTCACAAGATCGAGATCGGCCTCGTGCCCTTCGGCTCGATCGGACTCACGATCTTCGCCGCCGACCTGTACTTCGCCCGCCCGATGGCTGCCGCGACCGCCGCCAGTGTCGGTGTCGAGGCTTTCCTGGGGCAGCCGGGCGCCTGGCGGGTGCTCGCGGATCTCGCGTTCGTCGGCATTTTCGCTGGCTTGTACAGCGTGCCGCTCTACGCGATGGTCCTGCAGCGCAGCGCCCCGAGCCACCGCTCGCGCATCATCGCAACCAACAACATCATCAACGCCCTGTTCATGGTGGCAGCCGCCGGGCTGGCGATCGTCCTGCTCAACGCCGGCCTCAGCATCCCGCAGCTGTTCCTGGTTGCCGCCGCCCTCAACGCGCTGGTCGCGATCTACATCTACACGCTGGTGCCGGAATTCCTGATGCGGTTCCTCACCTGGATCCTGGTGAGCGTCCTTTATCGCATCCGCGTGCGCGGCCTGGACAACATTCCCGACACGGGACCCGCACTCATCGTGTCCAATCACGTGAGCTTCATGGACGCACTGATCATCGGCGGCACGGTGCGCCGGCCCGTACGCTTCGTCATGGATCACAACATCTTCAAGATCCCGGTGCTGAGTTTCATCTTCCGCACCGCGCGCGCGATCCCGATCGCCTCGGCCCGCGAGGATCCGCAAGCGCTGGCGCGGGCCTTCGACCGCATCGATGCCGAGCTCGCCGACGACAACGTCGTCTGCATATTTCCGGAAGGGAAGCTCACGGCCGACGGCGAGATCAACGAGTTCCGCAAGGGCGTCGAGCAGATCCTGGAGCGCCGCGCGGTACCGGTGATTCCACTCGCGCTGCAGGGATTGTGGGGCAGTTTTTTCAGCCGCAAGGGTGGCGCGGCGATGGCGCGGTTGCCGAAGCGCTTCTGGTCGAAGGTCGCGCTCGTGGCCGGCGAGCCTGTTCCGGCGACTGCAGCCAGTGCCGAGTACCTCGAAGGGCGCGTGCGCGCGTTGCGGGGCGACTGGCGCTGAGCGCCGCTATTCGGACGGCGACGGCGTTGCGGGTGGCGGCGGGGTTTCGGGCGGCCGCGGGGTCGGCACGACGATGCCGGGCGCGAGCGGGATGTCCTCGACGACTTTGACGTCCGTGATGAAGTGCCTCGTCTCGCCGAAGCACGACGTCGGCAGGCCGACTTTCTCCTCGTAGTGCAACGACACCCGACGTCCGACGAGCGCATTGATGCGTGCCGCCACCGCGTCGTCGCGCACCGTGAAGTAGAACTTGTCGGCGGCGGCGCCGGGCATCGACACCATCGCCATCTCGCCCTCCCAGGTCTTGCAGATCCAGCCCTTCCTGGAGAGCTTCTGGACCCATCCCGCGCGCTCGCCGCTGGAGTAATTCCAGCTGAGCACGAACGCGAAGTAGCCAGCGACCAGCGCGGCGACGATCAGCACGACGAGAGTCACCTTGGCGGCGCGCATGGGAGCGAAACCCTGCCCGTGAGGGCCGGGAGTTTGTCACAGCTCGCGAAGGAACAGGAATGCCGTGGCCCGTTGGGCCGTTGGGCCGTTGGGCCGTTGGGCCGTTGGGCCGTTGGGCCGTTGGGCCGTTGGGCCGTGACGCGCGGCAGACTGCCCGGCGATCCGGCAGAACTCAGGATGATCGTCGATCGGCGAGCGTGCGCCGGCGCAGCGCAGGCGAAGCAACGGCCCCGGGCTGGTAGGCGACGTCGAACTGGCGCAGTGCCTGCAACGCCTGCTGCGGATCGGTGCCGTCCGCGAGCTCCAGGGCGTCGAACCCGCAGCGGGCCAGGAAGAACAACTGATCCAGCTTCACGTGGCCGACCGCGCGAACCTCGCCCGTGAACCCGAAACGATCGCGCAGCACGCGCGCCTGGCTGTAGCCGCGCCCTTCCGACGGGCCCGGGAACTCGATCGCGATCAGGGCGAGACGCACCAGGTCGCTCTCCAGCGCTTCGACCCGGTCGTTGGGAGCGATGCGCACCCCCAGCCGGCCCACCCACAACCACCATTGGTCGCGCTCTGCCTGCCACCGGGCGAGAGGCAAGATCAGCGAACGAATCGCGATGCCACCGCCGCTCTCGCTACGGTCGAAGCCAGCATCGGTGCCGACGACGGCACCAGCACCGTTCGTGCCGGCCGCGACCGCGCGCCACTCGTCAGCGACGAGCGCAGCGACGCCGTCACGCTGCCTGATGAGCTGGCGCATAAACGCGTTCCCGGAAAGGTTCGATGCCGATGCGGCGCACCGTGTCGATGAAGCGTTCCTCTTCGCTGCGCCGTTCGACGTAGACGTCGACGATCCGCTGCAGTGTCGCGGCAACCTCGGCCTGCGGCACCGACGGACCGATCACCTCGCCGAGCGCGGCGTGCTCGCTGGCCGAGCCGCCCAGCGTGATCTGGTACCACTCTTCGCCGCGCTTATCGACGCCGAGAATGCCGATGTGACCGACGTGGTGGTGACCGCAGGCGTTCATGCAGCCCGACATCTTGATCTGGATTTCGCCGAGGTCGTAGAGATAGTCGAGATCGGCGAAGTGCGCCTGGATCTGCTTGGCCACCGGAATCGAGCCGGCGTTGGCCAGGCTGCAGAAATCGAGGCCGGGGCAGCAGATCATGTCGGTGAGCGTACCGATGTTCGGCGTCGCCAGGCCGTGCCGCTCCAGCTCACGCCACAGCGCCGGCAGATCCGACTGACGAACGTCCGCGAGCAGCAGGTTCTGGTCGTGCGTGGCGCGCGCTTCGCCGAAACTGTAGCGCTCCGCAAGGTCGGCGACGGCGTCCATCTGCGTGGCACTCATGTCGCCCGGCGCCTCGCCGTGCGGCTTCAGTGAAACGAAGGCCACGCGGTAACCGCGCACCTTGTGGGCACGTGTGTTGTAGCGATACCAGGCTTTGAATCGGGCATCGCCGGAGGACGCGACCTCCAGGTCGGGGAGGACCTCGTAGGCGGGCGGGCGGAAGAACGCGCGCATCCGCGCGATCTGGTTCCAATCGAGCTTGAGCGCCGACTCGCGCATGCGCTCCCATTCGGCGTCGACGCGACGGCGGAACTCGTCGATGCCGAGCGCCTTCACCAGGATCTTGATGCGCGCCTTGTGGATGTTGTCGCGCCGTCCTTCCTCGTTGTAGACGCGCAGGATCGCCTCGAGATACGAGAGCAGGTGCTCCGGCGGAAGGAATTCGCGGATCAGCTTGCCGACGATCGGCGTGCGTCCGAGGCCGCCGCCGACCAGGACCTCGAAGCCGAGCGCGCCGCGCGCGTCGCGCCTGAGGTGCAGGCCGACGTCGTGCACTTCGGAGGCGGCACGATCGGCGGGCGCGCCGGTGACGGCGATCTTGAACTTGCGCGGCAGGTACGAGAATTCGGGATGCAGCGTCGACCATTGACGCACGATCTCGCACCACGGCCGCGGGTCCTCGATCTCGTCGGCCGCCACGCCCGCCAGGTGGTCTGCCGTCACGTTGCGCACGCAATTGCCGCTGGTCTGGATGGCGTGCATCTCGACGCGCGCCAGCTCGGCGAGGATGTCGGGAACGTCCTCGAGCTGCGGCCAGTTGAGCTGCAGGTTCTGACGCGTCGTGAAGTGACCGAAGCCGCGATCGTAACGGCGCGCGACGTGCGCCAGCGTGCGCAGCTGGCGCGAAGAGAGCAGCCCGTAGGGAATAGCGATGCGCAGCATCGGCGCATGGCGCTGCATGTACAGCCCGTTGCGCAGGCGCAGCGGCTTGAATTCGTCCTCGCTGAGCTCACCCGCGAGAAAGCGCCGCGTCTGGTCGCGGAACTGCGCGACGCGCTGATCCACCAGCGCCTGGTCGATGGGGTCGTAGCGGTACATCCGCAACGAATATAGAGACCGTCGCGGTGCGCGCGAAAATAGCGGGTGGTTATTGGGCCCTAGCAGCCGGGTATGGCCCGAAACTGACCGGAAATGAACGATAATCCCTTGCCCGGCCGGATCGCCGCCCGGCGCCTTCCTGTCAGTTTCACCGACAACGATGGAGCCGAACTTGTCGTTTCGCGCACTGCTCGACATCTGGCAGCGCAAGGCGCCGCCCGCCCTCGTGGCCACGGAAATTCCGGTACGCCTGTCGATCGACGACGCCGCCCGCGTGCAGGCCCTCGCGGACCTGTATCCCGGCCACACGCGCGAGGCGATCGTCCAGGACCTTCTGAGCGCGGCCCTGCGCGAGTTGGAGGCTGCGATGCCGTACGTGCGCGGCACGCGGGTGATTTCGACCGACGAGCAGGGCGACCCGATCTACGAGGACGCCGGGCCGACGCCGCGATTCAACGAGCTGACGCGCAAGTATCGGAAAAAACTGCAGGCAAAGAGCTAGCGGCCTGGCCGTCCGCAGAGCTGAGCCTGACTATTCCTTGTCGGGCTTCTTGCCCATCGTCTTCTGAAGCTGAATCCACTCGCTCAGGCGCTTGAGGTCCTTGGGTTTCTGCGCCGGCCTGGCCGGGCGCTTGGGGCCGCCCGCCACCCCCGTTCCCGAGCTGTTGTAAGGATCGCTACCGCCACCGGGGGCGCGCGGCGGCGGCTCCACGGAGAGGGGGACCTTTGGCAGCTTGGTGGGGTCGTCCTCGATCTTGAGGTCGTGGGCTTCGAGCTTCTTGAGGCGCTTGGTGTCGACGTTGCGACCGAAGATGCCGGTCGACATCGACCATTCCCAGACGGCGTTGCCACGCTCGTCGAAGGTGACGCGTCCCGATTTCCCGTCCTCGGGCTTCTTGTCGTCGTCCGGCGGTCCCCCCGCGGGCGGCGGGGCCTTAGACCCAGTCATCACAACGCTCCGGCCCTTTCCGGCTGTGAGAGGATTCGCGCATGCCATTGATAAACTTGTATTCAGGCAAACGCAATTCTGCGATGCAGCAATCACCGCCAATCCGGCCGCGGACGCGGACCGCTGAGGTCGGCGCGACATAGTCATGTCGTCGCGTCACATCCGAAACGTGCCGTCGGCGGACGGCGGACCGGCACTGGCCCGCGGGTTCTTCGGCGTCTTCCGTTACAGCCGCCGCGCGCTCGAGCTGGTGTGGACCACGAGCCGCGCGCTCACCGTCGCGCTCGCACTCCTCACGCTGGTGGCCGGAACGCTGCCTGCGGCGGTCGCCTTCGTTGGAGCGCTGATCGTCGACAGTGTCGTCGCCGCGATCCGCGTCCACGAGGCCACGGGCGCGTTGCAGTACGCGGAAGTGCTGCGCTACGTAGCGCTGGAAGCGGCGATCGTGGCGGCGCTCGCCGGCGCCCAGCGCGGCATCTCCCTGTGCCAATCGCTGTTGCGCGCGCAACTCGGACAACGCGTCAACGTGATGATCCTGGAAAAGGCGCTGACGCTGGAGCTGCGGCACTTCGAGGACAGCGACTTCTACGACAAGCTGACGCGCGCGCGCCGCGAGGCGTCGAGCCGGCCGCTGAGCCTGGTGATGCGCACGTTCGGGCTGGTCCAGAACGGCATTTCACTCGTCAGCTACGCCCTGCTGCTGGTGCAGTTCTCGCCGTGGGCGGTGGTGGTATTGCTGCTCGCCGGTCTGCCGGCGTTCGTCGCCGAGGCGAAGTTCTCCGGCGACGCGTTCCGGTTGTTCCGCTGGCGCTCGCCTGAAACGCGCATGCAGCTCTACCTCGAGACGGTACTCGCGCGCGAGGACCATGCCAAGGAAGTGAAGCTGTTCGAGCTCGGCCCGCTGCTGCTCGAACGCTACCGCGGCATTTTCTCCCGCCTGTACTCCGCCGATCGCGACCTGACGGTGCGGCGCGATTCCTGGGGCTTCGCGCTCGGCCTGCTGAGCACGCTCGCACTCTACGGCGGCTACGCCTGGATCGCGCTCGAAACGATCACCGGGCGGATCACTCTCGGTCAGATGACGATGTATCTCATGCTGTTCCGCCAGGGCCAGTCCGCGGTTTCCGCGAGCCTGTCCGCGATCGGCGGCATGTACGAGGACAATCTCTACCTGTCGACGCTCTACGAATACCTGGAGCAGCCGGTGAACGTGCCTTCGGGGGCGCTGCAGCGCGGGCCGGATCCGGCGGACGGCGTGCGTTTCGAGAACGTCTCGTTCACGTATCCGGGCGCGGAGACGCCGGCGCTGCACGACGTTTCGCTGCACGTGCGTCCCGGCGAGAGTCTCGCGCTGGTCGGCGAGAACGGCTCCGGCAAGACAACGCTGATCAAGCTCCTGACGCGCCTCTATCAGCCGAGCGCCGGCCGCATCCTGCTCGAGGGCCGCGACCTCAACGAGTGGGACGAGGCGACACTGCGCCGGCGCGTCGGTGTGATCTTCCAGGACTTCGCGCGCTATCAGCTCATCGCCGGCGAGAATGTCGGTGCCGGCGACGTGCGCGCCTTCGACGACGAAACGCGCTGGCACGAAGCGGCGGACAAAGGCATGGCGACACCGTTCGTGCGCGATCTGCCGGCTGGCTTCCATACACAGCTCGGGCGCTGGTTCAACGAAGGGCGCGAGCTCTCCGGCGGACAGTGGCAGAAGATCGCCCTCTCGCGCGCGTTCATGCGCGTCGAGGCCGATATCCTGGTGCTCGACGAACCGACCGCGGCGATGGATGCGGCGGCCGAAGCCACCGTCTTCGAACACTTCCGCTCGCTGACGCGCGAGCGCATCGCGATCCTGATCTCGCACCGGTTCTCGACCGTGCGCATGGCGGACCAGATCGCGGTGCTCGAGGAAGGACGCATCGTCGAGCGCGGCAGTCACGAGGAGCTCGTGCGCGCGGGCGGACGCTACGCGCGACTGTTCGAACTACAGGCGCGCGGCTATCGCTGAAGTAGAGACCTGGCTGCTGTCCGACAGGACGGTCAAGATGCAGCGCCGCCGCCGCGAGGTAGCACCGCGGCCGCGGGCGGACCGGTCGTGCCAGTGCGCCACTGGACTGGCTCGCGGCCAGGTTCTAGTGTGGTACACCAATTCCCGCCGGCGATGACATGACCGACTACGAAAAGCTCGGCGCCTTCTACCTCGGTCGCGAGTTCGAGCCCGCAGCGGGCGCGGTCAGCGCTGAACCGCTGCTCTACGATTCGCGCGATCTCACCACGCACGCCGTGTGCGTCGGCATGACCGGTAGCGGCAAGACCGGTCTGTGCGTCGCGCTGCTCGAAGAAGCGGCGATCGACGGCATCTCCGCGCTGGTGATCGATCCGAAGGGCGATCTCGGCAACCTGCTGCTGACCTTCCCCGAGCTGCGGGCGCAGGACTTCGCGCCGTGGATAGACCCCGCCGCCGCCGCTCGCGCCAGCGTCTTGGCCGAAGACTTTGCGACGAAGACTGCCGCAAGCTGGCGCGAAGGTCTCGCAGAGTGGGGCCAGGACGCGACGCGGATCGGCCGGCTGCGCGATGCGGTCGACATGGCGATCTACACGCCCGGCAGCACCGCAGGGTTGCCGCTGTCCGTGCTGCGCTCGTTCGCCCCGCCCGCTGCTGGCGACGACACCGATCCGGCCGCCCGCGGCGAACGCATCGGCTCGGTGGTATCGGGATTGCTCGCCCTGCTCGGCATCGAGGCCAATCCGCTCGAGAGCCGCGAGCACATCCTGCTTGCGAGGATTCTCGCGGACGCCTGGAGCCAGGGACGCGCTCACGATCTCGCGAGCCTGATCGGCGCCGTACAGAAACCACCGTTCGACAAAGTCGGCGTGTTCGACCTCGAGACCTTCTATCCCGCCCGGGAACGCCAGCGCCTCGCTCTCGCCATCAACAGCCTGATTGCCTCGCCCGGTTTCTCCGCCTGGACACAGGGCGAGCCGCTCGACGTACAGCGCCTGCTGTTCACGCCCGAGGGCAAGCCGCGCATCAGCATCGTGTCGATCGCGCACCTGGGCGACGCCGAACGCATGTTCTGCGTGACGGTGCTGCTCAACGAGGTGGTGGGCTGGATGCGCCGCCAGTCGGGCACCTCCAGCCTGCGCGCCATCCTCTACATGGACGAGATCTTCGGCTACTTCCCGCCGAACGCGATGCCGCCGGCGAAACAGCCGATGCTCACGCTGCTCAAGCAGGCGCGCGCCTTCGGTGTCGGCGTGGTACTCGCGACGCAGAATCCCGTCGATCTCGACTACAAGGGCCTGGGAAATACCGGGACGTGGTTCATCGGCCGGTTGCAGACCGAGCGCGACAAGCTGCGCGTGGTGGAGGGGTTGCAGAGTGCGCTGGCGGGGAGCGGCGCGCCCGATCGGGCCGAGCTGGAGAAACTCCTTTCGAGCCTCGCGAGCCGTGTGTTCCTGATGCGCAACGTCCACGACGACGGTCCGGTACTCATGAAGAGCCGCTGGGCGCTTTCGTATCTGCGCGGGCCGCTGACGCAGGTCGAAATCGGCCGACTGATGAGCGCACGCAAGGCGACGAGCGGCGCCGCAAACGGGCCAGCCGCCGTAGAGCCGGCAGCGGCGGAGTCGGGAAGCATTGCATCGAGCGCGCCGGCAGGCACATCACCCGGCGCGCAGATCGTGACCGCGCCTCCGGTCGTTAGCGGCGACGTCCCGCAACTGTTTCTCCGTCCCGACGAGGGCAGCGGCACGGTCGAATACCGCGCGCGCGTCGCCGGCTTCGCCAGGCTTCACTACGTGGACGCCAAAGCCGGTATCGACGTCTGGACGCAGGCCGCGCACGTTGCGCCGCTCGCCGAAGACGGCGCGCAAGCCGAGTGGCAGGAAGCCGACGTGGTGAGGAACCTCAAGGAACGTTGCGATACCGAACCGCAGCCACAGTCGCGCTTCGCCGATGCACCGGCCGCGGCGCTGCGCGCACAGACCTACGCAGCCTACGGCAAAGCGCTGGCAGCTCAACTCTACGAAAGCGCGCGCCTCGGGCTGTTGGTCTGCGATGAGCTGAAGATGACGTCACAGCCGGGCGAGTCACCGGGAGATTTTCGCACGCGGCTCGCGCAGGCCCTGCGCGAACGGCGCGACGCCGAGATCGCCGCCCTGCGGGAGAAGTACGCAGCGCGCGCCCAGACGCTGACCGATCAGATGCGGCGCGCGCAGGACCGCGTGGCTCGCGAGCAGGCGCAGTACTCGCAGCAGAAGCTGCAGAGCGCGATTTCGATCGGCGCGACCGTTCTCGGCGCGTTGCTCGGGCGGCGCAGTATCACGAGCGGCACCATCGGGCGCGCCGCCACGGCCGCCCGCACCACCGGCCGCCTCGGGCGCGAGCAGGGTGACGTGGCCAGGGCCGAGGAGAGCATGGAAGTACTGCAACAGAGGCTCGCGGCGCTCAATACTGAGTGCGAAGCGCAGGTCGTGGAACTGCGGCGCACGTCAGATCCGACCACAGTGCCGGTGCGGGAGATCGAGATCGCCGCGCGCAAGTCCGACATCGCGGTCGGCACGGTGGCGTTGCTGTGGACGCCGTGGCGCATCGGGGGCGACGGCTTCCCCGCGCCCGCCTTTCGACTCTAGCCGCCGCAAACGGGACGCGCCCCAGACGGGAGACAACATGAAAGAACTGATCGACCAGCTTACCCGGGCCCTGAAGGTGGACGAACGTCAGGCGAGCGGCGGGGCCGCGATCCTGCTCAAGGCAGCGCGCGACAAGCTCGGCGGCACCGAGTTCGCGCGCATGCTCGGCGGCGTGCCGGGGATCGATGCGCTGATCAACAAGGCGCCCGACGGCAAGTCGGGCGGATTACTGGGAGGGCTGGCGTCGCTGGCCGGCGGCAATGCCGCGCTGCTCGCGAGCATCGTCGGCGGTTTTTCCAGGCTCGGGCTCAGCAGCGAGCACGCACAGAAATTCGTTCCGGTGATCCTCGACTTCCTGCGCACCAAGGTCGGGCCGGACGTGGTCGGCAAGCTCGAGAAAACGCTGCGCGCGTGACCGTCCGGGCCTGGCCGGGTCACGAGGGCCGGCGCGCGAGCAGACGATCGAGCTGATTGGCGAATGCCTGGCGATCGCGCGGGCCGAGCGCGGCGGGACCGCCGGTATCGACGCCGCTGCCGCGCAGCTCGTCCATGAAATTGCGCATCGCAAGACGCTCGCGCACGTTCTCCTGCGTGTAGAGCTCGCCGCGGGGATTGAGGGCCACGCCGCCCTTCTCGATGACTGCGGCGGCAAGGGGAATGTCGGCGGTGACAACCAGGTCTGCAGCCTCGACCAGCTCGAGGATGCGCCGGTCGGCGACGTCGAATCCCGCCGGTACCTGCAGAAACCGCACATAGGGCGAGGCGGGCGTGCGCATTTGCTGATTGGCGACGAGCGTCACCTCAACCCGCACGCGCTCGGCCGCTCGAAACAGGATGTCCTTGATCACGCCCGGACAGGCGTCGGCATCGACCCAGATACGCACGAAACGGTGTGCTCGAAGGGTGTGCCGGAGCTCGAAGGGCGCCGGAGCTCGAAGGGTGCCGGAGCCGGCAAGGAGGGGACGCGCCATCCGGTCGATGGAACTGGCGGGCGCCCCCTGTCCGCCGACGTCAGCCGCGGGCGGCCCGCTTCGCGCGCTTCTCGGCGCGCTTCTCTTCGAGAGTCTTGGCCG
>Ga0187894_10005488_pt1 | contig 12903 bp, 15 predicted proteins | sample GBC1701081metaG_FD_136650 | JGI IMG/M metagenome (GOLD analysis project Ga0187894, IMG submission 136650) | White microbial mat communities from a lava cave in the Kipuka Kanohina Cave System on the Island of Hawaii, USA - GBC170108-1 metaG ... | reverse complement strand
GCCGCACCACAGATGCCCTCGAAGAGGCGACCGGGCACATCCTCGCTACCCTCACATCAAAGGAATGCTCAAATTACTTCGCCAACGCCGGATATGACCAAGCTTAATCTCATCCCGCTCTAGGACGAGGCAGCCGCAGACGGCGCAATTCGCCAATGAGGCGGGCGTCGAAGCGATCCCCACCCGGAACGGAGGAGTAGACATTGACCCTGGGGCCGGGAACCTCCATGCCACCCCGCACATGGCCGGCATCGCCGATTCTGGCTCGAGCACACGCCGAAGATGACGGCGAGCGAACTCTGGGATAGACTGAAGATCAGCGCTCAGACGCTGGGCCCCGCCGCCGATTTCGGCGCCGGCCTCGCCCTCGTTCCAGGTGTTGAAAGCGGTGCTGCGTCATGACCAGGATCGTCAAAATCCATATCGGGGTGAGCCGCGAGCTGCAGGTCAAGCTCGAAGCGGGCAGCATCACGGTCACCGAGTTCACCCACGCCATCGGCTTGAGCAAGGTCGATACCGGCAAGCTCAAGGATTTCGGCATCCTGACCGGCGAGGCCGAGGCGGAGCGCCTCGACGATATCCGCAAGCGCACCGGCATCGATTTCGTCGAAGAGGACCGCTCGCGCCGGGCGATGTAGCGCGGGCATCGCAGGTCTTGAAGCGCTCTCTGAGCGGATGGCCCTAACTGATTCTTTCGATTCGCAATTCCAGTGCCCGCTTCAGCTCGTCCTTGGCCTTGGACGCCGCCTCGATCATCTCCGAGATGCGGAAGAAATCATTGGCCATGAAGCCTTCGATCGGCGGGTTGATATAGATGTCGGGCGGGTTCTGCTGCCGGCGCAGCACGGCGATCTGATGGAACATGATCAGCATCGAGCCGACGGCGAGCTCCATATTGCTGTGATGGGCGCGGCGGGGCTGGCGCAGGCGCCCGGTCACGTCGATGGCGACGACGAGATCGCTGCCCGGCCGGACATGGTCGAAAGGCACCGGGTTGGTGATGCCGCCATCGACATAGAGCCGGCCATCGATGGTGGGCGCGGAGATGAGGCCCGGTATGGCGATCGAGGCGGCGACCGCCCGGCACATCGGCCCCGAGGAGATGACATGCTCGCGCCGCTCGGCGAAATCGGTGGTCACGATCTTGAACGGGATCTTTGTGTCCTCGACATGTTTCGCCACGCCATCGGGAAAGATAAAGCTGGTGAGTTGCTCGCCGTCGATCAGGAGCGAGGTGAGGCTCTTCCTTTGCAGGAGGTGGCGCAGCCGCGCCCCTTTGACGCCGAACAGGTATTTGGCCGCCTGCACCCGGTTGGCGAGGATATGGCGCGCATGATCGCCGATGTCCTTGGCGGGAATGCCGGACGCATAGGCCGCCCCCACCAGCGCGCCGAAGCTGCAGCCGGCGATGACGGCGGGCTTGATCCCCATCTCGTCGAAGACTTCGAGCATGGGGATATGGGCGAGGCCGCGCGCAGCACCACCGCCGAGCGCCAAGCCTATCCTAGGCGTGCTCATGTGCCGGCCTTTTCCGCGAAGCGCCAGGCCGTCTCGGCCAGGGGACGGACTTCGCTCGCCGTGAGAGCGGCATTGCGATTGGCCGCCGTGCCGTCGCGCACGCGCCCGACGATGCCCTGCAGGATGGCGGCGAGGCGGAAGAAATTGTAAGCGAGATAGACATTGAGATCGGGAATGCCGTCGCGACTCGTGAGGGAGCAATATTCCTCGATATAGGCTTCTATCCGGGGAATTCCAGGGTTGCGCTCATGGCCGAGGAGCGAGCCCACGCCCGCACCGCGCTCGGATTTCGGCATGAACCACATCATGAGATGATAGGTGTAATCGGCCAGGGGATCGCCAAGGGTCGCGAGCTCCCAGTCGAGCACCGCAGCGACCTGGGGGTGGTCGGCAGCCGGGCGCGTGCCGGAAAAGGCCTCCTGGCGATCGAGCTTCTGCGCCGTCACGTCTTGCTGGCCTTGGCGAGGAAGGGCAGGAGGTGATCGAGGGTGGCTTGCGGATTCTCCTCGGGCAGGAAATGTCCGCCCGGGATCACGCCCGTTGTGACCGATTTGGCCCAGCCCGACCAAACGGAATCGAGGCCGGTCATCTGGGTCGGGATGCCCGTATCGCCCCACAGCACCAGGAGCGGACAGTCGATCTTGCGGCCTTGCGCCCGGTCGGCCTCGTCATCGGCCAGATCGCAGGTCTGGCCGGCGCGGTAGTCGTTGCAGGTCGCTTGGACATGCTCGGGCGTCGAGAAATGCAGGCGATATTCGGCGAGAGCCCGAGGATCGAAGGCGCTCAGGTCCTTCGCCTTGGTCCAGCGCGCCATGGTGTAGTCGAGAAAGCTGATGGGCGCCGTCTCGATGAGCATCTCCGGCAAGGGGTGCGGTTGCGCCAGGAACAGCCAGTGATAGGTCTTCATCGCCATTGCCACGGAGAAATTATGCCACATGTCGAATGTCGTCATGATGTCGAGAAGGGCGAGGCAAGTGACGGCTTCCGGGTGATCGAGCGCCAGCCGGTAGGCGACGCGCGCTCCGCGGTCATGGCCCAGGATCGCAAAGCGCTCATGACCCAGGCCGCGCATCAAGGAGATCATGTCCTCGGCCATCACGCGCTTGGAATAGGGCCGGTTGTCGGCGCTGTTGGCGGGACAGGAGGAGAAGCCATAGCCCCTGAGATCGGCCATGACGCAACTGTAGCTTTCCATGAGCCGAGGCGCCACCGCATGCCACATCGCATGGGTCTGCGGATAGCCGTGGAGGAGAAGCAGCGGCGGTCCGCTGCCGCCGATGCGGGCGAAGATTTCAGCACCGCCCGTATCGACGCGATGCTCGCGTGTATGGGGAAAGAGATCCGACATCGGCAAACGCTCCTCGGGACTAGACTGATCCTATTCTTGGCCGAACCAGGCCTGTGGCTCAAGCCTCTCACGCGACGCTGAAAACCTCCTGCATGCCGGCGATGTCGCGTAACTCATGCGCGCCGAGACTGACGAAGGCCGATCCCGAGCCCTTCGCGAAGGCCGCCGAGATGACGATGTCGCGGTCGATCTTCTTGGCGATCTCGAGCAGGCGGCTGGTTTCGTTCACGGCGGGGCCGATGGCGGTGAAGTCGAGGCGCTTGCGGCTGCCGATATTGCCATAGGCGATCTCGCCGGCGCCGAGAGCAAGGTGGAATTTGATCGGCGCAAGCTGCGTGTTCCGGCGCTCGTCATTGAGCGCGGCGATCCTTCGCCTCGCATCGAGAGCGGCATCGAGCGTCGCGGCATAGGGCAAGGCCTCTCCTTCACCGGCCGGAAAGATCGCGAGCAGCGCATCGCCGATAAATTTGAGGACCTCGCCTCCTTTTGGCTCGATCGCCGCCACCAGCGCATCGAAGAAGTCGTTGAGCGTCGCCAGCACATCAGCCATCGGCTGCGTTTCGGAATAGCGCGTGAAGCCCCTCATGTCGGCGATCAGGATCGTCGCGGTGATCATCTCGGGTCTGCCGCGCTCGACCGCGCCGTCATAGATCCTGGCGGCGCTGCGCCGCCCGACATAGGTGGTGAGGAGGTCGATGGCGATCTTTCTCAGCACATAGCGTTCGGCGCAGGGTGCGAAGAGGAGGGTGGCTTCTTCGAGCAGCACGATCTCGCGCTCCGTGAAGCCCCCGGGTTTCAGTGTGGCGAACGAGATATTGGCCACCCTGCGGTCGAGAAAATGCAGCGGGGCTATGTAGTAGTCCGTGGCGCCCATTCGCCGCAAGTCTTCGAGGAACGGCATGTCGTCAGCCGGCGCATCGAGCCTTCGGCGATAGGGCTGACCCGTCTCATCGACGATCGGGCCCGGACTGCCGCCATAGTCGGTGCCGCGCGGCATGAAGCGGGTCGAGACTTCATGCGCCAGCCAGCGGATCTGCGATCCGTCGATTTCGGGGTCGAGCATCTCAAGACCGAGCGAGGAACGCCAGAGCGGCAGGCCGAGACTGACCAGCTTCTCGCAGAGCAGCCGGTGCAGATCGGCGACCGTCTTCTCTCTGGTCGCCGTCTTGATCAGCCAATCGGCAAAATCGCTCGAAAGTCGCATGCTCAGACTAGATCACGCACGTTTGTCTGCTGCCAGGCGAAAGCGGCGGTGAGCCTATCAGACGTCAGGCGGGAGGATCACCACCCGAGTTCCGATCTCCACACGATCATAGAGGTGGATCACCTCGATATTCAGAAGGCTGATGCACCCCGCCGTGCTTCTCTTTCCGATCAGGTCAGGCTTGTACGCCCCATGAATGCGGATAACCGTATCGACATCACCCTGATAGAGATACAGGGCCCGTGCACCCATCGGATTGTTCTTGCCGCCGGGCATGCCATGAATCCACTTAACGATTTTCGGATGCTCCGCTATGTGCTCTGGCGTGGGCACCCAAACCGGCCATTTTTCTTTACGCTTGATCTCGGCCGCGCCATACCAGGTCCTGCCTGCCTTCCCCACGCCGACGCCGTAGCGCGTTGCTTTCCCGCCCTCCTGCACATGAAAAAGGTAGCAACGCTTGGTATCCACGACCACAGTGCTCGGCGGCTCTTTCGTTTCATAGTCTACAGTCTGCCGACGGAACTCTTGGGGAATTTCTCGAAGGTCGGATTCGAAGACGGGGTGCGGCTCATCCAAAAGATCCCCCCGCGGTTGGCAACCAGGAAGGACCCCGGCAGCAAGCGCGGACATCACCAATGTGCGACGTGAAATCAATATCGCCCCTCTTCCCTTTGGGAGAGGCTCAATCCTAATCCGACACTCACGCTTAATCAATATGGAAGCGGGCGGAAGTCGGGCAATGCCGGCGTATTGCCACGCCCCGGCCCACGTGACTCAAGCATCCTCCGCTAGAGAATAGACCTGCTGCTCGCCCGACACGTCACGCAGTTTGTGAAGGCCGAGGCTTGGGAATTCGCGTCCGGCCGCGCGCACGAAATTCTCGGAAATGACGATGTCGCAGTTGCGCTTCTTGGCGATCTCCAAGAGCCGGCTGGTATGGTTTATGACGGGTCCGATGGCTGTGAAGTCGAGCCTGGTCTTGCTGCCGATATTGCCATAGGCGATTTCGCCGACATTCAGCGCCAGGCCGAATTTGAGCAAGGTGCGGCCGGCCTTGGCGCGCTCCGCATTGAGCGCCGCTATCCGCCGCCTCGTGTCGAGGGCGGCGGCGATGGCCGGCGCGCAGGGCAGTGACTGCTTGTCGGCGGCCGGGAATATCGCGAGCAGGGCATCGCCGATGAATTTCAGCACCTCGCCGCCATGCGGCTCGATCGCCGCCACCAGCGCGTCGAAGAAGTCGTTCAATGTCGAAAGGACGTTATCGATCTGGTGCGTGTCCGAATAGCGCGTGAATCCGCGCAAGTCGGCGATCAGGATCGTCGCCGTGATGATCTCGGCCTTGCCGCGGTCGAGCGCACCGTCATAGACCTTCATGGCGCTGCGGCGCCCGACATAGGTGGTGAGGAGGTCGACAGCGATCTTTTTCAGCACCCGCCTTTCGGCATAGGGACTGAGGAGGGCCGAGGCGCGGGTGAGGTCGGCGATCTCCTGATCGGAAAAGCCGCCCGGCCTTTGCGTGGCGAAGGAAATATGGGCCGTGCGCTGCTGGTCGATGAAGGCGAAGGGCACGATATAGTAATCGGTGGCGCCCGCCTGGCGCAGGTCTTCGAGGAGCGGCATGTCGCCGATCGGCGCGTCGAGGCGGCGGCGATAGGGCTTACGCGTATCGTCCACGACCTTCGCCGGGCTGTTGTCATAGTCCGATATGTCGGCGCCGCGCGCCAGGGTCCGGGTTTCTACCTCATGCGCCGTCCAGCGGAACTGCGAGCCCTCGATCTCGGGATTCAGCAATTCGAGGCCGAGCGAGGAGCGCCACAACGGGAAGCCGAGGCTGACGAGCTTCTCGCAGAGCTCGCGATGCAGCTCAGCCACGGTCTTCTCACCGATCGCCGTCTCGATCAGCCAGTCAACGAAATCACCACTGAGCGGCAAGCTTGCCTCCGTCAGATTGTCGCTCCTGATGCCATATTACAACGCCCGCCAGCCGATGTCGCGGCGGCAGAAGCCTTCCGGCCAGTCGATGAGATCGACCGCCTGATAGGCGCGGGTCTGCGCTTCGGCGACCGTGCGGCCGAGCGCCGACACATTGAGGACGCGGCCGCCATTGGCGACGAGCTTGCCGTCCTTCAGCGCCGTACCGGCGTGGAAGATCTCGACGTCGCCTCCGTGCGCGGCCGCGTCGAGATTGCGGATCTCGCTGCCTTTCCCATAGGCGCCGGGATAGCCCTTCGTCGCCATGACGACGCTGAGCGCCGCCTCGTCGCGCCAGCGCACAGAGACCTTGTCGAGCGTGCCGTCGGCGGCGGCCAGGAGAAGCGTCAAGAGGTCATCCTTGAGCCTGAGAATCAGCACCTGGCATTCCGGATCGCCGAAGCGGACATTGTATTCGATGAGCTTGGGCCCGCTCTTGCCGATCATCAGGCCGGCGAACAGCACACCATTGAAGGGATGCCCGCGCTTTTGCATGCCGGCGACCGTCGGCCGGATGATCTCGGCCATGACGCGCTCGCTCATCTCGGGCGTCATGATAGGGGCGGGCGAATAGGCGCCCATGCCGCCGGTATTGGGCCCGGTGTCGCCGTCGCCGACGCGCTTGTGATCCTGTGCCGCCGCCAGCGCCACCGCATGCTCGCCGTCGCAGAGAGCGAAGAAGCTCGCCTCCTCGCCTTCCAGGAATTCTTCGATCACGCATTCGGCGGCGCCGAACTGGCCGGCGAAGATGTCATCGACGGCCTTGAGCGCTTCCTCCGTCGTCATGGCGACGGTGACGCCCTTGCCGGCGGCGAGCCCGTCGGCCTTGATCACGATCGGCGCGCCTTGCGCCCTCACATAAGCGCTCGCTTCCGCGCGATCGGTGAAGCGGCCGTAGCTTGCCGTCGGGATATCGAACTCGGCGCAGAAATCCTTGGTGAAACCTTTCGAGCCTTCGAGCTGAGCCGCGGCCTTGGAAGGACCGAAGACCTTGATGCCGGCTGCCTCAAGGTCATCGGCAATGCCGGCCACCAGAGGTGCTTCCGGCCCCACGACGACAAGACCGATCGCGTGGTCGTGGCAGAAAGATACGACAGACTGATGATCGCGGATATCGAGCGCCACGCATTGCGCATGCTGCGCGATGCCCGGATTTCCGGGCGCGCAATAGAATCGGGCCAGCAGGGGACTTGCGAAAATGGCCCAGGCGAGCGCGTGTTCCCGCCCGCCGGAACCGAGAAGAAGGACATTGAGTGGCGTCATTGCGGCATCCTCGTGAACTGTCCCTATGGCGAGATTCATCTTGCCTGCAAAGTTCATTTTTTCGGAACAGGTGGCATCAGCAACCGTTAGCCCACCACGGGATGGCAGTCGACAATGGAGGAACACATGTTCAAGCAACCTCTTGTCAAGCCCATGCTCGGCGCAGCCGCACTCGTTGCGCTGACCGCTTTTCTTCCGGCATCGAGCGCCAATGCCGGGCCGGCATCCTGTTCGGCCTATGCGCGTGATGTCGCTGCGTCCGAGGCGCCGCGGCGCGGATTGATCGACGGCGTCGTCATCGGCACGCTCGATACGGTCTTCACCGGTGGCGCCGGCGCAGATCATCGCTATCGCCGGATTTACAACGAAGCCTATAGCGAATGCATGGATCGCGAAGGCGTTGCCTATGTGCCGCGGGCGCGTGCCGTGATCAAGCAGTACCGCGCCGAGCCCACCGTGGTCTCGAATTACCGCACCCAGCACATCGTCGTCAGCGAACGTCCGGAAGTCGGCAGCGATGATTGGGTGGCCTATTGCTCGGCCAAGTATCGCTCCTTCGATCCTGATACCGGCACGTATGTCAGCTATGAAGGTGAAACCGTGCCGTGCCGTTAGGCAACCATCATGATTGACATGGCGTCGTGACCCGGCAAGTGTCGGGTCATGATCGATCATGACCCCGATACCGGTGAGATTCGTGAGGCGCAGAAAGCCAATATCACCGAATTCACCGTTTCCGAGATTTCCTTCGCGCTCAAGCGTACGCTCGAAGACTCATTCGGGCATGTGCGGGTGCGCGGGGAAATTTCGGGTTTTCGCGGGCCCCATTCCTCGGGCCACTGCTATTTCAGCCTGAAGGACCAGGGCGCGCGCATCGATGCGGTGATCTGGCGCAGCGCCTTCATGCGGCTCAAATCCAAGCTCCAGGAAGGTCTGGAAGTGATCGCCACCGGCAAGGTCACCTCCTATCCGGGCAAGTCCTCCTATCAGATCATCGTCGAGAATCTCGAGCCCGCCGGCGCCGGCGCCTTGATGGCGCTGCTCGAGGAGCGCCGCCGCAAGCTTGCCGCCGAAGGCCTGTTCGAAACAGCACGCAAGAAATCCATACCCTTTCTGCCGCGCCTCATCGGCGTCGTGACCTCGCCGACGGGTGCCGTCATCCGCGACATCCTGCATCGCCTCAATGACCGCTTTCCACGCCATGTCATGGTGTGGCCGGTCCGGGTGCAAGGCGAGACCTCGGCCGCGGAAGTGGCGGCGGCCATCAGGGGCTTCAACGCCATGGCGCGGAAGCCCGATCTTCTCATCGTGGCCAGGGGCGGCGGCAGCCTCGAGGACCTGTGGGGCTTCAACGAGGAGATCGTCGTGCGCGCCGTGGCGGAAAGCATCATTCCCCTGATCTCGGCGGTCGGGCACGAGACCGATTGGACGCTCATCGATCATGTCGCCGATATGCGTGCGCCGACGCCGACGGCTGCCGCCGAGCGCGCCGTGCCGGTGCGCGCCGATCTCCTGGCGCAGATCGCCTCGTTCTCGGCCCGCCACGAGCGCGGCGTCAGGCGGCTGATGGATGAGCGGCGCACGCGCGTCAGGGCGGCGGCCCGCGCTCTGCCGCGTCCCGACGACATACTGGCCCTGGCGCGCCAGCGCTTCGACAACACCTCGGGACGGCTCAAGACCGCGCTCGCCCGGAACACCTTGCTGCATCGGCGCGATTTCGAAGGCTGGTCGGCGCGTCTGACGCCGGTTTCGCTCAAGCGCAATCTCGCCGAACAGTCGCGCCTCCTGGCGCGCCACGGCGCGCAGCTCAATCGTGATCTGCGCCGTGCCGTCGAGCAGCGCCGCACGATGCTCAACGCCAACGCCAAGCTCCTGACGTCGCTCTCCTACAAATCCGTCCTGCAACGCGGCTATGCGCTGATCCGCAATGAGGTGCGCATGCCCTTGCACGCCGCATCGCAAGTGAAGCCCGGACAGGAATTGCGCATCGAATTCCAGGACGGCGAGATCGCCGCCCAGGCCAGCGGTCCGCCGCCTCCGCCCAAGGCCGCAAAAACGCGTGCGGGCGGGCAAGGGTCATTGTTCTGACAGGATCGGCAGGCTAATTGATGAGGACATGAACAGGCACGAACCCTTCCTCCCGCGCGGCCGCCAGGCGAAAATCCGCTATCTCGACGCCGACTTCCAGGTGCTGAGCGAAGGTGATCATGTGATTTGCGCGGTAACCGGCATGCCGATCAAGGTCGAGCAATTGACTTATTGGAGCGTCGCGCGCCAGGAGCCTTACATCTCCGCGGAAGCCGCCTTCCGCCGCCTGCTCGAGACGGAATTCAGATAAAATACCTGAGAAACGGGCGCACGATCCTCAGCGTGTCATCGCGAAAGATGGCCGCCACGTTGAGGACCAGGAACAGCACGCGCATGAAGTGAACCGTGGCGGGCCGGAGCGGGCGGTCTTTGACGATTTTCGCAAAGAGCCAGAAGAGGAGGAACCCGCCATTGACGATGGCGAGCAGGACCCATAGTGGCGGCCGCCCCTGCTTAAGATAGACAAGGAGCGTATCCCATTGAGATTGCACAAAAATATCTTGCATGTCGGAACCAGTGCCGGGCGCTTTGGCAATTATGCCCGAGAGGGCTTAATGATCCTTTGGCAAGGGTACGCAGAACTGGCGCTTGGCGGCCAGCCTGTGTATAAGCCGCGGGCCCTCGGGCGGGATTTCCGAGGGGTTATGTGGAGTTGAGAACAATGGCGAAGGCCTGGACACCTGGCGCATGGCGCAATCTGCCGGTCATGCAGCTGCCCGTTTATGACGATCTTGCCAAGCTCGCGGAGGTCGAGAAGCAGCTTGCGGGTTATCCGCCGTTGGTTTTTGCAGGCGAGGCCAGGAAGCTCAAGCGCAAGCTGGCCAAGGTCTCGGAAGGCAAGGGTTTCCTGCTCCAGGGTGGCGACTGTGCCGAAAGCTTCGCCGAACACTCCGCCGACAATATCCGCGATTTCTTCCGCGTCTTCCTGCAGATGGCGGTCATCCTGACCTTCGCCGGCGGCCAGCCGGTGGTGAAGGTCGGCCGCATCGCCGGACAGTTCGCCAAGCCTCGCACCCAGCCGACCGAGACGGTGAACGGGCGCGAGCTTCCGATCTATCGCGGTGACATCGTCAATGATTTCGCCGGCACGCCGGAGGCGCGCCGCCCCGATCCCGAGCGCCAGATCATGGCCTATCGCCAGTCCGCAGCGACGCTCAATCTGCTCCGTGCGTTTGCCCAGGGCGGCTATGCCAATCTCGAGCATGTCCACAAATGGACGCTCGGTTTCCTGAAGGACGGACCGGCCTGGGAGCGCTATCAGGCGCTGGCCGACCGCATCACCGAGGCCCTGGGCTTCATGCGCGCCTGCGGCATCAATCCCGACACGGCGCCGCAACTGCGCTCGACCGAGTTCTTCACCAGCCACGAGGCGCTGTTGCTCGGCTATGAGCAGGCGCTGACCCGCATCGATTCGACGAGCGGCGACTGGTACGCGACGTCGGGCCACATGCTGTGGGTCGGCGACCGCACCCGCCAGCCCGACCACGCCCATGTCGAGTTCTGCCGCGGCGTGAAGAACCCGATCGGCCTCAAATGCGGGCCGTCGCTGACACCCGACGACCTGATCCGGCTGATCGACCTGCTCAATCCCGACAATGAATCGGGCAGGATGACGCTCATCACCCGCTTCGGCGCCGACAAGATCGACAAGCATCTGCCCGAGCTCATCCGCGCGGTGAAGCGCGAGGGCCGCATCGTCGTGTGGTCCTGCGATCCGATGCATGGCAACACCATCAAGTCGCGCTCGGGCTACAAGACCAGGCCTTTCGACCAGGTGCTCACCGAGTTGCGCCGCTTCATGGCGGTGCATCAGGCCGAAGGCACCCATGCCGGCGGCATCCATGTCGAGATGACCGGCAAGGACGTCACCGAATGCACGGGTGGCGTGCGCGCTCTGTCGGACGAGGATCTCAACGACCGCTACCACACGTTCTGCGACCCGCGCCTCAATGCGGCGCAGGCGCTGGAACTGTCTTTCCTGGTGGCCGAGGAGCTGAAGAAGGAGCAGGCGCTCCATCCGCGCGCCGATGACGACGAGGCGGCGGAAGCCGCGGAGTAACCCAGCAGTCGGAATCACAGGGACTGCTTCGCGTGTAAAATCCGCGATGCAGGATCCTGCCGTTCCTTACACATCCAAAATAGTGTGTCTCGCGGCCGCGGTGAGCACGATGATGCCTACGCCGTTTTCAGGAGGCGAGCGATCTCCTTGACGAGCAGAAACAGATGCATCGGATCGACCGGCGACGGATCGAAGTCAAAGTGCTCATAGAAGCGCTTTGCCGGTTCGTCTTTCGCGTGTACCAACACCGCACGGATACCAACGATGTCGGCGGCGGCCGCGATGCGGCGCAGCGCATCCAAAAGCAGCGCCGCACCGAGCCCCTTGCCCTGCCAGCTATTGTCCACGGCAAGACGGGCGATCAGGATGACCGGTACAGGGTGGCGCGCGAGCCCTTTTCGCGCCCGCTGAGGGGTCGAGTCGTACTCAACGCTGGCCGTGCTGAGGCTGTAATAGCCGACGACCCGCTCTTGCAAAACGGCGGCATAGGTCTGCGCGCCTCCCGCGCTTTGGTTGGGAAGCGCATAGCGCTGAAGATAAACGTCGAGCGGCGCTGCGCCACAATTGAATTCGTCGGTTGCGTGGCTCTTGTCGAGCTTGACGATCTGCGGCTTGGCCGGCGGGTCGGCGGTCAATCAAGGATGCTCGGCTCGCTCAGCAGCCGCGCAAGGCGCGGACGGCGTCGCGGCGCGGCATCAAGCGCAGCGAGAAAGGCATTCCAGCGCTGTGCATCGAGCCGGAAAATCTGGCGTTCGGCCAGCACGCTGTCAGCCCTGGCGAGCGCGCTTTCAAGCACAAAGTCGCTAAGGGTCTTGTGTGTCACCTGAGCCGCGCTTTGCAGCGCGCGCTTGGCATTTGGCGTCAGGCGCAAATCAAGTTTTTCGGTACGGTTTGTGCGGGCGCTCATTCTGCTCTCGGCGTATCTACGTGCCCGCATATAGCAATATTGCCAGACAATGTCATGACAAATTTTGCTTCATGGTTTCCGCGAGAATGGATCACGGCACAGCCAGCGCCCGTTCCTTGCGCATCTCATGCCAGATGTGACCCCCGACGGCCGCGAGCACGATGACGCCGCCAGCGAGCGTGTAGGGGCTGGGCACTTCGCCGAAAACGAGCCACACCCATAGAGGGGCGAGGGGCACGTCGAGGGCGGTCAACAGCGTCGCCTCGGCGGCCGGGATCATGCGCGAGCCCAGGCTGAACAGCACGAGGCCGAGCGCGCTCTGGGTCACGCCGAAGAGCGCCAGCATGGCGAGGTCGAAGGACGAGACGTCGAAGGGATCTGAGAACCAGAAGGCGACGATGGCGGTGATCCAGGCCGAAAGGCCGAGCGCCGGCATGATCGGGATGTCGCGCTTCCAGCGCAAGATGACGGCCATCAGCGCCGTGGTGAGGGTCATCAGGAAGGCGACGAACTGGCCCAGCAGGCTACCGCCATAGCGGGCG
>Ga0187894_10005487_pt1 | contig 12906 bp, 10 predicted proteins | sample GBC1701081metaG_FD_136650 | JGI IMG/M metagenome (GOLD analysis project Ga0187894, IMG submission 136650) | White microbial mat communities from a lava cave in the Kipuka Kanohina Cave System on the Island of Hawaii, USA - GBC170108-1 metaG ... | reverse complement strand
TCGTCGCCTCCTCAATCAAAAGATGGGAAAGCGGCGTCAGAACCCGCGCCGCACTCTCGCTTCGCGCTTCTCCACACTAAACTTAATGCCATTGGACTTGCAGGCCCAAGTGGCCGAAACGATGATCAAGGCCGCTCCGCCTGAATTTTGGATCTACTGAGTCTGTATGCGCGCATTCCTAAATCGGAACAACCTGCATTGGCACATTGGCGTATTCGGTTTAACTCCAACCATCGAAAGCGAGTGTTTAGAGTACCGACTTCAGTCGGCGGGGCTTCGTGGCCGAACACCGCCGACTGAAGTCGGTACTCTAAACACTCGCTTTCGATGGTTGGAGTTTCATTCAATTTTAGCGCAAGAGCGCTCGTTGCCCTGCGCGGCTGATGTAGCAGAGGCGCGCAATACAGCGCAAAAGAAATGCAACGAAAGCTGTCAGGAAGGTAATGAGGAGGCAGGTTTCCGCAACGAATCAGGCGCCGCAATCCGCGGGAGTGTTTCAGATCAGCCGTTCCAGCAAATGTTCAAGCCGCCGGCGGTACGCTCCGCTGACTTTCAATTCAATCCCATTTGACAACACGACCAGGCATTCGCCGTGAAACCAGTTTTTCAGCGACTGAACCCGGTTCAGGTTGATGATGGCGGAACGATTGACGCGGGTGAATTTCTTCGGATCGAGTCTCGCTTCAAAGCCGCCCAGATTGCCGCGCAACAGATGCGATTTCTTCCCGACGTGAATCCGGGTGCAATAACCATCCGCTTCCAGCCAATCCACCTCGTCAACCGGCGCGAAATGGACTTCGCCGCCGGTCTTGATGAAGAAGCGTTGCAGCGGTTCGGTTGGCGCGGCTTCATCGTGTTTGGCCGCGCTCTGATGATGTTCAAGCAGTTGCAATAACTGCTGGCCGAGATGTTGCGTCCGTCTCTGACGACACTGCCGCCGGGCGCGCTCCACGGCTTGTCGAAAGCGTTCATCGGTGAAAGGTTTGAGCAGGTAGTCGAGCGCGCTGAACTCAAACGCTTTGAGCGCGTACTGATCGTAAGCGGTAATAAAAACCAATGCCGGCGCGTGTTCAGGATCGAGCGCGGCCAGCACATCGAAACCGTTTTTGTCCGGCATCTGCACATCCAGAAAAACCAGGTCGGGCGCGAGCCGGCTGATTTCATCAATCGCCTGTTGGCCATTGCCGCATTCACCGATGACTTCGATGTCCGGTTCCGCGGCCAGCAAAGCGCCCAGCCCTTTTCTGGCCTGGTATTCATCATCCACGATGATCGTTTTGATTTTATCCATACTGCTCTCCGGGCCACTCTCCCTGCGATTGCCGGCGATACGGAATCTTCAGCCGCGCCACGACTCCGGCGGGGCTGGCGTTTTGCAATGTCAATTCATGCCGCTCGCCATACAGTTGCGCCAGCCGCTTGCGCGTATTGCCGAGGCCGATGCCCGGCGCCGGTTCCCAACCATTCGGCAGCCCCGTTCCATCGTCCTGTACGAACAGTTCGAGCCATTCGTTCGCGCGGCGCGCAACGATGCGGACGAGGCAGGCGGAAGACGATTGGGCGACGCCGTGCCGGACGGCGTTTTCAACCAGCGGCTGCAAAATCAGGTTCGGCAAAAGAGCGGATAGCAACTCCGCCGGGACTTCTATTTCAACGCGCAGGCGGTCGGAAAACCGGATCTGCTCAAGCGCCAGATAACGCCGGATGAATTCGAGCTCGTGTTCGAGCGTCACTTCCTGTTCGGTATTTTCGTTGAGCGACCAGCGCAACAATTCGCCGAGCCCGGCCGTCATCTCCACCGCCTGCTGATGCTCGCCGTTGCGAATGAGCATCGCCACCGTGTTCAGCGCGTTGAAAAGAAAATGCGGATGGAGTTGCATCCGCAATGCCTGCAACCGCGCCTGTTGCAACTGCGCTTCCAACGCCTTCGCTTCCAGCTCCCGCTCGCGCGCCTGGCGGTACGTGTCCCGCGCGATGCCCGCGCCGAGAATCGCCCAGTAAAAAATCACTTCCACATACGGCAGGAATTGCGCCAGCCGGACGAATTCATCCCGAAAACTGACGGCTTCGCCACTGCTCATACCGCCGAAGACAGTACCTAACGCCGCCCAACTTGCCAGATGCAACAGTCCGAAAAGTATCGCCAGGCCGAAATGCGCCGGCAGCGCGAAAGACAAGCTTTGTCTGCTGAGCGGAATTCGCCGCCCCAGCCGGAAGATCAGCGGCGTGACCAGCGCCCAATAAATCCAGACGGCTCCTGACCAGAACAGATAAACCAGGAAGGCGCCGGAAGAATCGCCCGGCCCGCTGACGGCATAGCGTTGCGCCGAAATGATCAACGACAGCGCCAGCCACGCGCTCAGAATGCTCAACCAGAGAAGGCGGCTTCCCCCATGCCGTTCCACCGCGATCCGCGCTTGTTTATTTGCCCGTCTCAAAATGGCGATTGTTCCCTCGATGATAGTGGCCGTTCAGCAGAAAAAGGATACCGCTTAACAGAAAGAGATGGCGCATGACGCCGGCCATATCGTATCAGTAACGGCGTAGACCTGGCTCGCCAGCCGGGCAGTGTGACTAATCAAAGGTAATCAGGCAATGGTCAGATTCTTCAACTTCGCCGCATTTTTCATAGTCGCTGTACTGGCCTTGACGGCGGAGGCCGAGGCGCAGCCACAATTCTCAAAAATTTCCGGCGAAATTTCCGGCGAGGTAAGGGACGAGCGCGGCGACCTCATCGCCGGCGCGCAAGTCAGTCTGACGGGCGCCGCAAACTCAATGCGGAAGGCGGAGAGCGACGCGCGCGGACGATTCCGGTTCGATGGTCTGACACAAGGCGATTATATGCTGAAAGTCGCCGCGCGGGGATTTGCGGCGCGCGAAGAGAGAGTGACTCTGATGAGCGCTTCCGCGTCTCGACGGCTGACGATCACTTTGTATCCCGCAATCAGAGAAACGCTCGATGTTAGTGACGATCAGAATGTAGTTTCACTCGATCCGAATCGCGCGGCGGGCGCTCAGGTCCTCAAGGAGGAACAACTCCGCCTGGCGCCCGATGATCCGGATCAATTGCTGGACTTGCTGCAATTGCTCTCAACCTCATCGGGCAGCGCCCCCGGGCAGGCGACCGTGACCGTTGACGGTTTTACTCACGAAGGACGCTTGCCGCCGAAATCCGCGATTCGTGAAGTGCGAATCAACTCCAACATCTTCTCGGCGGAATACGACAAGCCGCCCTATCGTGGCGGGCGCATTGACATCTACACCAAACCCGGCGCGAGCGCCTTTCACGGATCAGGCTTTTTCCATTTCAACACCGCGGCGCTGAACGCTCGCGACGTGTTTGCGCCGGCGCGCGCGCCCGTTACGACACGCCGCTACGGGCTGCAATTCGGCGGCCCCATCATCCGCCAACGCGCGGGATTTCAGTTCGACTTCGAGGCGCGCGACATCAACGAAGCGGCTACCATCAACGCCGTCGCGCTTGATCGCGCGCTCAGGCCCGCGCCGCTGGCGGCCAACGTGGCGACGCCGAAGTTTTTGCTGATCGGTTCGGCGCGCGCGGATTGGCAGGCGACGCCGGTTCACGCTTTCATCGCGCGTTACGATCTCAATCGGGATCGCTCGGACAATCAGGGCGTGGGCGGTTTCGATCTGCCCGCGCGCGCTTACAACGGGCGCAACGTCAGCCAGAGCCTGCGCTTTTCCGGAACGTCGGCGATCAATAAGAATCTGTTCAACGAAGCCCGCCTTGGGTTGACGTTCAGCCGCGTCACGCAGCGCGCGGCTTCAGGCCTTCCCGCCATTACGGCGCTCGGCGCGTTCACGGACGGCGGCGCGAGCATGCAGTCGCTGGTCCAGGATGAGTGGCGCGTCGAGTTCACGGACAATCTCTTGTTCGTGGCGGGCCGTCACAGCCTGAAGCTCGGCGCGCAAATTGTTGGCCGGCGCCTCGAGGATGCGCGCGAGGAAAATTTCAACGGCGCATTTGTCTTCGGGGGCGCGGTTGCTCCGCAACTCGACGCCGAAGGCCGCGTCGTGATCGGCGCTGACGCGGTGAACATTTCGGGGCTTGAGCAATACCGGCGCGCCTTGCTTGGCTTGCCCGGCGGCGCGCCGACCCGCTTTTCAATCAGTCGAGGCAATCCCACAATCGCCGTCAACCAGTGGACGTGGGCTGGGTTCGTACAGGATGAATGGTCATTGCGCCAGGATATGCTCGTAAGTTTGGGGCTTCGTTACGAAGCGCAGACCAATCCATCGGCCAATCCCTCTGATGGAATCAGTCTCGGCCCGCGCATCGGCGTTGGCTATTCGCCCGACAAGAAACGCCACTGGGTACTGCGCGCGCGCGCGGGACTTTTCTATGATCGCATCACGATCCCTTTGGCCGTGGAGACGCTGCGGCTCGATGGCCAGCGCGTTCAGCAGGTCATCATTGATTCGCCGTCGTTCCCCGATCCTTTCAAAAGCGGCGCGGCGGTCGAACAGATTCCGACCGTGCGGCGGTTCAATCCGGCGCTGCGCCCTCCCACTTCGTTTCAAGCGCAAGCCGGTTTCGAGCGCCAGTTCCGGCGTGGTTGGAAGCTGGATGTCAGCCACTACTGGGCGCGCAGTTGGGCCGCGCTGCGTTCGCGCAATCTGAATGCGCCGCTCGTGGCGCCCGGCGGCGATCCGTTGACTGCGCCGCGCCCCTTCGGCGTCAGACAGAACATCCTGCAATTTGAATCGAGCGGCAGTCTGACAGGCCGCGTGCTGTTCATCGGCGTCAATCAATCGAGGCACAAACGCGTCAACATCTTTTCCGGCTATCTCTGGTTCGATTTCCGCACTGACGCGGATCAGCCGTTTCAACTGCCGCAATCGAGTTACGACCTGCGCGGCGAATGGGCGCGCCCGTTCTGGCAAGCGACGCATCGCGGTTTTCTGGTCGCGCTCATCAACCTGCCCGGCGAGTGGCGCGCCTCTTCGGAATTGAATCTGGCTTCGGGAACGCCCTTCAACGTCACGACCGGGCGCGACAACAACGGCGACGGCAACTTCAACGACCGTCCGGGCGTGACGGATGCAGGCAATGCCAAAGCCATTGCCACGCGCTTCGGCGCGCTCGATCCGTCCCTCATCAATGGCTCATTGCGCCGCAACCCCGGCGCGAACCCGTTCAACGCCACGCTTGATTTCAACCTGAGCCGGACATTCGGCTTCGGCGGCCGGCGCGGGCGGAACGAGAAACGTTATCAAATGACTTTCAACGCGCGCGCCAACAACCTGCTCAATCACGCCAATCTGTCCGGCGTTGACGGCGTGCTCAATTCGCCCTTCTTTGGCCGCCCGAATTCGGCGCTGCCGGCTCGTCGTGTTGAGATTGGTGTGAGATTTGACTTTTAGACAATGACCAATAGCCAATTGACAATAACCAATTCGCTAACTTTCCAAGTCGTGTTTGGACTTTTCGTGGAAAGTGAGGAGTCAACTTATGTTGAATTATCAGGCTCGAATCATCGCCGTGATGATCCTTTCGATCTTTGCGCCGGCCTGTTCATCGGCGCTGAGCGGCGAGCGGACGTCGCCGAACCAAATGTCTCCGCCAGCGGAGACTCCGCGAGTCGCGACGGCGGCGGGGGGCCAACCCGAACGGCAAGCCGCGACGGCGCAAGACGCCCGATTGCTGTTCCTGGCGCCGCCTTTGATCGTTCACTACGAATATATCCCGCATTACTTCGTGCAATGGCTCAACGATCATCCGCAATACGCACGCATCGAAGCCGCCGTCACCGACAGCGAGCCGCCGGTCTTCAATCTGACGCTGACCGAGAAAGGCTCCGGACGCCGCGTCAATTACTGCAATTCCGAGGCGCGGTTGAAGGTGATGGCGCAATCCGGACTGGACGCCCGGCTGACGAAGATTGATTACCGCGCGACGAACAACTTCGGCCAGGCGCCTGCGCACGAATTCAGCTTCACGGATGAGCGCGGTCAGGCGGTGCGCTGGCGCTTCACGCTGGCCGCGCCGGTCTCGGAACGCGGCGCCGGCCTGACGCCGCAGGAAGAAGGAGCGGGCCTGTTGCTGATTTACCGCGATCTGGGCACGGCCGCCGGCGAGGGCACGGCGGCGCAAATCGGCGACAAAGTGAGCGAAGCTGAACCATGGCCAGAGATCAGCGCGCCGCCTTATTTCGTGGCTTATCGCGGCGCTTATTCCGACGGCATCGGCGTCGGCGCGCTGATTCCCGGACAGGAAAACTGGCGCGTGACCGCGCCGCCGAAAAATTTGAACGAAGGCGCGCAGTGGACGCTCACCTGTGACCGGGGGCGAACACGCCAGCTGCGTATCACCGCCAGACGAGGCGATGAATTGACGGTTCGGGAGACCGGAGATTCACTGACTCTCCAAGCGCGCCAGACGCCGGCCGGTTTTGCGCTGCGTTCGATTACGGGCGCCAGCCGGTCCAAAACGATGCGCATCAGCTTCACGCCCGAGCTCGATCTGGCCTCGGGTTCAGCGGCGCCAGTCAATTTCCAAATTGACCAAAACGGACATAATAAGATCGCCCACGGCAGCGTGGCGGTGGAAAAACGCGGCAATGCGGCGAGTTTGCGCTGGCTGTTCAAAGCGCCCGATTGGGCGAAATCCCGCGTGTTGAATTCAACCGTGACGATGAGCGACAACGGCTACAAGGTTGAAATGCGATGAATCCCATATTTGTTTCAATCCTGTTTTATGATGAAGCCCAACTCGCGCTTCGTCACCGAGCAGGATCGCTTCAACGACGAAATCTGGCTGCCGACTTACACCGAAGCCACGATCAGCGCGCGGGCGATGATCTTCGCCAACTTCGGCGTTATTCAGAAAGTCACCTATGGCGACTATAGACTTTAAGAAAAAGAAGTTCGTAGTCCCGCCTTTAGGCGGAAGTATTGGCCGGCGAAACCTTCCGCCTAAAGGCGGGGCTACGAACAAACATTTTCTTGAATGCTATATCAGCGGTTCGATGTGAGTTCGGAAGAGAAACTCAAATCGCCTGTGGCGTCCCCAAATCAATCGCATCGCACGCTCAGGCCCAAACCTTTTCGCAATGGAGATCGTAAGCAACCTTATCAACGCATTGAATAACACGACCTCGACACACAAGCGATGAACACACAGATCACGAAGATTGATTGGCGGAAAATTCTGCTGGCCGGCGCGGCGGCGATTGCGCTCAGTCTTCTCATTCCGACGATTGTGATTTCGATTTACGCGATGATCCTGGCGATTCAGGGACAGGGCGCGCCTGATGCGGCCAAACTCAAAAGGTTCGCGGGGTTGGTCGGCGGATGGGGATCGCAGGCGGTGGTTGTCGTGGCGACAATTCGCGCCGCTGTGTGGGTCGCGCGCAACTCAGGCGAATCGCCGCGGCTTCATGGCGCCATGACAGGCGTGACTGCCGCCATCGGCAGTCTGATCATCGCCGCCGCTTTTGGCGGACCGCCGCGCATGCGCAACCTGATCGTCCTGGCGCTGGAAATTTTCGCCGGCTGGCTGGGAGGATGGCTGGGAGGCAGGCTCGGCGCGCGCGAACCAGGCGGAGCCTTCGGCAAAATCATCATCAAGCCGAACCCCGCGCCGGTCGCTGAGACGAACGAGGCCGTCGTCGTCGTCGAAAACCTGCGGAAGAGCTACGGCGAACTGCATGCGGTTGACGGCGTCAGTTTTGAAGTGCGCCGCGGCGAGGTTTTCGGATTGCTGGGGCCGAACGGCGCGGGTAAGACGACCACCGTCGAAATCATCGAAGGGCTGCGCGAACAGGACAACGGCGAAGCGCGCGTCTGCGGATTCGATCCGAGAACACAGGCGCGCGAAGTCAAACAGCGCGTCGGCGTCGGAATGCAAACGACCGCCTTGCCCGATCAGATCAAAGTGCGCGAAGCGCTGGAACTCTTCGCCAGTTTCTGCCGCTGGCGTGTCGGCGTTGATGAGCTGCTCGCAATGGTCGCGCTCGAAGAAAAGGCCGGCAGCCAATACTGCAAGCTTTCGGGCGGGCAGCAGCAGCGCCTGGCCGTGGCGCTCGCGCTCGTCAACGATCCCGCGGTCGTCATTCTCGACGAACCGACCGCCGGACTCGATCCGCAATCGCGGCGCGAACTGCACGGCCTGATCAAGTGGATGCGAGACCGGGGCCGGACGGTCATCCTCACCACTCATTACATCGAGGAGGCCGAAAAGCTCTGCGATCGCGTGGCCATCATTGATCACGGCCGCATCATCGCGATGGGCAGCCCGCGCCAGTTGATCGCTCGCGCTCGCAACCACTCGCACGTCGAATTCAGCGCCGCCGCGCCGATTGCCCTGGGCTCGCTGCGCGGCGCTCCATTCGCTGACAGCGCAATTGAAACCAACGGCGTTTACCGGCTGCGCGCCGCTGATGTTTCACGCGCCGTGGTCGAGCTGATTAAATGGCTGGAAAGCGAGCGCAACGAACTCGTTGATCTGCGCGTCGCGCGCCCATCGCTCGAAGACGTCTTCATCGAATTGACAGGGAGGAAGATCCGCGAGTCAACCACCCGCCACCATCGGGCTACGATGTTTGAGTGAGGTTTTAAACCGAGACACCAACGGGTGCGCTAGCCAGTCCGTTGCAACTGTCGTTCAATGTTAAACAACTCTCTCGGGTGTGAGTCAGTGCGTTGAGCTAACAAGCCCTTACATCTTTATCGAGGCTAACATTACCAACGAAAGTTGAGTTCATTGATTTGAAAGTCGCAGTTTCAGACACCAACAAACAACCGCTTGCGCCCTGTCATCCGACGATGGCTCGCAAGCTTCTTTCGCGAGGCGAAGCCGCCGTGTTTCGTCTCGCGCCGTTCACAATCATCTTGAAGAGAGAGGTCTCTGCGGTCAAGCTCTGGCGAGAGCATGCAATGTCGATTTCCTCTCCATCTAAACCCTATGGGGCAAGCTCTCCGGGTTCTGGATGGAGTATCCATCGAGGATTTTGATGAATGCTTGGCTGCTCAACACCATTATCGAATTGAAGCTGACGTTGCGCGATCGGCAGGCGTTGTTCTGGACTTATGTCTTCCCCCTGTTCTTCCTCTTCCTCTTCTGTACGATCTTCGGGCGCGGGAATCCGAAAGCCGTGGCCGGATTGATGGCCGGGTTGCTTTGCATCAGCGCGATGGCCGGAGGATTTTTCGGTTTGAGCATCGAGCTGGCGACATCGCGCGAGCGGGGCATCCTGCGCCGTTACAAACTGTCGCCGATCCATCCCTTGTTGCTCATCAGCAGCCGCCTGGCCGCCAATTTTCTGATCGCGCTTTCGACGTTGCTGATGCAGATCGGAGTGGCCATCGTCGTTTACCGAATGCCGATTGCGGGAAGCTTCATGGCGATGATGGTCATGCTCAGCGTGGGCGCGCTCGCCTTTCTCGCGCTCGGCCTGCTTATCGCCAGCGTGGCCCAAAGCGTAAAAGTTGCGCTGTTGTCGGCCAATCTGCTTTTCTTTCCGCTGATGTTTCTGGGCGGCGCGGCGATCCCGAAATTCATGCTGCCGCCCGCGATCCAGAAAATTTCCCGGCTGACGCCGTCGAGCTATATGGTCGAAGGGCTGGGGCGAATTATGGTTGATGGCAAGGGCCTGTCAGACAGCGGCGCCCAGTTGGCGGTATTGGCCATGATATTCGTGACGGCTTTGTTTGTCGCGGCGAAGTTTTTCCGCTGGGAATCGAATAAGTGAGATGCTGATGCGATTCGCAAAACTAATGCTGCCGGCGCTGTTTCTGCTGATGGCCCGCGGCGACGCGCTGGCGCAGGAACAATTTCCCGGCGCTGGGCCGCTCGGCGTCTGGCAGCAATCGCAGCAGATGCAGCGCGATTACATCGAACTGCTCAAAAAACAGACCGCGGCTGACCCGAACAACCTGTCACTGCAGTTGAATCTTGGCCGCGCCTATCACTGGCTGTCGCTCTCGCACGAAGAGAATGCGTTGATCGAGGGCGAGAAAACCTTCAGGCAGATCCTGGCGCGCGAGCCTGACAACGCCGTGGCGCTGGCTTACGCCGGCTCGCTGCTCGGCCTCAAGATCGGCTACCACCTCATTCCCGAAGATCAAATCGCCCCGGCGGCGAATCAGGCCGGCGCCGCATTGGATCGCGCCGTCAAGCTCGCGCCCGATTCCATCGAAGTGCGGATGGCTCGTGGTTACTCGAGTTTTCACACCCCGTCAATCGCCGGCCGCGACGCGCTCGCCATCGAAGATTTCACCCGCGTCATCGAGCTGTTCAAACAGCTTCCCATCGCCGAAGCGAGGCGGGCCGAAGTCCATCTCGTTCTCGGCGACGCTTACCGCAAGATGGGCGAGATGGATCGAGCGCGCGCGCAGTGGGAACGCGCCAGGGCGCTCGCGCCCGCTTCATCACTTGCGCTCGTGGCCGAGTCGCGGCTGCGCCAGTTTGAAAATCGGGAAGAGACCGCCGCCGTCAATTTCAAAAGGCTGACTGCGCTCACCGGCTTCCTGATCGGCGTACTGATCTATACCGCGCTTGCCGCGCTTGTGACGCGGGACCTGGCCGGGCGGCGGAGGCGCGGGACTGCAGAGGCGCTCGTTGTGTCGTTGATTGCGCTCGGCTGGAACGGATTGAATCTGGCGGTGGCTGTCGCGGCGGCTCTCAACTCGGCTCCGCCGGTGAGGGTGTGGCTGCTTGCGGATTGGCAGCAAGATTACGGCGCCCTGCTGCTGGCGCTGGCGCCGATTCCGCTCGGGCTGGTGATCGTCTATCGCTTCTATGAAGCGCGGCGCAAACACGCCATCGCCGAAGAAGAACTGCGCAAGCTGCTGGCGCAGGCGGAATTGAGAGCTTTGCGCGCGCAAATTGACCCGCACTTCTTTTTCAACGCGCTCAATTCAGTGGTCGCGCTCATCCATCGTGATCCGGCGGCGGCCGAGGAACTGATCGAAGACCTCGCCGATCTTTTCCGTCATTCGTTCAAGCCGAGCCGCGACTTCATTGCGCTCGGAGAAGAGCTGAGCCTGGTGGAGACTTACCTGAAGGTGGAGAAGGTGCGGCTCGGCGATAAACTGCAATTCGACAAAATCGTCACGCCGGAAGCCCTGACTGTCAGGATTCCGGCGCTGACCGTCCAGCCGCTGGTGGAAAACGCCGTCAAGCACGGGATCGGCAATCTGCCGGAGGGCGGCCGGATCACGCTCTCAGCCGCGGTCAAGGACGGGCGCTTGAATATCGAAATCGCCGATACCGGGGCTGGGCTCCCCGCGGCGCCCCTGCCGCAACTCTTCACGCGCGGCGTCGGGCTTAGCAACATCAACGAAAGGTTGTCGGCTTTGTACGGCGCCCAGTCACGGCTGCGCATAAACAGTCAACCCGGACAAGGCGCGACCGTTTCATTTGCCATCCCATTACTGATTTTATGATTCATGCGTTGATCGTGGATGACGAGCAATTGGCCCGCGAGCGGTTGCGCGGAATGCTGGCGCCATTCGCGGACGTCGAAGTTGTCGCTGAAGCCGACAGTGGCGCAGATGCGGTGATCAAGATCGAGAAATACGAGCCGGATTTGCTCTTTCTCGACGTGCGGATGCCGGGTCTGGACGGGTTCGAGACGCTGAGGATGGTCGAAACCGAGCCTCTGCCGCTGGTTATCTTCGTCACGGCTTACGATCAGTACGCGGTGGCGGCCTTTGAAGCGAATGCCGTTGACTACTTACTCAAACCGGCGCGCCAGCGGCGGTTGGAACAGGCGCTCGCCAAAGCTCGTGAGAAACTCGCTTCGCGTCAGGCGGGCGCCGCGCAGTTGAATGCCTTGCTGCAAGCCGTCGCTCGCCGGACGGAGTCGTATCTTCAACGCCTTCCCGTGCGCGCGCAGAATCGCATCCTGATCCTGCCTATGGAGCAGATCGCTTTGTTGCGAATAGATCGCGGCCTGGTGCGCGTCACGACTGACGAAGGAGAGTTCCGGACCCGGTACACGACCTTCACGGAGATGGAGGCGCTACTCGATCCGCAAGTCTTCCTGCGGATTCACCGGCAGGTCATCGTCAATCTCAATCACGTGCGCGAGATCACGAATATTGACAAGCACTCAGCGCGCCTCACACTCAGCGGCGGGCAGCAGGCGACAGTCAGCCGGAGCCATCTGAAAGAGTTGCGTGAAGCGATCCGATGGTAATTAGTGGGTCACTTTTACATGCTTGTTTACATTTTCATCGATTTCCTCTTGGGGCTGAAGTTTATTCTGCGCTAAGATCATTGCTCATTCTTTATGCATCCTTGTGAATGAGCCGCCAATCAAAATTTTCCGCAGATGGAAAGCCGGAACTTTTCATCTATAGCGCTATTCAACAATTCAGGTCACGAAAGGAGAAAACAGATGTCAACCGAAGCCAAATGCCCCTTCAACCATGTCGCCGGTGGCGGCACGTCGAACCGCGACTGGTGGCCGAACGGGTTGAAGCTCGAACTTCTGCACCAGCATTCCTCCAAGTCCAATCCAATGGGCCAGGACTTCAATTACGCGGAAGAGTTCAAGAGCCTCGACCTGGCGGCGTTGAAGGAAGATCTCGCGTCGCTGATGACCGACTCGCAGGACTGGTGGCCGGCGGACTTCGGCCACTACGGTCCCTTGTTCATTCGCATGGCGTGGCACAGCGCCGGCACCTACCGCACAGGGGACGGCCGCGGCGGCGGGGGCAGGGGCCAGCAGCGCTTCGCGCCGCTCAACAGTTGGCCCGACAACGTCAGCCTGGACAAGGCGCGTCGCCTGCTCTGGCCGATCAAGCAGAAGTATAGCCGCAAGATTTCCTGGGCCGACCTGATGATCCTGGCCGGCAACGTCGCCCTCGAAACGATGGGATTCAAGACCTTCGGTTTCGGTGGCGGTCGCGAGGACGTCTGGGAGCCGGATCAGGACG
>Ga0187894_10005486_pt1 | contig 12906 bp, 10 predicted proteins | sample GBC1701081metaG_FD_136650 | JGI IMG/M metagenome (GOLD analysis project Ga0187894, IMG submission 136650) | White microbial mat communities from a lava cave in the Kipuka Kanohina Cave System on the Island of Hawaii, USA - GBC170108-1 metaG ... | reverse complement strand
GAACAGCGGCTTGGTCAGGAACCAGAACCAGCCCCAATCGATCGTCAGGTCGAACTTCGCGATGCCCAGCGCCTCGTGATACTGGTCGATCAACGACACGATCTTGGCACCGGCGAACAGCCGCGCCGTCGTCTCGTTGCTGGCGCCCGGCGCCACCGTGACCGGCGCCTCGTTGCGGAACATCGCGTGGTATTTCTTGCCGCCTTCGGTGCTCTGGCTGATCTCGGTGGCGACGCGGGTCTTCTGGTCCGGCACCAGCGTCACCATCCAGTACTTGTCGGTGAAGCCGAGCCAGCCGCCGGTCGTCTGCAGGGACTGCTTCTTGCCGTCCTTGAAGTCCGACCACGAGAATTCCTTCAGCACGTCTTCATAGACGCCGTACGGGCCCTCGTGCAGCAGGTAGATGCCCTCGGTCTTGGGCTCGCCCTGGCGTGTGACCAGGCCGAACGGGTAGAGCGTCAGCGGCTTGTCGGACTTGTTCTCGACCGACAGCGCGACGGTGAACATGAAGTTCCGGTCGAGCCCGATCTTCTGGCGGAAGATCGCACCCTCACCATTGTCCCAGCTCAGGACCACGGTCTGGTCGCCGCCCAGGGTCGTCTTGTCGGCCGTCCACAGCGTGTCGGCATCGGGCAGCTTGACGGCGACGGTAGCCGCGTTGAACCAGCCGAAACGCACGTAGTAGCCATTGGCCGTGCGCTCCGGTGACAGCAGCGTCACCAGCGGGCTGTTCTTTTCGACGGTCGTGCGGTGCTTGGCCAGCAGCACATCGTCGATGCGCGCACCACGCAGGGCGATCGAGCCTTCGATCTGCGGCGTCGCGACCGTCACCCGCGGCGAATCCTTCAGCGCTTCCTCCCGCGTGGCGGTGGGGGCCTGCGGTGCACCGGCCGGGCCAGACGGCACCGGCACACCGGGTGTGCCGGGCGATGGCTGTTGCTGCGACTGCTGTTGCGGCTGCGTACCCGGCGGCGGCGGCTTGGGCGTGAACAGCGCCTGCCATCCCAGGATGATCGCGATCGACAGGGCGATGGCGAGGATGAGATTGCGCTGATCCATAGCGAAAATCCGTCAGAACTCAAGAGGGCGCGGCGTGCGCGGCGGTGCGGCTGGCAACCGGCCGGACGCGGAGGCAGGCGGCGGCACCGGGTCATAGCCCAGACCGCCCCAGGGATGACAGCGGCAAATGCGCCTGATGGTGAGCCAGCTGCCTTTGACCGGCCCGTGCACGGTCACAGCCTCGGCACCGTAGCGCGAGCAACTGGGCTCGAACCGGCACACGCCGCGAAAGAAATAGGCCGGCACGAGCTGGTAGGCGCGAATAAGGCCGCGCAACAGCAGCGTGGCAGCACCGGCGAGCCATCGCGGCGGCGTCATGCCGGGCCCTCCGCGGTGTCGGCTTTCAGCCGCCGCAGCGCCCGGCGCATGTCGTCGGCCATCGCTGCGTAGTCACGGCGTACGGCGTCATGGCGGCCGATCAGGACATAGTCGAGATCCGTCCGCGCCGTTGGCACCAGAACCTCGCGTGCCAGGGCCCGCAACCGGCGGCGTACGCGATTGCGGATGACGGCATTGCCGATCTTCTTGGTGACGGTGAACCCGACGCGAGGTTCCGTGCCGGCGACAGTGGGTGGTCGCGCCGCCGCCTGCAGGATGAAAGCCGGGGTCACCTGCTTGCGGCCAGCCGACTGCAAGCGCAGGAAATCGGCGCGTTGCGGCAAGCGGCCAAGACGACGGCGCGCACCGCAAGGCCGGGCCGGCAGGTCACGCTTGGGTGATGACGGTTGGGATGCGGCCGGCATGTTGGCGGCCGTCGGCAAGGCGGGTCAGGAGCACATCGCGCGGGACCAGTCCCGGCGCGGCGGCTTATGCCGACAGCCGCTTGCGGCCCTTAGCGCGGCGGCTGGCGATCACGGCGCGGCCACCGACCGTGGCCATGCGGCTACGGAAGCCGTGGCGGCGCTTGCGCACCAATTTGCTCGGCTGGTAAGTGCGTTTCACAGCGCAACTCCCTGTTCGTGCGGTCGCACCAAAGGTGTACCGGCAAAAAGCGACAACCGCCCGGAACGCTTCCCGACGCCGGCGGGCCAGCGACAGGCCGCAGGGGCGGTCGAAAGTGGCGCAGGCTATACGAGGCGGCGGCCGGGAAGTCAACGGAACAGCGATAGACGCAAGGGTGGCTCACCGGGGAGTGAGTCGCACGCGAGCGGCGAGAGTGCCTATAACCGAGGGATGGCGGGCAGGGGCAGATGCACCGGGCCTCGCCCAGGGGGTGCGACACGAAGACCATGGCGGCGCGCGACACCGATGACGCACCGCATACGGCACCCGCCCGCTGGCGCCGGTGGCTGCCGCTGGCCGTGTTGGTGGCTGGGCTGGTCCTGTTTTTTGCCACCGGTCTGCACCGAGTTCTGACATTCGAGGCCCTGCGGGCCCACCGCGCCGCGCTTACGGCGTGGGTCGGCGATCACTATCTGCTGGCCGCCCTGATCTACGTCGCGACATACGCCGTTTTGGTCGCCTTTTCGCTACCGCTGGCGTCGCTGGCGACCCTGTTGGGCGGCTGGCTGTTTGGCGCCGTGATGGGCACCGCGCTCACCGTCCTGGGCGCGACGGTGGGGGCGATCGCGGTGTTCCTGGCCGCCCGCAGCGCGCTTGGCGATCTGCTGCGCGCCCGCGCCGACTCGTTCCTGGGCCGCATGGAAGCCGGCTTCCGGCGCAACGCCCCGAGCTACCTTCTGTTCCTGCGGCTGGTGCCGGTCTTCCCGTTCTGGCTGGTCAACATCGCGCCGGCCGTCTTCAAGGTGCCGTTGCGCACCTACGCGCTCACCACGTTCCTGGGAATCATCCCGGGCACGGCGGTCTATTGCAGCGTCGGTGCCGGCCTGGGCGGTGTGCTCGATCGCAACGAGACGCCGGATCTGAAGCTGGTGTTCGAGCCGCAAATCCTGCTGCCGCTGTTGGCGCTGGCCGGCTTGTCGCTGGTGCCGATGCTGTACGATCGCTGGAAGGCATGGCGCGGGGCGCATCGGTGACGACCCGGCTGGAGTTCGACATCTGCGTGATCGGCGCCGGCTCGGCCGGGCTGTCGCTGGCGGCTGGTGCGGCGCAGCTCGGCCTCAAGGTGGCGCTGATCGAGCGCGACAAGATGGGCGGCGATTGCCTGTACTACGGCTGCGTGCCCTCCAAGTCGCTGATCGCCGCCGCGCATGCAGCGCAGACCATGCGCCAGGCGGCGCGGTTCGGCGTGCACGCCGTTGAACCGACGGTCGACTTTGCGGCGACCATGGATCATGTCCGCGGCGTGATCGCGGCCATCGAGCCGAATGATTCGGTCGAGCGCTTTGAAGGCCTTGGTGTGCACGTGATCAAGGCGACGGCGCGGTTCGTCTCGCGTGACGAACTGATGGCCGGCGACACCCCGATCCGCGCGCGGCGTTTCGTGGTTGCCACGGGTTCACGGCCGACGGCGCCGCCGATCCCCGGCCTGGCCGACGTTGCCTACCTCACCAACGAGACGCTGTTCGACAACCGGATTCGCCCGGACCACCTGCTGGTGATCGGCGGCGGACCCATCGGTGTGGAAATGGCGCAGGCGCATCGCCGGCTCGGCGCCCGAGTGACGGTGCTTGAAGCGGCCAAGCTGATGGGCAACGACGATCCGGAACTGGTTGATGTCGTACGCCGACGGCTGGTCGCCGAAGGCATCGACATTCGCGAACAGGCGCGGATCGTGCGCATCGAGCGCGAGGGCGACAGCATCGTCGCTGTCGTCGCGGCGGATGGCGGCGAGGAACGATTGGTCGGTTCGCACCTGCTGGTCGCCGCCGGCCGTGCCCCCAATGTCGAGCCGCTGGCGCTCGACAAGGCCGGCATCGCCGCGACGCGCAAGGGGATCACCGTCAACAAGCGACTGCGGACCACCAACCCGCGCGTCTACGCCATCGGCGACGTCAACGGATTGGCGGCGTTCACGCACATGGCCGGCGCGCAGGCGGCGCTGGTGATCAAGCACGCGCTGTTCCGCCTGCCGATCAACGTACAGGCCGCGCCGCTGCCGTGGTGCACGTACAGCGACCCAGAACTGGCGCAGGTCGGCATGACCGAGGCCCAGGCGCGCGCCGCGCACGGCGAGGGCGTCCGCGTCGTGCGCTGGAAGATGCACGAGAACGACCGCGCCCAGGCCGAGCGCGAGACCGAGGGCCTGGCGAAAATCATCACCGATCGGCGCGGGCGTGTACTGGGCGCCGGCATCGTGGGCGCGCGGGCGGGCGAGTTGATCCAGGTCTGGTGCCTGGCCCTGTCGCGCCGGATGAAGATCGGCACCGTGGCGCAGATGATCGTGCCCTATCCGACCCTGGGCGAGGTCAACAAGCGCGCCGCCGGCGCCTACTTCACCGACTGGCTCTTCTCGCCCCGGACACGGCGGATCGTGGGATGGCTCTTCCGGCTTTCCTGATAAATCCCGGGGACGTTGTTCGGACGATCCTGCAGGCGCATCCGATGACGTCGTCAGGGCGTACTTAGAGAGCGTCGATAGCCGCCAGGATCTCCGTTGTCGTTGCGATCTGACAATACTCGCCGTCGAGAATGGCCAAGGTCAGCTCATGGACATCGTCAGCGGGCCAGATGCGTCCGCGGCGGTCCCGGCGCGCGAAGGTCCAGCAGGCGTCCTCGGCCAGCCAGACGTCAAAACCGAGATTGCCCGCCGTTCGCACGGTGGCCTCGACGGAGTTGTCCGTGATCACGCCGCAGACCACGAGCGTGCGGGTGCCGGACGAGCGCAGGCGTGCCTCCAGGTCGGTGCCGATGAAGGCGCTGTGGACACACTTGGCGACGACGGTTTCGCCCGGCAACGGCATGGCTTGTGGCTTGAACGGATGTCCCGGACCGTCCGGTCTGTAGGCCGATTGCGACTCGGTCGAATCATGGCGCACATGGATGATGGTACGTGCCGCCTGGCGCCATCCGGCCAGCAACCGGGCGATGTTCGCCTCACCGCTGACGTTGTTGCGAGGACCGTGCATATTCCACAGGGGATCATCGATGGCAAGCTGCACGTCAACGATCATCAGGGTGCTATTGTGGTCGGAAATGGCCATGGGGCTAGCCTGCCAGGGGCCGGACCGGCCGCCAAGGCAGTGCGCGTACTTCTCACCGGCCTAGGCGCCGCGCGCGGGCTCGGCTACTGTCCACGGCGCATGGCCAGCACCGATACCGTCCGTCCGACGTCGATCGTCGAACCGCGCCGGCGATGGCGCTGGCTGGGGTTCGGTCTTTCGCCGCGAATCCTGGCGCTGGTGGTCCTGGCGGTCATGACGGCGGAAGTGGCGCTCTTCCTGCCCTCGATCGCCCGCTTTCGTCTGACCTGGCTGGAGGAGCGTATCGAGTCAGGGACTCTGGCGACCCTGGCGCTCGACGCCACCCCCGACAACATGGTCGACGAACGGTTGGCGCGCACGCTGCTCAACCACGCCCGCGTCGATGCGGTGACCGTGATCGAGCCGGGCAAGCCCAAGCGGGTGCTGATGCCGCCCGGCACACCGGAGGCGATCGGTGCCGTCGACCTGTTCGACAGCAGTGTCATGGAGTTGATCTGGGATGCGCTCGAGGCGATGGCGCGCTCGGGCAATTATGAGCTGCGGGTCGGCGGTCGCTCCAGCCGCATGCCGACCTTCCAGGTCTACGTTTATGTCGATGAGCTGCCGCTGCGCGTGGCGATGTACGGCTATGCCCAGCGCATTCTGCTGCTGTCGGTCATCATTGCGGCCTTCACGGCCGGGCTGCTGTATGTCGCGCTGCGCTGGCTGATCGTACGCCCCTTGCAGCATGTCTCGGCCGAGATGGTCGCCTTCCGCCGCAACCCGGAGGAAGAGACCATCACGCCGCTGCCGGTGCGTCGCGCCGACGAGATCGGCATTGTCGATCGCGAGCTCGAGATCATGCAGCGCGAGCTGCGCTCGGCGCTGCTGCAGAAGACGCGGCTGGCGGAGCTGGGCGCCGCCATGAGCAAGATCAACCACGACCTGCGCAACATGTTGGCAACGACGCAATTGCTGACCGACAGGCTGGCACGCAGCGACGATCCGAAAGTGCGCGAGCTGGCGCCGATCATGTTCGCCTCGATCGACCGGGCGGTGAAGCTGTGCGCCGATACGCTGAGCTACGCTCGCGGCCGCCCGACGCCGAAGCTGGCGGCGTTTGAACTTGCCGATCTGGTCGACGAGGTCGGTGTTCAACTGTTGGAGCAGGGCGAGTCGGCCGATCCCAACCTGCTGCGCGACTGGCGCAACGACGTCGAGGCCGCACTGGCCGTGACAGCGGACCGTAGCCTGTTGTTCCGGGTGATCTTCAATCTGGGCCGCAACGCTTTCGAGGCCGGCGCGCGCGGCGTGACGATCCGCAGCGAGCGGACCAACGAGGCCGTCATCGTCGATCTGGCCGACGATGGTCCCGGCGTGCCGGTGCATGTCGAAGCCAGCTTGTTCCAACCTTTCGCCGCCGGTGGCCGGCCGGGCGGGTCTGGCCTGGGCCTCGCCATCGCGCGCGAACTTGTCCGCGCCCACGGTGGTGATGTCACGCTGGCCACCAATGGCTCCGGCGGCGCCACATTCCGGTTCACCCTGCCGTTGCGGCCCGGGAGCGCGGGCAACCTGCTCTGAGCTTGCCGAAGGGTCTCGCCCGCATCTCCGGCGAAAGCCTAGCTTTCGCCTGTGCGCGTAGCACCAAGACATGAGCGGGCCGGAGGCCCGCGCTCCCAGGTCTAACCGCGGCGGCCCGACACAGCGACGAACCAGAAAACCACCGCGATCAGCGACAGGCCGAACAGCGCCCACACCACCAGGCCGTAGTTGCCCGATGCGGCCCACAAGAGCGCCATCAGGAGCGGTCCGGCGGCGCGCGCCAGGATGCTCGGTGTCGCCAGCGCACCGCTGATGGTGCCGTAGGCGGCGGCACCGAACAGTTCGGGCACGATCGTGCCGCGCACGATGGTGACGATGCCGTTGGGCAGGCCGTAGAGGATGGCGAAGGCGACCAGCGATGCGCTGCTGGCCGGCAGCATCAGCACGGCGATGGCGGCGGGGTAGAGCGCGAACGACACCGTGCCGATCAGCCGCGTCGAGAAGGTGCGCGACAGCCACACGAAGATCAGGCGTCCCGCCACCTGCATCGGACCGATGATGGCATAACCGCTGACGATGGTTGCCATCGACAGGCCGCCTTCCAGCATCAGCGGCATCAGATGAAAGACGACCGCAGTGAACACCAGGCTTAGCGCAGTAAAGCACACCGCGAGCCCCCAGAAAGCCGGCCGGCGCAGTGCCGCGCGCAACGCGCCGCGGTCGCGCGTTTCGTTGCGGGTCTGCTCTGTCGCCGCCACCGGCGGAATCAGGATCCAGTGCAGCAGAGCGCACAGCAGGTTGCAGGCCGCCATCACCAGCAAGGTCTCGCGCCAGCCGATACGATCGATCAGCAACTGGTTGAAGAGCACGAACACCGTGCTGGCGAACCCGCCAACCAGGGTCAGCGCCGTGATGGCGCGGCGAAAGTCGCGCGGGAAGATGCGGGTCACGGCGGCGAAGGCCGGCTCATAGAGCGCGCCGGCCATCGACACGCCGATCAATGCCCACAGCGCGTAGAAGGCGTAGAGCGTCCCGATCCATGACCACGCTGCCAGCAGCAACGCGCCGGCGAGCGACGCCAGGGTCATCAGCCCGCGAGCGCCGGTGCGGTCGATCCACACGCCAGCGGCAAAAGCACACAGGCCGGAGGTCAGCAATCCGATCGACAGCGCGGCATTGAGGTCGGGCCGCGACCAGCCGAGCTCGCGTTCCATCGGCACCACCAGCACGGCAAACCCGTAGTAGAGCGTGCCCCAGGAGATCAGCTGGGCGATCGCGACACCCCAGACCAGGGTCCAGGCGCGTCGGCCGCGCAAATCGAGGCCGGTGGTCGGTAGAGGCGAAACGGGCATGCCGCAGAAGCGCGTCAGACGGAAGATCGATCTAATCCAACGCCAGCAGCAGCCCCTTCAGGTAGGCGGTTTCCGGCAGGCTGGGATGCACCGGATGGTCCATGCCGGCGCCGGTCGCGCGCAGCACGCGCGCCTCTCGGCTGGCATCATGCAGGCCGCGCTTGACCTGCTCGGCAAACAGCGTCGGATCGACCAGGTGCGAGCACGACGCGACGAACAGCAGCCCGCCCGGCACGACCAGCGGTGCCGCCAGCCGGGTCATCTTGCGATAGCCCTGGGCACCGGGCTTGATGTCCTTGCGGCTCTTCACGAAGGCCGGCGGATCGCAGATCACGATGTCGAATCGCTCGTTCTGCTTGTCGAGCCGCGCCAGCTCGTCGAACACTTCGGCGCGCGTGAAGTGACAGCGCGCGGCGACGCTGTTGGCCTCCGCCGCCTGTTTCGCCAGATCCAGTGCTGGCTGCGAGCGATCGACCAGCCGCACGTCCGCGGCACCATTCACCGCCGCCAGCACGCCGAAGCCGCCGGCATAGGCATAGGTGTCGAGAACGCGCGCGCCAGCGGCGAAGGCGGCGACCATGGCGCGGTTGTCGCGCTGGTCGAAGAACCAACCGGTCTTCTGGCCACCCGCGGGATCGCAGACGAAGCGTGCACCATTTTCGATCAGATCGACCGCGCCGGTGATTTCGCCTTTCAGGATCCGGGCCTCAAGTTCCAGGCCTTCGAGCTTGCGTGCCGGTGAATCGTTCTTGAGCAGCACCGCAGCCGGCGCCACGACGGCATCGAGGGCGGCGAGGATATCGTCCGTCAGGCGGTCCATGCCGGCGGTGTTGGTTTGAATGACACACACATCGCCGTAGCGATCGACGATCAACCCAGGCAGGCCATCCGCCTCGGCATGCACCAGGCGATAATGCGGCACGCCGGCGTAGAGGCGCGTGCGCAGCTGCAAGGCCGCCGCCAGGCGGGTCTCGATCAGGCCGCGATCCAGCCGTGCATCGCCATCGCTGCAGACGACGCGCGCCGCGATCAGCGAGTGCGGGTTGAACGTCGCGACGCCCAGCGCGTCACCGCCGGCGGCGCGCAGCACTACGGGCGAGCCGGGTGCCAGTGCCTTGGTCGCCGGCTCCATCAGGATCTCGTTGGAGAAGGCCCACGGATGGCCCAGCCGCAACCGGCGATCTTCGCCGGCACGCATCAGGACGCTGGGATATTTCGACATGAACGACTCCGGCCCAAGGCCGCTCTATGGACGTACGAACAACATATCCAGTTTCTACTAGCGTGCCCTCATGCTGTTGTCGAAGGCGAAACAATGCACATCAATGCGTCGTGGCGGCTCAATCGCCGATGGCGACGCCGTCGCGTCGCGGATCGGCGCCACCCTCGTAGCCGAGGAATTTCCCGACATCATCATAGCGGGCGCGGACGCCATGCAAGCCGCCTTGATGCGGTGCGATGATGACCTCGTGGCCGCGCGCCCGCAACTCGCTGGCCAGATGCCCGGCATCGGCGTGGGTTTCGATCTCGGTGGCGCCGTTGCGATTGAGCAGGCGTGGCGTCGCGATCGCGTCCTGCAGCGTGTCGGGGCCTTCGAGCGTCTGCAGCAGCGTCTGCAGTACGTCGCCGATGATGCGTGTTCCGCCGGCCGATCCGATGGCGAGCACGAAGCGGCCGTCGCGGTCCAGCACGATGAGCGGCGTCATCGACGAGCGCGGCCGCTTGCCGGGTGCCGCGCGGTTGGCGACCGGCCGCCCCTCGTCGACGGGCGACAGGTTGAAGTCCGTCAATTCGTTGTTCAGCAGGAAGCCGCCGACGCTGCGACGGGCGCCGAACGGTGCCTCAATGGTGGTCGTGAACGAGACGGCGTTGCCGTCGCGGTCGACGATGGCCATGTGACTGGTTCCACCCTGCGGCTTTTCAGCGGCCGCCGGCATGTCGGTCCTGACGGCTCCCGGCGGCCATCCCGGCTTGGCCTTGCCGATGCTGCGGTCGTCGCTCAGCAGGCGTGCCCGCGCGTCGAGATAGGCGCCATCCAGCAGACCATCGACGGGCACGGGCAGAAATCCGGGATCGGCTACCCAGCGGTCGCGGTCGGCGAAGGCAAGCCGGCCCACCTCGGCGAGGCGATGGGCGAACAGCCCTGGTCCCGTCGAGCGTCGCAACAGGGCGAGCGCTTGCAGAACGGCCAGAGGCCCCGACGACGGCGGGCCGATGCCGCAGATCGTCCAGTCGCGATAGGGACGGCAGAGCGGCGTTCGCTCCAGCGGCCGGTATACGGCGAGGTCGTCCAGCGTCATCGTGCCCTGTCGCGGTTCGCGCTGCACGGCAGCGACGAACGCGGCCGCCAGCGGGCCAGTGTGGAGCGCATCAGCGCCGTTCTCGGCCAGCAGGCGCATCGTGGCGGCCAGCGCCGGATTGCTAATGATCTCGCCGCGCTTCTTGGGTGAGCCGTCGTCGTTGAAATAGATGGCGCGCGCCTGCGGATCGTCGCGCAGTGCGACCTCCGTGGCGAGCGCGCTGGCCAGGCGCGGCGGTATCGGGAACCCGTTCTCGGCCAGCTTGATGGCGGGTCCGAAAAGGTCGCGCCACGGCAGCTTGCCGTGCCGGCGGTGCACCTCTTCCAGCATGCGCATCGCGCCGGGTACGCCGACCGACAATCCCGACACGACGGCCAGCGGGAAGGAGAGCGGCTTGCCGTCGCTGCCGAGGAACATGGTTTCGCGGGCGCCCGATGGCGCCGTCTCGCGGCCGTCCCACGCTGTCACCTGGAAGCTGCGCGCGTCGTAGTGTACCAGGAAACCACCGCCGCCGATGCCCGACGCCTGCGGCTCCACCACGCCCAGCACCAGCTGCACGGCGATGGCGGCATCGATCGCCGAGCCTCCGGCGCGCAGGATGGTGAGGCCCGCGTCGCTCGCCATCGGATTGGCGGCGGCGACCATATGCGTCTTCGCCAGCGTCTGCGGCTCGCGTGCCAACGTCACCGTCGGCAGCGCAGTCGCGAGGGCACAGCCGACGACCAGGGTTCGGCGCATGAGCGCCCGGACATTGAGCAGACCGACGCGTGACGCGTTCATGGTGGCTCCGGATCAGGTTGTGCAAAGCCTGCGCTGCTTCGCGGGTATTCGCAACGGGTGCTCTTGTGCATGATGCCACGATCCCGGGTGCGTGATGCACCCTGTCCTGCGAGGTCTCGATGCTGCAACCTGGCCAGCGCAACCTGATCACCGACGTCGACGGCATCCTGGTCGGCAATGCCGAAGATCATCGCGTGCGCTCGGGCACCACGGTCATCTTGTGCGAACAGCCGGCCTGCGCCGCGGTTGACGTGCGCGGCGGCGCGCCGGGCACACGCGATACCGATCTGCTTGATCCGGCGTGCCGCGTCGATGCGATCGACGCCATCGCGCTGTCGGGCGGCTCGGCCTTCGGGCTGTCGGCGGCGGATGGCGTCATGAAGTGGCTGCGCGAGCACGGCCGCGGCGTGCCGGTCGGGCCGATCGCGGTGCCGATCGTGCCGACTGCGATCCTGTTCGACCTGCTCAACGGCGGTGACAAGGACTGGGCCTGGCCGCCCTATCGCGAGCTGGGCCATGCCGCCACCGAAGCGGCGTCCAAGGACTTCGCACTGGGCAATGAAGGTGCCGGCCTGGGTGCCAAGGCCGGCAACCTCAAGGGCGGCCTGGGCAGCGCCTCGGCGGTCGATACCCGTAGCGGCCTGCAGGTCGGCGCCCTGGTCGCGGTCAATGCGCGCGGCTTCACGACCATGGGCGACCTGCCGCAGTTCTGGGCCTGGGCCCTGGAGCAGGGCAGCGAGTTCGGCGGCCTGCCGCCGCCGCCGCGCGGCCTGGAACTGCGCGTTTCGCACCGGCGCGGCGAGCTCACGCACGATATCAGGCCTGAGGCAACCGACGATCCGCGCGGCAACACCACCATCGCCGTCGTCGCCACCAACGCCCGGCTCGACAAGGCGACGTGCCGGCGGGTGGCGGTGATGGCTCAGGACGGGCTCGCGCGCGCCATCCGTCCGGTACACACGCCGCAGGACGGCGACTCCGTCTTCGCGCTGGCCACCGGCCGGCGCGACCAGGCGCTGGATCCGCTGATGATCGCCGAGCTGGGCACCCTGGCTGCCGACTGCCTGGCCCGCGCCGTCGCCCGCGCGATCTACCACGCCCGTACGCTGGGCGGTTCGCCGAGCTGGCAGGAGACGTTCGGACGTTGAGTTTTTGGACCGCGCGCGTCCACGCGCGCATTCGCCCGAAGCGCCAGCGCAGAGCGACCATGATGCGCGCATGGACGCGCGCGGTCCGAAGGAAGCCGTCCCATTGGACACCGGCAGGCGGCTTGTTATGGTCGGCAACCGGGTTGCCGCGTGGGGGCGGCGCCGTCAGATGGAGGCAGAGATGAGCGACTTCAGCCGCCGGCAGTTCGGCGGACTTCTGGGCGGGGCGAGCGCGTTGGCGCTGCTGGGGGCAGCGCCGTCCGCCTGGGCGCAGGCGCCGGCCCGCGCCAAGGACGGCGTCGTGGTGATCGGCATGTCGCTCGAGCCGCCGGTGCTCGACCCCAACCTCAACGCCGCCTCGGCCGTGCGCGAGATCACCTACCAGAACGTCTACGAAAGCCTGACGCGCATCGACAAGAAGGGCTCGATCATCCCCGGCCTGGCCGAGAGCTGGACGGTGTCCGAGGACGGCCTGCAGTTCGTCTTCAAGCTGCGCGCCGGCGTGAAGTTCCACGACGGCGAGCCCTGCGAGGCGGCCGATGTGAAGTTCACGATCGATCGCCTGTCGGCTCCCGACGCGACGGCGCCCGGCAAGTCGCTCTACACCACCATCAAGAGCGTCGACGTGGTCGACGCGACGACGGTGCGCGTGAGCCTCAAGAGCGCCGATGCGTTCTTCCTCTACAATGTCGGCATCGGCGAT
>Ga0187894_10005484_pt1 | contig 12907 bp, 11 predicted proteins | sample GBC1701081metaG_FD_136650 | JGI IMG/M metagenome (GOLD analysis project Ga0187894, IMG submission 136650) | White microbial mat communities from a lava cave in the Kipuka Kanohina Cave System on the Island of Hawaii, USA - GBC170108-1 metaG ... | reverse complement strand
GCGCTCGGCGTCGGCGAGGAGTTGAAGCGCCTCGCGTGCGAGGCGACCGGGAAGGAGGTGCGCCTCTGGAACAGCGGCCAGACCTGGAAGCTCTTCGATCTGGGTGCGGTGTCGGTGACGCAATACGGCTTTCCCTACTTCCTGCTCTACCGCCCCGACCTGCTCGACATCCTCGCGCGCGCAGTGCGCCGCGAGAAGCCGGATGCGATCCACCTCGGCGCGCGGTGCACCGGCTGCGCCCAGGAAGGCGGTCGCGTCACCCTGCGCTTCGAAGGCGGCGAGGCCGCGGGGGACGCGCTCGTCGGCGCGGACGGCGTGCACTCGCGGATCCGCCAGGCGCTCTTCGGCGCGGACTCACCCGAGTTCACCGGCCTCGTCGCCTGGCGCGGCACGATCCCGATGTCGCGCCTGCCCGCGCACATGCGGCGGCTCCTCGGCACCAACTGGATCGGACCCGGGGCGCACGTCGTCCACTACCCGGTACACCGCGGGGAGTACATGAACTTCGTCGGCATCGTCGAGCGCGGCGACTGGCGCGTCGAGTCGTGGACGGCACAGGGGACGACCGCCGAATGCGCCGACGATTTCCGCGGCTGGCACGAAGATGTCCAGCGGATGATCGGCCTGATCGAGACGCCGTTCAAATGGGCGCTCGCGGGCCGGCCCCCGATCGCGCGGTGGACGATCGGCCGGGTGACGCTCCTGGGCGACGCCTGCCACCCGATGCTGCCGATGCTCGCCTCGGGCGCGGCGATGGCGATCGAGGACGGGCTCGTCCTCGCGCGCGCGCTCGAGGCCTACGACGTCGAGACCGCCCTCGCACGCTACGAAGACGCGCGCCGCGAGCGGACGCGCCGGGCGGTGCTCGGCTCGGCCGACAACGCGAAGCGCTTCCACAACCCGGCGCTCGCCGATGCCGCCGGCGCTCAAGGCTACGTCGACCGGGAGTGGAACGAGGCGCGGGTGAAGGAGCGCTACGAGTGGCTCTTCACCTACGACGCGACGGCGACGCCGGTCTAGCCGGTTGGTACGGCCCGAGGGCCACACCTCTTCGGGCACGCCGCGGCCGGGAAACCGCGCAGAGGTTTCCGCTGGTCGTTACTGCTTCACCGACCCGGCCGCGAGGCCGGACACCATCCGCGTCTGCAGCGGCAGGAAGAGGAGCAGCGTCGGCAGCGTAGTGAGTGCCGCGGCCGCCATGACGTGTCCCCACTCGGTGACGTTCTCGCCGAAGTAGAGGTAGAGGGCGAGCGGCATCGTCTTCATCTCGTCCGCGGTCAGCAGCGCGAGTGCGAACAGGTACTCCGACCAGCACAGCAGGAAGGCGTAGGTCGCCGTCGCCACGATGCCGGGCAGCATGATCGGGAACACGATCCGCCAGATGATCTGGAAGCGCGTCGCGCCGTCGATGATCGCCGCTTCGTCCAGGCTCTCCGGCACCGCGCGAAGATAGCCGACCAGCAGGTAGATCGAGAACGGCAGCGTGACCGCGACGTACACGAAGATCATGCTGGCCATGCTGTTCAGCCAGCCGAGCCGCGCGCACAGGATGAACACCGGCGTGACGAGGATGATCCACGGGAACGTCTGCCCGAAGAGGACCGAGCTGAACAGCGCGTCCTTGCCGCGGAACCGCAGGCGCGAGAAGGCGTAGGCTGCATTGACGGCGAGCACGGTGGAGATCGCCACGCTCACGATGCACAGGACGAGGCTGTTGAGGATGTTGCGGCCGAAACCGGCGTCGAGCAGCTTCACGTAGTTCTGGAGGGTGAACTCCCAGCGCCCCGCGGCGAACATCGTCTCGGGCGTCTTGAACGACGCGACCAGCACCCATGCAGTCGGATAGACGAGGAAGAAGAGCACGACGAGGGTCGTCAGGACGACTGCGACTTCGCCGAGGAGGCCCAAGCCCAGGCGCCGGCCGAAGCGGAATGCCGGCGTCACGAGCGCTCCTCCTGGAGCTCGCGGCGCGCGATCACGCGCAGGTAGACGAGGCCGAAGACGGTCATGATCGCCGCCATCACCACGCCGGCCGCCGAGCTGTAGCCGAAGCGCCCGTTGATGAAGGCCTGGATGTAGACCTCGGTCGCCATCACGTTGGTGTAGAGGCCGGGCCCCGCGCCGGTGGTAAGCCACACGTACACGAAGTTGTTGAAGGTCCAGAAGGTCGACATCAGGATCATGACGACGATCGCCGGCTTGAGGTGCGGCAGGTAGACGTAGCGCACGAGCTGCCAGCGGCTCGCGCCGTCGATCCGCGCCGCCTCGACCAGCTCGTCGGGCAGCGACTGGAGGCTCGCGAGGAACGTCAGCGCGACGAGCGGCAGCGTGTTCCAGGTGATGATCGTCAGCAGCGCCGGCCAGATCCAGCCGGCCGTCGACAGGAACGCGATCGGCTGGTCGACGACGCCGATCGAGATCAGGGCCGAGTTGATCGAGCCGACGCGCGGATCGAGCAGCCAGCGCCAGACGATGATCGCGACCACCGGCGGCGTCGCCCATGGCACGATCAGCAGCACGCGCGAGACCGTCTGCAGGCGCCAGCGGGCGAGCGTGGCGCTGTTGAGCAGGAAGGCGAGCGCGAGGCCGAGCGCGATCCGGACCCCGACGCCCGCGAGCGTCAGCCACACGATCGTGTTCCACAGCACCCGCCGGAAGTCGCCGCTGCGGAAGAGCTCGACGTAGTTGTCGACGCCGACCCAGTCGCCGCCGCGCTTCAGCCCGAAGAGCGAGAGGTCGGTGAGGCTCGTCTCGAGGTTGAAGAGCGTCGGATAGAGGTAGAACGAGACGAGGAAGAAGAACGTCGGCACGAGCGCGAGCCACAGGAACCCGCGCTCGGCGACGCGCGCCGCGGGCCGGCCCCGGCCGGGCGCCGGGGCGTGGACCCGCTCGCCGGCGACCGCGCTCACTTCTGGTTCTTCGCCAGTTCCTTGCTGATCGCGTCGTGGAGCTCGGCCGCCGCCTGCGCCGAGGTCTTCTCGCCGACGAACACCGAGCCCGCGGCGCGGCCGACGGCGTTCCACATGAACGGGATCGCGACCGGGCCGGTGCCGTAGGGGCCCCAGCTCCGCGCGGTCTTGAGCTGCTCCGGATACCCGGCGAGCTCCGGCGTCCAGGAGCGCGAATCGAGCGCAGAGCGCTGCGCCGGCGTGTAGTTCGTGTAGTGCCTGGTGAACGTCGGATCGGGCTGCGTCAGGAACTGGATCAGTTTCCACCCCTCCTCGACGTTCTTCGAGTTGGCGCTGATGCCGAGCATCCGGCCGCCGAAGAAGGTGCGCGAGCCGTTGGTCCCCGCCGGGTGCGGCGACGTCGCGAACGGCACCGACTTGCCCGGGTTGCGCGCCTGCCACTTGGTGATGATCTCGATCGCGACCGTGTCGGGCACGCTCGCCATCGCCATGTTGCCGGCGAGCATCCCCTCCACGATTTCCGGGGCGCCCCACAGGCAGTACGAGAGGCTGGAGCGGGGGTTGTGCCCTTCCTGGAGGTAGCGGTTGTAGTAGTCGAACCCTTCCTGGATCTCGGCCGGCGTCATGCTCACCCGGAACTTGCCGTCGGGCGTGCGATCGATGAGGCCTGGGCCCTTCGACCACCAGTAGAAGTTCAGCACGAACCAGATGGTGGGCGTGCCGCAGCTCCCGGTCGGGAACCCCCAGCCGATCTTGCCCCCCTTCCTGTAGACCGCCTGACTCGCCTCGCGGAGCGCATCCCAGGTCCTCGGGAACGTCGCGACGCCGGCGCCCGCGAGCATTTCCTTGTTGTAGATCAGCGCGAAGGTGTCGGTCGTCCACGGCACGCCGTACACCTTGCCGTCGGGGCCCACCGCAAGGTCGCGCGCGAAGAAGTCGTCCCAGCCCTTCATCCCGAGCCCCGGGCGCGTAATCAGGTCGTCGAGCGGCCGCAGCGCGCCGGCGCCGCCGAACGACCGCGGCCAGACGAACGCGAGCTGCGCGACGTCGGGCGCGGTGCCGACCGCGGCCTCGCGCAGGTACTGCTGCTGCGCGTCGCCCCAGCTGACCCGCTGCATGGTCACCTTGATCCCGGGGTTGCGCTTCTCGAACTCGTCGAGCGCGGCGCGGAGCTGCGGCGCCTCCGGATCGTTGAAGCGGAAGGTGATCGTCTTCTGCTGCGCAAGCGCGGCGGGCGGTGCGGCCGCGACGACGGCGACTGCGACCGTGGCGAAGAGAGTCCTGAGCCTCATGACGTCCTCCTTTGGTCTTCAGGTCGGAACCGGTGCATCGGGGTCGATCAAACCATCACGGCGGAGCTCGCGCCAGAGGTCCGCCGGGATCGGGTGCCGCAGCGCGGCCGCCGCGTCGGCCACTTCGCGGGCGTTGCGCATGCCGACGACGACGCTCGCCATCGCGGGATGGGCGAGCGGAAACTGCAGCGTGGCGGCGAGCAGCGGGACGCGGTGCCGGCCGCACACGTCCTGGATGCGGCGCACGCGCTCGAGGACGTCGGGCGCAGCGTCCGCGTACCAGTGCTTCGCACCCGCGATCGCGCCGGTAGCGAGGATGCCCGAGCTGAGCGGCGCGGCGAGCAGGACGCCGATGCGCTTTCGCTCGCAGAGCGGCAGGAGCGCGGGCAGCGCCGTCGTGTCGATCAGCGTGTAACGGCCGGCGAGCATGAAGCAGTCGAAATCGCCGTCGTTGGCGTAGCGCACCAGGATGTCCGGATCGTTCACTCCCACGCCGATCGCGCGGATCGTGCCGTCGGCGCGCAGCTTCTCGAGCGCGCGATAGGCGCCGCGCATCGACTCGCCGTAGCGTTGCTCGAGGAGTTCCCCCTGCCACTTCCGGTTGACGTCGTGGATGTGAACGATGTCGATGCGCGCGAGGCCGAGGCGCTGCAGCGAGTCCTCGACCGAGCGCATGGCGCCGTCGTACGAGTAGTCGAAGACGGTGGCGAACGGCAGCGTGCTCGCGAACGGCCCCTGCGTCACCGCCGACTGGTCGGGCCGGAGCAGCCGGCCGACCTTGGTCGAGAGCACGAACGCGTCGCGCGGAACGCGGCGCACGCACTCGCCGATGCGGTGCTCGGACAGGCCGTGGCCGTAGAACGGCGCGGTGTCGAAATAGGTCACCCCGGCGCCGCGCGCCGCCGCGGTCGCCGCGTGCAGGTCGGCGTCGGCGACGTCGGCGAGCAGGTTGCCGAACGGCCCGCAGCCGAGGCCGAGCGCCGACACCCGCAGCGGATTGCGGCCGAGCGCGCGCGTCGCGTCGGGGCTCATGACCGCCGTCCGCGCAGGCTGGCGAGGTTGTGGACGTGGACGTGCGCGCCGGCCGGGATCGGCGCGGTCGCCGCACCGATCGGCTCGCCGTACTTGCGCACCGGCGCACCGGCCGCGATCGCGCGCCGCGCGATCTTGTGGCCGAGCGGGATGTCGGCGGCGAGCTCGAGCTCGGTCGTCGTCGCACCGCCATGGACCCGGGCGCGCGCGCCGGCCGCGAGGTCGCGCAGCGCCACCGCGACGTCGTCGTCCGGGCTGAGCACGACCGCGTCCCAGACGGCGCTCATCCGCTCTTCCGCGTGCGGACCTTCACCCCCGCACGGTCCTCGCACAGCTTGAGCAGCACGCCGACGTCCTTTCCGCCGAACCCGGCGTCGAGGCCTTCCTGGCACGCGGCGAGCGTCGCCTCGCCCACCGGTGCCGCGAGCCCCATGTCCCGGTTCATCGCGAGCGCGAGCCGGCAATCCTTGTGGGCGAGTCGCAGCATGAAGCCCGGTTCGAAGTCGCCGGCGAGCGGCCGCAGCGGAAACGCGACCGCGAGCTGCTGGTTCCACGCCATCGTCTTCTGCATCACCGCGGTCATCGTGTCGAGCGTCAGCCCGGCCTTGAGGCCGGCGACGAGCGCCTCGGCGTTCGCGGCGACGAGGGTGGTCGCGAGCAGGTTGTTGACGCACTTCATCGCGTGGCCGGCGCCGACGTCGCCGCAGTGGAAGAAGTCGGTGCCCATGCAGTCGAGCACCGGCCTGACGCGTGCGATCGTCGCCGCGTCGCCGCCGACCATCAGCGTGAGCGTCCCCGAGACGGCGTGGTCGGCGGTCTTTCCGACCGGGCTGTCCACGAGATCGGCACCGCGCGCCCGGGCTTCGCGGGCGAGCGTTCGCGAGGTGCCGGGATCGATCGTGCTCATCTCGAGCATGACCGCGCCCGGCCGCAGGCCGGCGAGGATGCCGTCCGGTCCGCGCGCGACACCGACGACGTCGGGGGCGTCGGGCAGCATCGTGATCACGACCTCGGACGCCGCGGCCACGGCCTTCGGCGTTGCGACCGCGGCGGCGCCCGCTTCGACGAGCGCCGCGACCGCACGCCGGTCGACGTCGTACACCGTCAGCCGATGCCCGCGCCGCAGGACGTTCCGCGCCATCGGCGCGCCCATCGTGCCGAGCCCGATGAATCCGACATCCGTCATCGAAGGTCCTCCGCCGTCACAGCGATCCGCCCACCCGCGCGAAAGATTCCTCGCCTTCGTGAAGGATCTCGCCCCACGTGCGCTCACCGGAGGCGACCGCGTGGATCAGGTCGACGAGGCCGGGCCCGAGCTCGGCCGGCACACGCCGGCCCGCGAGCGCGGCGCTCGCGTCGAAGTCGATCTGGTGCGCGAGCCGTGCGACCGTGTCCGGACGGGCGCTGATCTTGATCGTCGGCGCGAGCGCGTTGCAGAAGCTGTTGCCCGCGCCGGTCGTGAACAGCATCAGGTTCGCGCCGCTCGCGGCGAAGCCGGTGAGCGATTCCGGCGAGAAGGCCGGTGCGTCCATCACGTAGAGGCCGGCCGCCTGCGGCGCCTCGCCGAGCGCGAGGACGCCGGCGATCGGGCGCGTCCCGCCCTTGGCGACGGCGCCGAGCGACTTCTCCTCGATCGTCGAGAGGCCGCCGCGGATGTTCTCCTGGCCCGGGTTGTTGCCCGTGAGGTCGTGGCCGGTCGCGGCGACCGCGGCTTCCCGGCGCGCGACGGCGGCGACGATCGCCTGCCCGACCGCCGGCGTGGCCGCACGCCTGGCGAGAAGATGCTCGGCGCCGAGCCATTCGACCGTCTCCCCGAACACCACCCGCGCGCCGGCGTCGACCAGCAGGTCCGCGGCGGCGCCTGCAGTTGGATTCGCTGCGAGGCCCGACGTCGCATCGGAGTGCCCGCACTCGATGCCGAGGAAGAGATCCGACGTCCGGCAGGGTTCCCGGCGCACCCGCGACGCGCCGCGCACCAGCGCGGCGGCCTGCCTGATGCCGCGATGACTCAGCTCGAGCGCGTCCTCGTGGACGTCGTCGAGCGCCACGACCTCGACCGGCTTGCCGGTCGTCGCGATCGCGGCCCCGACCCGGTCGGCGGTCTTGCGGTCGGCGCCGACGACGAGCACCGCAGCGGCGTTCGGATTGCGGCCGAGACCGACGAGCTGGCGCTCGTGGACGATCCTGTCCTCGCCGAACTGCCCGCGGCCATACGGCGTGGCGACGAGCAGCGTGCCCGCGACGGCGCCGGCGATGCGCCTGGCGGCGGGCGCAGCGAGGCCGACCACCGACAGCACGACGACGTGGTTCCGCGTCCCGACGCGACCGTCGGCGCGCCGATACCCCAGGAAAGTGGTTGACGCCGGCGCCACTCCCTCCTCCTTGTTTCCGCGCCCGAACGCCTCGTGAGGCCCGGGTCCTGGATACAGTCGATGGTACCCGGATTCGTTCGGCTATATTGGCGGGGATGAGCAGCGCACTGATCGTCACCGGCGCGAGCCGCGGAATCGGCGCGGCGACCGCGCAGCTCGCGGCCGCGGCCGGCTGGCGCGTCTGCGTCAACTACCATCGGCACGCCGCGGAGGCCGAGGCGGTCGTCGCCGGAATCGCCGCGGCGGGCGGCACCGCGATCGCCGTCAAGGCGGACATGCGGAGCGAGCGCGACATCGTCGCGATGTTCACCCGCGCCGACCGCGACCTCGGGCCGCTCGGCGGGCTGGTGAACAACGCCGGCTTCCTCGGCGGCGAGCACCCGATCGAGGAGTTCGACGCGGCGCGCATGCGCGAGCTCTGGGACGTGAACGTGGTCGCGTACTTCCTGTGCGCGCGCGAGGCGGTGCGGCGCATGTCGACCCGGCACGGCGGCGCCGGCGGGGCGATCGTGAACGTGAGCTCCATGTCCGCAGACAACGGCGGCATCGGCCCGCGCGTGCACTACGCGACCACGAACGGCGCGCGCGCCACCTTCACCTACGGCCTCGCCAAGCAGGTCGGGCCGGCCGGCATCCGCGTGAACGGGGTGATGCCGGGCGTGATCGACACGCACTTCAACGACGACTACGACAATGCCGGCCGCAACGCACGGCTCGGACCGCTGATTCCCATCGGCCGCGTCGGGACGGACGAGGACGTCGCGCGCGCGATCGTATGGCTGCTCTCGCCTCAGGCCGGGTACGTGAGCGGCGCGATGCTGCGCGTGAACGGCGGGTTCTTCTGAGCGTGCGCGTCGAGATCGCCGTCCGCGAGGCGTTCACGCTCGGCGAGTCGCCGTTCTGGGACGACGCCGCGCAGGCGCTGTGGTGGGTCGACATCCGCGCCCCGGCGATTCACCGCTGGTCGCCGTCGAGCGGCGAGCGCCGGCGCTGGACGATGCCCGCGCTCGTCGGTTCGATCGTGCCGCGCGCGGCCGGCGGCCTGCTCGCCGGCCTGCAATCGGGCTTCCACTTCTTCGCGCCGGAGACCGGCGCGCTCGAGCTCGTCGCCCAGCCGGAGACCGCGCTGCCCGGGAACCGGCCGAACGACGCGCGGTGCGACCGCGCCGGCCGGTACTGGTGCGGCACGATGGAGGACTACGGGGCGAACGAGCGCGGCACGCTGTACCGCATCGACCCCGATCGCACCTGGCACGCGGTCGACGGCCCGTTCTTCGTGCCGAACAGCCTCGCGTTCAGCCCCGACGGAACGCGCATGCACTTCGCCGACACGCGCCGCGGTGCAATCCTGCGCTACGACTACGACAGCGCCACCGGGCGCCGCGGCGAGGCGAGCGTGCTGCTCGCGGCCGACGCTGCGCCGGGCCGCCCCGACGGCTCGTGCGTGGACGCCGAGGGCTGCCTGTGGAACACCCGGTATGGCGGAAGCGCCGTCGTGCGGGTGACCCCGGACGGACGCGTCGACCGCGTCGTCGAGCTGCCCGTGTCCCAGCCGACGAGCTGCGCGTTCGGCGGCGCGCGGCTCGACGAGCTCTACATCACTACCGCGTCGCAGCGGCTGGACGCGGCGGCGCTCGCCGCGCAACCTGCAGCGGGTTCGGTGCTCGTCGTGCGGCCCGGCGTGAGCGGCGTCCCCGAAGCGCGCTTCGCCGGCTGACGGACCGCGTCAGTCGACCTTCGCGCCGGACCGCTTCACGATGTCCGCGTACTTGGCGAGGTCGGCGGCGAGGCGCGCGCGGAATTCGGCCGGCGTGCTGCCCACCACCTCGTAGCCGCTCTCGACGAGGGGATCGGCGACCGCGGGGTCGCGCAGGATCTTCACGATCTCGGCGTTGAGGCGCGCGATCACCTCCGGCGGCACACCCGCCGGCGCGACCAGTCCGTTCTCCGACTCGAGGTCGAAGCCGGGCGGCACGGCTTCGCGCATCGTCGGCACGTCCGGAATCTGCGGCATGGGCCTCGGCGCGGTGACCGCGAGCGCGCGGAACTTGCCCGCCCGGATGTGCGGCAGCGCGGCTACCAGCACCGGGAACGCGAGGTCGGTCTGCTTCCCGAGCAGCGAGTTGAGGATGTCCGGCGCGCCCTTGTACGGCGCGTGGAGCATGTCGATGCCGGCGCCGGCCTTGAAGAGCTCGCCGCTGAAATGCGCGAGCGAGCCGTTGCCGCCGGAGGCGTAGCTCAGCGCGCCGGGCTTCGCACGCGCGGCGGCGACGATGTCCGGCACCGAGCGGAACGGCGAATCCGCCGCGACGACGAGGATCGACGGCGTGCGGATCAGGCCGGTGACCGGCACGAAGTCCCGCAGCGGATCGTAGTTGACCTTGGCGTAGAGGCTCGGATTCGCGACGAAGTTGCTCGCGGTGCCGAGCAGCGTGTATCCGTCGGCCGGGGCGCGGGCGGCGAGCTCGGTGCCGATGTTCGCGCCGGCACCCGGCCGGTTGTCGATCACCACCGGTTGGGCGAAGACCACGGCGAGGCGGTTGCCGACGATCCGCATGATGACGTCGACCGGGACGCCGGGCGGGAACGGTACGATCACGCGGATCGGCTTGCCCGGATACGCGGCCGCCTGCGCGAGGACAGCACCGGGCGCGAGCGCGACGAGCGCCGCGGCGAAACCCGGGGCGAGGAGACGCTTCATCGCGCCGCCGTGGCGCGCGGGCCGGGTTCGATCCAGACCTCGTCGATCGCGCCGGAATAGCGGTAGGCGCCGTGCCGCTCGTACAACTCCCAGAAGACCGGCGCGCGCCGGTCGAGGCCCACGTCCAGGCCCTCGAAGAGACCCACCATCAACGTCGGCGATAAATCGGTCCATGCGATGCGCTCCGCTCCGTCGATCAGCAGCCGGCCGCGGCCGCGGCGCTGGCCCAGTGCCTCGTACTCCAGTGACGCCTCGTGGCTGCCCGCGGGCAGGTCCACCGGCGGGAAGTCGGCGGGCTCGCCGAAGCCGTTGTAGTGGAAGTTGAGGCGGCCGCGTTCCACGTACATCACCATGCCACCGATGATGTCGCCGAGCGACCAAAGCACGCCCGCGTCGCCGGCGCGCTGGTGAAAACGAGTGCGCACGCGGAACGACCGGTCGGCGACCATCGGCACGACGTCGCTGCGGTGGACGCTTTGCGCGCCGGGGAGGAACCGCCGCGGGCGATCGGCGCGCTCGCGCAGCCAGGCCGGCGTGTCGCCGAACTTGCCCGGGCGCCCGCGGTTGTCGAGCGGATAGACGAGGTACTTCCACGCTGCGGCGTCGAAGGCGTCGACGAGCTCCTTCAGCTTCTGCGGATGCTCGCGGGCCACGTCGCGGCTCTCCGAGAAGTCGACGTCGAGGTGGTGCAGGGTCCAGTTGTCCAGGTCGATCGGCTGGTCGCGGATCTGCAGCGAGCGGGCGAGCCATCCATCGCGGTAGTAGGCGCGGTTCGACCAGCACTCGTAGTACTGCTCGCTGCGCGGCGAGGGCGCGTCGGCGAGGAGCGCCTGCGCGCAGCTCATGCCGTCGAGCGCGCGCGCCGGACGGCCGTGGCTCGTCTCGAGGCGCGGCACGCCGGCGAGGTCGAGCAGCGTGGGCATCACGTCGGTGACGTGCATGAACTGCCGCCGGATCGCGCCGCCGTCCCTGATGCGTGCCGGCCACGACGCGATGAAGCTCACCCGCCGCCCGCCGGCGCCGGTGTAGGTCTTGAAGCTGGGAAACGGGGTGTTCGACACCTCGCCCCACGCCGTCGGGTAGAGCGACACGCTGCGCGGCCCGCCGAGCGCGTCCACCATCGCGCGCTCCTCCGCGAGCGGCTGCGTCGGCAGCCCGGAGTAGCGGCGGTTGTTGTTCACCATGCCGTGCTCCCCGCCGGCGTCGGTGCCGCCGTTGTCCGACGAGAACAGGATGATCGTGTTGTCGAGCTCGCCGAGCGCGCCGAGGAACGCGACCAGCCGGCCGACGTTCTGGTCGGCGTTGTCGAGCATCGCGGCGTACGCCTCCATGTGGCGGGCGTAGAGCGCGCGGTTCGCGGGATCGGTGTCGGCCCACGACGGCGCGCGCGGGTCGGAGGCCGGGAGGCGCGTGCCGGGCGGGATGAGCCCCGTGTCGAGCTGGCGCCGGTGGCGCGCGGCGCGCGCGGCGGACCAGCCCGCGTCGTACCGGCCGCCGTACCGCGCGAGGTCCGACGGTTTCGCCTGCAGCGGTGCGTGCACCGCGTTGTTCGCGACGTACAGGAAGAACGGTTTCGTGGGGTGGCTCGCGCGGAGCTCCTTGACGAAGCGGATGCCCTGGGCCATCCAGTCGTCGCCGGCGTAGTAGTCGCGCGGATACTCGTCGAGCGGCACGAGCTGGTTGTTGAGCATCAGCCGCGACGGGAAGAAGTGATGCGTCTCGCCGTCCATGAAACCGTAGAACGTGTCGAAGCCGCGCTGCGCCGGCCAGTTGTGCTTCGACCCGCCGGGGGCGGCGTCGGCGGCCGGCGTATTGTGCCACTTGCCGACCATGATGGTTTCGTAACCGGCGGCGCGCAGCGTCTCCGGGAGCGTCGCCGCCTCGAGCGGGATCTCGCCCGAGTAGCCGGGATAGCCGGGGTGGTTGTTCGACAGCCAGCCGGAGCCCACGCCGTGCGCGTTGCAGCCGGTGAGTAGCGCCGCGCGGGCGGGCGAGCACAGCGGGTGCGTCGTGTAATGGGTCAGGCGCAGGCCGCGCGCGGCGAGCGCGTCGACGTGCGGGGTGTCGATCTCCGAGCCGTAGCAGCCGGGGTCGGACCAGCCCATGTCGTCCATGTAGACGATCACGATGTTGGGCGACCCCTCGCGCGCCTCCCGGCGCGGCGGCCACCACGGCTTCGACTCCTCGCGCGTGCGGCCGATGACGCCGCCGAATTCGCCCGCGTTGTCCGGCATGCGTTCTCCCTCAGTCCCCCCGCCGCGCGAGCCGCCGGTACGCCGCCATGTGCCGGATCGCGCCCTTCTGGTTCCCCGACGCTTCGAGGAGCAGCGCGAGGTTGTAGTGGGCGTCGGCGAACCGGGGGTCCTGCCGCAGCGCGGCCTCGTACGCGCCGATCGCCTCGCTGCGCCGCCCCGCGTCCTGCAGCAGCACGCCGAGGTTGTAGAGCAGCGTCGGATGATTGCCCGAGACCCGCAGGCCCTCGCGGTAGACGCGCTCCGCGGCGAAGAACTCGGCGGCCTGGTGCAGCAGCCGCCCCAGGTTCAGCCGCGCCGAGACGTGCGCGGGATCGAGCGAGAGCGCGAGCTCGTAGGCGTCGCGCGC
>Ga0187894_10005483_pt1 | contig 12908 bp, 12 predicted proteins | sample GBC1701081metaG_FD_136650 | JGI IMG/M metagenome (GOLD analysis project Ga0187894, IMG submission 136650) | White microbial mat communities from a lava cave in the Kipuka Kanohina Cave System on the Island of Hawaii, USA - GBC170108-1 metaG ... | reverse complement strand
GTCCGCACCATCCGGCGAATCGAGAAACCGGCTCGGCTCAGCTCTTCACTGGGGTCGAGCGGTCTTAGCCCCGACAGGAGGCCGCGGGAGCGCTGGATGAGGGGCAGGATCGGCGCGGTCAGCGCGCGAGCCGAGGCCGAGCGAGGCGGCGCCACCGTAACGGTGATGAACCGCCCGGCGGAGCGCAGCAGCCGACGCACCTCCGCGACGACCGCTGCTCGCGTCAGCGGCTCGAGGACATGCAGCAGGTAGATCGCGGCCACGGCGTCGAAGCTGCCATCGGGGAAGGGCGCCCGCTGGGCATCTGCCTGTACCAGGTCCCAGCCCCGGGGTAGCGGCTCCGCACGTGCGAGCATCTCGGCGGCGCTGTCGAGGCCGATCGCCTGCCGTGGTCGCGGGTCTCGCCGCGCCAGCTCGTGGAGAAAGCCAGCGGTGCCCGTGCCGAGGTCGAGCAGTCGGTCGTCGGGCGCGAGCCTCGCGACGTCAGCCGCGACGCGCAGAGCCGTTCGCTCGAGCGGCATCTGCCACCCATACACGCGCGCCAGCCGCGACCAAGCTCGGGGCATCGCTTACAAGGATGGGCCGGCCGGGCACTCGAGTGTCGACTTGATCGCTCTCAGGCCCACTAGCTCGACGCTCGGCGTAAAAGCAGCTCCTGCGCCGATCGAGCATTTGCTCAACGGACGATCCTGAAGCAGCTCTTGTCGAGCAGCCGCCCGTAGCGCCGCTCCGAGCGCGGACCCAGGCCCGGCCACACATACCAGCAGTAGCGGCCCGGGACGAGGCGTCGACGACGGCCGTCGAAGCGCCAGCGCCGGCGGACCTGCAGCTCCTCCTGACGCGGCCAGCGGCTCAACACCTTGCGCCCGGCGCGGAGGAGCTGGACGTTGTAGTAGCGCGCCCGCCTGACCGGCTTCCAGAGCAGCTTCGGCGGACGGCGCAAGCGCGCGCCGCTCGCCGGACTCAGGAGCGGCGAGGCGGTTGGCACGGCGCTCGCGTCGTCGCTCGCCCGGTTTCCGGCCTGGTCGATGAGGTTGACGACGTAGCGGTAGCGCCGCCGGTTGCGCAGCCGCCGATCGGTGAACTCATCGCCCCGACCGCGATAGACGACCACGGTCCGCCCCCGCCTCGGCACCCGCACGACCTCGCTCTCGAGGCCGGCCGCGGACGACCAGTCGAGGTTGACGCGCTCGTCACCGGGAACGGCCTCGACGGACGGACGCTGCGGCGGGGTGGCGTCGTAGTTGAGGGGGAACACTTCAGACGCCGCGTTGCCGGCGACGTCCCGGCAGCTTCCGCCGATGAGCACCCCAGCGCCATCTGGCCCGCCGTAGGTGCCACCGGTGCACGACGCGATTCCCGACGTGTCGTCGTGTCCCAGGAGGCCGAATCCAACGGGGTGGTTGAACCACCCGTTGAGGTCGGGCGGGCGGTCAAATCCTGGCCTCGCCACGGTGGGTGGTGTCTGGTCGATCCTGAGCGTCACGGTCCGACCGGTGTAATCGCCGGTCAAGTCATCGGCCACTTCGCAGAACACCTTGGTCCCGGCCGTGTCGGCGGGAAAGGTCCGTTCGGTGCAGTCCCCGCCTCTCGGACTCGCGAGGATGTCGTTCCACTCCCACATCAGCTTTACCGGGCCTCGATACCACCCGCCACAATCGTTGGGGACCGGCGCGCATGCGAAGTCGAGCGTGGGAGGAACAGCCGTCGCCGCGGTCGGTAGAAGGCCGGTCGCGGCGATGAGGAGCAGCGTTACCAGCGGTCGGCTTGCCCTCACCGCAGCTCCCCCCTCATGACCCACGCGGCCGCCGACAACAGAGCGCCGCTCGCCAGCACCAGCGCGAGCAGGCCGCCAGCGGCGAGGAGGGCCAGGCGTGATGGCGAGTCGCCGGCCGTCCGCCCGTCGGGTAGCAGGGACTCGATGCGGACAAGGGCGCCGGGGTTCGATGGCGGGAGGGCGGCGTTCCGTTCGCGGGTCGACGCGCCCCGATCTCCACGCGCGGTCGAGGTGGGCGTCGTCGCCTCGATCCTGGGCTCGGAGGGTGCGGGCGCGGCGGGCTCGGACGCCGCCGGCGGCTCGATCGGCGTGGGCGCCGACGGCTGGCTCTGGACCGGAGGCGCCGGCGCCTCCGATGGCGCCGACGCCGCACCAGCGCTACCGGGCGCGGGGTCGGGGGCGACCGCCGGAGGCGCGGGCGCCGCGTCGGGCTGCGGCGCACCGAGGGCCGGCGCGGGTGTGGTCGCAGCGACTGTGAGGGAGGCGAGCGCGACGGCGGACACGAGCGAGGCGAAGGCGGGAACGAGGGGGCGTTCTCGACGCGCGAAGATACCGAACGCCGCACGCCCGAGCGTGCTCCCTCGGGGGGCGAGGGCAGCGGGGCATGCGTCCGCCCGGTCCGTCCTGGCAAGCGGAGCCGGCCGCTCCAAGAGCTCTACCTTCCGTGAGATCGCCGGTTACTTGACGCGAACGTAAACCCCCTCGGATGGCATGTCAACGACCGGCGGCGGCGGAAGCTGGTCGACGAGCGCGCTCAGCCGAGGCTCGGCCTCTGCCTCGGCCACGAGCGCGCCGAGATCGCTCGACGAAACGGGCTCGGCCTGTTCGGGCCCCCCGCCCTCGAGCCGTCCCGGCGTGAGCTGGTCGCTCGCCGCCCGTCCCAATGACTCATCCGGCCGCAGGGCATAGAGCGGTAAGCTCGCTCGGGGAGCGTGGGGAGCAACCCGCGACGCGCGCTCCGGCGCAGATGGGGGTCTAGCGCCGGGTCTGCGCGCGCCGCGAGGGTCGCTCGGCTCAGGCACCGCGGCCGTCTCGCGGTCCCGCGCCGTTGCGGCGCGACCGCCGGACCGGGCGCGCGCCGAATGTCGTTTCACCGCCAGCTTCGGCACCGCGGGCCAGCCGGTAGCGATCTGATCGCCGAGCAAGATGCGGGCCGGCTGGACGGCGCCGCTGCGAGCGGCCTCCCTCTCTCCAGCGTCGGAGCCCGACTGGGTCGCCACCACCCTCCCGAGCGCCGCCGAGATGACGAAGACGCCGAACAGCGCCGCGCACACCTTGGCGAGGTTCAGCCTGCCTCCCGCCTTGTCGCGATGGTCGATCCACAGCGCGACCAGGAGCAGTCCGATCGCCAACGCCGCCAGCAGCCCGCCATACACGCCGGTCGGGGCGGGGGACGGCTCCTCCTCGCCGGGATCGGGATGTCCGCCGGCCGCAGCCGGGGCATGAGATCGCCCGACGGCGCTCCCGGCGACGACGGGCGGGCGGGCGGAAGCGCCCGCCGCGGACGGCTGGGAGGCGCTCGCCGCGGACGGGTGCTTCGCGCCCTGGGCCAGTAGCCAGCGCTTGGTCTGAGGGCCCACCACGCCGTCGATCGCGAGGCCATGCTCGTGCTGGAAGCGCTCGACCGCCCCCTCGGTCAGCGGGCCGTAGAGGCCGTCGATCGGACCGGGTTCGTCGCCGAGCCGCCGCAGACGGCGCTGGAGCTCACGGACGGCCCGCGCGCCGTTCCCGCTCTCGTAGCCCGAGCCGCGCAGCAGCGGGCCGGCGGACGCCAGTTCGCCATCGTCTGCCGCCTGGTCCGCGGCGACGGCCACGGCCGGCGCGCACATCAGCAGGGCCACGACCACTAAGGCCGTCAGAATGGCCGGCACACGACGGGCGGCGGTTCGGTTCACCAGGCGAGCAGGACAATCCATTTACGAATCCGGTCCTCGCGGAACAGGTACCCCCAGGGCGCGCGGCGCGGCCGCCCCCGCGACCGAAATCGATGCCTCGTCGACCTTGATATCGACACCGATCCCACGTGGTATCAGCGCGCTAGCTGGCCGCTCTCGCCTCGCAAGACGCGGCGTAGAGCCAAACCGGAGCGAAGGGTGGACGAGCCCCCGCCCCCCGCCGCGCGTACACCGAATCGCGGCGGTATCACGCCGCCCCGGCGCGGATCGGGCTAAGGTGGCTCTGCCAGCACCCGCAGCATCGACCACGGGGGTGAGGCAAACGGCAAGGCAAGCGCTCAGCGACCGAGACACGGCCACCGCCCGCCTGCTCGGCGCCTACCGCGACCAGGGCGACAGCCGCGCTCGGGAGCGCCTGGCGGAGCTGTACATGCCGCTCGTCGAGGTCCTGGCGCACCGCCACGACGGCCGCGGCGCCGAACACGAAGACCTCGTCCAGGCCGGCTCGATCGGCTTGCTGAACGCCATCGAGCGCTTCGACCCCAAGCGCGGAGAGGAGTTCGTCGCCTTCGCGGTGCCGACCATCGCGGGCGAGATCAAGCGACACCTTCGCGACCGAACGGCCACCGTGCGCCTGCCCCGGCGGTTGCACGAGGCGAGCGCCCGGCTGCCCAGCGCGCGTCAGGAGCTCGCGGCCCGGCTCGGACGGGCGCCCAGCCCTACGGAGCTCGCCGCCGAGGTGGGCTTGAGCGCGGAGGAGCTGGCGCGGCTGGAGAGCACGGCTCGGGGAGCGCTGGATGAGGTCGCCGCCGACGGCGCTCCGAGCGAGCTCGACGCGACCGAGTCCCGCATGCTGCTCGCCGGCGCCTTTCGCACCCTCGCCGACACCGACCGGACGATCCTCTATCTCCGCTTCGTCCGCGAGAGCAGCCGCCGGGAGGTCGCGAACGAGCTCGGGATGTCCCAGAGCGCGCTCGCCCGCCGGACGAACGCCGCGCTCGCGAAGCTCCGCACCGAGCTCGAGGACAGAGCCTTCGAGCGGCCGCCCCAGGCGGCCGCCGCCGCTCCCGCGATCGAACTCGTACCGCCGGCCGCCGCGACTGAACCGGAGCCGAACCCGGAACCCGAGGCCGGCCCCGCGCCGCCGCGACCCCAGGCCGCGGCCGCCTCCAACTCGAAGACCCACAGCGGCCGGCTCATGCTCCGGATGCCCCAATCCCTGCACGCCGAGCTGGCCGAAGCCGCCGAGCGCGAGGACGTGAGCTTGAACCAGTTCATCACCAACACGCTCGCCGCGGCACTGGGGTGGAACTCGGACTCGGAGCCCAGACCGACCGCGCCCAAATGGCTGCCCGCCGCGCTCGTGACCAACGTCGTGGTGGTCGCGCTCGCCGGCGTGATCGCGCTCGTGCTGCTGATCGTCGCGTGGCAGCAGGGGTGGTGAAGCATCGGGTGGTAAATTTCTGCCATGCGAACTACCATCGACGCCGCTGGCCGGCTTGTCGTGCCGAAGGCTCTCCGTGATGAGCTGGGTCTCGCCGCCGGCCAGGAGCTCGAGGTGCGCGCGGTCGACGGCGGACTCGAAGTGGATGTGCCGGCCACCCCCATGCGCCTCGAGGAGCGTGAGGGCGACCTGGTGGCGGGGACCGACCGCCCGATGCCGGAGCTGTCCCCCGAGCTCGTGCGGGCGACACTCGAGCGGATCAGGCGGTGACGCCCGACTCGAGCGCGATCATCGCCGCCTTCGCGCCCTGGCACCCGCTGCACGATCAAGCACGCCTGGCCCTACGCGGAGTCGAGGACCTCATCGCACACGCTGAGCTCGAAACGTACTCGACGCTCACGCGCCTGCCAGCACCGTTTCGCGTGGGGCCTACGTTGGCGGCCGAGTACCTGCGCCGCCGCCACTCGGGCGAGCGTCTCGTGCTGCCGGCTCGCGAGCGCTCAGCGTTCGCCGATCGACTCGCGCACGCCGGGCTCGCCGGCGGTCGCGTGTACGACGCCCTGATCGCCGCCACCGCCGACCATCACGATCGAGTTCTCATCTCCTGTGACCGTCGCGCCGTCGCTGTCTACGAGCGGCTCGGCGCCCGTATCGACCTCCTGGCCTGAGCGTCGCCGCGGCCTACGGCACGGTCAGGCCGAAGGCCGAGCGCAGCTTGTCGCCGTCCTCCGAGGCCCCGCCCGCCAGCGCGCCCAGCGGCTCCAGGTAGGGCCTCGCCTCCTGGAAGCCCTCGTCGGACGCCGCCCCGGCGCTGTCGGCCAGGTCGAGCACCGGGCCGACGGCCAGGTAGAACGAGACGGCCACGTCGCCCAGCGCCCGCTCGGCGTCCTTGAACTCGGCCGTGTCGGCGAGCCGCTCGGCCGGCGCGAGGGCGTCCTCGGCGGCCGCGTCGCCGTAGGCGAACACCACCCGACCGTCCCGCTGGAACAGGTGGACCGGCTGCGGCAGCTCGGGCGCGCGCAGCGTCACCCCCTCACCGCCGCCGCCGAGCTGGAGCGGCAGCACGCGCTCGCCGCCGTCCGCTTGGCCACGGGCCAGGCGGGCGATCGCGTCGATCAGCCGCCCGGAGGCGGCCTCGTCCGAGGTCTCGACCACGAGTGCCCCGTTCAGCTCGGACACGCTGGTCCCGCGCACGAAGAGGCCGAAGTCGCCCATCCAGCCGAGCACGTCGCGCTGGAGGTCGAGGCCCGTCGCGGCCTCGAGCTGGCCCTCGATCATGTCGCGACCGCCCACCGCTCCCGCGAACAGGCCGATGTATGAGTCGAGCGTCTCGCCCAGGTCCGGCTGCGCGATCGTGAGCCAGGAGTCGCCCGGTAGCTCGCCCGCCAGGTCGCTCCCCTGGCCGAAGACGGGCAGCGCCCGCACCAACGACTCCGGCACCGTCGCCTCGAACTTGACGACGTCCTCCTCGGCGTCGATCGTCGTGACGTAGGGCTCCTGGAAGAGCCGCGTAAAGGGGCCGAGCGCGGCGCCGCCGGGCGCCCGCTGAAGCTGTTCGAATAGACCTCGGGTGTCGAAGTAGAGGAAGCCGAGCCGCTGCTCCGGGGCGTCGGCGAGCGCCTGGTCGTAACGCTCGGCGTCCTCGAGCGGCTCGCCTCCCTCCGCCGTGTCGACCGCCGCCTTGAAGCCGGAGACGCTGCCGATCACGAGCCAGCCGTCGACGGTAGCCGCCGCGGTGTCGTCCTCGTAGGTCAGGTAGTCGTGATCCTTGTAGCTTGCCTCGCGCGCGTCGCCCTCCGCCTTCTCCACGGCGGCGAGCGCCCGCTCCTCGTCCTCGGTCGCCACCAGGAAGGCGCCCTCGGCGTCGTCGTCGCCCACGCGGTTGAGGAAGAAGGCGGCCTCGTCGCCCAGCCAGGGCTCGACGTCCTCTGTGTAGGACAGCCCCGAGTCCGACTCGCTGAAGGCCTTCTCCATCAGGGACCGAACGCGCTGGCCGGCGTCGCCCCGTCCGGGGAACTTCCGCGCCAGCGCGTCGAGGGCCGCCCGCTGGTCGCCCTCGGGCGCGAGGGTGGCCTCGCCGTACATGATCGCGCCGGCCGGCGCGAGCGACGCGCCGCCGGAGGCGGAGCCGTCGTCGCTGCCGCAGCCCGAGGCGACGGCGATCGTGGTGAGCAGTGCGGTGAAGGTGAGGGGCGTTCGAGGCATCGACTTCCTTATCGGCGGCGGGCGCGCTGAGCTAGAGCGTCACCGTAGCGGGCTTGACCTTGCCCGCCCGGTGGGCGCCGAGCAGGCCGAGACAGATCGCGAGGTCCTGGATCGCGAGCCCGGTGGAATCGAACAGCGTGATCGCCTCAGGGCGGGTGCGTCCCGCGGCCGCACCGGTGAGCACGTCGCCCAACTCGGCCACCTGTCCCCGCTCGACCAGGCCCGCCTCGACGGAGCCGGTCAGCTCGCCGCCGTGACTGGCCTGCCGCCACTCGTCGCAGAAGAGCTGGCAGCGCGCCACCGCCTCCAGCTCCGCCTCCGCCTTCCCCGGTCCGTCGGCGCCGAGCAGGTTCAGGTGCAGGCCGGGGCGCAGGTCGGACTCGGCCACCACGGGCTCGTGGCCGGGCGTCACGCAGGTCACTATGTCGCAGGCCAGCGCCTCGTCGCGCCCGCCCACGTCCCAGCCCAGCTCGCCGGCCAGCTTCCCGGCCGCATCGGGGTTGGGGTCGTAGCACACGCCCGGCCCGTATTCGGCGGCGGCGAGGCAGCGCGCCGCCCAGGCGCCGTGCAGGCCACAGCCCACGATGCCGGCGGTCACGGCGTCGGCGCGTCCCAGCTCCTGCGCTGCCACGGCGGCCACCGCCCCGGTCCTCAGCGCGGTGACCGCTCGGGCGTCCACGAGCGCGCGCGGCTCGCCGTCAACCGCCGACGACACGCAGATCGTTCCCATCACCACCGGCAGCCCGACCGCGGGGTTGCGGGGGAACGAGGTGACCCACTTCAGGATCGCGAGCCCGGCGCCCTTGGCCGGCATCGCCCGGAAGTCGCCGTGCGGCGACGCGTCGAGATAGACCTTGGGCGGCATCTGCCACTCGCCCCCGGCGTACTCGATGAAGCCCTCGCGCACGCGCTCGATGGCCTCCTCGGGCGAGATCGCGAGCAGCACCGACTCCATGTCGAACACGGGGACCTCGGACACGACCGAGCTAGGCTATCCGGCCCCGTGAGCCGCAACGGCAAGCAGCGCCCGGCGCGCCCGCAGATCGAGCTGCGCCGCGGTACGGCCTCGCCCGAGGAGGCCGCCGCCATCGCCGCGGCGATCGAGCAGTTCCTGCGCGACACCGCGCCTCTCCCCGCCGCCCCCCCGCCGCCCGCGAGCCCCTGGCTCCGCGCCGGCCTGCTGGAGGCCACCGGACACAATTCCTCGTAAACCCGGTCAGGTTTTGGTACTTTGAGGCGGACGGCCTTCGGCCCCGAAACCCACCCGCGGAGGACTCACCAGCCATGGAACCCGTCTCGGCCCCGCCACAGGAAGGCGCCGCTGCGAAGCCGGCCGCTGGCGCCAAGGGCAAGAAGGGCTCGCTCGAGAATCCCGAGGTCCTGGAGAACGTCCCGGGCCACGTGATCCCGGTTCTCGAGCGCGAGTTCGACGACTTCGACAACGAGGCCGCCAAGTTCCTCGCCGGCGACACGCCGGAGGATCAGTTCATCGGCTTTCGCCTAAAGCAGGGCGTGTACGGCCAGCGCCAGGCCGCCGTCCAGATGATCCGCGTGAAGCTGCCCTTCGGCGGCATCACGCCTGAGCAGATGGAGGCCTTCGCCGACGTCGTCGAGCGCTACGCGCCGCTCGACAAGGGCCACATCACGACGCGCCAGAACGTCCAGCTCCACCACATCCCGCTGCCCGACGCAGCGAAGGCGATCCGCGAGCTGTCCGATTCCGGGCTCTCGTCCCGCGAGGGCTGCGGCAACACGGTCCGCAACGTGACCGGCGATCCCTGGGCGGGCGTCTGCGAGGGTGAGCTGTTCGACCCCACGCCGTACGTGGGGGCCTACGTGCGCTACTTCGTGCGCCACCCCACCACCCAGTTGATGCCGCGCAAGGTCAAGACCGCCTTCACCGCCACCGACGAGGACCGCGCGATCACCGGCATCCACGACGTGGCCTTCATCCCGCGCATCCGCGACGGTAGTGCGCGAGGGGCCGGGCCTAGCCCGGACCGGAGCGATGGCATCAAGGGCTTCGAGATGCGGGTGGGCGGCGGCACCTCGATCATGCCGCGCGTCGCCCCGACGCTGCGGGAGTTCGTGGGCGCCGACGACGGCGAGTACCTGAAGGTCACCGAGGCGGTGCTGCGCATCTTCGACCGTCAGGAGTGGCTGCGGGCGAACCGTGCCCGCGCCCGCATCAAGGTGTTCGTGGACAAGTTCGGGATCGACGAGTTGCGCCGCCAGGTCGAGGAGGAGCTGCGAGGCGACTGGGTCGACGAGCGCGACTTCGACCCGCAGCCGCTGCTCTTCATCGACGACGAGGAGGCCGGGGCGCCCGGCATCCCGGCCGCCTACACCAGTCCGAACGGGGACGGCAGCGAGTTCGAGCGCTGGCGCGCGACCAGCGTGCGGCCGCAGCGTCAGGCCGGCTTCTCGACCGTGCAGATCAAGGTCATTCGCGGCGACCTGACGCCCGCGCAGTTCCGCGGGCTGGCGGAGCTCATGCGCAGCTACTCGGGCGGCTACGCGCGCACGACCGTGCATCAGAACCTGGTGCTGCGCTGGGTCCGCGACGAGTCGGCCTACGAGGTCTGGCGCGCGCTGTCAGAGCTCGGGCTCGGCGACGCGGGCGCGGACGAGATCAACGACGTTGTGAGCTGCCCCGGCACCGACTCGTGCAAGCTCGGCATCACCAGCTCGATGGGGCTCAACCACGCGGTGCGCGAGCGCATCGAGGCGATGGACGTCACCGACCCGCTCACGCGCCGGGTGCACATCAAGATGTCCGGCTGCCCCAACGGGTGCAGCCAGCACCACATCGCCAACATCGGGTTCTACGGCGCGTCCATCAAGGTGGGCGAGAACACGATCCCCGCCTACGTCGCCCACATCGGCGGCAGCTACGAGGGCGGCGAGGTGGTCTACGGCGAACGCCTCAAGGTGCGCCTCGCGGCCAAGCGCGTGCCCGACGCGGTGGAACGCTGGCTGCGCATGTACGAGGCCGAGCGCGAACCGGACGAGGCCTTCAACCCGTACGCGACGCGCGTGGGCCGAGAGCGCTTCGAGGAGGAGGTCCGCGACCTCGCCCTGCCGATCGAGTTCTCGCTCGAGAACATGAGCCACTTCATCGACTGGCAGCGCAAGGAGCCCTTCCAGGTCGTGCGGGGCGAGGGCGAATGCGCGATCTAAAGGCGGAGGACACGCTTCGCCTCGCCGTCGAGCGACACCATCCGCGGCTCGTGATGGCCTGCTCCTTCCAGAAGGAGGAGTCGGTGATGATCGACATGCTGATGCGCATCGAGCCGGCGGCGCGGGTGTTCACGATCGACACCGGCGTGCTCTTTCCCGAGACATACGAGGCGTGGCGCAAGGTCGAGGACCGGTACGGGCTGCACGTGGACGTGGTGGACGCCACCCCGGCGAACGGCACCCCGTGGAGCGCCACGAGCTGCTGCGGCCCGCGCAAGGTCGAGGCGCTCGAGCGGGCGCTCGACGGCGTCGAGGCCTGGATCACCGGCATCCGGCGGGAGCAGTCGTCCACCCGCGCGCAGGCCGAGCAGGTGGAATGGGACGAGGCGCGCGCGGTATGGAAGTTCAACCCGCTGGCGGACTGGACGGACCGGGATGTGTGGGCCTATGTACATGAGCACGAGCTGCCCTACAACGCGCTCCACGACCGCGGCTACAGCTCGATCGGCTGCGCTCCCTGCACGCTTCCCGGCGATGGCCGGGAAGGACGCTGGGCCGGGCAGTCGAAGACGGAGTGCGGCCTGCACGTATGACCGTCAGTGATCTGCCGCGTATCCTGCGCGGCGACGAGATGACCTACGAGACTTCGCACCTGCGCGCGCTCGAGTCCGAGGCGATCCATGTGATCCGCGAAGTGGCGGCCGAGCTGCAGCGCGGCGTGCTGCTCTTCTCGGGCGGCAAGGACTCCGCCGTGCTGCTCCATCTCGCGCGCAAGGCGTTCCATCCCGCGGGGCTGCCGTTTCCCGTCATGCACGTCGACACGGGCCACAACTTCCCCGAGGTGATCGAGTACCGCGACCGCATGGTCGCCGACCTCGGGGCCGACCTGATCGTGGCCAGCGTGCAGGAGTCGATCGACAACGGGCGGGTGGTCGAGGAGCGCGGTCCGCGCGCGTCGCGCAACCGGTTGCAGTCGGTGACCCTGCTCGACGCGATCGAGCAGCACGGGTTTAGGGCCGCGTTCGGCGGCGCGCGGCGCGACGAGGAGCGGGCGCGGGCCAAGGAGCGCATCCTGTCCTTCCGCGACGACTTCGGCCAGTGGAACCCCAAGGCGCAGCGCCCGGAGCTGTGGAACCTGTACAACGGCTTCGCCAAGCCGGGCGAGCACGTGCGCGTGTTCCCGCTCTCGAACTGGACCGAGCTCGACGTGTGGCAGTACGTGGCCGAGGAGCACATCGTCCTGCCCTCGATCTACTTCGCGCACACCCGCGACGTGTTCCGCCGGGACGGGATGCTCTACGCCGTGTCCGACTTCGTCGAGCTGCTGCCCGACGAACGGCCCTACGAGGAATCCGTGCGCTTCCGCACCGTGGGCGACATGAGCTGCACCGGGGCGGTGCGCTCGACCGCCCTGACGCTCGAGCAGGTCGTGGCCGAGATCGCCGCCACGCGGGTGACCGAGCGTGGTGAGACCCGCGCCGACGACCGCATCTCCGAGGCGGCGATGGAGGACCGCAAGAAGGAGGGCTACTTCTAACCATGCCCGCCGCGGTGGCGACCAATGGACGGCCCATCGCCGTCCGCACCTCGGAGCTCGTCCGCTTCGCCACGGCCGGGTCGGTGGACGACGGCAAGTCGACCCTGATCGGCCGCCTGCTGTTCGACACGAAGTCGATCTTCGAGGACCAGCTCGAGCACGTGGAGCGCACCTCGCGCCAGCGCGGCGACGGCTACGTGAACCTCGCCCTGCTCACCGATGGGCTGCGCGCCGAGCGCGAGCAGGGCATCACGATCGACGTCGCCTACCGCTACTTCCACACCCCGCGGCGCAAGTTCATCATCGCCGACACGCCGGGCCACGAGCAGTACACGCGCAACATGGTCACGGGCGCCTCGACCGCCGACCTGGCGCTGATCCTGATCGACGCGCGCAAGGGGGTGCTCGAGCAGTCGCGCCGCCACGCCTTCATCGCCTCGCTGCTGCGCATCCCCCACCTGGTCGTGTGCGTCAACAAGATGGACCTGGTCGACTTCGACGAGGACGTGTTCGAGCACATCACGCACCAGTTCACCGGCTGGGCGGCGAAGCTCGACGTGCAGGACGTGACCTTCATCCCGATCTGCGCGCTGCACGGGGACAACGTGGTCGAGCGCTCGACTCGCACGCCGTGGTACGACGGACCCTCGCTGCTCTACCACCTGGAGCACGTGCACGTGGCCTCCGATCGCAACCTGGTCGACGCCCGGTTCCCCGTGCAGTGGGTGGTGCGGCCGATGTCGGACGAGCACCACGACTACCGCGGCTACGCGGGCGAGGTCGCTTCGGGCGTGTTCCGCGCGGGCGACGAGGTAACCGTGCTGCCCTCCGGGCGCGAGACCCGCATCGCCGGGATCGACACCCACGCGG
>Ga0187894_10005481_pt1 | contig 12915 bp, 12 predicted proteins | sample GBC1701081metaG_FD_136650 | JGI IMG/M metagenome (GOLD analysis project Ga0187894, IMG submission 136650) | White microbial mat communities from a lava cave in the Kipuka Kanohina Cave System on the Island of Hawaii, USA - GBC170108-1 metaG ... | reverse complement strand
GCCATCGTTCACGACGCCGGCGTTGGCGTTGGGCGATGGCACGTCGAACGTCACCGGCCCGCCCGCCATGAACTTCTGCGGATCCTTGATGTTCGCCGTCGATGCCACCAGCGACCCGACGTTCACCTGTGCCCCGTTGGCGAAGAACACGCCGGCGCCGTTCACCAGCACGATCTGGCCGTTGGCGGTGAGCTGGCCGGCGATCACCGAGGGATCAGGACCGGTGACGCGGTTGAGCGTGACCGAGCTGGCGCCCGGCTGCTGGAAGTCGACGCGGTTGCCCTGGCCGATCGAGAAGCTGCGCCAGTCGATCACGCCACGATTGCTGGTCTGGTTGACCGTGACCTGCTTCGGCGCCGTGGTGATCGTGGCGCTGCCGCCCACCACCGTGCCGCCGGTCGGCAGCTGTGCCGATGCCGGCGCCGTGAACGCGAGCACGCCCCAGCCGACCAGGGCCGCCAGCGCCGTGGCGCTCAGCAGACCGCCGCGCGTCGGACGCCGCGCGGCGGAAGGCCCGACAATGGGCCGAGCCTGCACCGTGTTCGCGATCGCCCGCTTTTGCCGCCGTGCCACGTCCAGCCCCCCGACTTCGGATTCACCTCAACCACGCCCGGCGCAGGCACTACTCTCAACACCGAACATCACCTCATCCTGAGGAGGCCGCCCCTTCGACAAGCTCAGGAGCGGCCGTCTCGAAGGATGGGCTACAAACACCGTGCGGTTGCCCACCCTTCGAGACGCGTCGCTGCACGACGCTCCTCAGGGTGAGGCTATACCCCCCGGCTGCGGTTCAGAACCGCGCCGTGACCCGGGCGTAGAGGTTCCACGGGTCGAGCCGCCGGGCCGTGGCACCATCGACGTCGCGGTCGAGCCGTCGCGTGCCCTCGAGCTCCAGCGCCACCATCTCCAGGATGCTCACGCGCACCCCGCCCCCGAACGAACGCGCCGTCTGATGCCGGATCTCGCCCGGCGCGTTGTTCCATACCCGCGCATGGTCGTAGAAGACATAGAGCTGCACCGGCAGGCTGCCGCCGCGCGACGGGCCGCCCACGGCTTCCGTGCCTTCGTCGAAGGGAATGGCGAAGTTGAACTGCAGCTCCAGCGAGCCCGCCACCGCCTTGTCGCCGGTCACCTGGCCCGAGAAATAGCCGCGCCCCAGCCGCTCGCCGCCTACGAAATACTTCTCGTTCGACGGCAGGATGTCGCCGGAGTACTGCCCCGCCACGGTGCCCAGCAGGTTCACCGAGAAGCCGGTCGTGGTCCAGATCCCCTGCAGGCGGTTCACCTCGCCGTTGAACTTGAAGAAGGTCGGGTCGGCCCCCAGCCGATTGAGGAACGGGTCGCCCTTGTTGGTCGAGCCGAACGCGTTGATGCCCTTGGAGAACCGGATGTTGCCGAATGTCACGCCGTTCCAGTCGTCGCGATAGTTGCCGTCGGCGCCGAACCGCAGCACGCTGAGGTCGGTGCGGGTCAGCTTCTGGTTGCCGAAGACGTCGGCGTGGGAATGGTAGTAGTCGTAGCCGCCGAAGACGTTCAGATTCAGCTGCCGCGAGCGGATCACCGGGTATGTCAGCGACACGCCGGCCACCGTCAGCACGCCGTCGTAATCAATGATCTTCAGCGCATCGCCCGGCTTGATCCAACCGCGGCCGAAATACGCGCGCAGCTGCAGGCCATCGCCGCCGATGTAGTTCGACCAGTTCAGCTGGCCGAAATTCTGCTCGTTGTCGAATGTGGTGAAGAACGTCGCCTCCAGCCGCTCGGCGAGACCGGTGAACGAGTTGCTGCCGACAACGAACGTCCCTTGCAACTCGCCGGTGAACTTGGAGCCGCGGTTGTTGACCTGCAGCAGCCCATCCCACGGCGTGCGCTGCAGCTGCGCCACCAGTTCGGACGAGCCGGGTTCCTTGCCGGGCCGCAGCACGGCCTTCATGGTGACGCCCGGCATGTCCTGCGTCAGTAGCAGGTAGCGCTCGACATCACGCAGATTGGCTGGCCGCGCCAAGGTAATCCTGTTGAGGAAACGCTGGGCCTGGCTCGCCACATCGCCGACATTGCCTTCGACGACAATGTTGGAAATGTAGCCCTCGACGACGCTGAGCTTGACGCGCCCATCCGTAACGCGCTGCGCCGGCAGAAATACGGTCGTCAGAAAGTAACCGTCGGCGCGATACTTGGCCTCGATCCGCTGGGCGAGCGCGAAGAGCTCACTCACCGCCACCCGCCGGCCAATCAACGGCCGGGTCATCTCCTCGATGACGCCGGGCGGATAGACAGTGGCGCCGTCGACGTCGATGGCGCTGGGCGTTGCGAAAATCTGGTCGGCGCCCGGTGGCGCCACGCGCGTGCCGGGCGGGGCAACGGGGATCTCGCCCGGCGTCCGGGGCGGTTCGGGCGGCGCCGGGCGGACCGGCGGTGCCTGCAGAACGGGCGGTACCTGGGCCATGGCACCGGACGACAGGGCGGCTGACAGCGCTGCCACACAGAGAGCCACGCCACCACGCCTCGGCATTGAGAACAAATGCCGAACTCCAACGTCAGCCGACGGTTCCCACATCACTCCCCCATCGGTTCGGACCTGCAACCGCGCGTGGTTGCCAAGTTCCACGTCATCTTAGGCGACCTTGCAGCACGCTTCTTGGACCACAGCGCACTGGTTCTACACTATTGCCATTATGCTGATTTTTTATGATGAGGTCGACCCCTCATAGCATGAAATATGGCTGTCAATCCTTTGAATACTCTCTCTTTCTTGCCCACTTCAGCGCGCTCTTCGCGCCCAAGTTGCGCCCGACGGCACTAGCGCAAGCCGTGCCGACCGCTCATCCATCGCCACCGATGACACACCCGGTCGTCTCCGTCCTCATACGATCGGGTGATGCCGAGCACTTGAAGACGACGATTTTTCGCCATCACCGCCCGGCCCGGGGCCGCGCCAGCGACGGATCATGTTCTCTTGGAGCGCTCAAATATCTATGGGTCGCAGCCACCACCGGTAAGTCGGCGACCATCATTTCAGCGGCATGATGTCGTCAGTGTTTCCCATTGCCGCATTCCTGAAGGCATCCTTCAGAATAGGCGGATAAAGCTGAGGGTAGTCCCACAGGTTGGGCCACCACGGCCAGAGGCGCTTTCGCGTTACCGCGTTCAGCAGCATGATCATGCGCGGGCGGTCATCGCGCTGCGGACTGACATACCCATCGACGCTTGCCGGAAAATTGCATCGCTGCACGGCCGTGATGGCGTCGATGAGTTTCTGGTCCACGCCACCGAACGGTTGCAAGTCCATGCAGGCAGGCGCCGCCGGACTCATCGCACGCGCGGTATAGAGGTTCCTCAGCATGAACCGGACAAGCGCCGCGTCTTCCTGGGGCGGGTGAGTGTGCCCCTTACCGACCGGCTGCGAGACCGTATAGAAGAACGGCGCGATCTTATCGGGCGGCCTGAGCGCGTAGACGTGCACCATCTGTCAGCTCCTTTGCGACATTGCCGTCGATGCTAGCGAAATAGAGTGCACGCCTTCTTCACGGCCGCGCTCAACTGTGGCGGGCATACCGGATGCTTATCGATACGAGGCCAGTAGTCCTGCGTAACGACAACGATGCATGGCAGCAAATACGCAAGTGTCCGGAAATGCTTGCCGCCGCCGTAACCAGTCGCAAGGTCTGCCGGGAGCGGACTGACGATGCCGTCCTGAGTGCCACCCCTTGATTGCTGCAACGTCGATATGGCGATGCAGAGCGGGTCATTCGGTCCACCGGCGAAATGAGTGCCCGGCTTCACCGCTGCGTAGATGGCACGCTGAGATGCTGAATCGTCAACGCCTCGGTCCATGGATCGGCAGTAAAAGCCGAACTGAACGAGCTGCACATCAACAGGGTCGTTCGATTGCCCCCGCCCGACCTTCCCGTCGAGATTGTAGGCGAATTTCCCGCTCATGCTTGCAACGCCCCGCATAAACGCCTCCTGCGGCTACGACAGCGGCCAATGGGTGACACAGCCACGATTGCCGCATCCCCGCCTGCTGCTTCCGGCCCATGAGCCCATCCTTCGCCTGCTTCGGTAAAATGATTGAAGGCTCATCACAGTAATCGAGCCGTCGCAGCGCCAATAGTGCCGAAAGTCACATCGGCACGATCAATGCCGGGCCGCTCCGGCGCGGATGGCGTAAAGGCGATCGGCGCTGATGGGTTTCAGGGCGAAGGGCAGGCCGCTCACCCGGACGCGTTCCCAAGCACAGCGGATCAACACCGCGAGCAGGATCGGCACGTCGCACGCCAGCGCGACGGCAGTCTGACGAACTCAGCTCACGCTCGGCGACTACCTGAAGAGGCTCAGCAGATGCGCGCGTGAGCGCGCCTCGAAACAGAGCAGTACCGCGGACACGTAGTTCTTGACCGTACCCAGGGCCAGCCCGGTCTCGCCGACGATTTCCTGGTTGCTGCGACCCTGCAGCAGCAGCTCCAGGATATGGATGTGCCGATCACCCAGTCGCTGCAAATGAGCGTAGCCAACCGGCTGCCGGCGCGCGGCGCGTACATGCAACGGTTCAACGGCAGTGCCCGGGCGTCTTTCACCCGATGCCAGCGCGGTGTGAAGCAGACCGCGGATTGTTTCTGACGTCGAGGTCTTGGCAGCGAATCCCCAGGCGCCAAGGCCGATGACCTGGGCGTGAATGACGTCGTCGGTGCTGGCCGAAATCACCAGAACGCGCTGGTTGGGAAACGCCTGCAGCAGGTTCGTGAGCGCACCGAACCCGGTTGTATCCGGCAACTTCAGGTCGAGTATGACGAGAGAGATCTCGTCACGCTCGCGCAAAGCTATCATCGCTTCCTGCAGCGACGCCGCTTCGAGCCATTCGATCCGTTGGCCATTGATGTTGTCTATCGCCGCGATCAGGCCACGGCGAAACAGCTCATGATCATCGACAATCAGGACTGACAAATCGTGCAATGCAACCACCCCGAATGCTCTTCAGGCTAGGAAAACATTCGTGTGCAATCAAATCAATCACCCGTTGCCACGCCAACGATGGCGACGGAACTCATGAGCCTATGCAACCGCGCAATCCAGCATTGCCGACATGCATCGGCGGTCCACGCGAAGCCGCCATAGATCCCGCACACTGCTGCCGTCGGCGCTGGTGGCGCCATGTCGGCGTGCTAACGTCGCCGCCATACAAGCAACAGGGGAAACGCCGGATGTACGACTACATCATCGTCGGTGGCGGCTCGGCCGGATCGGTGCTGGCGAATCGGCTGTCGGCCAAGAGCGCCAACAAGGTGCTGGTATGCGAGGCGGGCCAGGACACACCGCCGGGACAGGAGCCGCCCGAGATCCGCGACAGCTACTCGGGCATGGCCTATTTCGATCCGCGTTTCCACTGGACCGAGTTGAAGGTCCATACCCAGGTCGTCTCTCACAACAACCCCGACACCGACCGGCCGCCGCTGCGCAAGTACGAGCAGGCGCGCGTGCTGGGTGGCGGTTCGTCGATCAATGGCCAGATGGCCAATCGCGGCGCGCCCACCGACTACGCCGAGTGGCAGGCGCGCGGTGCCGATGGCTGGGGCTGGGACGACGTGCTGCCCTACTTCAAGAAGGTCGAGCGTGATCTCGACTTCGACGGCCCCTGGCACGGCACGGACGGCCGCATTCCCGTGCGCCGCATCAAGCCCGAGCACTGGACCGGGCATGCCACGGCCTTCGCCGAAGCCTGCAAGCTGGCCGGCCACACCTTCCTGCCGGACCAGAACGGCGAGTTCGTCGATGGCTATTTCCCGGTCACGCATTCCAACGCCAACGAGCAACGCGTCTCGGCGGCGATGGGCTACCTCGATAGCGACACGCGCAAACGTGAGAACCTCACCATCTCGACCGGCACGCAGGTGAAATCGCTGATGTTCGACGGCACGCGATGCGTCGGCGTCACCGCCATCGTGAACGGCCAGGAGACGACATTCCGCAGGCAGAACGTGATCCTGTCGTCGGGCGCCATTCACACGCCGGCGCACCTGATGCGCGCCGGCATCGGCCCGGTCGGCCACCTGCACGATCTCGGCATTCCCGTGCTGGCCGCCCTGCCCGGCGTCGGCCAGCGCCTGATGGACCATCCCTCGATCGCGCTGTCGGCTTTCCTCAAGCGCGCGGCGCGCATCAACCAGCACACCCGCCGCCATATCCTGGTGGGCCTGCGTTACTCGTCAGGTCTCGAGGGCGTGCCCAAGGGCGACATGTTCGTGGCTGTTGTCGGCAAGTCGGCCTGGCACGCCGTGGGCGAGCAGATCGCCTCGCTGCTGGTGTTCATCAACAAGACCTATTCGGAGACCGGCCAGGTCAAGCTGGCGTCGCGCGACTGGCGCGCCGAGCCGATCGTCGAGTTCAACCTGCTGTCGGACCGCCGCGACCTCGACCGGCTGATGAGCGGTTTTCGCCGCATGGCGGCGCTGCAGATGAGCGCGCCGCTCAAGGCCGTCTCCAGCGATCCGTTTCCGGCCAGCTACAGCGATCGCGTACGCAAGATCGGCGTGGTGAACGCCAAGAACCGCTTCCTCACGCAGGTGATCTCGAAGTTCCTCGACGGTCCGGCGCCGCTGCGCCGCCTGCTGATCGACCGCTTCATCGTCGAGGGCTTCCGCTTCGATCAGGTGATGACCGACGACGACGCGCTGGAGGCCTTCATCCGCAAGGCCACCATCGGTGTCTGGCACGCATCGTGTACCTGCCGCATGGGGCGCGACGATGATCCGGTGGCGGTGACCGACAACACAGGCCGTGTGCGCGGCGTGCAGGGCCTGCGCGTGGTCGATGCCTCGTTGTTCCCGGTGGTGCCGTGCGCCAACACCAACTTCCCGACGCTGATGACGGCGGAGAAGATCGCGGATGTAATGTTCTCAGAGGGCTAGTCGAGGGTCAGGTCGACGTCGACGAGACGTGCAATTCGCTGATCCGCGCCCGTTGACCCGCAAGCATCGGAACGATGCGCTACCAAGAAACGCAGCCTGGCTCAAGGAGGAGCTTCGCACTTGCGGCATGTTGCCTGCGCCAGGGCTACTTGATAGCTTCGAATATCGCGCCGCCGCCGCCCCAATCGTTGATCTCCCGGAAGCCGAGCCGCCTGAGCTGGGGCACGATCGTGTCGCCATCCATGCCGCGTCCCTGGAACCTAATGACGATGCGGCCGCCGGGTTTGAGGATGCGATGTGCTCCTGGGATAGTGCGCGACCAGTTCAGCGTGTTCGGCGGCAACCGGTTACTTATGATCTCGTCAACGGAATTTGGTTCGAACAGCTCTCCAATTCTACCTGCGTCTTCCTGAACGAAATTCTCGATCGGTGTGTTCAGTCGGGTCTTGTTGTTTACATTGATGGCACCCGCTTCCTCGCCCTCTCCGCCGATGTTCACAACAATCCTCCTGCCGGCCTCACGCAACCGCTTGACCATGCCACGAGCAAGCTGAGTGCTCGACGGCCGATTCAGACGCCACCCGCGCGACCCACCACCACCGGCTCCAGGTTTCGATGCGCCCATGGCTTTCATGGCGCCGAGTGAGAGCTGCACGAAGCTCAGGATCAGGATCGCAGCGTCCATGGCCTGCTGGAAGATTATAGAGTCATCGCGTGCCTTCTCGGTTTCCTGGGCCATGGCCGCGATATTGGGCGCTGATCGTGCGTCCCAGATGTTCGGCATGATCTTCTTGGTCCGCAAGTCGCGGTAGTATGTGTACATCGTGGCCCCGCTGCCTCCCTGCGCCATGCCGGCCAAGATCTCGGCCAGATCCAGCGTGATGCTCGAACCGTCACGATGCTGGACACTAAATTCGTCGTTCGGGATGTCGTAGCTACCAGCCGTAACGTTGTCGATGTAATCGGCATCGTCACCATAGGCGTCGGGCCCGATGCCATACAGCATCTCCTTGTTGGGATCGTCTTTCGGTCCGCTGCCCTCAATGGATAGCCTGAATCGGGGCGCATACGCGAGCTTGAACGGATCTTCGGTGCCCTCGAAATCCAGAACGAAGCGATAAGCGTTGCGCGACTTCGGCTTCGGGCGGTCGACCACGTATCGCTTGGCCGCCTTGTCGACGTCTGCCAAATAACTGCCCGGATCGAGGTCGGTCGTAGCCGAGCCCTTGTACAAGACCTTTCCCGCTCCCTTACATTCCATGTCGCCTTCGAACATGGTCTTGTAGCGGTAAATCAGGATGTCAGTGATCATGCTTTCTCCTCAAGCAAGGTGTCTCGCAAACACGCCCTGTCGGTGCGCGGCAAACACACTCGCGACCGGATTGCCAACCGCGTCAGCCGGCAGCTGAGTGAGGATGCGTGCGGGCCGCTGCGTCCAGGTGTCGCCCGCGGCGCGCCGCCGGCCACGGCATGCGCCCGCGCGAGCATAGCTATCAGCGTTCATCTCAGCGCTTGTATGGCGGTCTCTCCGGCAGGCGGTCGCGTACGACGCGGTTCCATTTCAGCCGCCTCGGTCGGGATAGTGGCCACACGGGCGTGTCCCGGGCATCATCCAAACGGTTGAGACCACGAAGAAAAATGGTGAGGGCTGTACGGATCTATGTGCCGCGCGGGTGCCGTCCCACGGCGGCGCGCGGCCGCTTCTGCGCCACCCGCTTGCGCACCTTAGCCGACCGGCGGGCGGCTTGCGCCAGGCGCTCGCCGTACTTCATGCCTTCCAGCTTGAGCCCATCGGGGTCGAGAAAGAAGACGGCGTAGTAGTCGTCGTAGTGCTCGCCGGCCGGATCGACGATGGTGGCCTTCAGGTCGTTCACGAGGAACGCCTGCAACGCGTCCACGTCCTTGCGGCTGCGCAGCTGGAAAGCATAGTGATGAAAGCCCACATCGCCGTTGCGATACTTGCGCTTCCTGCCTTGCGCGTCGGCTGGATAGATCCAATAGCGCGTCTTGCCATTCGTCCAGCCGATGGCATTTTCATACTCGTCCGAGATCTCGAAGCCGAGGAAGTCGAACAGCCGACCATAGAAGGCTTTCGACTTCTCGTAGTTGCTGACCCTGACGACCAGATGGTCGATACCGACGACACGGACCATGGTGACCTCCTGTCATGGCACATGGACAAGGTCTCCCCTATCGATGCCCGCCGCGCGCCTGTGTGGCAAGGCCCGCAGCTTGACCGCCCGCCGACGCGGGCGATAGCATCCGGCAAAGGAAACCATCATGAACGCACCGTCAGCGCGGTCATCGGACCGGGTCCACACATCGTCGATCGGCAGGCTGGCGCCCCTTGTGGGCGCGATGCTGCTGGGCGTGGTCATCGTCTTCGGTGTCGGCTTCAGCACCCTTTCCGCCGCACACAACGCGGCGCACGATGTCAGACACGCCAACAATTTTCCTTGTCATTGAGCCCAGGCTCGGCGGCGTCGCCGCGGCGTAGTCATGTTATTCAGACGCGTATTCTTTTGCGCGCTGGCGGTCGGCCTTTGTGCCGGCCTGTTCCAGAGCGCCGTCCAGCGCCTGCAGGTCATACCCATCATCGCAGCGGCGGAAGTGTTCGAGGCTGGCCAACCTGCACCGCCATCGCACGATCATGCGCCCGGCACTCCCACCCATACCCACGACGAAGATGCCTGGGAACCACAAGCCGGGTTCGAGCGCATCTTCTGGACCGTGATCGCCAACCTGCTGGTGTCCGCCGGCTTCGCGCTGGTGCTGGTTCCGGCGCTGGCGCTATGGGACAGCACGCGGCTGCCTGGCCTCTCGATCCGAACCGGGTTGGTGTGGGGCGCGTTGGGCTGGGTCTGCGTCCATGTCTGGCCGGCGCTTGGACTACTGCCGGAACTGCCGGGCGAAGCCAGTGCGCCGCTGGCAGCACGCCAGGCCTGGTGGGTCTTCGCCGTGGCGTGCGCCATCACCGGCGTCGCGGTGCCGTGCCTGGTGCGATCGCCGTGGCGATGGCTGGGCCTGGTGCTGCTGCCATTGCCCTTCATCATCGGCGCGCCACACGCAACGACCGCGCCCTTCGCCGCCTTCAATGCCGATGCCGCGGCGCAGATGGCGGCCCTGAAGGCGCGCTTCGTGATCGCCACCGCCGTCGCCAGCGCGGCGCACTGGCTGGCGCTGGGAGCGCTGTCCGCTATCGCCGTCCGGCGATGGCTGCGGCCGCTGCTGGTGCCGATCGATGGCTCGTCAGGCGAGCTTGCAGGCACACGTCCCGACTAGAACGCTTCTCGTCGTCCTGAGCACAGCGAAGGACCTTGCGGTGCATCGTTCAAAGAATGCCGACGCCGGTGATCACCAACGCTGCCCGTATTGATGCCAACACCGCAAGATCCTTCGCTGCGCTCAGGATGACGTCGGCGGCGGCACATACGGCTCAAGCCGCCGTGGGCGCCCAGGCGCCGTCGACGACGACCGCCTCGTCCTCGCCCGGCCAGGGCGGCATGGTGACGCCGATCGCCGCCAGCGTCTCATCGCCGCTGGCGCGGAACTGGAAGTGCGTGCCGAGCGGTATCGTGAGGCACAACCCGGGGTGAACGTCGACGATCTCCTCTTGCCCCGCCTGTTTGCGCCACATCTGGCCACGCCCGGCGACAAAGAACCAGATCTCCTCGACCGTGCGATGGGTGACCGCCTTCGACGTTTGACCCGGTGCCAACGCGAAGTGCGCCATGCCGCCGCCCTTCAGGCCCAGCAGGATCCTGACATCGGAACCATCAGGGGCGACGACATCAGGCGCAGCCGGCAGCTGCTTGGTTTCAAAGTTCGCCATCGGCAGTCCTCCTCGAATAACGGCGCAGGATCGTCGATCAAGACCATGCGCCGGGCATGGCGGCAACCTGATGGCACGCAAACGGTTCTTCCAGCCATGAACGATCACGGTAGCAGCGGAACGGGCGCCGCGTAGTATGGCGGTCATCTAACAAACGGGAGGAATGCAATGCTGCGATCGGGACGTGTGGTCTTCGGCCAAATGGACGAGGTGATCTTCAATCGGCCCGCCGCCGAGGCGATTGCGGACGTGACGCGCCGCCTCGAGGCGAAGCGCGTCTTTCTCATGGTCAGCGGCACGCTGAATCGGCAGACCGACGAGATCGAGAAGGTGCGCCAGGCGCTGGGCAACCGTTGCGCCGGCACGTTCGACCAGATGCCGCCACACACGCCCCGGCATGCCGTGATCGAGGCGGCCGCGCAGGCGCGTGACGCGGGGGCCGATCTGATCGCCACGCTCGGCGGCGGCTCCATCACCGACGGCGCCAAGGCGGTGCAGCTCTGCCTCGCCAACGATGTCCGCACGCTCGAGGCGATGGACTCCCTGCGGCCGGTCAAGGGACCTGACGGCGCCCTGGGACCACCGCCGTGCAAGGCACCCGACGTGCGGCAGGTCTCGGTGCCCACGACTCTCTCCGGCGGCGAGTTCAGCGGCATCTCCGGCGTCACCGACGAACGGCGCAAGCTCAAGGAACTGTACCGTCATCCGCGCATCATCCCGCAGGCGGTCGTGCTGGATCCCGCCGTCACGCTGCATACGCCCGCGTGGCTATGGCTCTCGACCGGCATCCGCGCCGTCGACCACTGCGTGGAAGGCATCTGCTCGGGCCTGGCCAATGCCTACGCCGACGCTCAGGCGATGCACGGGCTCTCGCTGCTGGCACGCGGCCTGCCGCGGGTGAAGGCCGATCCGACCGATCTCGCGGCGCGCGCCGACTGTCAGATGGGCACATGGCTGTCGATGGGGCCGCTGGCCGGCGGCGTGCCGATGGGCGCCAGCCACGGCATCGGCTACGTCCTGGGCGCCGTGTTCGACATCCCGCATGGCCACACCTCGTGCATCATGCTGCCCGCCGTAATGCGTTGGAACAGATCGGCCAATGCCGAGCGCCAGGCGCTGGTGGCGGCCGCGATGGGCCATCCCGGCAAGGATGCCGCCGATGTGCTCGACGCCTTCATCGCCGGCCTCGGCATGCCACGCAGCCTGCATGCGGTGAAGGTCGGACCCGAGTCCTTCGATCGCATCGCGACGCAGGCGATGGGCACACCCTGGGTGCCGCATAATCCGCGCCGCATCGACGGCCCGGCGCAGGTACGAGAGATTCTCGAATTGGCGGCCTGACAGGCGGCCATCCATCGACGATCGTCGATACCAGCCATCGCAAACCGCGATTTGACAGCTTTCGGCGGGGCTTCCTACAGTTTCGCCGACAGTCCGTGAAAGCCCGCTCTGCCTCAACGCGGCTTGTCATGGAGGCGCTTCGAGCGATTGACGCCTAACCTTCCGGACAAGGTGACTGTGATCCAATCGCCCTTTGCTTGGAGAGGAAGCAACCATGGCCGGCGTCGGAACTGAGAAAGTGTTCGAGAACGACAAAGTGATCGTTTGGAACTTCGTGCTTGCGCCGGGCGAGGAGACGCCCATGCATACTCACGAGCACGCCTACATGTGGTATGCGATCGCGGGTGCACCCTTGCAGATCTTCGATGAACACGGGAAGGATCTGGGCGTCTTCGATGTGCCGACGGGCGGGATCTTCTCTCTGAAGCTGGACAACGGCTTCCTGGAGGTCCTATCGGAGAATGGTAAGGGTGCGCGCGTGCCGGCCACGCACAAGGCGCGCAACATCGGCAAGACTGCGTATCGGGAAGTGCTGGTCGAGTATAAGTGACCTTTGACTTGCACCGTGGGGCCGAATGCTTTCTCCACGGAGGTCCTCGGCACACGGTCCTTGCAGGCGCACTTCCTTCGAGATCGAACTAAATGGTTCAATCTGGACAAATACCGCCCTGGCCGACCCTTGACAGCGTTCCGGGGCGGCCAACCCGCTGCGTCATTATCGCGCAGAGCGCAGCAGCGAGACGCCGCGCAAAGGCCTCCTGATGATGGCGTGCGCCTCGGATGAGGTCCCTGCGACCGCCGCCGTCACCCGCCATCAGTTGTCGGCGGCGCCTTCAT
>Ga0187894_10005480_pt1 | contig 12916 bp, 5 predicted proteins | sample GBC1701081metaG_FD_136650 | JGI IMG/M metagenome (GOLD analysis project Ga0187894, IMG submission 136650) | White microbial mat communities from a lava cave in the Kipuka Kanohina Cave System on the Island of Hawaii, USA - GBC170108-1 metaG ... | reverse complement strand
TTGGCGGTTTCAAGCAAAGCCGCGCCAAGATTGAATTGCGCGAGCGCGTTGTCCGGCTCTGACTGAACAGCCTCACGCAGCGCAGTGACTGACGCCTCGCCTTTACCCTGCCTGAGCAAAACCGCGCCTAGCTTGATCCGGAGATCAACCGCGTCCGCGTCTTTCAGGGCGAGAGCTTGCTTGATTTGTTCTTCGGCCTGCGCCCACTGGCGCGCGCCGATCAGAGCTTCAATCAGCGCCGCGGGCACGGGCGCCAGTTCAGGGCGCCCGCGGCGCAGTTTGCCCAATATCTCCGCGGCTTCCGGATGTTTGCTTTGCCGGTTGAGCGCGATTCCCAGATTGAGCTGTGGGCGATAGTCCTGATCATTGATTTTGATCGCGCGGCGTAGCGCCTCGGCGGCCTGATCGAGCTGATTCAATTTCAGGTAAGCGACACCGAGGTCGTTGTAGGCGCGGAAGTAATTCGGCTGCAAGGCGACTGCGCGCTTGAGCGGCTCGATGGCCTGTTCGTACTGCCCGGCGGCAAGCAGCTTCGCCGCCGACTCATAAGCCTCTTTGGCTTTCGGGGAAATCTTTTGCTCGACCTCGCTGACGTTGACTGTGCCAGGCGGCGCAGCGGGCGTCGAGGCCAGCGGCTTGAGATGAATCGCGATGTAATTTCCGGCGTGGACCGGATTGAAAGAGACGGTGGTTGTGCCGTATGCCACCCCGTCGGTTTCAACCGTAATCGTGTAGGGACCGGTCAGGCGCGGCATCGCGATGCGTCCGTTTGAATCGGTGAAATAAATTTCCGTGCGCGTGCCATCGTCAGTCGTCAGGGTGAATCGGATCTGGCGCTGCACTGGCGCTCCGTTGGGCAGGAAGACCTGTCCTCTCACGCCGATTTGCGCCTCTCCCACAACCGCCATGACAAGCAACCAGCCGCACAGCGCGAGCAGCTTTAACCGCATGGCTCTCTCCTAAAGAAAACGGGAGCGGGTCCGGTAGACCCGCTCCCTTCTTCTTTGATTAGCAATCAGCTTCAACTAAAAGTTGAAACGGAGAACGAACTGAATCAAACGTCCGCCCGGATCGTTGGTCGTTGACACGTCACGGTACGCGTGCGTGGTCTGGCCAAACGTCAGGGCGTTGACGTTCACCGTGTTAGAGTCGGCGTTGGACACGTCGCCGGCCCCGACGTTACCGATCAAGAAGTTGATGTTGTTGAACGCGTTGAGAAGCTCCATGCGGAACTCAAGATTCGACTTCTCCGCGATGCGCGTCTTCTTGACCAGACTGAGGTCGGCGCGGAAGAAGCTCGGCCCGTAAAGATAGACAAAAGAGCCGAACTTACCGGGGGTGCTTGCTGGCGCGATGTATTTGCCAGAAGGCGTGCCCGGCAACAGCCCGAACGCGATCTGCGTGTTCTGGATAACATCGGTCGGCAGCCAGAAGACTGAGCCGCGCGTCGCCGCCGCGGGGTCTTTGTTGATCTTGAGCATTTCTTGCAGATCTTTGGCCGTCATGCCAACCAACTCGACGCCGGAGTCGAATTGGTTAACGGTGAAGCGGTTGCTGACGAGCGGGAAGACGCGTCCGCTTTGCCAACGGATGATCCCGTCGGTTTGCCAGCCTTCGATCGCCTTGCCGATTATGCCCGCCGGGCCGCGATAATCGAGCTTGCGACCAGGACCGAAAGGCAGCTCATAAATATAGTTGGCCTTGAAGGCGTGGCGGAGATCGAACGCCGAGGGTCCTTTATCCAGGCCCGGAGTGCGGATCGAGTGTCCCTGTCCACTCTGACCCGCGCCGTACAGTGAAGTGAACGAGGTGACGTTCGACAGCGCCTTGCTCCAAACGTAGCTGCCCTGAAGGACGAGGCCATTCGCGAAACGGCGGCGCAACTCCAACTGGAGCGAGTTGTAAGTGCTGCTCCCGCTGTTGGTCTGGAGCGTGGCTCCCCCATTCAGGGATAGACCCAGGACAGAAGGATTGACGAGGAAGAGATTGGCCGGCAATCCGGCGTTGACCCGATTGGTTTGGAAGGCGAGGTTGCCGGTGACGTTCGACAACGAGTTGGCCACGGCGCCAGCCTGCCCCTGTTGGATCGGCAGAGTGAAGGCCGTGCTGGTGAAGTTACCTGTGGCCGTACCAAATGACCTCTCGAAGATCGGCAGCGGCGCCTGACCGGGCAGCCCGCTGTTGCGGAAGTTGCAAGCCGGGTTGCCAGCCGTGCCACAGAGCGGGTTGGCGGCGCGGAACACATCCAGGTTCTTTTGCGCCGCGATGAACTCCTGCAAAAACCCGTTCTCGAAGATGTTCACTTCGTTCAGGTTGATATTGCGGCCCAGTCCGATCGAGTGGTTGGCTACATATCGGACCTCGAAGACCATGTTCTTGGTGATCTCGCGCTGAATGCCGAAAGTCCACGATTGGACGTATGGCGACTTGATCCCCGGATCGAAGTCGAATGCCCCGATGCCCGGCGATGACGCGGCCGGGAAGGTCGGCGCCCCCGGATTCGCCAGCGGCGGGATGCCATTGCGTAAGAGCAGACTCCCAGGAGCGAACTCGATGCCGGGCCGCAGGCCGGCAAACCTGATCAGGCCGGGGTTATTGTTCCAGATGCCGTTGAAGTCGGCGAAGCCGCCTGTGACGTAAGAGATCGAGTAGGCGCCGCGCAGCACCGTCTTACCTTCATCGCCAAAGACGCGCTTGAGCGGCGAATTGTCGAATCGCGGACTCCAGGCAAACCCGATGCTCGGAGCGAAGTTGTTCAGGTCGTCGTTGAAGGGCTTGGTATCCTTCGTTACCGGAACATAGGTGGTTGCCGGCGCCGCGTTCGGGCCTGGTTTGAAGAGATTGCCAGGGCCGCTGACGCCGAACAAGCCTTCGTAAGTCGGCCTCACGTAAACCTCATTGATGTGGCGCGGCGCGCGCACCGCCTCCCACCGCAGACCGTAATTGACGCTCAGGTTGTTGCGGAATTTGAAGTAGTCCTGGAAGTAGAAGCCGAACCCGTTCGTGCTGTGGCGCTCGGTGGCGAAGTCGGTCAATGAGTACTTCTTGGACTTTTCATCCAGCCTGGCGTTGAAGTTGACCTGATTGATGCGGCCGGTCAACAGCGCGTAGATCGCCCTGGCGGTTGCCACCTGTGCGTCGGTGGCTCCGGGGAGACTGGTAGTGCTGAAGATGGCATTGGCCGGATCGGCGGCCAGGATACCGAAGGTCGGAGTGGGAACCAGATTGCTGGATTGCTCCTGCCAGAAGGTGGTCTTGTTGTAACTGCCGCCGAAGTTGAGATTGTGCCGGCCCTTGGTCCAGGAGAGGTTATCGGTGAACTGCCAAACCGGGGCGTTGCGACGTGAGTTGGTGACGCCCGAATAGGGGTTGGAGAGCGGTAATACAGTAGCCGAAACATTGAATTGCGGCGCAATCCCACCGAAAGGAGCGAACGATCCCGCCCCGGTTTCGGGGAAGAAGACCACAGTTCCGCCAGTCAACCCGAAGCGCGCCTCGTTGACGAGCGCCGGAGTCAACGTCGAGCGCAGCGCGCTCGAGAACGAGAAACGGTCAGAGCCCTGACTGCCAATAAGCTGCGGGACAGGCTCCGGGAACGCCGGGTCGCGGCCATTGAGGAAATCAACCTGCGAGGCGAAATCCTGAAAGTTGTATATCGCTTCGATCTTATGATTGTTGGTGACGTTGAAATCGAACCGTACAGTCGGGAACCGGCGTATCTGCCCGCCGCTATTGGTGAACGTGAATGACTGGAAGTTCGGATCGGTCTGGGCGCGGAGCGAGCCTTTGGCTGTCGAACTGCGAATATCCGCCAGGATCTTCGCGATGCTCGGGTCGAGCGTGCCCGGACAAGGCGCGGTTGGAGGGCAGGCCGCCGCCGCCGCCAATTGAAGCAGTGGAACGCCGGCCGCCGGCCCGCCCGGATAGCGGAAGATGCCGGCCTGCGCGTCAGGGGTCAGAATGGTTCGCGTCCTGGTCTGCTGCTCCGGCAGCCGGAACTCGTCGTAATCGAAGAAGAAGAAGGCGCGGTCTTTGAGCCAGGGTGTGATCGGCCCCCCGATCTTGAACCCCCATTGATTCAGCCTCACTTGCGCGCGCTCGGTGTTGGTCAGATTGCTGAAATAGTAGTTGGAATTGAGTCCCCGCTGGCGGTGATACCACCAGGCGCCGCCGTGAAATTCATTGGTCCCGGACTTGGTGACAAAGCGTATGTGAACGGCGCCACCCGCCGAGGCTTCCGCGCCCGGAGTGGCCGTTGACACAGACACTTCTTCAATCGCATCAATGCGCGGGCGAATGTAAGTGAAAAACCCGTCGGTGGACCTCCCCGTGTTGTCCTGCACGTTGATGCCGTCCATGCTGATGTTGAGCGCCCCTTTGGGCAGGCCATTAACTGAAGAACTGCGCGGGCGACCGACGGTCGCGGTGCCCGGGAGCGTCAGCACCAGATCGAGCGCGTCGCGCGAGGTGAAAGGCAGTTCCGTGATCTGGCGTCCGGTGATAACCGAGCCGACGTTCGTGGTCTCGGTCTGCAGGACTTCGCCGCCGCCGGTAACAACGACCGTTTCGCTCGTCGCGCCGATCTCCAGCTTCACTTCAACCGTGGCCGTGTTGCCAATCTCGGTTCTTACATCTTTGACAACGGTCTGTTTGAAGCCCGGGGCCGAAACCACAACAGTATAAGTTCCAACCGAAAGCGACGGAACGATGAAAGTCCCGTCATTGTTGGTCTTGACCCTGAATTCTTGGCCGCTCCCGTCGTTCTTGACGGCGATCTCGGCGCGCTGAAGCACGGCGCCCGTCGCATCCGTTACGATTCCGCTGATACGCGACGTCGTGGTAACTTGAGCATAAACCATCAAGTTGATCACCGTGATCAGAGGAAGCAAAGTTATCACTCGAAGCCAATTTCGTTTCATGGTTGAGTCTCCTTCCTGAAAATCCAGATCAAATGTTGGGATACTGAGAACGACAAACTGTACAAAGTTGGACGATAGTGAAAGATTATGGAGGCTCAGGCAGAGGCAATATTTATGCCCTATGAGACCGTGGATTTTCAGCATTGATATGGCTCTACTTATAAGCCCGAATGCCGAGCGTCAACCAAGGCTCTGTCCATTTTTCTGAATTTTATTTGGATTTTTGGAGGAACTCTCTCCCTAATTTCAGAATTCAGACATAACTTCAACTACTCGACCTATCGCTCAGGCTGACTTACAACAAAACCACTCAGACTCTCCAACTTTGCGCATCGATGAGGAATGAGGAATGGGGAATGCGGAATACGGAATGGGAAATGGGGACAAGGAGACTGAGAGACAGAGACTGGGAGACGAGGTAAAGAAGCGTTGAATTCTCCTTGTCTCCTTGTCTCCTTGTCTCCTTGTCCCCCGCCCCCCATTCTCATCTATTCGCCACCTGCCGCGCCGTCTCCAGCGTCACGCGCTGTTTGCGGCGATACGACAGGTTGGCCATGTGCGCGGCGATGGCTGAACGATAGCCGAGTTCCACTGACGCGTTCGGCTCTTTGCGCAAGCGCACACATTCGACGAAGTTCTCGTAATGGTTCACGCCACTCGATTCGCCCTTGATCGCTTCGCCGTCGGGACGGTTCGCCTTCTCAGGAGAGTAAGACCAGCCGCTGAGCGATTTGCCACTGACCATATCGGTCGTGCCGGCCAGCCACTCGACCGCGCCGTCCGAGCCTAGAATCCTGACGCCGAGGCCGAACCGGCTGTTGCTGAAGGTTGATTGCCACGCGACGACCAGGTCGTTCGGATAATCGAGCGTGACGGAAATTGTGTCGGGCACTTCACGCCCGTCTTTTTCCGAAAAGACTCCGCCGGACATATAAGCCGCCGATGGGAGCCCAAGGTCGAGCGCGCCGATGATCCATCCGATCTGGTGAACCATGTTCTCGGTCACGTTGCCGCCCGAAAATTCCCAGTAGAGACGCCAGTTGATGAATTTGTGCGCGTCGAAAGGCCGGTTCGGGCGTCCGTTCAAAAACGCCTTCCAATCAACGTTCTGCGCGTTGCAGTCTTCGGGGACCGGGCGCACCCATTGCCCCTTGCCACGCGGCGTATTGCGGCTCATCCACGACTCGACGCTCGTGACTTTGCCTACAAGGCCGTCCTTGATCCACTTCCGCGCGTCGAGAAACTGGCCCGAGCTCTGGAATTGCTGGCCGATGCCGATAATGCGTTTGGAAGCTTTCTTCGCCGCGGCCAAACAGCTTTCAGCCTCTTCGATTGACCAGGTCATGGTCTTTTCGCCATACAAGTCTTTGCCCGCGGCCAGAGTGTCAATGAAATGCCGCGCGTGACAATGGAGCGGCGTGGCGACGATCACCGCGTCAACGTCTTTCAATTCGAGCATCTTTCGATGGTCGTTGAAGGTCTTGATGTCGGGCGTGATCTTTTTCGCTTCGTCGTGACGGCGAGTGTAAACATCGGCCGCGGCGACGAACTCTGCGTTTGGGACTTTGACGAATTCCCGCATCAACTCCTGCCCGCGCGCGCCGGGGCCGATGATGCCTAACCGCACGCGGTCGTTTGCGCCGAGCGTGCGGCCATAGGATGAAGCGGTCAAAGTCGTAGCCGTAGTCGCGGCCACGGCGCCGGTGATGAAAGTTCTGCGTTCAATCTTCGATTGGCTCATGGAGATCTCCTTTGCTGAAACAGCAATCTACGGTCGCAGTTCTCTGCAACGGGCTTACGTCAAACAGGATGTGGCGATTTGCGAAGTGACTCACGCGGAACAGCCGAAGGATATGATGAGTTGGTCAAACAATAAAGGGCAATCAATAGTACAAACATAAAGAAGGGCGGCGACCGTTGGAAGTCGCCGCCCTTTTGCTTTCGCCGAAATAGATTTCATCCGGCGCGGATCGCTTTAGAAATCAATCCGCCCGCCGATTTGGATGATGCGCGAACCGCCGGCAATCGTGCTGGTGATTCTGCCAAAGTTCGTGCTGTTGACGTTGAGGAGCGAGAACTGCTGCAGGGCGCTGACCGAGAAGTTGGTGTGGTTGACCGCATTGAACGCTTCGAGGCGCAACTGGAACCGCACGCTTTCACTGATATTGAAGCGTTTGGACACGGAAGCGTCCATATTGAAGAAGTTCGGACCGTCAATGAACATCCGCTCCAACCCGCTGGTTTGACCCGGCGCGTTGTTGAAGAAGACCTGTCCGGTGAACGGATTGACGCCGAAGCCTTCCGCGCCACGCCCCGACTTGCCGCTCCCCGTGGTTCCATCAGGGTTGATGTTGATCACGCTCGGATCAATGAAGAAGACGCCGCCCGGCAATTTGCGGATGCCGATCAGAGCCTTGATCTGGTCTTTGGTCAACGAAGTCAGCGCCGTTTGCCTGAGCGTACGGTTAACGGCGGTGTTGGTTACCGTCGCGCGGTTGAAGTTTCCGCGTTGATCGGTGATGGACATCGGCGCGCCCGTTGTGAACGTAGCGATGGCCGTGACTTGCCAGCCGCCGAAGAGCAGGTCGCCAAGTCGGCCGCCGCCGCTCAGGAATTTGCGCCCATTGCCGAACGGCAATTCGTAAACGCCGTTGAGCCTGAAGATGTGCGCGGTATCGAAATCGGCGCGCGCGACTTCGAGTTCGGGACGGGCGATATCGAGGAACGTCTCGACCAGATTTTGCGCGGTGCCCACACCGTTGGTCAGGTTCTTTTGGAAGGTGTAGTTGCTTTGCAGGTACAAACCTTTCGAGAACCGGCGGCGGAACTCCATCTGCAACGAGTTGTAGCGGAAGAAACTGCCGTTGGTAAACAGCATCGCCTGACCAGTGTTCGGGTTGGGCTGGAATTTGAAGCCATTCGTCCCTGTCGGCCCAGGCCCAGCTTGAATATATGAGAACGCCAGGTCCGCGGCCGTGCCGTTACGCAGATGGTTGATCACCGCCGTGTTGGCCAGGTTGCCTTGTTGACCGAGCAGCGGAAAGACAGTCAATTGCACGCTGCCTGGCACACTGGGATTGTAAGCGCCACTCAACGGGATCGAGGAGTTCGTCTGTCTGGCGCTCTCGGCGGCCAGCAGATTCGCGCGGGCGCGCAGGAAATCCGCCGAAAAGCCGTTGTTGACGACGTCAATCTGGTTGTAATCAATTCCGCGCCAGAGATTATCGCTGCGTCCGCCGACATAGCGGATTTCAATCGCATTCGCGCCGAATTCGCGCTGGATGCCGAAGTTGTACTCATGGATGCGCGGCGTCTGCAGATTGGGATCAATCGCAAAGGTGAATCCGAAGTTACCAAAACCCCCGCCGTTGTTCTGCGCGTAAGTGCGCGGCACGACGACTTGTGGCGGATCGATGCCGGGCAACGCATTGAGCCGCGCGTTGAGTTGCGGCGAATTGTTGACGGTCGCGCTCACCGCTGTTGTGCCGAGACCCGCATTGCTCACGTTGGCGGCGCGCAATGACGTGATCATCTGATCGTTGAGATAGCTCATACGATAACCGCCGCGCAGCACTGTTTGCCCATTGCCCAGGAATTTGCTGACGAAGCTGTTCGACCATCTCGGCGTGTAAGCAAAGCTGATGATGGGAGCAAAGTTGTTCTTATCGGTCTTGTAATAGCGATTGTCGCCGTCCGCGTTGCCGCCGATGAAATTGTAGGTACCGTTCGGATCGAGAATCACCTGCGCCGCGTCCTTGCCGCCGAGGACAGGCTCCAGCGCCACGCCGTTTTTGATCTTGAGCGAGGTAAACAGTTCGTACCGCAATCCCAGATTCAAAGTCAACGATGGCCCCACACGCCATTGGTCTTGCGCAAAGAGCGAGTGGTTGCCGTAGACGAAGTCCTCAAAGCGCCGCACCCGGCTGAAGGTCGTATCATTTCTGTTCGCGACGTTGAACGCCTGGCTGCCGCTGGTGACAACGCCGCCGAGCAGCGCGAACAGGCCGTTCGCGTTATTGAGCTGGGTCGCGCTGATGCCGCCTGGGAATAACCCCGCGCTCAACTGAGGCGTGGTTGGATTAACGCCGAGGTTGAAGTTCGGAATGATGCTGGTGCCGCCGCCCGCTTCGTTGTAAGCGTCCACTTCCTGAATCTGGAACTGGCCGCCAAAACGCAGCGCGTGGGCGCCCCAGGTCAGTTCGGCAGTGTCCTGGAAGTTGTAATAGCGGGTATTGCGGCCCTGGTTCGGGAAGGTCACTTCGGGGTTGTTGATGAGCGGCAGGGTGTTATTGAACCCGATGAAGTAAGCCGGATAGTCGGCGGTGCGGTCGAACGGCACTCCGCTGCGGAACAGGCCGCCGCGCACTTCATTGGTGAATCGCGCGCCGGGCGTCCAGCGATGAGCCAGCACCAGCAGTTTGTTCGTGGTAGATTGCACTACCACCGGCAGCGGCGCGTACCCTTCAGTCCCGTCAACGTCAGGACGCAGGTTGTTTTCTTTGTTGTAAGTGAAAACGCCGTTGATGGAATGGCGTTCGCTGACGTCGTAGTCGAGACGCGTCGTGTAGCTATTGCGATCCTGGTTGTTCGGTTGCCGGAAGCTGTAGCCGGTCGTATTGAGCGAATCGCCGAAGTTGGGATTGTTGCCCGCAGTCGGCAACTTTGCGAGGATGCGATCTCTGACAATCGGATCAATCGCGTTGACGCCTGGTACCAGGCTCAGAATGTTGACCGTTCTTCTGACATTGGTATTGTCGTTGTAGGTGAAGACGCCATTACGCGCGCTTTCCGTCAGGATCGTGCGGTCGCGCAAAGATTGCGAACGTTGACGCAATCCTTCGTAAGAGAAGAAGAAGAAGGCTCTGTCTTTGATGACCGCCGGGCCGCCCTCGCCGAAACGCGGAATCGGCATCGGCCCGCCGATTTTTCCGCCGAAGTTGTTCCGGTTGAGGAAGGGTACTTTCAGTCCCGCGCGGTTGCTGAAGAAGTCGTTCGCCGCCAGCGACGAGTTGCGGTTGAACCCGAAGAGCGCGCCGTGAAATTTGTTTTCCCCGCGCGGCGTAACCAGGCGGATTTGCGCGCCGCCATTCTGGTCCGCGCCGGCGTTTTGCGTCACCACCGTGAATTCGCCCGTATCATCCACCGAAGGACGGCCCGGCGCGAAGTCAGTGGCGTTCGAGCGAATGAAGCCATCCTGAATGTTCAAGCCGTCGCGCGTAATATTGGTGAATGAAGTGCGCATGCCGTTGATCGAAGTCTGTTGCGCGCTGTTGCTGGAAACGCCGGGCTGCAGCGCGAGCAGGTTCATCGGATTACGGCCATTGAGCGGTAATTCCAGAATCTGTTTCTGGCTCACGGTGTTGCTCAACTCAGCCGTCGTTGCGTTGAGCACATCCACACCCGCCGAGACAGTCACGGATTCTTCCACCCTCCCGACTTCCAACACGACGGGAAGAGAATACTCGCGGCCCACGTCAATCTTCACTTCGTTGACCGTGTAGGTTTTGAATCCGGCGGCGGAAACCTTCACCGTGTAGGCGCCGACTTCGAGTTGCGGCACGATGAAGACACCCTCTTCATTAGCCGTAACGGTCCTCTCTTTTCCGGTCTTGTTGTCTTTGACGACCACGGTCGCGCCTGATACGACTCCGTCAGCAGTGGCGATCGCGCCAATCAGCCGTCCCGTGTTCGATTGAGCGAAGCCTGTTAATCCGGCAAATACTAATAGGCAGACGAGCGAAATTGTTAATCTGTATTTTGACATAGAGATTCCCCTCCACATTGAAAAATGTGTTTTCCTATCACTAATACTATTTTCTGAATCAGGCCCTACGAATTTGGATAAACAGAACCGCCTAGCCGTGCGCCTGAATTGCCCTCAAGATTCTTGGATAGAATCTGATCTTGTTATTGTGCAAAGAGTATGCCGTCACGCAGATTGGCTCTGTGTGACTGAGAGCTTTGGGTTTAGCGAACGTCATTTCCATCGCTGTGCTCTCATCTTTCATATTTCCATTCTATTTTTTGCAATCGTCTGGATTTTTGAAGATCGGAGAGGGCGATTTCGTGTTTTGTGGCGTGAGAGCGACTGCAAGGCTGGCTGTAATTGCGAAAGTCCATTAAAACAAAAGCAAGCTTCACATGAAGCAACCAGCGACCGAAAGCCATTCAATATTTGGTTATGCGCGAATCACGATGACGTTGCGACCGGAAGGCGTAACGGCGTTTTCGGTCGTCGTGCGTTCGCTGATCGGCGGCAGACCTGTCCGCTGATCGAAGATCACCAGCCAGCCGCTGTCGAGTCCCAACCCGGCGAGGTAATCGTCCAGTTGATGAAGACCTTGTTTGAGCGGATCGCTGCGCCCGTCGCGCCACACCTTCAACTCGATGCCGAGCCGCACGTCGCCATAGCGCAGATACAAATCCATCCGCTCGGTTCCGATGGCGTACTCGCGTTCGAGAATGCCGCCGCCGTTCGCTACGCGCTGCAGAAAGGCCATCATTACCAGATGTGGCGCGATTTCGTGATAGGGCGCGGCTTTCAAGAGCGGCTCGCCATGCTGTCGCCAGAATTCGAGGAACGACTCCAGCAAACGATCGGTGTTCAAGCTGCCGTTCGCATTAAGCCAGGTCGGCTTGACAAAGGAGAGGGATGCCTGGGCGACGGCTGCCAGCGCGCGCGGCAATATCTCGCGGTAGATCGGATTGGCGATGACGATTCCCTGGCCAATGTCTTTACGGCACAAGCCGAGATCGAGCACATACTGCAAATCGTCTTCCGGCACATCTCCGAGTGTCTGGCCCGCGAGCATCGGTTCGATCACGCGCCGCACACGCTCTTCGCGCAGTTTATCCGCCAGTTGATCGAGATGGGTCTGTCGCCGTTCGATCAGAATCTCTTTCGCCTGCTCGATGTGATCAGGGAGGATTGGATGAGCGACGTCACTGACCAGTTCTTCCACGACGACTTTCGCCAGCGCGTTGACCAGCCATGGTTGGCCTTGGGTCAAATCGAAGACGAGTCGCAGCGATTCTTCCGTGAAGATTTGGCCGGTTTCAGCCGTGTGCTGCGAGAGCAATTCTTTGACCTCATCCGCCGTGAAGTTGCGCATCGTGAGTGATCTGACCGCAATGTTGAAGGGGCTTGGCGTGCCGAGATGTGGGCTGCCACCCGACATCACCTTATAGTCGCGCACATCGCGTAATCCAATTACCGCGAGCGCCGATGGGAAGGAGTGCGGGCGGAGGGGATAACCCGATCTCAATTGACGCAGCGCCGAGATCAAGACGTCATTTTCGAGCGAGTCTATCTCATCGAGAAAAACAACCAGTGGGCGCGGCTCGGATTTGGCCCAAAAACTCAGGGCTTTGTTAATACGCTGCCCTTCCGGCGCATCGGGCCATTCCGACGGTCTCAATTCAGCAGGCAGAAAATGTTCGATCCATTCCCGCCAACTTGCGAGCATGGCCAACTCGGCGGCGCCGACATCATCCTTCAACCCGGCGCCGACCTCCATTGAAACCACCGTCGAGACGTATTTGCCGGACTCGGTCAATTCCCGCGCCAGCGAAATCATGGCCGTCGTTTTTCCGACCTGGCGCGGCGCGTGCAGCACGAAATAGCCCTGCTGCTCGATCAACCGCATGACGTTTTCATCAGCCAATCGTCTGGTCGCCGGAATCGTGTAATGTCGCGCCGGATCATTCGGCCCGGCTGTGTTGAAGAATCTCATAGCGCGTTTGCCAACCCACTGGAATCGAATTGCGGGAGCGCCATTGTAACCGAAAAGAGCGCCAGCCCTGAATGGACTTGGCGCTCTTCTCGATGCCAGCTTTCATTCAACGCCGATCAGAAAGTGATCCGCGCGCCGAAACGCACCAGCCGTTCGCTATTCGCCACGGTACCGGTGACCTGGCCGAAGGTCGAGCTACCCAGGCCCGCGCCGGGATTATTGAAGTGCGGCGTGTTGGTGACGTTGAAGGCGTCAGCGCGCAGT
>Ga0187894_10005479_pt1 | contig 12916 bp, 6 predicted proteins | sample GBC1701081metaG_FD_136650 | JGI IMG/M metagenome (GOLD analysis project Ga0187894, IMG submission 136650) | White microbial mat communities from a lava cave in the Kipuka Kanohina Cave System on the Island of Hawaii, USA - GBC170108-1 metaG ... | reverse complement strand
GGGTGGTCGGGGAGCGGATTGCCGCCGGATCGACGCGGTTCCGCGTCACCCTCGATGACAAGATCCTGGAAGTCGACGCGGTGCGGACCGACCCCGCCTCGCTGTCGCTGATCTTCCCCGGGCGCGGAACGTCGCACGCCGTCACGCTGCAGGAAGGCGCCGCCGGCGACCTGACGGTGCTTTCGCCCGACGGCGTGGTGCCCGTCACCGTGAACGGCCGCCGCGCGCGGCGCGGGGGCGACGCCGGCGGCGCGAAAGGCGTCCAGCGCGTGCTCGCGCCGATGCCGGGCAAAGTGCTGCGCGTCCTCGTCCGGCCCGGCGACGACGTGACGCACCGGCAGCCGCTGCTCGTCATCGAGGCGATGAAGATGGAAAACGAGCTGTCGTCGCCCAAGGCCGGCCGCATCGCCGAGATTGGCGTGAGCGAAGGCATGTCCGTCGAAGCCGGACGCCTCCTCGTCATCGTCGAGTAAATTCAGTCGTCAGTTATGAGTCGTCAGTTTTGAGTTTTCAGTCATGAGCACTGACAACTGACGACTGATAGCTGACGACTGACAACTGACAACTCCTTCGAACCGTGTCCTCCGAAGAACCGCCCGCCGCGTCACCCGAGCCCTCGCCGCCGGACGCGCGTCCGCACGTGCTGCGCCGCGTGTGGCGTGTGATCCGCGGTGTGCTCACGCTCGCCGCGGTCGTCATCGCCGTCGCCTTCGTCACCGTCTTCAGCGTGGACCTCGGACCGTGGGTGCGCGCCCGCGCCGAGCAGGAAGGCGCGAAGTTCCTCAAGCGCGACTTCACGATCGGCCGCATCTCCGCGCGCCTGCTGCGCGGACAATTCATCATCGAGGATCTCAAGATCGGCGGGCTGACGCCGGAGGCGCGTCCGTTCTTCACGGCGAAGAAGCTGACGCTGTCCGTGCCCTGGTGGTCGATCATCCGGCGCGAGCTGATCGTCGAATCCGTCGATCTGACCGACTGGGACATGTTCGTCCAGAGCTTCCCGGACGGCCGCCACACGTTCCCGCGCTTCGCGCGCGACACGCCGCCGTCGCAGGGGCCGCGGCGCTTCGTCACCACCGTGCGCATCGTGCGCGCCTCGCGCGGCCGGTTCACCTACGACGATCAGGGATCCTCCTGGAGCATCGCCGCGCCGAACCTGAACATGGTCATCTCGAAAGCGGGTGAATACCGCGGCGAGGCCGGGTTCAAGGGCGGCCTCGTCCAGATCGGCCAGTTCGAGCCGATGTGGGCGAACATGCACTCGCGCTTCAAGATCGACGGCGGCCAGGTGCTGTTCGACCGCATCGATCTGACGACGGACGGCGCGACGTCCGCGATTACGGGCACGACCGATCTCGCGCGCTGGCCCGAGCAGTTCTATCAAGTACGATCGCGCGTCGACTTCACGCGCATGCGCGAGCTGTTCTTCGCGCGCGACAAGTTCACGCTCGCGGGCGACGGCCAGTTCGTGGGCTCGTTCCACCTGTTCAAAGGCGGACGCGAATTGAAAGGGACGTTCGCCAGCGAAGAAGCGCGTCTGAACCAATGGCGCTTTCCGGCGCTGCAGGGATCGCTGCTGTGGGTGCGCGACCGGTTCGAAGTCACCAACGCCTCGTCCGCCTTCGCGAGCGGCGACATGTCGTTCGACTTCTCGATGAAGCCGCTCGGCGACAAGGAACGCCGCGGCCAGGCGCGGTTCGACGTGAAGTACGAAGGCGTCGACCTGACGCAGGTGACGGACACGCTGGAACTGCAGGGCGTGCGGCTCGCGGGACTCGCGACGGGACGCAATCTGCTCGAATGGCCGCTCGGCCGCTTCCGCGACAGGCACGGCGACGGCGAGATCAGCGTCCAGCCGCCGGCCGGCGTGACGCTGCAGGCGCGGCAGCGCGAGCGTCCGCGCGAGACCGCGGCGCAGACACAGATACAGGCACAGACACGGGCACACCCGCAGGCGGGCGGACCACGGACGGCCGCGCCAGCGACGCGCGGTCCACGCGGGAACGCGTCAGCGGTGGCGGCGGCCATCCGGGCGGCGGGGCCCGCATTCGACGCGACGCCGTTTCGCGCGCCGCTCGCGATTGGCGGACAGTTGCGGTACCGCTACGACCCGTCCTGGATCGACGTCGCGCCGGGCTGGGTCGCGACGCCGCGGACATACGTCGAGATGCAGGGGCGCACGGCGTGGGGCGGGCAGTCGCAGATGCCGTTCCACGTCACGAGCGGCGACTGGCAGGAGAGCGATCGCGTCCTCGCGGGCATCATCACCGCATTCGGATCGCCGACGCGCGCGGTGCTGGTCGGCGGGACGGGGACGTTCGACGGCGTCATGACCGGCGCGTTCCGCCGGCCGCGCGTCGAAGGACAGTTCACCGGCGACCGCATGCGCGCCTGGGACGTCGAGTGGGGCCGCACCGACGCGCGGCTCGTCATCGAGAACCAGTACGCGGACATCGCCAACGCCGTGATCACGCGCGGCGAGTCGCGCATGGACCTGGAAGGCCGCTATTCGCTCGGCTTCCCGCGCCGCGACGGCGGCGAAGAGATCAACGCGCGCGTGCGCCTGACGAAGCGTCCGGTCGCCGATCTGAAGCATGCGTTCAACATCGACGACTACGACGTCGACGGCGCGCTGACGGGCGAGTTCCACATCTACGGCCGATACCAGCGGCCGTACGGCTTCGGCCGGCTGACGCTCGATCGCGGCGTCGCGTACGGCGAGTCGTTCGACACCGCGTCGGCGGGGCTGCGGTTCGAGGGGGAAGGCGTCCGCCTCGACGCGATCCGCGCCGCGAAGGGCGGCGGCGAGATCACCGGCGCGGCGTATCTCGCCTGGACCGGCTCGTATTCGTTCAACGCCGACGGCCGGCGCATCCCGGTCGAGCGCGTCGACGCGATGACGTATCCCGAGCTGCCGCTGTTCGGCATGCTGCAGTTCTCCGCGTCCGGCAGCGGCACGTTCGACAACCCGCGGTACGACGTCCGCGGCCGCATCGACGATCTGTTCGTCGTGGATGAAGGCATCGGCCAGGTGACCGGACGCCTCAGCGTGCGTGACAACGTCCTCACGATCGAGCAGCTCGAAGCCGCGTCGCCGCGCCTCGCGGTCTCGGGCACCGGCCGCGTCAACCTGACGCCGTCCGCGGACGCGGAGATCACCCTGCGCTTCAGCGACACCTCCCTCGATCCGTACGTCCGCGTCTTCGAGCCGCGCCTCTCGCCCTTCACCACCGCCATCGTCAGCGGCACGGTGCAGGTGCGCGGCGCGCTGCGCGACCGCGCGCGCCTGCGCGTCGACGGCACCGTCGAGGACATCGACCTGCGGCTGTTCGATTACCGCCTGCGCAACGACGGCCCGGTGCGGCTCTCGCTCGCGAATGAAGTGGCGCGCGTCGAGCGCCTCAAGTTCGTGGGCGACGGCACGACGCTGGAGCTGTTCGGCGACGTCGGGTTGAAGACGGACCGCGTGCGCATCCGCGCGCTGGGCGACGCGAACCTCGGCATCCTGCAAGGCTTCTTCCGCGAGATCCGCAGCTCGGGCTCGACCGAGATCCAGGCCGAGATCACGGGACCGATCGCCTCGCCCGTGATCGTCGGCGCGGCGACGGTGCGCGACGGACGCATCCGCTATTTCGGCCTGCCGCACTCGCTGGAGGCCGTGAACGGCCGCGTCGAGTTCGACGCGGGCGGCGTCCGCCTCGACGGCCTGACGGGCCGCATGGGCGGCGGCGACATCCGCTTCGGCGGACGCCTCGGCCTGCGCCGCGCCGCCGTCGACAGCTTCGCGATCACCGCCATGGGCCGCGACATGCAGTTGCGATATCCGGAAGGCTTCCGCTCGCGCATCGACGCGGACCTCGCGCTGCGCGGCCACATCTCGAATCCCATCCTCAGCGGCGCCGTGCAGGTGCGCGATTCGGTGTGGGTAAAGTCGATCGACACGGAAGGCACCGGCATCTTCGGCTTCGCGGCCACGGGCGGCGGCGGCGCGGTGCGTTCGACCGGCGGCGGCGCGGCGGCCGCGGCGTTCCCGCTGCGGTTCGACGTCCGCATCGACGCGCCGTCGAGCCTGCGCATCGAGAACAGCACCGCGCGCCTCGTGTCGAGCGCGGAGCTGACGCTGCGCGGCACGTACGACAAGCCCGCGCTCTTCGGCCGCGCGGACATCAATCGCGGCGAGATCTATTTCGAAGGCAACCGCTATGTCGTCACGCGCGGCACGCTCGATTTCTCGAACCCGTCGCGCATCGACCCGTTCTTCGACATCGAAGCCGAAACGCAGGCGCGCACGCCGGGACAGATTTACCGTGTGCTGTTTCGCGTGTCCGGCACGCGCGAGCGGTTCGTGTGGGACCTGTCCTCCGACCCGCCGCTCGCGTCCGTCGACATCCTCGCGCTGCTGTTCGGCGAGGCGCGCGACGTGCGCGATTCCGATCTGCGCGCGCTGCGCGAGCGCGATCAGACGGAGCAGGAATTGATCGCCAGCCGCGCCGCGCGGCTGCTGACGAGCCCGCTGACGTCGGAAGTGGGCCGCGTCGTGAAGAAGACGTTCGGCGTGGACTCGGTGCAGATCGCGCCGTCGCTCGGCGACCTGTCCAGCCAGCAGTCCGCGCGCTTCAGCCCGACGGCGCGCCTGATCATCGGCAAGCGGATCTCGGACCGGCTGTTCCTGACGTACGCGCAGCCGCTGACGTCCTCCCGCCCCGAGCAGCTCGTGCTCGTCGAGTACAACCACAGCGATCGCCTCTCGTGGATCATTTCGCGGAACGAAGACGAGACCTACGCGCTCGACGTCCGCGTGAGGCACGTGTTCTGATGCACGTCCCGCCGATCGTGACGCTGCTCATAGCGCCAATCGTGACGCGGTGCGCCGGCTGGCTGCGCGCGTGCGTCCAGTCGGCCGGCGCCCTGTCGGCAAGTGCGCTGGCGGCGGGCGCGCTGTCGATCTGCGGGTTGTCGCTGTGCGGGGCCGCCATCGCGTCCGCGCAGACGCCGCCCGCGGCGCCCATCGCGGACCTCGTCGGCCGGCCGGTCGCGCGCGTGTCGATCGATCGCGTGGGCCGTCCGCTGGACGATCCGCGGTATGTCGCGCTGCTGGAAACGATCGTCGGCGAGCCGCTGTCGTCCGGCGATGTGCGCGACAGCATCCGCCATCTGTTCTACACCGGCTTGTTCGAGGACATCAGCGTCGACGCGCAGCCGGACGGGGCCGGCGTCGCGCTGACGTATCGCGTGACGCCCGTCCGCACCGTCTCGCGCTATGCCTTCACCGGCGACCTCGGCCTGTCCGACGGCGCGCTGCGCGACGCGCTGGACGAGCGCTACGGCCAGCGCCCCACCGTCAATCGCGTGTCCGATGCCGCCGGCGTGCTGGAGCGCTTCTATCGCGAGCGCGGGTATCTCGATCCGCACGTCGCCGTCGCCGTCCAGCCCGACGCCGCGGAGACCGCCATTCTCGTCTTCACGATCCAGAGCGGGCCCGCCGCGACGCTGGGCCGCGTGGACGTGCGCGGCGCGTCGCTCGAACCGCCCGCGCAGCTGCTGGCGGATCTCGATCTCGCGCCCGGACGCCGCTACGAGCCGCAGACGCTGAACGCCCGCATCATCCGCCTCGTCACGCGGCTGCGCAATCGCGGGTATTACGAAGCGGCGGTCGCGCCGCTGCCGACGCCGCGCGACGAAGGCCGCGTGGTGGATCTCACGATCGACGTCCAGACGGGGCCGCGCATCACGGTGCGGTTCGAGGGCGATCCGATCCCCGAGGCGCAGCGCGAGGAGCTGGTGCCGGTCCGCCGCGAAGGCACGGTGGACGAGGATCTGCTCGAAGATTCGAAGCGCCGCATCGAGGCGTATCTCGCGCGGCAGGGACACTGGAAGGCGCAGGTCGCGTACGCGCGCCGCCAGCCGTCGCCGGACGAGCTCGAGATCGTCTTCACCATCCGCGCGGGCCAGATTTTCAAGATCGCCGAGGTCGCCGTCGCCGGCGCGCAGGCGCTGACCGAGGCCGACGTCCGCAAGATCATCGGCGTCGAGCGCGGCGACGTCTATGTCGCGTCTTCGCTCGACGGCAACACGAACGCGCTCGTCGATCGCTATCACCGCCTCGGCTACCGGCTGGTGAAGGTGGATCAGCTCGTCGAGCCGCTGGATCAGCCGCCGCCGGCCGAGAAGGATCGCCAGGCGGGCTGGGTGCGCGTCCGCTTCGAGGTGACGGAGCGCACGCGGACCACCGTGACCAGCGTGACCATCGCGGGCAACGCGTCCGTGCCGGACGCGGAGCTGCGCGCGCGCCTGACGCTGCGGCCGGGCGAGCCGTTCTACGAGCCGCAGGTCGCGACCGACCGCAACGCGCTCGAAAGCCAGTATCTGAACCGCGGCTTCGAGCGCGTCCAGATCGTGGCGACGTCCACGTTCCGCGACGATCCCACGAAGGCCGATCTCGTCTTCACCGTCACGGAAGGCGCGCAGCTCTCCATCGATCGCATCATCATCGTCGGCAACCGCCGCACGGACGCCGCGACGATCGAGAAGGCGCTGACCATTCAGCCAGGCCGTCCGCTCGGACTGGAAGACGTCCTCGAAAGCCAGCGCCGGCTCAGCGCGCTCGGGCTGTTCCGGCGCGTCCGCATCTCCGAGATGGGCGAGTCGGGCGACACGACGCGCGACGTCCTTGTCGCGGTCGAAGAGGCGCCGCCGACGACGATCGGGTATGGCGCGGGTGTGGAGGCGGGGAGCCGGCTGCGTCAGGACCCGAACAATCCGGACGAGGCGCGCGAGCGCGTCGAACTCGCGGGCCGCGGCTTCTTCGAGGTCTCGCGGCGCAATCTGTTCGGCGCGAACCGGTCGGCGACGCTCTTCACGCGCGCGAGCGTGCGGCCGCGCGACGACCCGGACGACCCGTCGCGCGACGGCACCGGCCTCGCGATCAGCGAATACCGCGTCCTGGCGACGATCCGCGATCCGGCCGTGCTCGGCTGGCGCATCGACGGCCAGGTGTCCGGCTATTTCGAGCAGGCGATCCGATCCAGCTTCAGCTTCCGCCGGCGCGGGATGCAGACGGAGTTCGCGCGGCGGCTCGGCCGCGGCCTCAGCCTCGTCGGCGCGTATTCGCTCAACGCGACGGAGCTGTTCAACGAACGCATCGACGAAGAGGATCGGCTCGACATCGACCGGCTGTTCCCGCAGGTGCGCCTGTCGATCTTCACCGTCGCGGTGCGCCGCGACACGCGCGACGATCCGCTGGACCCGACGCGCGGATCCGTCCTCGGCCTGGACAGCTACGTCGCGGGCCGCGCGGTCGGATCCGAGGTCGGTTTCATGAAGGGCTTCGGCGAGGCGTTCGTCTACCGGCAGCTTCCGCAATTGCGCGGCGCCGTCCTCGCGGGCGGCCTGCGCGTCGGCCTGGCGAGGGGCTTTCCGCGCGACGTCACGCGCGTCAACGAGAACGGCGAGGTCGTCGTCGACCCCAACGGCGAGCCGATCGTCGACACGATCACCGACCTGCCCGCGAGCGAGCGCTTCTTCGCCGGCGGCGATACGACCGTCCGCGGCTTCGCGCGCGACACGCTGGGCGACGTCGGCACGCTCGATCGACGCGGCTTTCCGACGGGCGGCAACGCGCTGATCGTCCTGAACGGGGAACTGCGCGTGCCCGTGTGGCGCGACTTCGGCGGTGTCCTGTTCGTGGACGCGGGCAACGTGTTCAGCCGCGCGTCGCAGCTCGATCTCGGCAAGCTGCGGCCCAGCGCGGGCTTCGGCGTCCGCTATAAATCGCCGATCGGCCCCATCCGCGTCGATCTCGGCTTCAAGCTGAACCGGCTGGACAACCTGCGCGAGTCGAAGACGGAGATCCACATCAGCCTCGGCCAGGCGTTCTAGCGGGCTTCCGGTCCTCCGGACCTCAGCCCGCGACGCTCAGTCGGCCCTGCGGCCGACGGTTCTAGCAGGCTTCCGGTCCTCCGGACCTCAGCCCGCGACGCTCAGTCGGCCTGCGGCCGACGGTTCTAGCGGCCGCCGTTTCTCCTTTGATGGGCCGTTGCCGTAGACTCACATCGTTCATGACCGTGTCTCTCAGCCGATGGATCTTCATGCTGGCCGCCGCGTTGGGCGCGGCCGGCGCCGCGTCCGCGCCAGCGCCCGCACGCGCGCAGACGATCGATCGGCTGGTGGCGGTGGTCGGCGGCCAGGTGCTGACGGAGTCGGACCTGCGCGCCGCGCTCGCGCTCGGGCTGCTGCCGGCTCCAGGGCAGTCGTCTGCCCCGACGGTGCCACCGACGCCAGCGGCCGGCGGCGTGGTCGTGCCGGAACCCGGCGCCGCGTTCCCCCGCGACGTGCTGGATCGCGCGATCGATCGCGAGCTGATGCGCGCGGAGGTCGAGCGCTTCGGCGTGACCGACCTGTCGACGGAGGACGTCGATCGCCGCGTCGCCGCCATCCGCGCGCGCTTTCCGGGGCCGCAGGCGTTCACGGACGCGCTCGCGCGCGTCGGCATGACCGAGGCGCGTCTGCGCGCGTGGCTGTCGGACGATCTGCGCATCCAGCGCTACATCGCCGAGCGTTTCGAGCCGGCGGCGCAGCCGACGGACGAGGACGTGCTGCAGTACTACCAGAGCCGCGAGCGCGAGTTCCTGCTCGACGGCCGGCCGCGTCCGTTCGAGGACGTCCAGACGGAGGTGCGCGAGCGCCTGCTGGACGAGCGCCGGCGCACGCTCGTGGCGGAATGGGTGGCCGGCCTGCGCCGCCGCGCCGAGATCGTCATCCGACCGCCGCGCTGATCGTGCAAACCCGAACCTGATATGACTCGTGTCCTGGCGCTGCTCGCGGCGCTCGCGTTTGCCGCCGTTCCCGTGCTCGTCTTCCTGCAGGAGCCGTCCACGCTCCTCGTGCTGAAGATCGCGTGGGTGGCGCTGTTCGCGCTGGCCTGCTGGCGTCCGGGCTGGAGCACGTTCGTCCTCCTCATCTGCGTCCCGCTGGCGCCGTGGCTGCCGTACATGTCCCGCGCGGTGCCGCACGGCATCGTCCATCTGATCCTCCTGAGCCAGGCGATCCCATTCCTGCTGCGCGTCGGCGCGGGCCGCCAGCGCTTCTCCAGCGACGCCGTAGGCCTCTGGTGGCTGCTGCTCGTCTGCGTCGCGCTCGCCTCCGCGCTGACGCAGTACGGCGTCGGCTGGCTGATCGCGGACGATATGCCCGCGTTCTGGTCGGGCATGCGCGAGCAGATGTCCGCGTACGTGTTCGATCGGCCGAGTGTCCATCTGCACAACGTGCTCACGGCCTTGACGACATTGATGGATGGCGCGGTGGCGTACCTGCTGGCGCGGTTGACGCTGCCGGCGGAGCGGCTGCGCGCGGCGCTGCGCGTCGCGGTCATGACGGCGGTCGGCGTCTCGCTCTTCGGCTGCTGGCAGCCGTTCGGCCGCGTCGGCCTGCGGGCGGAGTGGGGCTGGTTCGATCCGCTGATTACGCGCGTCAACGCGACGTACAGCGATCCCAACGCCCTCGCGGCGTTTCTCGTCCTCATGCTGCCCGTGTCGTGGGGCCTCGCCGGCGCGAGCCGCGGACGCGAGCGCTGGGGCTATCTGCTCGCCGGCGGCGTGATGCTCGCGGCGTTGATCCTGACCAACGGACGCATGGCGCAGGGCGCGCTGCTCGTCGCGGGCCTGATCTTTCTCGTCGGCATCCTGCGCAGCCGGCTGCACGTGGACGATCCCTGGATCGCCGTCCGCCGCTATCTGCAGCCGCTCTTGAAAGCCGCGCTCGTCGCGACGCTCGTCTTCCTGTCCGTCTTCGTCGTCATGGGGACGACGCTGGACGTGCGTCATCACGATCAGCGCTCCCGCCTGCACACCTGGCTCTACACGTTCAACCTGCGCCAGCCGTTGAATGAGATCACGAAGGGCCGCATGGGCATCTGGCAGGTCGCGGTGCGGATGATCGAGGAGCGTCCGGTGTTCGGCGTCGGCATCGGACGCATCTATCGTCAGTTCCGCGGTTACGCGCAAGACGTGGCCGGCGCGCCGAGCGGCGTGTCACTCAGCGCGCACAATACGTTCCTGACCATCGGCGCCGAGCTCGGCCTCGTCGGATTGACCGTGTGGATCGGGCTGCTGCTCGTCGCGGGTTGGGCGCTGCTGCGTCCGCTCGTCCGGCGTGACGCCGCGATGTCGCCCGAACTGCGCGACATCCGGTGGATCCAATGGGGCGTCGCGGCGGGTGTGCTGGCGTTCGTCGGCACGATGATGACGGGCGATCGGACGGTGCTGCGGGAAGACACGGTGATCTTCGGCGTCATCCTCGCCGTCGGCCTCGCGCTCGCGCGCGGCGGCGATCCCGGGGTCCCGCGCGCGCGGACGCGCTGGAGCCTGACCCTCGCGTGTCTCCTCGTCCTCGCGCTCGTGCCCGTGCGCGCGTCGATCGACAAGGCGTCGGTGCGGCTCGATCGCATCCAGAGCGGCCTGCACGCGCTGGAGACCGGCAGCGATGGCGCGCCGTATCGCTGGACGACGGGCCGCGTGCTCTTCTACGTACCGAGCGAGCGGGCGTCGCTGACGTTCGAGGTGCGATCGCTGGCGCCGTTCGCGCAGACGATGGTCGTGCGGTTGAATGGCGCGGACGTCGATCGGATCGCGCTCGCGGATCACGCATGGCGCCGCGTCAGCTACGTCATGCCGCGCCACGATCGCCTCGCCCGCTATCACCGCGTCGAGCTCTTCATCGATCCCACCTTTACGCCGCCCGGCGATGGACGTGAACTTGGTGTGATGTTGCGTGGAGCATTTTGATCCTTAAACTCCCTAAACTCAGTTGAGTTGGCGTTGTCTTGTGATCTGATGCTCGCGATGCTAAATCCTTACGGTCTCGACCTGCGCGAGCGTGCGGTCGCCACCTAGAGGCCGGCGAAGGTTCGTATGCGGACATCGCCGATCGCACCTTGGAACGCTGGGTCGAGCGCGGCCGGCGCACGAGCTCTGTCGCGGCCTTCCAGAAGGCGGCGGGTGGTATTCGCCGATCGATTTCGCCGTCATGCATGCCGTCGTTCGTAGCCAGCCGGATCGCACGACCGAAGAATTGACGCGCGGGTACAACCGACAGGTGCCCGCCGTGCATCAAGTCCACCGCTCCCGTTTCTTGCGCGCGTTGCGGCGCGCGGGATACGTGTTCAAAAAGCGTCCCCGGCCCGCAGAACACGATCGCCCCAGATCTGCGCCGCCCGCGAAGCGTTCCGCCCGTGGATAGCCCGTGTCGACCCCCGTCGGGTCGTATTCATCGATGAGTCCGGCGTGAACCTCGCTATGGGCCGCTCGCACGTGTGGGTCTATCGCGGCGACGAATGCGTCGAAGCGCGGCCGATGAATGGGGCCACAATCTGACGATGATCGGCGCGATGCGCCACGATGGCTGGTTGACGCTGAGCACAGCGTGGAAGGCGGTCAACGCCGAGCGCTTCGTTGCCTGGGTACGTCGAACGGGCCCCCAGGCCTGCGGCACGGCGACATTGTCGTCCTCGACAACCCTTCGGGCGCACAAGGACCGACGTATCAAGGCCTTGATTGCCAGGGCGTGGCGCCCGCGTGCGCTACTTGCCGCCTACTCGCATGACTTCAATCCGATCGAACCCGGCTGAGGCTTGATCAAGAAAGCATTCGCAAGGTCGCGCCGCGATCCGGTCCCGCATTGCGGCGGACAGCACAGCGCGCGCGCTACGCCGTGGAACCACGGCACTGTCAACGCTGGTTCACTCATGCGGGTTGTCGTCGACCCAAGTGATCTCCTGGATCTCCGGTATTACCCCCACAACTCGCTTGAGTTGAGGAACGTCTTGTGATCTATTACGCGCATGCCGAATCCGTATCCCACGGCGCTGCGAGAGCGAGCGGTCCGCGCGTACGAGGACAGCACCGCGCGGTACGTCGATGTGGCCGCAGGGTTTGGGATCAGTCTGGCCACACTCGTACGGTGGGTGCAGCGCGCCAGGGAGACGGGGACGCGGGCACCGATGGCCAAAGGCGGTGGCTGGCGGTCGCCGATCGACGTGTCGCTGCTCCATCGACTGGTCCACGAGAAGCCCGATCGCACCACCGACGAATTGACGCGGGCGTACAACCGCGCGGCGCCGCCCGACGCGCGTGTGCATCGGTCCAGTATTTTGCGAGCGCTGCAACGGACTGGATACGTCTTCAAAAAAAACGCGCACGCCCCGCGGAGCACGATCGTGCCGCCGTCCAGGCCCAACGGGCGACGTTCCGACGCTGGATGCGACGGATAGATCCCCGACGCCTCGTCTTTCTGGACGAATCCGGCGCGAATCTCGCGATGGGCCGGTCGCACGCCTGGCTGCCGCGCGGCGCCGTGCTCGTCGAGCCCCGGCCGATCAACTGGGGCGACAATCTCACACTCGTGGGCGCCATCCGTATCGACCGTTGGCTGACGCTCGCCACGGCGTGGGGCGCTCTGAATCGCGTCCGGTTTGTCGCGTGGGTCCGTCGTCACTTGGTGCGCCATCTCCGGCGCGGTGACATGGTGGTCCTGGACAATCTCGCCGCGCACCAAGCGCCGGCGGTGCGGGAGTTGATCGAGGAGGCCGGGGCGACGCTCCGGTTTCTGCCGCCGTACTCGCACGACTTCAATCCCATCGAGGCCGCGTGGGCGCTGATCAAGAAGCGCATCCGCACCGTCGCGCCGCGGACCGGGCCGACGCTTCGATGCACGGCGCAGCGGGCGCGCCACGTCGTCCGTCCACGGCATTGTCGGAACTGGTTCGCCCATGCTGGATATTAACTCAAGTGATCGATGGCTCAGGATTGATCACATCTCCTCTCGGGCAAGCCGCCAGCCGAGGTCTGCGTCCAGAAGTCGTGTGAGGCCTCGTCCGAGCACCAGCCAACCTGGATCGCCGTTGTTCACGATGTGACCGCCG
>Ga0187894_10005478_pt1 | contig 12916 bp, 8 predicted proteins | sample GBC1701081metaG_FD_136650 | JGI IMG/M metagenome (GOLD analysis project Ga0187894, IMG submission 136650) | White microbial mat communities from a lava cave in the Kipuka Kanohina Cave System on the Island of Hawaii, USA - GBC170108-1 metaG ... | reverse complement strand
CTGAAGAGTGGATCAATCGCACAGCGTGGCTTCCGTTGTAGTGGTTCGCAAGATTTGAAGCTGGCTCTAACTCAGCGTATCGACGACTCGCGCAACATCATTACTCTCCCGCATCCGTATCGCCAACAGACCTAGATTCAGAAGAACGCCGGGCGGCTTATAAACCAGGCGGCCAAGCGCGGCGATCTCCTGATCGCGCCGTTTCATTGCATCGATTCGCTCATCCCCGCCGAGCGAATTCAACCTCATCGCAAAATTCCACGCCGAAGCGCGCGCCCGATCCATACTGAAGTTGATGATCGCGTCGTCGGCGCTCGGATCGATCTTTTCCAGAAAGCCGATCCAGGGCGATACCTCGCCGATCTCGTCCTGCACCGGCTGCACAAGCTCGGCCAGAAGTTTGTTGATCGTATCGAAGTCGTGTTTCAGCGGAAGCAGTTGATCTCCGGGACAGGTCTCGGCGGCGGCTATGCCAAGATCGAGGTTGATGTGCGCGTTGATGCCCAACAGCAGGTGCTGCAGGATCAGCGGGCGCCAGTGTCCGGCGGCTTCAAACGAGACTTGCCAGGAGGCGGTCGGAATTTTGTCCCTGCGATGAAGTTCGTAGGCTTCCAGATAACGGTTAGCGAAGTTCACGTCCAATCGCTCCATCCGCGCGCCGTCTTCAAAACGCCCGTTCCGAATGCCTTCTTTGACGCTGATGGTGACTTTGCGGTAGAGCGCGGCGAAATATCCCAGGCGACTCGATTCGCGACGCGAGGTCTCGATGATGCCGGTGAGCCGCGCGACGACTTCTTCAATGGTTTGCGCGGGAGTGTGCGCAGTAGCGAGGGCGGGTGTCATGGCTTTTAATATTGTTCGGGACGGTACCGGGAGCGGTAGCGACCGGGCGTCATCGCAAGCGGCCTCTCCGCAAGCGCCCGGTCGCTACCGCTCCCGGTACCGTTGAAAATGTAGGACGAAGCGGGAGCGCAGTTCGTTGCAGTTGCTGCGCCCCCGCGGCGATTTACACTGTCGTCAGTTGAAAATCCTTGAACTGTTCGCGCAGGACTTTTTTGTCGAACTTGCCCACGCTGGTCTTCGGCACGGCGTCAATGAAGACGATGTCGTCAGGCATCCACCATTTCGCGAAGTTCTTGCCGAGATGATCGTAGATTTGCTCTTTCGTCACCGCCGCGCCCTGTTTGATGACCACGCAGGCCAGCGGGCGTTCCTGCCACTTCGGGTGATTGACGGCGATGACCGCGGCTTCGGCCACATCGGCGATAGCCATGATGGCGTTCTCCAAATCAACCGACGAAATCCATTCGCCGCCGCTCTTGACCAGGTCTTTCGAGCGGTCGGCGATGGCCATGTAGCCTTCGGCGTCGAGCGTCGCCACGTCGCCGGTGTCGAGCCATCCGTCGGGGAATTTTTCCGGCGAAGGATCTTCTTTGTAATAGGTCGAGGCGATCCACGGGCCTTTGATCAGCAATCGCCCCATCGCCACGCCGTCGTGCGGGGCTTCGGCGCCGGCGTCGTCAACGATTCGCAATTGCAAGCCGGGCGCGTAAATGCCGGCGCGCTGTTTGACGTCGAGCTGTTTCTCGCGCGGCCAGCCTTTCATCTGAGGTTTCAAGCGTGTGACGGTGCCGAGCGGGCTGGTCTCGGTCATTCCCCAGGCTTGAACGAAGTTGACGCCGAGGTTCTTCTCGAACCAGTCAATCATCGCGCGCGGTGGCGCTGAACCGCCGCAGACCATCGCCTGCAAACTCGACAGGTCGTACTTGTTCGGATTCTGCTGCAGCTCGTTCATCACTCCGAGCCAGATCGTGGGCACGCCGCCGGTGAACGTCACTTTTTCGTCCTGAATCAACTGGCAAACTGAAGCGCCGTCCATCGTCGAGCCGGAGAAGACCTGCTTCGCGCCGAGCATGCAGCAGATGTAGGGCAATCCCCATGCGTTGGCATGGAACATAGGCACGATGGCCATCACCGTGTCGGCGCGCGTCAGGCCGAGCATATCCGGCAACCCGCCGGTGACCGTGTGGATGTAATTCGAGCGATGCGTGTACATCACGCCCTTCGGTTTGCCGGTCGTGCCGCTGGTGTAACACAGGCCCATCGGCGAGTTCTCGTCAATATCGGGCCATGTGAATTGCGGGCTTTCGGCTGAAATCAATTGCTCGTAATCGTGCGCGGGCTTGAGCGTGGTCTTCCAATCGCCCGTGTTGCTCATGACGATGATGTGTTTGACGGTCGGAATCTTGCCTTCGAGCTTTTCCAGGATCGGCAGCAGGTCCTCGTCAACGCAGATCACCGAATCTTCGGCGTGGTTGATGATGTATTCGAGGTCGGCGGAAGAGAGCCTGAGATTGAGCGTGTGCAGCACCGCGCCCAGGCACGGCGCGGCGTAATAGACCTCAAGATGGCGGTAACTGTTCCAGGCCAGCGTCGCCACCCGGTCGCCCTGTTTGACGCCGAGTTTGGTCAAGGCATTCGCCACTTGCCGCGCGCGTTTGCCAAGGTCGGCGTAAGTATAACGATGGATCGTGTCACGCATCTTCGAGACGATCTCGCTTTCGGGCATCAGCTCGGAGCCGCGATCCATCAGTACCGGCATAGTCAATGGCGTGTTCATCATCGTCATAAATAAACTCCTGGTTTTTTGGGAAGTTGAAATGCGGATTGCGCACAGCGTAAAGGAACGCCTCAGTGATTTCAACGAAAAGAAGCGAAATGGCTTTATTAATGAACTACCTTGCGGCGCCGGTGTTCGGCGGCGCCGTCTGGCGAAGGGTTTCTATCTGTTTGAGGATCACGGCGACTGTCGCTTCCGTCGTGTTCGACGACACCGTCAACAGGATTGTGATGAGCAAAAGTGTTTTCATAACTCTTCTCCGAAAATGTAGGGCAAACTGTCAGTTTGCCAATGGCTTGGCAAGCGGCTCATTGCGGAAGCATGGGCAAACTGACAGTTTGCCCTACATTTCAGCGCGCCAACAACAACGGATCAATTCCTTTGTCCAGGTCGAATGAAGATCCGGCAGCGCCGACCACGCAACTTTGCCGGTTCAGCCCCACTTGCTGGCGGATGCGGTAGACGGCTTCGACGCCGGTGCAATGCGCGCCGAGAAAATTCACACGGTGTCCGGCCGCGCCCCGGTGTCGAACAGAATTCGCTGCCCGTGCGGAAATTGGTTGAATGGGTTGCTATTCGATAAAGGGAATCCGGCTCAATCAATAATTCCTTCGAGCTTGAGCGTGAAGCCTTTGAGCAGTGGCTCGCCGGACAGATCTTTCGGTTGATCGAGTATCTCCACGGGCGCGCCGGGACGGTAAACGTGGACTTTTTTCTCAATCGGATCAATCAGCCAACCAAGCTGCGCGCCGTTCTCGATGTACTCTTCCATCTTTTGCTGCAGCTTATTGAGACGGTCAGTATACGAACGCAACTCGACGGCGAAATCGGGGCAGAGCGGCAAGAATCTCTTCCGCTCCTTATCGGTCAACGCTTCCCATCGCTCGCGCCGCACCCAGGAGGCGTCAGGCGAGCGTTTGGCTTTGTTCGGCAACTTGAAGCCGCCTGAAGAATCGAATCCGACGCCAGTGCCGTCCGCTTCTACCCAAACGCCGAATCGAGCAGTAAGTAAAAAATTGCGGCTCGACCCTTCACCGCCGACCGGAAGCATAATGATCATCTGCCCCTCCTTGGTCATTTCGATTCGCAACTCGCGGTTGCGGGCGCAAAACTCCCAGAACTCGTCATCGCTTAGCGGTCGCTGGGGCGTCACCACGCATTCTTCCGTTTCGTCCGGCAGCGAGAGGACGAAGTTTCTCGTTTTGATTGCCGCTGATTTTGCGCTCATCTCTTCTTCTCCTTTCCGATGTCGAGAGGCGAGTTTCAATTGCCCGATACGGCCTTCTCTTCCTTGCCTTCTTTCTTCGGCAAATCCGGCTTGGAGAAATCGGGCAGCGGATCGCCGAAGATGTAATGATTGAACCAATCCAGATTGTGCTGCATCACGGCGCGCATGGATTTCGGTTTGGTGATGCCGTGGCCGTAGCCTTTGTAAACGACCATCTCGACTTTCACGCCGCGGTCTTCCAGTCCCTGCCGCAACTCGTAGGCGTTCGGGATGGGCACTCGTCTGTCGAATTCGCCGTGTTGAATCAGCGTGGGCGTTTTCGCCTGTTTGATGTAGCTCATCGGCGAGGTCTTCACATAAACCTCCGGGTCGTCGGCCGGATCATCGCCGAGATACTGAATCGTGAACGGCGTGATGTCGGTGTTGTAGTAGTAAGTCGCCCAGTTTGAAATCCCCGCGCCGACCGAGATCGCCGCGAAGCGGTCGGAAGAGGTGGTCAGAAACGCCGAGATATAGCCGCCCTGGCTCCAGCCCATCGAGCCGACTTTCTTCGGATCGACCCAGCCTTTGCCGATCAGATGATCAACGCCTGAAATCACATCCCAGGCGTCGCCCACGCCCAGATTGCGGATGTTGAGCTGCCGGAACTTTTCGCCGTAGCCGGCGCTGCCGCGATAGTTCACTTTCAGAACCAGCGCGCCTCGCGCGGCCCAGATGTCGGCCGGGTAATAACGCGCGTCGAGCAGCGTCGGGCGGTCAATTCCTGTCGGCCCTCCGTGAATCACGCACAGCAACGGGTATTTTTTGTTCGGATCGAAGTTGGCGGGTTTGATCAGGACGCCTTCAATGGCCGCGCCGTCCTTGCTTTGCCACGAGATGACCTCGCGCGTGGCGAGCGTGAACTCTTTGACCTGATCGGTCATCGAGGTCAGCTTGCGCGGAGAGAAATTCTGGCCGGAATCCAGGGTTGAAATGTAGACCTCGTTGAGCGATGTCGGAGACGGGGAAGTGAACGCGATCCGCTTGCCGTCTTCTGCGAACGAGAAGCCGCCGGCCATCGAATTGTCCGGTACCGTCACGCGCGTGATCTTGCCCGTCGCCGGATCGACGCGGAAAAGGTGCGAGGCCGTCTTCTGCAATCCGCCGAAGTAAATCCCATCGGCGTTCCATTCGACAAACCCCGGCTGTTCGTCGAAAGCGTCGGTGATCGAACGCGGCGTTCCTCCGTCAACCGAAACGACCGCCAGTTTTGAATTGGAGTGAAAGAATTTCGGATTGCCCATCGCCGTCGAAAAGACAATCTGTTTGCCGTCGGGCGACCATCGCGGATTGTTGTCGGGGCCGGGTTGCGCGACCAGCTTTTTGACCGAGTTGTCGGCCAGGTTGAGCAGGTAAACGTCCGAAGTTCCGCCGTTGATCAGGTCGGGGTTGATCGTCGCGCTGAAAGCGATCGACTTGCCGTCGGGCGACCAGGAGAACGGGCCGACGTTGAACTCTTTGCCTTTTGTGCGCTGCGTCCCGGCGACCGGCGCTTTCAAGGCCTCAGCCACGTCGAACGACCAGATGTGCGAATGGTTGTACTCCTTGCGCACGACTTCAAAATCGCCCAGATGATCTTTGCGCTCCTTCGCTACTTTCTGATCGGCGTCGCCGGCTGTGAACGCGATGTTCTTCCCGTCCTGCGACCACGCGAATCCGTTGACGCCGTTCTCGGCCTTTGTCAGTTGCATCGCCTCGCCGCCGTCGGGATGAATGACGAAGATTTGATTCTTGTCGCCGACGCGGTTGCTGGTGAAGGCCAGCCATTGGCTGTCGGGCGACCATTGCGCGTTACCGGCCGGCTTTTCGCCGCGAGTGAGTTGGAACGTCTTGCCAGTCGCCGTGTCCGCCAGCCAGATGTGCGTGACGAAGGCGTCCTGCTTCCAATCCGTCTCATTGACACCGTAGGCGACGTATTTGCCGTCGGGTGAAATCTGCGCGCCTCCCAGGCTTTTGACGTTGATCAGGTCGTCAACAGAGGGTGTGCGGCGTTGAGCGTTTGCCGCTAATGACAGACAAGCAACAATCAATAGAAGAGTAACGAGGTTTTTGAACATTGTGAAAGTCCTTTCTCGGTTCAAATGGAACGCTCCGATACGCCTAAAACCTAAAGCCCACCACCTAGGCGCCTACAAACCCTTTCCACCATACGTTGATCAGCCTATTGTCCGAAGCGCGCCTTCCTCGATGGAAGTTTCGGCAGGGATCACAAAAAAGAGGAAAATTAGGTTTTGGGTTTTAGGTCTTGGGTTTTAGCCGCTCCGGTATATCGTTATTTCGATTGCAGCGCGTTTCTTATTCTGTCCGCAATCTCATTCAATTCCCGACGTTCGGGTTTGCTCGTGTAATGCGGGCCAAACCTGACACTGAATCCATCTCCCACATAACGAGGAAAAACGTGCAGATGAATATGAAATACTTCCTGCCCCGCCGCCGCGCCGTCCGCGAGGAAGAAATCCACTCCTTCGCACCTGACCTCGCTCTTGTACAATGACGCGGCAAGACGCTGCCCTACGCGAAACATTTGCGCGCCTTCTTCTTCGTTCAGATCTTCAAGGCGAGCGGCATGTCTATTGGGAACCACAAGCGCGTGTCCGGGATTGATAGGCTGAATGTCCATAAAAGCCGCGCAGCAATCGTCCTGATAGACCATGCTGACTTCAAGCTCGCCTGATAGTATCTTGCAAAATATACAATCATTCGTTTGGTTCATAGAATTCAACCTTGGCAATCTATGGAGGCGGCCGCAGTGACCTGCCTTCTCTCAACCTGCTAAATGGCGACACGTAATCTGACGCCAGGGATGGCGGTAGCCGGCTCTCTCGTTGTCCCGGAGTGGCAATATCGAGATACGGAAAGCTATCTTCCGGCTTGATTTTGATGAAGCGTTTTGTCATTTCACCGACCTCCTTTGGCGATCTCGTTTCCAGGGACATATCCCATAATCTGACTGTTAGATCGTTGCCGGCGGTCACTAAGAATCTGCCGTCGTGACTGAATTGCATTGAATGAATCGAGTCTTGAGCCGCATAGAAATAAGCGAGCTGTTTTCCGTTCTCGGCATCCCACACCAGGATATAAGAGTCACTATAAGAGCGATTACTAGCGGTAACGATCAGCTTGCCGTCGGGACTGAAAGTGGCCAAATTCGCGTTGTACCCACGCAATGTAAAGATCAATTTGACTGGTGGATTGACTTGTATGACGCTTCCGGCTTTGCCCTTGAGACTGTAAACCATCTCCCTTTTATCTATATCGAGCATCCCTAGCCAGCCAGAGGAGCCGATGAGCGCCAGCCGCTTGCCGTCAGGGGTGAAGGCTAGTCTGTCAGGTCTAAAGCTCGGATCACTTTGCACGGACAGCGCCGCCAGTTCCTGACCAGCGCTGGCGTCCCACAACTTGATCACCCGCGTCGAGGACAAAGTGGCGATGAGCTTTCCATCAGGGCTAAATAAAGCTTCGCTCGAAAGATCATTGAATCCAGCCAAAGTCGCCAGCAATTTACCATTGATGTCCCATATCTCGACTTTCGCTTCGTTCGATCTACCAAATCGCGCCAGCACTCTGGAGCCGTCCGGGCTGAACCGCGCTGAGACGAACATGCCGCCCGACAAAGTCGCGATCAACTTGCCGCTGACCGCATCCCAAATTTTGGCGGCGCCGTCATCTCTGGCTCCGCTCCATCTCGTCGTCAGTATCCTGGAGCCGTCCGGGCTGAATTGCGCTGAGGTTCCCACGCCGCTCGGCAGGGATGCAGCCAGCTTGCCATTGACTGCGTCCCAGACTTTAGCGGAGCCGTCAGTATTGACTATGAGAGCGAATCTTCCGTCGGGACTGAAAGTGGCGCTAGGAGCTGACTGATCTTTGTCGCCGAGCGTCATGAGCAGATTGCCGGTAACAGCATCCCAAACTCCCACCAACCGGCAGCCGTCGCAGCGAGTCAAAACCCGCAATCCGTCGCGGCTGAAGACCGCGGAGGTGATTGCGGTGTCTTTGCCGCTAAGATTCGACAGTAACTTGCCTGTGGCTGCATTCCATATCTTCGCCGTCTTATCAGCGCCGATAGTGATTATGCGGTTATCTTCCGCGTCGAACTCTGCGGAAGAGATTGCGCCTTGATGTCCCTCAAGCGTGTAGAGCAGCGTGCCGCTTGCTGTCTCCCAAATCCGCCCGATCCCACCCGCGTCCCAGGTGACGAAGCGTTTTCCGGTGTTGCCGAAAGCGACGCCGAGGATCGGACTAGTATGGTTTTGCGTGACGATTTTTGTTGTGGCGAGAAGCTTGCCCGTCGCAGCGTCCCAGGTTCTGGCGGTGTGATCTTCGTCGGCGGTTAAGACGCGGGCGCCTGAAGGGTCGAACACGGCGGATGTAACTGTTCCCACGTGTTCATTGAGATTGACTAGCCGCTTGCCGCTGGCCAAATCCCAAATTTTAGCTGTTCCATCTTCGCTTGCTGTGACGAAGCGCTTGTTGTTTGGACTGAACGCGGCGGAGCGTATCCGCGCCGAATGGCCGGAGGGCAACTCCGTTTGTGTTCTTACCGGTATAGCCCACACCCTGGGCGAATCATAAGCGCTTGTTGTCAACAAACGCTTGCTGTCAGGCGAGACAGCCACTTTTACTGCGGAACTGAGGAAGCCCCTGTAAATCGCCAGAAGCGCGCCATCCGCCGCATCCCAAAGGTGCGCCTCATTATTGGCGCCTACTGTCGCAATATACCGTCCATCAGGACTGAAAACAGCAGCGCTCACATTTCCTCTGTGTCCTCCAAGAGTCAATGAAACAAGCGCCTGCTTCCACGCGCCGGTTAAAAGATCGGAGCGTCCTCTTTCCAGATAATCACCCGGAGTCTTCGGATCGAGCGGTGAAAGATCAAGGTCTTTGATCTGCGTCCCGGACTTCCTCTGCGCTTCGTCGAGCAAGGTGTCTGTGGAAGCGCGCAGGAAATCGTTTATCGCCGCCATATTCGACAACCTGATGCTGCCGTCAGAGCCGGCAGCCGCGAGCCATTCCTGTTCCGGGCTGAACGCTACTGCAAAGACATGGGGGCTGTAGGCGACACTGTAGATTGCGCCGCTGTGGCCGCCGAGAGTGTTTGCCCGTTTATTTGAACCCGGTTCCCATATCCTGATCTCAGCATCCGCGCCGCCCACCGTGGCTAATCTCAATCCGTCCGGCCTGAAAGCCATGCCGCGGACATGTCCATTGTGGGTTTGCAGCGCAAACGTTCCTTTGCCACTCTCCTGCGGCCAAAAGATCAGGTTTCCATCCGCGTGTCTGGTGACCACTCTCTGTTGAATGGGATCGAATGTCACGCCCAGGATCGGGCTTTCGTGATTGCCGGGCGCCCTGGTCAAGCGGCGGGACGCGGCGTCATAAATCTGCACGGAGTTGTCGCCGCCGCCGGCAATAGCGATTCGCGACCCATCGGGGCTGTAGCTGAGATCGCTGATTGCCATATAGTTGTAACCGAGCGATTTCGCCTCGGCTTCCGGTTGCGTCATGTTCCACAGTCGTAAGCTTCCATCAGAGCGGCTGCCTGCCGCCAGGTATTTGCCATCGGGGCTGAAGACGACCTTCGCGCCGCCTTTGGGGCCTGTAATCTCCCGCATTTCTTTTGTCGCTATGTCCCACAACCTCAGCGTCGAATCTTCCGTGCTCGAAGCCAGCAAGTCGCCGCTCGGACTGAAACTCAGACTGGTGATTGTGTCCTTGTGCCCGACGAGCGTAGAGTCGAGCTTGCCCGATGCCCAGTCCCACAACCGTATCTTCGAATCCGCGCCTCCTGAAGCCAGCCACTTTTTATCCGCGCTGAAAGCCAGGCTTGTGACCGAACCATCATGCCCGCGCAGCACAAGGGTCTTTCCCGCGATAAGGTTTCGGAGCTTTAGCTTTCCCGAATCTGTCAGCGAGACCAATCGGCGCCCGTCGGAGCTGAAGGCGGCCGCCACGACGTTTTCATCACGAAGCGCCAATATCTCTTTGCCGCTTTTATCGTCGTATAAGCCAATCTCTCCACCAGTGGAGATTCTCACGTGGCGTTCGCCGGTTGGGCTGGACGCGAGTGGAGGGGTGTTGTTCATGTTACCGGTCTTCTTTTCCAGCCAGACCCGCAGATGTTCCGGATTGATCACTCTACTTTCGATGTTTGAAGTCCGCATGCGGACCGCTTCCTCTTCAGATATGGCTATTGGTTCGCCGGTCTCAGCGTTCCATTGGTAAAAGTTGCCCTCGCTGCTGACCGCAAAAATTGTCCGCCCGTCCGAGCTGAAAACTGTGGATAAGAACCCGTACGCGGGACGGCTTTTTTCCGCGCGCAACGCGAGCAGTTCCTTGCCTGAATTGACGTCCCAAAGCCTGACTGTGTTGTTACTGGCGCACGAGACGAGCCGCTTACCGTCGGGACTGAACGCCGCGCTCGTCACCGCCGCTCCGTGATCCGAAAAGGCGCGCGTTACCTTGCCGTCGGCCAGTGACCACATCCGCGCCGTTTTGTCCGTGCTCGCCGAGACCAGGAGCTTGCTGTCCGGGCTGAAGGCCACATTGCGGATGGCTGCGGCGTGGCCGCTCAGGAGATAGATCTCGCGGCCGGAATCGGCGTGCCAGACGCGCACCTTGCCGTCGCCGCTACCCGCCGCCACCCATTGTCCATCGAGGCTGTAAGCAAGGGCGGATTCGGCCTTGCTGTTATCGATCTCCCAGAGCGTCTGCGTCTGCGGTGATGTCTTTTCGCGGACAGCGAGCAATCGCTCGCGAGTCTCAATCCGGTCGTCAAGCTTGAGAGATTGAGCGTAAAAGACCTCGGCCGCCAAAGGGTCGGCGCCTTTTTCGGACTGCTCTCCCTTGCCGAAGTAGATCAGCGCCAGATTGCGGCGGGTCTCCGCGCGCGCCGCTTCCGTTTCGGCCTTCTGCTCGATCAGCTCGCGGTTGGCGGCTTCAACCAACTCCTTTTGGCGCGTCGCCTCGGCCGCGTTTTTGTCGGCTATTTCCCGTTGAGCGTTGGCTTCATTGCGTTGCCGTTCAAATTCTTTTTGCAGCGTTATTGATGTGTCCAAAGCGTTCAGGCGATCCAGCAAAGCGACACTGAGTTGTTTTGCGTTTTCATCCGCGCTCTGTCGCGCTTTGACGGCGGTCATCCAAAGTCCGAACATAGCCAGGATGATCGGCGCCGCCACAATCGCCGCGCGCCTCAAGCCACGCCAGAAAGCGGCGCGCTGGCGCTGCTGCTCGTCTTCGGGCAAGTTGACCTTCACCCATTCCTGATCGAAGACGCTGTGGTAAATCCGGTTTCGCACATACAGGTAACGATTAACCACTCGCGTAATGCCTGAAAGCTGGAGCGTGCTGACTAGCGGATTCGTGTCGTCGTCGCGGACGGATCTGATGCCCCGCAGTCCCCCGTAAAAATAGAGCAGCCAGTCGACCAGAGAATTCGAATACTGGTCGCGCACACGGTTGTATCGATGGACTTGCGCGTAAAGGTTGAGCAGGCTGATGCGGTCAGGCTCGCTCAGAATTTCGGCGCGGTCGGACCTATTCAAGGTTTGTTTACGCACGAACTGCCTGCTGACGAAAGCCAGGTGATTGTCCTGCTCTTCGGCGTCGGAGGCCAGGAAGAGTTCCCGGCAGACGCGATCAACGTCGCCGGCGTTTTTGACGTCGGGTCTGTCGGCGATGGCTTTGCAGAGGCGCTGCGTCAAATAAGGCTGGCCGCTTGTCCAGTAGAGCGCCCGTTTCAGCAGTTGGCGGCTCAAGCTTTCATCCCGTCCCATCCCGGACGACAGCAGTTCGGCTTCGGCTTCGGTGAAATCGGCGAGTTCGATGCGTTGGCCTATGTTGAACGGTGTGGTGCGCAGGTCACGGATCAGATCGGACGGCGTCAGCACACCCAGCAGGCAAACTGTCACGCGCGCCAGATCGGGGTCTTCGTTGCGCCGGTTGTAAAAGCCGCGCAGCCCGGCAAGAAATTCATCAGTCTGGAAATCCAGGCTGAGCAGGAAATCAACTTCGTCAACGAAGATCACCAGGCGGCCGGCGCAATGCGCCAACACGACTTCGCGGATCGCGCGGGTGAATCGTTGCAGCGGGCCCAACTCACGGCGCCCGCGCCAGAAATCATCCAACTCGTCTTCCAGATTCAGTTCCGAGCCCATCTGATCAACGAGGCCGCGGTACCATTGTTCGCTCGTGACGTTCTGGCCCGATTGCTGAAGGTCCAGCACCGCGACGGCGGCGCCTTCATTTTTCAGACGAGCTTTGGTCTGTACCACCAGCGAAGTCTTCCCCATTTGACGAGGCGTCAGAACGTGGCAGAACTCGCCCTGCCGCAGGCGATTGAAAAGCTCGGTGTCGGCCTTGCGCGGAACGTAGCTCGGCGCATTATGTTTGACTGGGCCGCCAATGACATAAAACTCGTTCATTGGAATTTACCTCCTGGAATGACCTGCAAGCTGGCTAGAGGCGCCTGCGCTCTCAGGCTTTACAATAAATGGCTCTTCAAATACGCGGCGTATAGCCGGCAGCGCAGTCTGGCGTCGCGCTGCGTCTTGCCGGATACCACGCCGCTGCTGCGTAAACGGTAGAAGCTCTCGATCGTCGGACAAGGATGCGGTGGGTCTTGCAACAATCCCTTGACCACTTCGCACAACTCGGAATCGCGTTTGAGCATCACCAGCAACCGGCGCAGATGCTCGCTGTACGGCCCTTCGTCGAGCGACGCCTGAGATTCGAACTCCTCCCATACGATCTTCTTATCGTGCATCTCGTGCAGCCCCTGGTGAATCAGGAAAGGGTGGCCGCCCACTAACTGATAAAATCCCGCGATCTCCGATTCCGTTTGCAGCGGCGCTGGCGGGCCATAGCGGCGATTGAAATCGGCCGTCTGATCTTTGGTGAAATCTTCCAGCTCCAGTCTGGCGCCGACGTTGAACGGAGAGACGTTCGGATCGGTGATGAACAGGTGGGGTTCGGTGGCGTAGACAATCGCCATCGTCAAACGCGGCCATGGCAGTTGAGGCTTTGTCGCCCTG
>Ga0187894_10005477_pt1 | contig 12920 bp, 16 predicted proteins | sample GBC1701081metaG_FD_136650 | JGI IMG/M metagenome (GOLD analysis project Ga0187894, IMG submission 136650) | White microbial mat communities from a lava cave in the Kipuka Kanohina Cave System on the Island of Hawaii, USA - GBC170108-1 metaG ... | reverse complement strand
TGGCGCTCACCGCCGGCTCCGCTGCCGGCGTGCGACATGGTCCTTGAAGGCGTCGAGCTGGTCGCTCCAGAACGCCTGCACCTGTTCGAGCCATTCGCCCAGGCCTTCGAACGGTTCGGGGCGCAGACGGTAGAGCCGCATGCGCGCATCGTCGTCGACCGGCATTTCCTCGATCAGCCGACTCTTGCGCAGCACGCGCAGGTGCTTGCTCATCACCGGCCCGCTGACGTCGAAGGCGGCGGCCAGTTCGGCAGGCCGACGTGGCCCGCGGCGCAGCAGGTCGATGGTCTGTCGGCGCACCGGATCGGCGAGCGCTGCCAGCGTGCGGTCGATGTCTGGTGATGTCACGGCCGCTCCCGGACCTTGAGGCCGGTGGCAGCTTCCATTTCCGCCGCCGAGACCTCGCGCACCGGTTGCCCGAAGGTCCAGACATGGCCTTCGCAGTCGCGGGCGCGGTAGGTACGATGGCCGTAGAACTGGTCGGCCGGCTCGACCAAGATCTCGGCGCCGGCGGCGCGCGCCCGCGCGCAATGCGCATCGATCTCGGTCACTTCGACATGCACGGTCTGCGTGTTGGTGCCCGACACCGCTTGAGGACTCTTCGCCCAATCGGCCCAACCCATCGGCCCCAGCATGATGCGGCCGTTGCCATAGCTGAGTTCGGCATGCTGCACCCGGCCCTCGGAGTCGGTGACGCTGAGGCCGGGCTCGAAGCCGAATGCCGCTTCGAGAAACGCAACGGCGGCATTGGGATCAGCGTAGGAGAGGGCGGGCACGATGCTGCTGCGGTCGGTCATGGAGCACCTCACGGCCTGATGATGATCAAATGATTTCCATATTTGGCAATTATTGTCAATATTGCCAATTAGCGGCACGTTTGCAAAAACTCTGGGCGAACGCCACGAACGCTTTGGCGGCGGGCGAGCGATATCGATCGCGATGCCAGGCGAGCGCGATGACGCGTGGCGGCAGATCGCGGATCGGACCGAGCAGTTTGGTCCGCCGGTTTCGCCTGTCCATCGTCAGCAACGGTGCCAGCGCCGTCGCAGTGCCTGCGGCCGCGAACGCTTGCACAGTCCCGTTGTAGTTGGAGCGAAACACGATGTTCAGATCGATGCCGCGGCTGCGTAGAAACGCTTCGACCTGCGCAACGCTGCGGCCTTGTCCGAACGTTACCAGCGGCAACCCTCGAAGATCCTCTACCGTCGGACGCCGGCGGCGGGCGGCAAGCGACGACTCCACAGCGACGGCCAGAACGTAGGGGTCGTGCAACAGCGCCACGGCCTCGAACGGACCGTCCGGCAGCGGATAGATCGCAAAGCACAAGTCCAGTGCGCCGCTTTCCACCAGTGCCAGCAGATCGTCATCCTTGGCAATCTCGGTCAGGTCGACGCGCACATCGGGCCATGACTTGCCGAAGGCAGCCAACAGCGGTGGAAGAATGCGTGTACCCGTGCTCTCGAAGGTTCCGATTCGGATTGTCCCCCCGGCGCCCTCGGCGAACGCCGAGAAATCGGCGTGTACCGCACGCAGGCGGGCCACGATGATATCGGCGTGCCGTAACAGCAAGCGCCCCGCCTCGGTCGTTGCGCAAGTGCGGCGCCCGCGCGAACGCTCGATCAGCCTGGTGCCAAGAACGCGCTCCATGGTTGCCAATTGCTGGCTGAGAGCGGCCTGCGAGCAGCCGAGGCGATCCGCGGCCGCCCAGAATGAACCGGCTTCGCTGATCGCCTGCAGCACCAACAAATGACGAAGCTGCAGTTCACCCAGATCATAAGGTTTCATGAACAAAGAACCTGGTCCGGCCGTTTGCTCTTATATTTTGTCAGCCGCAGGATCGAGCCTCAACGGACGGACGATCACAAGGCGAGGAGCAGGTCATGACGCTGCCCAACAGCGCGGCTGGCTGGCTGGAGCTGGACCAGCGGTATCGGATCAAAGGCCGCTATGACATCACACAAGTCCTTGTCCGCGGTGAGGGTGTGAGGGTTTGGGACGCCGACGGCAAGTCCTATATCGATTTCGAGTCAGGGCAGGTGTGCGCCTCGACCGGCCACTGCCACCCGGCGTACACCAAGGCGATTGTCGCGCAGGCGTCGAGTTTGGTACAGACCGGCTCGGGCTACACGAGTCCGCCGCGCGTTATGCTGGCGAAGAAGCTTGCCGAGATCATGCCCGAAGGCCTCGAACGCTCGTACTTCGCGTGCACTGGGTCGGAAGCGACGGAGGCCGCTCTGCGGCTGGCAAAGATCTACACTGGGCGTAGCGAGATCTTGACCTTGATGCGCGGCTACCACGGCATGACGCACGGCAGTCTTGCCGTGACGGGCCTGGGTGGCAAATTCAAGAACGTGCCGGGCAGCGGCCTGCAGGGAGTCACGTACCTGCCGGCGCCCTACGCCTATCGCAATCCATTCAAAGAGGAGGATGCCAGCGGCGACCTCGCGTTCTTCCGCCAGGGGCTGGAGATCATCAACTGGACGTCGACCGGGGCGCCCGCCGCGTTCCTCCTCGAGGTCGTCATGAGCGTCGGCGGCATGATCGTGCCATCACGCCAGTATGTTCAGGCCGTGCGGCGTTGGTGCAGTGAAACCGGAACCCTGATGATTGTCGACGAGGCGCAGTCCGGCGTCGGTCGTAGCGGCCGCTGGTTTGCGGTCGAGCACTTCGGCGTCGTGCCCGATATCATCACGACCTCCAAAAGCCTTGGTGGGGGTGTGCCTCTTTCGGGTGTCACCACCACGCGTGCCATCGCCGACCAGGTCGCCGAACGGGGCTATCACCAGTCGTCGTCCCACACTGACGATCCGTTTCTTTGCGCCGTCGGCCTGGCCAATATCGCGATCGTGGAACAGGAGAGGCTGGTCGAGAACGCCGCGGAGCAGGGAGCTTATCTCAAAGCCGCGCTTGAAGAGATGAAGCGTCGGTATGAGATCGTGGGTGACGTGCGCGGCATCGGCCTGATGCTGGGCATCGAAATCGTCACAGATAAAGCCAGCAAGACCCCATCGGCGGCCCATGCCACTGCGATCAGCCGGTATTGCCGCGACAACGGTCTTCTCCTGGGCCACAGGCCGACGGGCGCCGTCAGCGGCAACGTCATTCGAATCCTGCCGCCCCTGATCCTGCAGCAGCCAGAAGCCGACGAGGCTCTGGCGATCATCAACGCAGCAATCGAATACGCCCAGAGGACCGTTCACCCGACGACGGCGGCTGGCACGGGTTGGATGTGACGCCCGTGGGTCGAGTGGCTACCCCGCTTGCTCTCTGCTGACGAGGATTCCGCGGTCCCAGTGGCGCAGCAGGAACAGGGCGATCAGGGCACCCAGTACAGGTATGCTGGCGATGAACAAGTGGCTGATGTCGTCGCCCCAGGGATTGAGAAGCTGGCGCCATGACACAAGCACGCTGACGGTGTGCAGGGCCGCGGCCGCACCGTAGGCGACGGTGCGCAAGAATCCGAGGAACAGGCAGATGGCGATGGCGATTTCGACGACGCCGAACACGTAGCCCACGCTCTGTGAGATGCTGAGGCCGTAGAAGTATCCCCAGATGGCGGTGGTGTTTTGCGGCACCACGAATTTCTCAACACCCCACTGGAGCAGGAAAAGCCCCAATGTGATGCGCAATATCAGAAGTGCCCGTGGCAACGTGCGTGCAAGCGTTTCGTCCATCATCAGCCTCCGCTGCGACGATGGTCCCCGATCTCACGTCGCCCGGACACGCGAGGTCCAGTGACGCTCTTTCACATGTTTGCGAGTGTCGTGCTCGTCAGGCCGTTCTCTCATCGAGCAGTCCTGAACATGGGAGTGAGCGGCGGCGACGATCCGACCTGGATGGTTCCCACCACCTCGAAGCCATGTCGCTGATAGAGCGGAATATTGGCCACGTTGCTTGATTCGAGGTATGCGGGCAGGTGGTCGCTATCGCACTGGCGAAGTGCAAACCGCAGGAGCGCCGATCCGTAGCCCTTGTGATGATGCGCCGGATCGACGCCGATGAACGGAAGAAACCAGTGCGGCTCAGTAGGGTGGTAGTGCGCCATCTGTTGCACGACGGCTGCTATCTCCTTTTGCCGCGGCGTCGGGTTGCTCGATGCGAAAAGGGCTTCGAGCGCCTCGTGGTCTGGCTCGACGCCCGGCGGTAACCACAGCGCCGCTCCGGCGTAGCCATCGACCTGGTGGGCACTGCCATGGGCAAAGGCACGGCCAGCCACGGCGCGCACCACGGCAGAGAACCGCTCCGTGTATTCCCGCGCGCCGGGGAAGGACCATTGCGTCATAGGGTCGTTCTCGAACGCGCGCACGATCACGGCGAGGGCTTGTTCCGCGCCGGCAGGTGGGACAATGGCCACGTCTTTCATGGAACCTCAGTCGAAAACCTGGACCGCCGCCACCGCGGTCGCGATCAATTGACCTCGACGTCTTCCCAAAAGCCGATCCAGTGATCGACCGGCTTCATCGTCGCGCGCGGCGCTTCGTATGACCACGCCGCCCGCAGGCTGCTGTTGCTGCCGTCGGCAACGTCATAGAACTGGACGCCGTGCGGGCACTCCAGGTCGCTCGCGGTTTTCGGCGTCGAGCGCAACAAGTCCATGCGCACAGTCTCTCGCGGGAAGTATCGATAACCGCCCACTTCGAGGGTCTGGTCGCTCTCGGCGATGACCTGACCGCGCCATATCGCTTTCATGGTGAGTCCTCCGTTCGGCTCTCCTGGACGTTGAAGACATAGGAAGTCCTGATCGTTTGCAAAAGTACCCTAGCCTCTGAGCGCCGGCAGCACTGTTTCAAGCAAAAGGGCCAGCGGCGGCTTCCATTGGTCAGGCTGGTCATAGTTGCCGAAGGTTGTAACGAGCAGCAGGTCAAGGCCGGGGATCACGAACAGGCGTTGGCCGCCGTTACCCATGGCGCCCAGCCAGCGGCCACCGCCTCCGGCAAGCGTGCCCAGGTACCACTGGTAGCCGTAGCGCAGCGGCCCGTCGATGCGGACTCGCTCCTGCGACACGGCGTCAATCCATGCCGCTGGCACCACGGCGTGTCCATTCCATTGGCCATTCTGCAGCACCATCTGGCCGATGCGGGTCAGATCGCGCGGCGTGAGGCGCAAGCCCGACGCGGACGAGGGCGTGCCATCGGCGCCGCGGATCCACTCGAAGTCATTGATGCCCAGCGGCTGAAACAGGGCCGTGCGGGCAAACTCCGGCAGTGACTGACCGGTGCCCTTGGCGATCAAACGGCCCAGCAAGGCACTGGCGCCGCCACAATAGGTCCACCGCACACCGGGTTCGCCCACGACCGGCCGTTCGAGCACGAAGCGGTAGCGGTCGGGTGCGTTTTCCATCGCGATCTCGCTGTTGGCGGGATTCGTATAGGGGATCGACATCTCGTCCCAATCGGTGCCCATCGACATCGATAGGGCATGGCCGACGGTGATGCGTTGACGTGCCGGATCGGCCCCGAGGTCAGGGTATTCCGGGAACTGGGCCATGAGCGGTGCTTCGGGCGGCGGCACCTTGCCCTGCGCCAGCGCAACGCCGTAGATGAGGCAGGTCACGCTCTTGGTCACCGATCGCAGATCGTGCAGCGTGTCGGGACCGAACGCGACCATGCCCAACGGCTTGTTCCATTTGATGTCGGCACCGGGCACGTAACGTTCGTGCACCAACTTGCCGCCGCGCGCGATCACGACGCCGTGCAGGTTGGGCAGCTTGCCGGCCGCAATCGTCGCATCGAGCCGTGCCGGCAGGTCCGATGCGAAACCCGCTTCGGCCGGCGCGACGGTGGTCCAGTCATTCGGTGCAGCCCGCGCGGGCATGGCGGTTGGGCTCATCAGCAGCGCTCCTGTACCGAGAAGTATGTGGCGGCGGTTGAAAGCGTGGGGAAGCATGGGAGCCTCAAGGATTTGATCGTGTTCAGCGCAGCGAGCGGAAATAGACTTTGCTCTTCACGGTGAAGTGAGGCGTGCACCCGCGCAGATCGGTTGCGCCAGGATCTCAGCTAGAAGTGAGCGGTCGTTGGTGTGCGCGCGCGCAGCGTAGTGGTCGAGGTGGGGGAGTGCGGTTGCCGACACCGCGTACGACGCCACAGCTGCTATCATGACTGATGCCGCACGTCTTTTCTTAGGCGCAGAGCAAGACGACGGGACAGCGCTATGCCGGTCGACGAAAGCGAGGAGCCGTCGATACAGTCTCGGTGCGGCGACAACCATGACGGCACTCAAGGTGCAACAGATCATCGTCGGCTCCCATCATCGGGCCGGTGCCGGGTGTTCCATCCGAGGACGAATGACGCTGCGACAGGCCGACAAATGACGGATCCTTTTTCAGGGTGAGTCGCCGGGCACCGGAATCGGCCGCACTTCGATGCTTCCCATCCGGGCCAGGGGAACTTTTGCCGCGACGGCAACAGCGTCGTCCATGTCTGCGGCGTTGATCAGCAGGAAGCCGATGAGCTGTTCCTTGGTTTCCGCAAAGGGACCATCCGTTTTGAGTACCCGACCACCCCGGACTCGCACGGTTCTGGCTGACTTAGTTGGCTTGAGGGCATGTGCAATGATGAGATGGTTGCTCTGGCGCAACACGTCGTCATATTCGATGGATTCGTCGGTGAGAGCTGCCGCTTCGCTGCGGGAGAGCGCGTCCAGTTTCGTCTCATCGAGGTAGACAAGGCACAAATACTTCATAACACACCCCTATACCGGCATCAGCGTAAGAGCGTCGGGAGCGCCTAGTCGACATACCTGTCGTGGTGGCGCACCCACGCCTGCCAATGGCCTTCCTCTTCCTGGCGGCCCAGTGGTGTCAGATCGATGTAGCTGTAGGCACCACACAACGCTTCGGCATCCCGCGCAAAGGCGGAGTAGGTGTGGAAGATGCCGCCGTCGGCATCCTTATAGAAGACGCTGACGCCGGGGAGATCCTCGCTCACGAACTCGCGCATTTCATAGTTGAAGTAGACCTTGCCCAGGATCATGTCGTTGCGCGTGAACGACACATGGTAGTCGTAGTTGAAATCGTTGCCGGACGATGACACCCACTTGAAGCGCCAGCGCATGCGCTCCTTGAACGCTTCGATCTGGGGCAGAGGCGCACGGGCAACCACCACCAAGCTCACATCGCGATGCTCGATGTGTACGCGGGCGCCATCGATATGGTCGGCCAGGAACGAGCAGCCGACACAACCCTCTTTCCAGCCCGGGCCGAACATGAAGTGATAGATGATCAACTGGCGCCGCCGGCCGAAGAGATCGGCCAGTGTCTCCTTGCCGTTCGGGCCATCGAAGACATAGGTCTTGTTGACCCTGACCCGCGGCAGGTTGCGCCGCTCGGCGCTGAGCTCATCGCGCAGGCGGGTGAGCTCGCGTTCCTTGGCCAGGAGCCGCTTGCGTGCCACAAGCCATTCGTCGTGGGATACGATCCTGGAACCACTCATCGTACGCTCCTGCGGCCTGGGTCTTCATCTCACAGGACGGATGGAGCGGTGGCGTGCCGACAACAGCGTTGAAATTTTCTGCGGCGGATTTGATTTTCGGCTTCAGGCCTGTTCCGGCAGAGCGTTTCCCGGGAAGAACCGGAAGATCGGACGGATCTCGTAGGTGCCCCATGGCATAGCCTGCGCGATGTCGATCGCCTCGTCGAGCGAGGCGCAGTCGACCGTGTACAGGCCCAGGAGCTGCTCCTTGGTCTCGGCGAATGGACCGTCGATCACGACCGGGTCGTTGCCCTTGCGGACCGTGACCGCGGTCGTGGTGGGCATCAGGCGTACGACGGGGCCGACCTTGCCCTGTGCGGTCAGCTTTTCCCGCAGGACCGTATGCTCGGTGACGACGGCGGCGTGCTGCTGCTCGTTCCACGATGCGACTTCGGCCTCGGGACCGTAGATGAAGATGGCGTAGAGCATGTGGCCTCAGCTTCGGTGGTTGCTGCCCGCTTGTACAATCAATCGTCGATCGCCTGATAGGCCAGTGTTGCGAAATCCGCGAAGATGTCGCCGACAACCGGGTCGAACAGGCGTTGGGTCAGCAGGATAGCAACCAGGTCCTCGCGTGGGTCGCACCACCACGATGTGCAAAAACCACCGTCCCAGCCGTACCGCCCGGGCGACGCGGCGATGGTGTCACGCCGCGTCGTCATGGAGACGCCGAAACCCCAACCGCGACTGTCCCAGAAGCCGGGAAAGAAGGGTGAGGCGGCTTTCTGCGCCGGCGTCACCTGATCGGTGATCATCACCTCGACCGTTGGCCGTGCCAGGATGCGCCGCGCGTCGTGGCGGCCGGCGTGCAGCATCATCCGACCGAAGGCGAGATAGTCATCGGCGGTCGAAAACAGGCCGGTGCTGCCGCTGGCGGTGCTGGACGCGCGGGCTTCGCTGCTGATCACGAGCCGGCCCGCCGCGGCATCGTGCTGGTAGCCCGTGGCCAGCCGGTTGCGTTTGGCGTCGGGAACGCTGAAGGCGGTGTCCTTCATGCCCAGCGGCGCAAAGATCCGGTCGGCCAGGAAGTCCTCGAACGGCATGTCGGCGGCACGCGCCACGAGCACGCCGAGGACGTCGTAGCTGCTATGGTACATCCATTTCTCGCCCGGCTGATGCATCAGGGGCAAGGCGGCATAGTGCTTCATCAGCGCATCAGGCGCGTGTGGCGGCGGGTTTACCCCTGGACCGATCTGGGCTGCGTTAACGGCCTTCTGGATCGGATAGTTGCTCGATGGCTCCATGATGGCACCGAAGCCCGCGCGCATGGTTAGCAGATCGCGCAATGTGATCGGCCGGTGCGCCGGCACGGTGTCATCGAGAGGGCCGTCGAGTCTTTTCAACACACGGCGATCGGTAAGCTCCGGCAACAACCGATCGACCGGATCGTCCAACCGCAGCGTGGTCTCCTCGACCAGGACCATGGCGGCCGCGGCTGCGATCGGCTTGGTCATCGAGGCGATCCGGAAGATCGTGTCGCGCCGCATTGACACACCGGCGGCCAGGTCCTGCGTGCCGATCGCCTCGACATGGACATCGTCATGTCGGGCCAGGAGCGTGACGACGCCCGCGATCTTGCCGTGCTCGATATAGCGGCGCATGACGGTCGTCATGCGGGCAAGCCGGGTAGGGGAAAAGCTCCGCGATCGCGACATGACCGGCGCCCGGGTCAGAGATGCCGTGTTTCGGCGGGCGGTGACGACCAGTTGTTGTTGCGACCATCCTGATAGGTGATGGGTGCCTGCAGCAGCTCCGCCGGCGTGACGTCGTCGAGGCAGGCGAGGTTGATGGCGTAGAAAGTGCCGCCAAGCGCCTCCATATGGCCGCGACCGAACACTTTCACACCGCAGGTTCGGCAAAAGAGGTGATGGATGGTCCTGCTGCCGAAGCGATAGTCCGACAGCGCATCCTCGCCCTGCCGCAGGCGTAGGCCGTCTGCCTTGGCGATCGCCTTCCAGAACCGCCCTTTGGCGCAGGCCGAGCAGTCACACTTGCTCGTACCGTCGGCCAGGTCGAGGTCACACTCGAACTGCACAGCACCGCAATGGCAGCTGCCCCGATAGGTCTTCATCCGGCTCACCTTCGCTGCTACGGCGTGTCGTACTGGTCGTGGCGACGCATCCAGTTCATCGTGCTGGTCTCGTTACGGCCCTTGGGTGTGAGATCGAGGTAATTGTAGGCGCCGATCAGTATGTCGCCGCCGCGCGCATAGCTGGAATAGGTATGGAAGATGTCGCCGTTGGCATCCTTGTAGAACACGCTGATTCCGGGCAGGTCCTCCATCTCATTGGAGATCTTTTCATAGTTGTAGGTGGCCGTGCCCATGGCCACGGCGTCCTTGGTGAAGGAAACGTTGTAGTCGTAGTTGAAGTCGCTACCGCCGGATGACACCCATGTGAACTGCCAGCCCATGCGCTTCTTGTAGGCATCGAGCTTAGCCAGCGGCGCGCGCGAAACGGCGACGAACGTCACGTCGTGGTGGGAGAGATGCAGGTTGGCGCCGTCGACATGATCGGACAGGAAGGAGCAGCCGGGGCAGCCCTGCTCGTCGTCCGGACCGAACATGAAGTGGTAGACGATCAGCTGGCTGCGGCCGGCGAAGAGTTCGGCGAGCGTCTGCTTGCCGTTCGGCCCCTGGAACGTATAGGGCTTGTCGACCTTGACCCAGGGCAGTTCGCGGCGTTCGGCGCTCAACCGGTCGCGCAGCCGGGTGAATTCCTTTTCCTTGAGCAGATGCTGCTTGCGCAGGTGGGTCCACTCGTCCCGGGACACGATGCGAGGGCGATCCATGGGTATTCCTCCGCTGAAGTCACGTGCAAGCGATCCCCCAGAGGACGAACGGCGTGTCGGCGATCCGACAAAAGCTCTGTTTCTTTTTCTCTTGCGGTCAGTATTTTCGATTGGTGCCGGCGATCATGCTGACGCCTTGTGATTGCTGGGTTTTTTCTGGCTGTCCTTGACCAGGCGGTCGATGTGCAGCCGGATATGGGCGGCTTCCGCGGCTGTATGGGCGAGCGCGATCGCACGGTCGAAAGCGATTCGGGCCTCCTCGGTGCGGCCCAATTGCATCAGCAGCGCACCTTTGGCACCGAAGAAGTGGAAATAGCCATCCAGCCGCGCGGCCAGCGGCTCGATCATCTCCAGCGCTGCCGCCGGCCCGTGGACCTTGGCAACGGCCACGGCGCGGTTCAGCGTGATCACGGGCGATGGCTGCATGGTCTCCAGCGCCGCGTAGAGCTGGTCGATGTCAGCCCAGTCCGTATCCTCCGGTTTGCCGGCACGGGCGTGCACCGCGGCGATCGCGGCCTGCACCTGGTAGGGGCCGGGTCGGCGATGGCGCAACGCCTTGTCGACCAGGACAAGCCCCTCCGCGATCAGGCCGCGGTCCCAGCGGCGGCGGTCCTGGTCGTCCAGCAGCACGATGGCGCCGTCGGCATCGAGCCGGGCAGCGGCCCGCGCATGCTGTAGCAGGAGCAGGGCGGTCAGCCCCATGACCTCGCATTCGCCGGGGAACAGCCGCAGCAACAGTCGGGCCAGCCGGATCGCTTCTTCACACAGCGGCACCCGGACATGCACGTCGCCGCCGCTGGCCGAATAGCCTTCGTTGAACAGCAGGTAGATCATGGCAGCGACGGCGGCGAGCCGCTCGGTCCGTTCCGGCGCACCGGGTGTTTCGAAGGGAACGTCGGCTGCTTCGACCCGGCGCTTGGCGCGGGTGATGCGCTGCTCCATGGCGCTTTCGCTCACCAGGAAGGCACGGGCGATCTCCTTGACCGACAGCCCCGATACGATGCGCAGCGCCAGTGGAATCTGCTGGGTCGCCGGCAGGTCGGGATGGCAACAGATGAACAGCAGGCGCAGCACGTCATCGCGGTAGTGAGAGGCGTCGAGCCGTTCGGCGACGTCGGTTTCCGCATCCTCGAGATCCGAAATGACCTCGTCGGGTGGCAGCGCCTGCTGGCGGCTGCGGCGGCGCACCGCGTCGAGCGTGACGTTGCGCCCGACGAAGATCAGCCAGGCCGTGGGATCACGCGGCGGCCCTTTGACGGGCCAGGTCTTCAGTGCTCGCAGGCAAGCCTCCTGGTAGGCCTCTTCCGCAGCATCAAGATCGCGGAAGTAGCGCAGCAGGGCACCGATCGCTTGTGGGCGCGCCGAGGTGAGCGCGGTATCGATCCAGGCAAGGTCGGTCACGACAGGCTACTCCCCAGGTTGGACGACTCGATCGGCCGGATCTCCAGAGCACCCGAACTGCGAGGGATGGCCAGCAGCCGGGCGGCTTCGACGGCCTCATCGAACGTGGCGCAGTCGACGATGTAGAAACCCAGCAGTTGCTCCTTGGTTTCGGCGAAGGGGCCGTCGACGACCCGCGATCGCGGGCCGATCCGCAATGTCTTGGCCGTGGCTGTCGGCTTCAGGCGCGCGCTCGGGCCCAGCGTACCGCTGGCGGCCAGCTTGTGCTCGACAACCTGCAGCTTGGCCATCAGCGCATCATCCTCCTCCTGGGTCATGGCACCGACATCCGCCTCGGCATTGTAGCAAAAGATTGCGTAGAGCATGGCTATTCCGTCGTCTTCGCCACCCAAGGACGAAAGAACGCGCCCGACTCCGACAAGGTCATGGAAAAATGCAGACCGTGTCGCAGTACCTTTTCAGGGACGGTTTGAACGTATGGCCGCTGTTGACTGGCCTACTGCGGTCACCATGATTTCGACGAGCATGCCAGGGCGCCACAGCTGAGGTGACAAGAGGCACGCCCGCGCCGGTGGATTCTTCGCATCGACCCATGCGTTCCAGGCGTCGTTGTGAGCCGCGAAGAGGCTCACGTCGGTCAGCCAGACCTGCGCGCTCAGAATCTTGGATTTGTTCGTGCCCGCTTTCGCCAGCAGTGTATCGATGCGGGCAAGGATCTATGCGTTTGGTCTTTGACGTCGCCCAGGTTGGCAGGGTTTGCGGTGATACCGGACAGATAGACGATGCCGCCGTGAGCAACAGCGTAGCTGATGAGTGGTATGCCCGGAATGGAGGGCGTGAGGTCGTAACGCTCAATGCCCATATCCCGCCCTCCTTGGGTGTTCTGAGCCAGGGAAGCGGGTGCGTTGGCAACGCTGATTGCGGCGTCCCCTGTGACGGCGGCGCCCGTGGATATTTTGATCGCACTGCGGCGCGTGACGTTAGCCATGGTTTCAACCCCCATGCGTCCCGGGCGCAAACGTTCGGCTAGCACCAGACACATGTCCAATGCATTGCGCGCCCGCATCCCGGTCACCGTCGTCTACCGTCGCAATGCCTATTTAAGCCCAGCCGCGCATAACCTTCTGTCAACGATTACAACGGCTGGACGCCGAGCGTGACGCTTCCTGCGGGCCGGGACACGCCGTCGTGTGCCCCGGCCCGATGACAGAACGTGGCATCAACGGAAGGCCGGGATGATGTGCTTGGCGAACATCTCGA
>Ga0187894_10005476_pt1 | contig 12921 bp, 8 predicted proteins | sample GBC1701081metaG_FD_136650 | JGI IMG/M metagenome (GOLD analysis project Ga0187894, IMG submission 136650) | White microbial mat communities from a lava cave in the Kipuka Kanohina Cave System on the Island of Hawaii, USA - GBC170108-1 metaG ... | reverse complement strand
GTTTCAGCGGGGACCGATTTGCCTTGCTCCGCCGCTATAACGTGGACGACTCCCCCACCCGCCGCGCCGTGCAACGTGAGTTCTATAGCGCCTGGCAAGCCCGGCTGGAGACGGTGGACTTCGCCAAGCTCGGACAGGACGGAAAGATCGATTACATCCTTCTCAAAGGGCGGCTGCGCCAGGAGCTCGAGCTGCTCAGCCGCGAAGAGAAAGAGTGGAAAGAGATGGCGGAACTGCTGCCGTTCGCACCTGCCATCATTGACTTCCAGGAAGCGCGACGCCGGATGGAAACGATGGACCCGGCCGCCGCTGCCACCAAGCTCGCCGCCCTGTATGAATCCGTCGAGAAAACCCGCAAGGCCGTCGAGGCGGGGACGCGTCCTGAACCGCGCGGCCCGCGCCAGGAGCCGCCGGCGGACGCTCCGCAGCCGGAAGTGATCAAAACCACCAAGGTCATCGGGCTGCGCGCGTCGCAAACGCTCGGCAGCCTGCGCGGCCAGCTCGAAAACTGGTATCGCTACTACAGCGGCTACGATCCGCTCTTCACCTGGTGGAACAGCAATCCCTTCAAGAAGACCGACGATTCGATACGCGCCTACATCAAGCTGCTGCGCGAGCGCGTGGTTGGCTTCAAGGAAGGCGAGGACGATCCCATTGTCGGCGATCCCATCGGCCGCGAAGCCATCGTGAATGATCTGGCATTCGAAATGATTGCCTACACGCCGGAGGAGCTCATCGCCCTCGCGGAAAAAGAGCTCTCCTGGTGCGAGACGGAAATGAAAAAGGCCGCGCGCGAAATGGGCCTGGGTGACGATTGGCGCGCCGCCCTGGAGCGCACCAAGCAAAGCCACGTTCCGCCCGGCCAGCAGCCGGACCTGATCCGCGACCTGGCATGGGAAGCCACCGACTACGTCGAGAAAAACAATCTGGTTACCGTGCCCCCGCTAGCCAAGGACATCTGGCGCATGGAGATGATGACGCCCGAACGGCAGAAGGAGAGCCCGTTCTTCCTGGGCGGTGAAGTGATTCTCGTCTCCTATCCCACGGACACCATGACCCAGGAAGACAAGCTGATGAGCATGCGCGGCAACAACCGCCACTTCGCCCGCGCCACGGTTCATCACGAGTTGATTCCCGGCCATCACCTGCAGGGTTTTATGACCGCGCGCTACAACCCGCATCGGCAGGCCTTCGGCACCGCATTCTGGACCGAGGGCTGGGCCTTCTACTGGGAAATGCTGCTGTGGCGAATGGGTTTCCCGAAATCACCGGAAGACAGGATGGGCATGCTCTTCTGGCGCGCCCATCGCTGCGCCCGGATTATTTTCTCGCTCAGTTTTCACCTGGGAAAGATGACTCCGCAGGAGTGTGTAGACCTCCTGGTGAACCGCGTGGGCCACGAGCGCGCCAACGCCACCGCGGAAGTCCGCCGCTCATTCGGCGGAAACTACGGGCCACTGTATCAGGTGGCTTACATGCTGGGCGCGCTGGAATTCTGGGGCCTGCACAAGGAGCTGGTGGACGCCGGGAAAATGCCCAACCGCGAGTTCCACGACCGTATTCTGCAGGGCGGGCGCATTCCGGTGGAGATGGTGCGCGCCCTGCTGACCAACGAGCCGCTCTCCAAAGACTACAAGGCCAAGTGGCGCTTCTATGGCGAAATTGCACCGGCGGCAAAGACCGACTAGGCCGCCTTTGCGTCTTACCGGACCGCGACCGGAGGCCGGCGGGAATGAGGCTGGCGGCGCTGCGCGCCCGCCTGCTTGCACTGCCCCATTTGCGGGCATAGACTGTGCGAACGCTCAAAACGGAGGTGCATCTCCATGCCCCGCCTTGTCCGCTGTGGAGTGATCCAGACGCACTGCGAATGGTCGCCGGAGAAACACTCCCTGGCGCAGATCAAGAAGAACATGATCGCCAAGCACGAGAAGCTCATCGCTGCCGCGGCCAAAAAAGGCGTTCAGGTGCTGGGACTCCAGGAGCTCTTCTACGGGCCCTACTTCTGCGCCGAGCAGCAGACCAAATGGTATGAACTGACCGAGCCCATCCCGGATGGCCCCACTACCCGGCACATGCAGAAGCTGGCAAAGAAACACAGAATGGTCATCGTCGCGCCCATCTATGAGAACAAGATGACCGGCGTCTACTACAACACCGCCGCGGTGATTGACGCCGACGGCCGCTACCTGGGCAAGTATCGCAAGCACCACATCCCGCAGGTCAATCCCGGATTCTGGGAGAAGTTTTATTTCACGCCCGGCGACAGCGGCTACCCGGTGTTCCAGACGCGATATGCCCGCGTGGGCGTCTATATCTGCTACGACCGGCACTTCCCGGAAGGCGCGCGCGTGCTCGGCCTGAACGGAGCGGAAATCGTGTTCAATCCTTCCGCGACCGTCGCCGGGCTCTCCGAATACCTGTGGGAGCTCGAGCAGCCCGCTCATGCCGTGGCCAACGGTTACTTTGTGGCCGCCATCAACCGCGTGGGCTACGAAACGCCGTGGAAGATCGGCGAATTCTACGGCAAGAGTTACTTCTGCAATCCGCGCGGGCGAATCGTGGCGCAGGCCAGCCGCGACAAGGACGAATTGCTCATCGCCGACCTGAACCTGGAAGAGATTCTGGAAGTCCGCAACACCTGGCAATTCTTCCGCGACAGGCGTCCGGAAAGCTACGGAGAGATCTCCCGCACCCTGGCCGCCGCGGCCAATGACTGAAGGAAAACCTGACCACGCATGAAGACGGATGAACATCAATTAGGAACGCTGCCGGTGCCCGCTGCTGCCTCTCTGCCGATTTGCGGCTGCCGCCTTCCGGCTTCCTCGCTCATCCGTGATTGTCCGTGTTCGTCTGCGGTTCCGAGGAGCTTGAAATGACGACCGAAGCCAAACAGGCCACGCGCAGCGAGGAAGTCCTGAAGAAGCAGAAGGAATTTCTGTGGCCGGCGGTATTCAACTATTACAAAGAGCCGCTGGTCGCCGACCGCGGCTCCATGCAGTACGTCTGGGACGTCGAAGGCCGGAAGTACCTGGACTTCTTCGGCGGCATCCTGACCATCAGCGTCGGCCACGCCAACCCCAAGGTCACCGGGCCGCTCAAAGCGCAGGCGGATCGCCTGCAGCACACGTCCACTGTGTATCCGAACGAGCAAATCGTCGCGCTGGCGGAAAAGCTCGCGCAGATCACGCCGGGAAAGCTGCAGAAGAGCTTCTTCACCAACTCCGGCACGGAAGCCGACGAGACGGCAATTCTGCTGGCGCGCATGGCCACCGGCAGTTACGACGTGGTCGCGCTGCGCCATGCGTACTCCGGCAGCTCAGCGCTGGCCAAGTCGGTCACGGCGCAGGCCGCCTGGCGAAAAGCCGGGGTGATCAGCGTTGGCGTGTCGCACGCGGTCAACGCCTATTGTTACCGCTGCCCGCTGGGCCTCACCTATCCCAGTTGTGAGGTGCGTTGCGCCAATGACGTGGAGAACCTGATCCAGACCGGCACCAGCGGCTCGATCGCCGCCTTTATCGCTGAGCCGATTCAGGGCGTCGGCGGTTTCATCACTCCGCCTAAGGAGTACTTCAAGATTGTTTTCAGCATCGTGAAGAAGTACGGCGGATTGTTCATCGCCGACGAAGTGCAGACCGGATTCGGCCGCACCGGCAAAAAATGGTTCGGCATCGAACAGTGGGAAGTGACGCCGGACATCATCACCACGGCCAAGGGCATGGGCAACGGCGTCCCCGTCGGCGCGACAATCACAACCGCAGAACTCGCTGATTCCTTCAAGGGGCTGACTCTCTCGACTTTCGGCGGTAATCCCGTGACATGCGCCGCCGCGCGCGCCACCATCCAGGTGATTGAAGAAGAGCATCTCCTGGAGAACGCTGACGCCATGGGCCGCCACCTCCGCGGCCGGCTCGAAGAGCTGCAGCAGAAGCACGCGCTCATCGGCGACGTCCGCGGCATGGGCCTGATGCAGGGCGTCGAGCTGGTGAAGGACCGCACCACCAAGGAGCCTGCGCCGGAAGCCACCGGCCGCGTCATGGACCGCTGCAAGGAAAACGGGCTGCTCATCGGCAAAGGCGGACTCTACGGCAACGTCCTGCGCATCAGCCCCATGCTCAACATCGGCAAGGCTGACGTGGATGAAGCCGTCCGCATCCTCGATAAGTCCTTCTCCGAGGTCCGCTGATTTTGGCCGGCCACGGCTTCCGTACCGCCGCTTCATGAGGTGCACCATTACTATGGCTTCCATCGCAACGGCAACGACGCATTGCAAGAACTACATCGGGGGCAGATGGGTGGAGTCGCGCTCCGGGCGCAAGACCGAGCGGCGCAACCCTGCTGACACCAGCGAAGTGGTAAGTGTCGCGCCCCTCTCCACGCGCGAAGAGGCGCGCGAAGCCGTGGCTGCGGCCAAAGCCGCATTTCCGGCGTGGCGCGAGACGCCCGCTCCCGTCCGCGGCAAAGCGATTGCCCGCGCGGCCGCACTGATGGAACAGCAAAAGGAAGATCTGGCGCGCGTCCTGACTCGCGAGGAAGGCAAAACGTTCAAAGATTCCCTCGGCGAGGTGCTCAAGTCCGTCAACATCCTGGAATTCATGGCCGGAGAATCGCGCCGTATCGGCGGCGACGTGTTGCCCAGCGAGCTGCCCAGGAACTTTGCCTACACGATGAAGCAGCCTCTGGGCGTGGTGGGAATGATTACGCCGTGGAACTTCCCGGTTTCCATCCCGGTGTGGAAAATGGCCCCCGCGCTGGTGGCCGGCAACACCATCGTCTTCAAGCCGGCGGAATTCACCGCGCTCATCGCCGAGAAAGTTGTGGAAATCTTCGAGCAGGCCGGGGTGCCCCCCGGGGTCATCAACATGGTGCTCGGCGCGGGCGAAGAAGTGGGCGAAGAGCTGGTCCGCAATGCGGACGTCAAAGCCATCTCCTTCACCGGCTCCACGGAAGTCGGCTGCCAGATTTACGCCGAAGGGGCGCGGCAGCAGAAGAAATGCCAGTGCGAGATGGGCGGCAAGAATCCCCTGGTCGTCCTGGCGGACGCGGACATCCCTCTCGCCGTCGAAGCGACGGTCTTCGGCGCCTTTGCTTCCACCGGGCAGCGTTGCACCGCCACCAGCCGCGTGGTGATTGAAGAAAAAGTAGCCGAAGAGTTCGTGAAACTTCTGGCCGAGCGCACCGCAAAACTCAAGACCGGCAACGGCCTGGCGCCCGGCGTGGACATGGGTCCGAGCGTGGACGAATCACAGATGAACACCGTGTTGCACTACATCGAAGCGGGCAAGCGCGAAGCCAAGCTCCTGCTCGGCGGCCAGCGCCTGCGCGGACGCCACGCCGATTCCCAGACAGACTACGATCGCGGCTGGTACGTCGCACCCACCATCTTCGATCACGTCCCGGCACAGGCCAGCATCGCGCAGGATGAGATCTTCGGCCCGGTGCTGAGCGTGATTCGCGTCCGCGACTACGAGGAAGCCATTCACGTTGCCAATTCCGTGCGTTACGGCCTTTCCAGTTCCGTGTATACGAACGACGCCGCGAAGGTTTTCGATTTCATTGATCGCATCGAAACCGGCATCACCCACGTCAATTCGCCCACCGTGGGCGGCGAGGCGCAGCTTCCCTTCGGCGGCATGAAGCAGACCGGCATCGGGCTGCGCGAAATGGGCCGCGTGGCCCTTGATTTCTATACCGAGCTGAAGGCCGTGTACATTGACTACACCGGCCGCAAACGTGAGTCGAATATTTACTAGAAATGAGAAGCAACCACCGATGAGCGCCGGCCAACGCGGGGAAGACGCAGGGAAGTGAGCATCGCGGAGCGTATGCTGCTGCCCGCTGTGCTCATCAGTGTTCATCCATGGTTGCTTGCTTGTCTTTATGAACGCCGAATCTGACATTCGCGCGAGTTCGCTGTACAACGAAGACCTGGCGCCGACGCCGGCGGAGAAGCGCCATTGGGGCGCGTACGAATTCGCCGCGCTGTGGGTGGGCATGGCCATCTGCATTCCCAGCTACATGCTGGCCTCCAGTTTGATTGCCGGCGGCATGAGCTGGAAGCAGGCGCTCTTCACCATTTTCCTGGGGAACCTCATCGTGCTGGTTCCCATGATCCTGAACGCGCACGCCGGCGCCAGGTACGGAATTCCCTTCCCGGTGCTGGCGCGCTCCGCATTCGGAGTGCTGGGCGCAAACATTCCCTCCGTCGCCAGGGCCCTGGTGGCCTGCGGCTGGTTCGGGATTCAAACCTGGATTGGCGGGCAGGCCATTCATACCATCCTGCTTTCCACGTGGGAGGGATGGAAGGGCGTTCCCGGTGGAATCTGGATCTGCTTTTTCACCTTCTGGGCGATGAACATCTATGTGGTGATTCGCGGCAGCGAATCCATCCGCATCCTGGAGGATTACGGCGCGCCGTTCCTGATTTTCATTTCTCTGGCGCTGCTGGCATGGGCCTGGGTCAAAGCCGGCGGGTTCGGGCCGATGTTGAACACGCCGTCGAAGTTTGCGACCTTTGCGGATTTCTTTCCGTTCTTCATCGCTTCGCTCACCGGCATGGTCGGTTTCTGGTCCACGCTGGCGCTGAATATCTGCGACTTCACGCGTTACGCCAGGAATCAGCGGGCGCAGGCGGCGGGCCAGGCGCTGGGCCTGCCGCTGACCATGACCTTTTTTTCGTTCATCGGCATTGCTGTGACCTCGATGACCGTGAACATTTTCGGCGAAGCGGTGTGGGACCCCGTGGCGCTGGCGGGGCGCCTGGGCTCACCCCTGGCCGTTGCCGTGGCGCTGGCCGGCGTGGTTGTGGCCACCCTGACCACCAACGTCGCCGCCAACGTCGTCTCGCCGGCCAACGCATTTTCGAGCGCGTGGCCGCGCCGGATCAGTTTTCGCACCGGCGGCCTGATGACCGGCGTGCTGGGCATCGTCATGATGCCGTGGAAGCTGCTGGCCAACTACCAGACGTACCTTTATACCTGGCTGGTCGGCTATTCCGGATTCCTCGGGCCGATTGCGGGAATCCTGATCTGCGATTATTTCCTGTTGCGAAAGAAGATCCTTGCCGTGGAAGATCTGTACCTGCGGAACGGATTCTATGAATTCTCCGCCGGTGTGAACTGGAACGCCGTGGCCGCTCTCGCCCTGGGTTGCGGCACGGCGTTCATCGGATTGCTGGTCGAGCCGCTCAAGTTCCTGTACAACTACGCGTGGTTCGTGGGCTTTGCCGTCGGCTTTGCCAGCTACTATGCACTCATGTCGGCGCGCGCGCCGGCGCTGGAAGCGGCAGACTGACCGTCTTCCGCAAGGAGCGCGAAGAGAATCGCAGTGGAGAGCAAAATGGAATTCGGAATCACATTGAAGCCGGACATCAGCGTGGAGCGTGTTGTCAGCCTGTCACGCCAGGCGGAAGGCGCCGGATTCACCTATGGCTGGATTTTCGATTCGCACGTGCTGTGGAAAGAGTGCATCCCGCTGATGACGCTCATGGCCACCAGCACGCAGCGCATGAGGATCGGGCCCTGCGTCACCAACCCTGCGGTACGCGATGTGACCGTAGCCGCGAGCGAATTTGCCACGCTCAACCTGATCTCCGGCAATCGCATGGTGCTGGGCATCGGCCGCGGGGACAGCTCGCGGCGCGTCCTCGGCAAGAAGCCCACCACGCTCGAAAACCTTGAGCAGTTTGTGCGGGATTTTTCCACGCTCAACGCCGGGCGGGCCATCGAGTACGACGGTCGCGAGGCCAAATTCACATGGACCTCCGGCGCCATGCCGCCGGTATGGGTGGCCGGCTACGGCCCAAAGGCCTTGCGCACCGCCGGAAAAATCGGCGATGGTGTAATCCTGCAATTCGCCGATCCGGACCTGATCGAGTGGTGCGTGAAATTTGTGCACGAAGGCGCGCGCGAAGCCGGCCGCGACCCGAACAAGGTTCAGGTAATGGCCGCCGCGCCCGTCTGGGTGGACGCGAATCTGGAAAAGTGCCGCGCGCAGGTGCGCTGGTTCCCCGCGCTGGTTTCCAACCACGTGATGGATCTGATTGCGCGTTACAAGCCGGAAGAGCTGCCGCCGGCGCTGACCACCTATGTTCAGAATCGCGCCGGCTACGACTACCAGCATCACGCGGAAGTCGGCAGCAGCAATGCGCAGTTCGTCAGCGACGAGGTGACCGACCGTTTCTGCCTGGTAGGGCCGGTGGAAGCGCATCGCGCAAAACTGGAAAGGCTGCGCAGCGCCGGCGTCACCCAGTTCAACATTTACCTGATGTGCGGGGAAGAAGAAAACACGCTGGAGATTTACGGGCGCGAGATTCTCCCCAAGTGCCGCTAGGCTTGCGAAAGAATCCGGCAGGGGCGCGGAGAAAAGATGAAATTTGACACGGTAATCAAGAATGGCACGGTGCTGACGGCCACCGATACCTACGCGGCAGACGTGGGCATCGCCGGGGGCGTGATTTCAGCCATCGCCGCAGCGCTGCCCGCGGAGAGCGCCGGCAAGCTGATTGACGCCACCGGCTGCTACGTGATGCCCGGCGGCATTGATGTTCACACCCATCTCGATATGCCTTTCGGCGGCACCACCAGCGCCGATGATTTTGAAAGCGGCACCATCGCCGCGGCGTTCGGCGGCACCACAACGCTGATTGATTTTGCCATTCAATACAAAGGCCAGACGCTGCGCACCGCCTTTGACACCTGGATGAAGAAGGCCGACGGCAAAGCGGCTACCGATTACGCCTTCCACTGCATCATCACCGACTTGCCCGACGCGCGCCTCGAGGAGATGGGCGCGCTGGTGAAGGACGGAGTCACCAGCTTCAAGCTGTTCATGGCTTACCCGGGCGTGTTCATGCTGGACGACGCTTCGATTTTCAAGGCGATGTCCCAGGCCTCCCGGCACGGCGGGCTCATCTGCATGCACGCGGAAAACGGCGGCGCCATTGATGTGATTGTGCAGCGCGCGCTGGCTGAGGGCAAGAAGGCGCCGAAGTATCACGCGCTGACGCGCCCGACGACGGCGGAAGCGGAAGCCACCGGACGCGCGATTGCCCTGGCGGAAATGGCCGGGGCGCCCGTGTACATCGTTCACCTTTCCTGCAACGACGCGCTGGAAAAGGTCCGCGAAGCGCGCGACCGCGGCCTTCCCGCCTACGCGGAAACCTGCCCGCAGTATCTCTTCCTGTCGCTGGAGAATTTCGACACGCCCGGCGGCTTCGACGGGGCGAAGTACGTGTTCACTCCGCCGCTGCGGGAGAAGTGGCACCAGGAAAAACTGTGGCAGGGGCTGGCCAAGGACGACTTGCAGATGGTCAGCACCGATCACTGCCCATTTTGTTTCAAGGAGCAGAAGGAACTGGGCAAGGACGATTTCACCAAGATTCCCAATGGCGGGCCGGGCATCGAGCACCGCCTGAGTCTCGTCTATTCCGGCGGCGTGCATGGCGGCCGGTTCTCCCCGAATCGCTTCGTGCAGATTGTCAGCACCGCCCCGGCAAAACTCTTCGGCCTGTATCCACGCAAGGGCGCGGTGGCCGTAGGCTCGGACGCCGATCTGGTGGTCTTCGATCCCAGGAAGGAAGAGATCATCAGCGCCAAGACCCATCACATGCGCGTGGATTACTCGATGTTTGAGGGAATCAGAGTGACCGGCGCGCCGCGAGCCGTGCTCTCGCGCGGGCGTGCGGTTGTCGCGAATAATCAGTTTGTCGGCCGGGCCGGCGCCGGCCAATTCCTCCGCCGCAATACCTATTCAGGACTTTCATGACCGACCGTTTCATCGGGCAAGCCCTGCCCCGCAAAGAGGGGCGGGATAAAGTCACCGGACGGGCGCGGTATGTGGATGACCTTGCGTTTCCCGGCATGATTCACGGCGTCACCGTGCGCAGCCTCGCGCCGCGCGGCCGGATTCTTGGCATTCAGTTCGGCGACGGAATTCCATGGACTGAGATTACCGTCGTCACCGCGAAGGACATCCCTGCACAGAACTGCATCCATCTGATCCTGGACGATCAGCCCTGCCTTGCCGATGGCGTGGTGAATCATCCGGAGGAACCGATCCTGCTGCTTGCTCACCCCGACAAGTACCTGCTGGAAGAAGCGCGACGCGCCGTCACGATCCTAATTGATCCGCTGCCCGCCGTGTTCTCCATCGGGGATTCCTTGGCAGGAAAGCAGCTCATCTGGGGCGGCGACAACATTTTCAAATCGTATCTGGTGGAAAAGGGCGACGTGGACGCCGCGTGGCGGCACGCGGAGGTGATCGTCGAAGGCGAGTATGAAACCGGCGCGCAGGAGCAGCTCTACATCGAGCCCAACGGCGTGATTGCCGCGGCGAATCCACAGGATGGAGTCACCGTATGGGGCTCGTTGCAGTGTCCTTATTACGTCCACAAAGCGTTGGTGCCCCTCTTTGGCCTGCCGAAAGAGAAGGTCCGCGTGATTCAGGCCGAAACCGGCGGCGGATTTGGCGGCAAGGAAGAGTATCCCTCGATGATCGCCGCCCATGCCGCGCTGCTTGCGTGGAAGTCCGGCAGGCCGGTGAAGATGGTCTACGACCGCGCGGAAGACATGGTCGCCACCACCAAGCGGCATCCCTCGCGCACGAGACACAAGACCGGAATCACGCGCGACGGCAAACTGGTGGCCATGGAGATTGACTTCACCATTGACGGCGGCGCGTACGCCACACTGAGCTCGGTGGTGCTCTCCCGGGGCACGATTCACGCCGCCGGCCCGTATCTGTGTCCAAACGTGCGCATTCGCAGCCGTGCCGTGGCCACCAACGCTCCGCCACACGGGGCGTTCCGCGGATTCGGCGCGCCGCAGAGCGTCTTTGCCCTCGAACGGCACTTCGACAAAGTGGCTGCCGCAGCCGGTCTCTCGCCCGAGGAATTTCGCCGCCGGAATTTCATCCGCGAAGGCGAGGCGCTGGCCGTGAGTCAAGTCGTGAAGGAAAAGGTGGACCTCGACCGCCTGCTGAATCGCGCGCTGGAGATGAGCGACTATCACCGCAAGCGCGAACGCTTCGCGCGTGAGAACCCGGCGGGCGCGGTGAAGCGCGGAATCGGCTTTGCCTCGTTCCTGCATGGCGCCGGGTTCACCGGCTCCGGCGAGGAATTCCTGGCTTCAGTGGTTACTGTGGAGGCCACGAGGGAAGGCCGCGTCCGGGTCCTTGCGGCCAGCACGGAAATCGGACAGGGCACCAACACGGTGTTCTCGCAAATCGCCGCGGAAACTCTGGGCCTGGCCTACGACGACGTGGAGGTGGCGCAGCCCGATACCGGCAACGTTCCCAACAGCGGGCCGACCGTGGCATCGCGCACCAGCATGATTGTCGGCAAGTTGGTGGAATCGGCGGCGGCATCGCTCCGGCAGACCCTTCTGCACAGCGGGCTGCTCCCCGCGAATTATTCGCGCGAGAAGTTCCAAGCCGCGTGCGCCGGCTATCTCTCGAAGCACGGCCCGCTCCGCGCCACGGCGAAGTACTCGCCCCCGCCGGGAATCAAGTGGGACGATGAACATTACCAGGGCGATGCCTACGGGGCGTATGCCTGGGCCGCTTACGTCGCCGAAGTGAGCGTGGACACGCGGACGTTTGAAATACGCGTCGAGGACTTCGTCGCCGTACAGGAAATCGGCAGGGTCATCAATCCGGTGCTGGCCGCCGGACAGATCGAAGGCGGCGTGGCCCAGGCGATCGGCTACGCGCTCTACGAAAATGTAGTGTGGCAGGAAGGCCGCATGGTGAATGGACAGATGACCAATTACATCATGCCCACTTCCATGGATGTGCCGCCGATTCGCGTTCACTTCGAAGAAAGTCCGTATGAATACGGCCCGGGCGGCGCCAAAGGAATCGGCGAGCTGCCCATGGATGGTGTCGCGCCGGCCATCGTCAACGCCATCGAAAATGCAACGGGCGTGAGCATCACACGCATTCCTGTGACGCCGGAAGTGTTGATGGAGGCAATGGATGCGGCCCGCGCTCATCAGGCAGGGGTGCATGTCTGACGCCCCGCACAAGCCCGCACTGAGCTTCACGGTGAACGGGCGACCGCATTCGGTTCACGCGTTTGCGATGGCCCGGCTGCTCGATGTGCTGCGCGAGGAATTACAGCTCACCGGAACAAAAGAGGGCTGCGGCGAAGGCGAATGCGGAGCCTGCTCGGTGCTCCTCGACGGCGAACTGGTGAACAGTTGCCTGGTTCCCGCGCTGCACGCGGAGGGAGCGCACATTCTCACCATCGAAGGTGTGGCCAACGGCGACCAGTTGCACGGCGTGCAGCAGGCTTTCCTCGAGCATGGCGGCGCGCAGTGCGGCATCTGCACGCCGGGCATGGTTCTGGCCGCGGTGAGCCTGCTGGAGCGCCATCCGAGTCCGAGCGAATCGCAGATTCGCGAAGGGCTGGCCGGCAATTTGTGCCGGTGCACCGGATACATGAAGATCTTTGAATCGGTCGTCGCGGCTTGCCGCACACACGTTGAAGCGGTGAAGGGTTCAAGAGGAACGGGGCTCGACGCATGAGGGCTTTCCTGCCGGGCTACTCGCTGGTGGCGGCCAAGAGCTTGCGCGATGCGCTGATCCGCCTCTCCGCCGAGCCGGGCGTGTGGCGGCCGTTTGCCGGCGGCACGGACCTGATGGTGCTGCTCGAAGCGGGCAAGCTGCCGCACAAGCGGTACGTCAGCGTGTGGGGTCTGGGCGAGTTGTGCGCCATCACGGAAACGCCGGAGAGGATTTCCATCGGCGCACTCGCCACCTACACCGAAATCCAGCGCCACTCCGCTTTGCAGCGCGAATTCCCTCTGCTCTGCCGCGCCGCCGCGGAGACCGGCAGCGTGGCCACACAGAATCGGGGCACGCTGGGCGGCAATATCGCCAACGCCTCGCCCGCGGCAGATTCACCTCCGGCGTTGCTCGCCTATG
>Ga0187894_10005475_pt1 | contig 12923 bp, 14 predicted proteins | sample GBC1701081metaG_FD_136650 | JGI IMG/M metagenome (GOLD analysis project Ga0187894, IMG submission 136650) | White microbial mat communities from a lava cave in the Kipuka Kanohina Cave System on the Island of Hawaii, USA - GBC170108-1 metaG ... | reverse complement strand
GCCCAGCTCTCGAACATCGATGACGCCGCGGAGGCCGACGCGGCCCTGATGAATGGACACATTTGAGGTGCGCGCATTTGGCGCATGCCAGTGGTAGCGCCGCGGAGGCCGACGCGGCCCTGATGAATGGACACGCTTCCGCGCGTCGGGCGATACATCCAGCCCCGCCGCCGCCGCGGAGGCCGACGCGGCCCTGATGAATGGACACCACCGTGCTACCCGAACCGCCCGGCCGAGCCACGATGCCGCGGAGGCCGACGCGGCCCTGATGAATGGACACCAATCGTTCGACTCGTCGAGAAATTGGTTCCCGACGCGGCCCTGATGAATGGACACCGAAGAGCAGCTCGCCGAAGCCGCCGACCTGCTCGAACAGATCGAAGCGACCCAGTCGCTGTCTGAGGCCGCGCGGTGGCAGAGAGGCGCTGGTACAATGGTGAAATATCGCCCGGCGGCGTAGCCGAGCGAGGTAAAATGGGAAAAATCATCTCGGTAATCACACTCGATGGCGGATCGTGCAGGTGCACCGCCGTAGCTATGATGACATGGAGATTCCCATGAGCACCCTTTCGATCCCGTTCCCGTCTCGCCGGCTCGCGTGCTATTACCGCCCCTTGATTCTCGCTGCCGCCGCCGTGGTCCTGCTTAGCTTGTTCTGGTTTGCGTCGCGCTATCCCCAGCTTCTGAGAAAGGCCCAGCATGTCGGGCAGGCCGTTCCGAGCATGGCCTACAGCCACGAGGTATTGCCCGTCGCGGCGACTGCGCCGGCGTGGAAACGCATTTTCTTCGGCACGGTGAACTGGCTCGACGGAATGAAGATCGGGATGACGTTCGGCGTCCTGTTTGGAGCGCTGCTGCATACCGTGCTCCGATACTATCCGCTGAAGATCGGCAGGAATCTTTACCTTAACTCGCTGAAGGGCGCGCTGGTTGGTGTGCCTGCCGGCGTCTGCGCAAATTGCTCCGTTCCGGTTGCCTGTGGTGTGACGCGGGGACATGGCCGCGTGGAAGTCGCGCTCGGCTTCCTTTTCAGTTCTCCAAACTTCAATCCCGTCGTGCTGATGATGACGTTCATGGCATTTCCGTTGGCCATGAGCGTGACCAAGTACGCCATTCTGCTGCTGGTCATCCTCATTCTCGTCCCTTTTGTGATCGCCCGGCTGGAGCGCAACAAGCCAATGAAGGTCTTCACCATCGATGACGCGGCTGGCGCGTGCGCGCTGTCGCCCGCCGCCGCGGACTGCACGGAGCCGTTTTGGCTGGTGTGCAAAGAGTTGGCGGCCGACTTCGGCAGGCATGTCTGGATGCTGGTCAAGCCAACGATCACGTTGATGCTGCTTGCGAGCGTCGTATCCTCTGCCGTCCTGACGTTCGTTCCATGGAGCACCCTATTGGCCGAGGTCACGCCCGCCCGCGCCGCGCTGGTCAGCCTGATTTCCGTTTTCATGCCCGTTCCGATCGCACTGGATGTGATGTTTGCCGCGCAGCTTCAGCAGCAGGGCACGCCGCCCGGCTATGTCATGCTCTTCGCAATGACGCTCGGGACGTACAGCATTATTCCGAGTATTTACCTCTGGCGTGAAGTCTCGCGAAAGTTGGCCGTGATCTTGTTTGGCTTCTTCCTGGTGGTCGGTTTCACGTCCGCTCTACTCTTCTGAGAAAAGCCGTCGGACACTGGGTGCACGTAGCGAACGCGGCGCGGATGCGGTTGTGCCGGACCGGCGGCTCGACCGCCCCCCGCCGTCCTCCATCCACGCGCTGGTTAGCAGAAGGAAATAGACGTGCAAGCCGGCAAGACCGTTGACATCGACGCCGGCGAATTGCCGGACCAGAGCTTGCAGTCGCTCTTTTTCCTGCCGGTCAAGATGGTGGTGCCGTACATAGGGCGGATTCGCTGGGATCAGATTCGGCGCTGGTGGTCGCGAACCATTGGCAACGATGCGCGTGAAAGCTCGCGAAGCGCATGAAGGACGAGTTGCTCTTGGAACACTTGGCCTCGGTCTGCCGAGTGCTGAAGCAATTGCTCGACCGTGATATTTTCCCCTGGCTCGACGTTGGCAAAACGCCGACCGAGCACGAACGGGATCTGATGCTCCCAGCAGCTCATGCTCTTCCATCCTAAATCACGCTGCAAGAACCATCCAGCACAACGAATCCTCAACGCCCGACCACGAATTCCCTCCGACACCTTGGGCGTTGCTCTTTGAGCGGTGCGGTACTCGGCTTTCGGATCTGGATCCTTTGCGCAACGCCGATAGACGGCTTCTGCCGTGACGCGAATCAGCGGCCGTGACCTGTCGTCATTGCTTCCGCCTCTGTGTCGTGACAATGTTGCCGCCTTCGTCAATCGTGATCCGCGGCGTCAGACGCAGAGGAATCGGCAAGTGATAGCGCGTGTGCTTTTTCTCGCCGGTACGGGTGAGAGCGCCGCGCTCCACCAAGTCGGCGAGGTCGCGCGTGGCCGTTGCCGCCGACGCCTTTGAAATCCTGGTGAAATTGCCGGCGCTGAGGCCGCCCTTAAACCCTTCCGGTCCCTCCCGCAGCATCCGCAGCAGCACAGCCAACTGGCGGGCATTTAGCTCATTGCGAAGCCGATCAAGCAGCTTTGCCTTGTCCAGAACGAATTCGACGTTGGCCAACGTGCGCTCCTGCGCTTCCAGCGCGATACCGGCAAACCACGCCAGCCATCGAGTGATTTCGTTGGCCTTGTTGGCCGACTCCAGGGCGTCGTAGTACTCCTTTCGGTGCGCCAGCATGGTCGCGGCAAGGGCGGTCAGCGACGGCTGCCCCAAGCCTTGGGCAAGCACCTTTTCCGCAATCGAACGGCCAATGCGCCCGTTTCCATCCTCGATCGGATGGATGGTCTCGAAGTAGAGGTGGGCGATGCCGGCCCGCGTCAGGACGGGCAGGGGCGATTTGCCTTTGGCAGCAGTCTCGTTGAACCACGTCAGGAATCGGCGCATCTCTTTCGAGACTCGGCCGGACGGCGGCGCCTCGAAATGGATCGTCGGTTCGTACACCGCACCGGACACCACCTGCATCGGCTCCGAGTGCGTTCGGTAGCGGCCGATATCTTCAAGATCGGTCCGGCCCTTCATGACCATTTTGTGCCAGGCAAAGAGCGTCCGTTCATCCAGCGCCTTGGCATGATGCCGGAACAGGTCCACCATCATTTCACTGATGCCCTGTTCGGCGGGCTGAACACGGCGGTGATCCGCCGTAAGCCCCAACTGGCGGCGAATCGACGATTGAACGCTTTCGCGATTGAGCAGTTCGCCCTCGATTTCCGAGGTCGTCACCGCCTCGTTGCTCATCGCCTCAACGACAATCTGGTCGCGATCCTCCGCGGCCAGGTGCTTGACCGTTCCGAGAAACTGCCCGCCGCCCAGGAGGAACCGTTCCTCCGCCTTGACCAGGCGGGATTCATCCCAGGTGAAATTGGGCCAATCGGGCTGTTGCCAGTTCCAACGCATGAGCGATAGTGGTCCTTCCTATCGCTCATAATATCGTCATTCGTGATTGATAGTAATATCTTTCTATCGCTCACAATTTGCCCGCCGATAGACGGCCACGCCGTGACCCAAATTAGCGTCCGTGACCTGTCAGTGTTGCGTCACTGCTCAAACGTCTTACCGCTTCCGTATTGAAATTGATCTTATGCCATAACCGAGGGGAGGAAGGGGTGCGTCCGATTCGAGCGCCGTCGCCAATTCGCGTAACCAAGCTGCAATGAATTCCTCCGAAAGCTCGTATCCTGAAACACGCAGCGAGCCGCCACCACGCACCTGAAAGGTCAAAGAGTCTCCGAGTTTCCGTCTCTTGGCTTCGCTCAGCGCTGTTTCCGGTGACCTATTGATAGTTGATTTGTTCGGTCCGACGGTCGAAGACTCCGGTCTATGCCGAAGCAGAAAACTCGTCGTCCCTTTTCCCGAGCCGCACCGTCTATCAACAACTTCCTCTGTCCAGCCCGTCACCGTCATCAATCGTCGAATTACCCATGCGCTGTCGCTCAAAGGTCTGCCATCAGAAGGAATGCTCGTCACCCTTTCACCGCAAAGAGCGAGTTGCTCTATCGCCCACTTGAGCATCCGAGCCTCAACAGGCACGGGCTCGCATAGGCCCCCGTTTCCAGGACTCTCGAATTTTGGGGCCGCAGCGGAAACGGATGAGTCGAGGGAGAATTGCGTCATGATCAAGCTCCAATTCCTCCGCAATGCTAGTCGCCACCGCCACCCCTGGACCAGCACCTCGCATATACTTCCGATTTGTATTTTTCACGGTTTCACGATCCGCCACGTCAGGCCGCGTCCCTGAATCGCAGCCAGAAAACCGCCCGGATTGATCGAAAAACGAGGTTCCGATCGTCGGGTTTATGTCGATGGCGGGCATAGCGAGCCCCCGCTAAATTGACGGCCTCAGCGATAGCGCCGAGGCCATTTTTGTTGGCGGACCCCGATACGAACCACCGACTTTTGTCTGTCCGCTTGACTCGATGCTGAACCGCAGCGAGATTTGAGCTTTCACAAATGCAAGCGGACCATGTCTCGAAAAACCGTCATGCCGGCCCGGTCAAGTGCAACGTCATGGTTCGGCGGCGCATCCATGGCCTCGAACAGCGAACCGATCACAACCTTACAACTGGTCAGACCGTCTGGCGTTTCCGGCGGAACCAAAAGGAATGGCCTTGCACGATCGGGCCGATCGGCAGGGGAACAGCCATCTCACTCTGCTCATGCTTGACGACCTCCAACTCCGGAGCGAAAAGCCGCACGAGCTGCTCGCGGGTCCGGCGTTTGGGCCCGATCGGGCGCCAGTCGAGCCCATGCCGCTTGCCGAAATGCCCCAAGACGTAATCTCCTTCGGGCGCCACCCAGCGCAGGAGCTGATCCTTGTACCGGGACACGTCGCCGCCGATCAAGGAATGCAGGCAGCCGGAATCCACGATGACATCGAATGGATCGGGGGCGGTCCATGACAACAGGTCGGCGTTGACCCAGTTCACCCGCACACCTTCCCTGGCGGCCCTCTCTTTGGACATCTCGATGGCGCGACGGATGAAATCCAGGCCGGTCACCTCGTAGCCCTGCTTCGCAAGCCAGACCGAGAAAACGCCGGAACCGCAACCCAGATCGAGCGCACGGCCTGGCTTGGCTCGCCGCGCCGCCACGGCATCGAGGACAAAACCGTCAGGCTCGTCGCGATGCCAGGGGAGATCCTTCGGCGTCTTCGCCTTCTTGTAGAGCATTTCCTGCAGCAGCCGGATGAACATCCATTCCTCCTAAAAACCATGTCTTGCCGCCGAACGACACAGCTCAGCAGGGGCGGGGCTGGAGAGCCGTCGAACTTCGAAAAGCCGTAATGCCCCGCCGCCTGCTGCAGCGTCTGGTTCGGCGCTCCCCCGCGGACGCATCTCCCCTTATTCCTTACGTGCTTCACCGGCGGGTGCGCTTTCCCGGCTTGGACTTTGTGGCCGCTTTCTTTACTCTTGGCGCCTTCGCGAGTTCGTAGCTCTTGAGGATGAGTTCCTTGACCTCGCTCCAGCTCTTCACCTTCGCTGCATCGAAGACGACACCGCGTGTATCCCGGGGGTAGGGCTTGAAGCGAGGGTCGTTTTCCACAAGCGCGGCTGCGCGGTCCGGCTCGAGCCCGAAAGTAATCTCGCAGAGGCCGTGCTTTTCTCCGCAAGTCGCGAAGAGCTTGCCCTTCAAGTAGAAGGCTGTCTGCCCGAAGTGATCACCCTCGCGGGTGTCGGGTAGCGAAAGGCAGATCTCCCGCATCTTCTGGAGCGCTTCCTTGGCAGTTGCCATGCTCTTGCCCTTTTGAAGTAACCACCGATCGCGGTCCTCCGACTTCGACACAGCCGCATCGTCGACTTTGGGTTGCCGCCGAACGCTCCGGTTCAGCGGCGGCGCGTATGCGCCGTCCGCTGCAACCTGTTGTTAGCTGGCCGTGCAACCGGCATACGGTGACCAAGATACAGCCTACCTATTTCGACGGGATATTCGGGTCAGCGTGCCGGCCTTGATCGGTGGGTATTCCCTCAGGCTGGCCTCGAACTCACCGACAATCTTCAGCATCGGGTGCTGGACCCAAGTGTTGTACATGAGCACGTCGTGCTCCTCCTTCAAGTCGGTGAGAAGGTTGATGACCTTCGGCACGGGGAGTTTCTGGGGAGGGTCGGTCCTTTTCTCCTGCAAGATCAGGTGCATTATCCACTAGCGCGAGCTGGAATTCAAAAGGCGTATCGTCGAACGCTCACCGCCGGCACCGATGAAACTCGCACTCAACCCGCATCAAACGCGCGAAACACGCGCTCGCAATCGAGCCTTTAGACGGCATTTGCCATGACGTAGAACACGGCCGTCCGTGTCGGCCTTGCTCAATCGATGGGGTGTGCGAACACTCCAACAAAACTGGATCGTTCGAGAACCGCTTTGGCTAAGAACCTACCGGCAGGTCGGGTAACGTAGGCTGCCTGTCAGCGCCGCCACCCTCGCTGTCCCAAGGCCCTGCCGGCCTGCTCGCGCGAGAACCGCGGCTTCACGCTTTGCCACGTCAGGCCGCTTCGTTAAATCGAAGCCAGAAAACCGCCCGGATCGAGCGAAAAACGAGGTTTCGATCATCGGGTTTATGTCGATGGCGGGCGTAGCGGGCCTCGCTAATTCGACGGCCCTGCCGCTAGCGCCAAGGCCGTTTCTTCTTCACAACCCGCTATCATCCCTCCGACCTTGTTTTCAGTTTGAGTTCGTTTCGGGCCGCCAGCCGGACCATCCGCGAGACCGCATTCCGTTGTGCTGGGTCAAACTGCGCATCGGGCGATTTCCGAAATGCTGCCCAGCGCTCACGGTGATTTTCCCCGCGCGGATCAAGGTACGCCGTGCCGGTGTCTTCGGAAGTCCCAACGTATCGCGAACGGCCTCCACGATGAATCTAATGCCGCTGGTGGTGTCCACCAGCACGCGTTGCGAAATCGTTGCTTCGAGCAACCGGCGATTCGGAAAATCAGAATCGTACGTGTCGGGACGCTGCGACCTTGCTGAAGGACTGTTAAGTCCTGACTGGCTTAGCCTCCATGATTGGAGGATTCGTGAAGATCCGAATGCCCATTCGGAGGCGACGATTCTGAAGAGCGAGGGGCCACCGCTGAAAGGACAGCCGATAGTTTGCTTTGCTCGTTCAGCTTGCTGAGCACGCAATGGCAGGTCGTCGCGTCAGTGACGTGAACTAGCTTCCAGTCGCCGACTGCAACAGCATGACCGCGATGCTTGCCAATCACGCAGTCGTAGTCCTTGTGCGATCCAAATTCCTCGCGATGCACCGGCCGATGAAAGATCGCACCGAGAAACTCCCCGTAGCGCGAATAACTTGCCGCGGCCCCGGCTTCATCGCCGAATCGCATTGTGTATGCCTTTTCAAGGCGGAATCCCCCGGGGAGGACGTCGGGAATCTCGAAATCCAGCTGCTTTGCCGCATTCCGCGCTTCGGCGGGAGAGACAAGGCGAGCTTGATACTTGCTCAGGAATTTCTCAAACGCACCCACTGCATCATGGGGAAGTGCATCAAGAAGGACGCTGAAATCAACCGTTGCCGCATTCGCGACAGATGCCCCACCGTTGAACGACCAGATCGCCCAGCCACCAAGCCCAACCGCGATCAGGACGCTCGCAGCCAATGCGAAACGCCGACTGAAAACCGCCCCACGCCGAGATGACGCCGCAATTGGAGTAGAGGACTGCAATCCGCGCTCGATTCGATCCCAAAGCTCCGCCGGCACCCCTTTCGTCGGCGGCTGTTCCAACGACCGGGCGAGTGCGCGCAAGGAGTCCAATTCCACCGCACATGTCGAGCAACCAGCCAAATGGGCTTCAAGGGCCGCGCACGCCTCGACGGGCAATTCCCCATCCAGATAGGCGCCAAGCGATTCTCGCGTGGAGCGGCAGTTCATGTCAGCACTGCTCCTGTCGCATTGACAATCGCCAACCGCCGCCTGTCAACGGCGTCATTCAAGTCCAGACTCATCCGACATCTCTTAGATGCTCTGTCCGGGTCATTTCTTCCTCGGTTCCATAGCTGCCGCTGAGAGCGTGTCTTAAGCGATCTCGGGCGCGATTGAGCCGAGATGCCACGGTCCCGGCTGGGCAATCGAGGATCTCGGCAATTTGCCGATAATCCAACCCCTCCTGGTACCGAAGGATAAGGATGGCGCGATCTGTCGCCTCCATCTCTTGCAGTGCCGAATTCACGTCCATCCGCATGGCGGTTCGGTCGCCTTCGGACGCCGCGGATGCGGCTGACGAATCGTGATCCGGCGGAAGTGGAAGCATCCCCTTGCGCCGCTGAAACTGGAGGGCCTCGTTGACCGCGATCCGGTACAGCCAGGTCGCAATCGATGAATCCCCATTGAACTGACTGATCCGGTCAAACGCCCGGAGGTAGGTCTCCTGGGCCAAGTCGATAGCAGTGTCCTGATTGCGTGTCATTTTAACGAGGAGGCGGAAAATCCGCTCGGAGGTCTGAACGTAGAGCTCGCGCTGGGAGGCCCGGTCGCCTCGCTTGCAGCCCCGGATTATTTCGGATTCGGTCACGCTTCCGCCTTGTGGCTGATCCGCTGAACCCGTCCGTCAGATCCGCGGAATTCCACCCTGATTCTGCGGCCGCGTACGCTTGAGAGCAAGACACATGCACAGATTCTGCCTGATGTCGGAGGCTCCATAATCTATTGGGCGTAATGGCCTACATTTCCGCTCGGGAAGAAACCCGCGACCCTGCGCATCCAATCTCCTGGGGTCGGCAGCCATACGGCCCATCCAAAGCCTCCAGACGACCCGACGGAGGTCAAGGAGTTTTTTATGCGCGCATCGGCCAGGTGCATCGCTTGCGCTTCCAGTCTTTTGCTATTGCTCGCATGCGGCGTGACCGTGCTCGCGCATGAAGGGCATGGAGGCAAGGAGGTCGGTCCCTATGACCTTGACGCTCCCCGCCTTGTTTCGCCGGAGACGGCGGCGCACATCGGTCTGAAAACAGCCGAGGTGGATTTCGGAGCGGTTGAGGATGTCCTGACGTTGAACGGCATTGTCCGGGCAGCCCCGGACCGACATTGGGCCATCTCGACGCGCACGTCAGGAAAGGTACTAGCGATCCTTGTTCAGATTGGCGACGCAATCCGCCGCGGCCAACCGCTCATCGAACTCGACTCACCAGAACTCGCAAGAAACATTTATGAGGCGAGAAAAATCGAAACCGAATACCAGCGACTGTTGCTGGACATTGTGCGCAGCGAAGGCCGCGCCGAGCAACTTTCGGTCGAGGCGGCCAATGCCGAGGCCATGGCGACACTTGCCGAGGCCGAACAGCAGCGCGTGGAATCGGCGGGCGAGGGCGTCATTCCTCTGAACGTCACTTCTGAGAAAAGGACGGCTGCACTCCGAGCACGGGGCGATGCGAAACTCAAGTCCGTCGATTTGAGCGTGGCGACCAAGGAGACTGCAGCGCTCAAACAACAGGCCCAGGCCCTCATGCTCTCGCGGGACGCGCTGCTGACGATGGCCAACGTCGAGCCCGTGCAGCAAACACCGTTCTCGCAACCCTCCACGGACCAACCGATCAACATTGTACGCATACTCGCGCCTGCCGACGGGGTGGTCGTCGATCGAATGGCCCGGCCGGGCCATTGGGCTGCGGCGGGTGAGACCCTTCTTTCGATTGCCGACTATTCCATCGTGCAGATTGAGGGCGAGCTGCCCGAGTCGCTGATCCCGCGTGTCGTGGCGAGGTCTTCGGACGCCGTCCGAGTGCGGATTCCCGCGGTGCCGCCTTTTCTGGCTGGCGGCACCATCAAGTTCATCAGTCCCGTCCTCGATCCGGTGAAACGAACGGCCCACGTCCTGATCGACTGCGTCAACAAGGAAGGCATGCTGCGCGACGGTATGTTCGTTGACCTGGCCATCGTACTGCGCGAGGAGAAGACCGCCGTGGTAGTTCCGCTCTCCGCGATCGTCCAGAGCGGGCCGATGCATTTTGTCTTCATCAAGTCGGGCGAGGCATACAAGAAGCAGGACATCACGCCTGGGGTTTCCGACGACCAGGTGGTCGAAGTGCTTGCGGGCCTGGCTCCCGGCGACATCGTCGTCACGCAAGGCGCGTATTCGCTCACGCAATTGCGTCCCAAGGCTCCCACGGCACTGGCCTCTGCTCCCCCGCTCGCCAGCAAACATCATCACTAGAAATCGACGGAGAGATTATTCACGTGACTCATACGTATCAAATCGAAGGTATGCATTGCCAGAACTGTGTGGGCAAGATAACCGAGGTTCTGCGGCGCATCGCGGGTATCCGGTCGGCAAGCGCGACGCTGTCACCGCCGCTGGCCCTTATTGAAATGGATCGACATGTGCCTGTATCCGAATTGAACGCCTCGCTTCAATCGATCGGTTCTTATCGTCTCGCCGAATCGTTTTCTGATGCCGGGACTGATTTGCATTCAACACAGCCAGATAAGGTCGAGACCAGTTTGTATCCACTGGTGTTGATTCTTGCTTACCTCGTCGGCACGGTCGTAATCGTCGCATGGACAACGCACGACTTCACATTGCACTCACTTATGACCTGGTTCATGGGTGGGTTCTTTCTGGTGTTCTCATTCTTCAAGCTCCTGGACCTGAGCGGGTTTGTCAATGCTTATTGCTCATACGACATTGTGGCGCGGCGGTTCCCGGCTTGGGGGTATGCATATCCCTTCATTGAGTTGGCGTTGGGAATTGGCTACTTCGTGAATTGGAAGCCGGCGATTCTGAACATGGCCACACTGCTCATCATGCTCATTGGGAGCGCGGGCGTATTTCGCGCACTGCTTCGCAAGAGTGCCATTCAATGCGCCTGCCTCGGCACTGCGCTCAATCTCCCGATGACAAAGGTCACTCTGGTGGAGGACCTCGGCATGGCCATCATGGCCGCGGCGATGCTGGTCATCGTGCAGTAAGGGTCGGAGTGCTTGCCCCATGCTGAATGCAATCATCCGATTTTCGCTGCACAACCGGGTGCTCGTGCTCGCGGCAGCCGCGCTGCTGGCAGCCTACGGCCTGTTCACGGCCACGAGGCTGCCGACGGATGTTCTTCCGGACCTGAATCGACCGACGGTCACGGTCTTGACCGAGGCCCCTGGTTTGGCTCCCGAGGAAGTCGAGACGCAAGTCACGTTTCATCTCGAAACAGCGCTCAACGGCGCCGTCGGCGTCGAGCGCGTTCGCAGCACGTCGGGCCTGGGCCTTTCCGTTGTGTATGTCGAATTCGCATGGGGCACTGACATTCGCTACGACCGGCAAGTCGTACAAGAGCGCCTCAACCAGGTCGCCGAGAAACTCCCGGTGGGCGTGATACCGGTCATGGGGCCGGTCAGCTCCATCATGGGCGAGATCATGCTCGTGGGCCTTCGCAGCGAAACACTTCCGCCGATGGAAGTGCGTTCCTTGGCCGACTGGGTCATCCGGCCCTCGCTGCTGTCCGTGGCCGGCGTGGCACAGGTCACGGTCATGGGCGGTGAAGTCAAGCAATTTCAGGTGTTGGCGGACCCGGAGAAGCTGCGGCGCTACGACCTGACTCTGACGGATTTGCAGGAAGCACTGGAGAAATCCAACGAGAACTCTGGTGGCGGGTTCATCGTCGGAAGCAGCCAGGAATTCGTTGTTCGCAATCTGGGTCGCGCGGAAACCGTGGACGACATTGGATCGTCGCTCGTGGCCACACGCACCAGCGAGGGCGTGACGGTGCCGGTTCTGGTTCGCGATGTCGCGACCGTCCGCGAGGCCGGCGCACCGATCAAACGCGGCGAAGGGTCCATGAATGCCCGTCCGGCCGTGATCATGGCGATACAAAAGCAGCCGGGGGCCGACACACGTGACCTGACTACTCGAATCGATCAGGCTCTGGACGCACTTTACCCCGCGCTGCCTAAGGACCTGGTCATCAACGCGGATTTGTTTCGACAATCGCATTTCATCCAATCAGCTATTTCAAACGTTATCGAGGCGTTGCGAGATGGCTCGAAACTGGTCGTGATTGTGCTCATTCTGTTCTTGATGAATGTGCGCACCACGCTCATCACGTTGACGGCCCTACCACTGTCGCTGCTGATCACCGCGCTGGTATTCAAGTTCTTTGGCGAGTCCATCAACACCATGACGTTGGGCGGCATCGCCGTGGCCATCGGCGAGCTTGTGGATGACGCCGTGGTCGATGTCGAAAACGTCTTCCGAAGACTCCGCGAGAACAGGCATCTTCCGAACCCGCGACCGGCCATGGACGTTGTCTTTGACGCATCAAGCGAGGTGCGAAAGTCAATCGTATTCGGAACAGCGGTCGTCCTGCTGGTGTTTCTTCCCCTGTTCGCGCTGTCCGGCATTGAGGGCCGACTCTTCCAGCCGCTGGCCATCGCTTACATCGTCAGCATTCTTGCCTCTTTGGTCGTTTCCCTCACCGTCACACCGGCGATGGCGCTCTTTCTGCTTCCCAACATGAAGCGGATGGCGGAAGAAAGCGATGGCGTGGTCCTGCGCGCTTGCAAGCTATTCGCCCGGGCACTTTATGACTTCACGCTTCCCCGTCCGTGGACTGTGATCGGAACGGCGTTGATCCTGGTCGTGGCAGGCGGATTTCTGGTGACACGCCTTGGAAGCGAATTCTTGCCCGCCTTCAACGAAGGCACAGCGACCATCAACGTCACGGCGGATCCAGGCATTTCGCTCGTTGAATCTGATCGACTGGGGGCCAAAGCCGAGGAGCTGATTCTGTCCGTGCCGGAAGTCAAGTCCACCGGCCGGCGCACCGGTCGAGCCGAGCAGGACGAACATGCCGAGGGCGTTCATTACTCAGAGCTTGACGTGGACTTCTGGACGACCGAGGAAGCGAAGGCACCCGAAAAGGGCATG
>Ga0187894_10005474_pt1 | contig 12925 bp, 15 predicted proteins | sample GBC1701081metaG_FD_136650 | JGI IMG/M metagenome (GOLD analysis project Ga0187894, IMG submission 136650) | White microbial mat communities from a lava cave in the Kipuka Kanohina Cave System on the Island of Hawaii, USA - GBC170108-1 metaG ... | reverse complement strand
CCTTCGCCCTTCGGGCTTCGGTGGACAGCCTTCGCCTGCTTCGCTTTGCAAAGTCATGTCTGGCTTGCCAGCCGAAGCCTGCGAAGCGTCTCGCCTTTTTCTGCGCCGGTCCACCTTCGCCCTTCGGGCTTCGGTGGACAGCCTTCGCCTGCTTCGCTTTGCAAAGTCATGTCTGGCTTGCCAGCCGAAGCCTGCGAAGCAGGCGAAGGCTGGCTGGGAGACTAGGAATCGAACCTAGATTGACGGAGTCAAAGTCCGCTGTCCTACCGTTAGACGATCTCCCAAGGAGCCGGGCTGTAAATGGGCCACCGGCAAGCCATCGTCAATTGGCGATAGGAGACGCCGTCACCCCGGAGCTATCGCATATGAGACTTCTTGAGGCGAGCGAGCCGTCTCCGAGTTCCCCCTCTCCCGTTGCGAAGCAATGGGAGAGGGTGGCCGAAGGCCGGGTGAGGGCTCTTTGTTTCAGCAAGGAATGCTCGTCGAGGTCGGAGAACACTGCGCGAAAGAGCCCTCATCCGCGCTTCGCGCACCTTCTCCCATTGCTTCGCAACGGGAGAAGGGGAGTGATGGAGGAACCGTACAAGAATCCATATGCCATAGCCCCGGGCCTCACCCCGTCCGTATCGGTCCTTCCATCACGACCGAGGGCAATGTGATGTCCGGGGCGAGGGGAAGCTCGATCCACCCGACCGGAACCAATCCGAGGCCCTTGTAGAACGGCTCAGCGTTGAAGCTCGAATAGGCCTGGAACATCTTTGCGCCCGCTGTCGCCGCCGCCCGCGCGCATTCACGAAAGATGGCGCGCCCGACACCCTTGCGCGCAAAGGCCGGATCGGTCGCGAAATGCCTCAGGTGAGCCAAGCCGGGTGTGATCTCCTTCGTGCCCGGGCGTTCGAATGTCCAGCCGCCGCATCCAAGGATGCGGCCTGAGCCTTCCTCTTCCGCGACATAGTAGGTGCCGGACTTCAGCAAATCGGTATTGACCTTGGTCACAACCGGCAGTGCCGCGGCCAGGCTCTCCGGACCATAGGCCGAGGCCATCAATGTGGGAAAGGCCCGCTTCAGAAGCCTGCCGATCTCGGCTGCATCATCAAGCGAGGCCGTGCGGACTCTCAACGCCGCGCTCAGGCCGGCAGCAGGCGATCGAAATCGCGGATCCGGCGAAATCGCTTCCAGCCCGAGGTCGTCTGGATCGCCACAGTCCCGTCTTCAAGGGTGAGGACGGTGTGGTCGCGGTAGGTCCCTTCCTTGACGATCGGAGGATCGCGGCGCGGACTGTAATCGGGGATATTGGCGAAGATGTCGCGCTGAGTACCGGCTACGGGCGCGCCTTGTTCATCCTGGTCCCTGATATAGGCGGCGAGACCTTCGATGTTGTCGGCCACGCGCTGATTGACGGCGATGAGGTGTCCGAGCCCCAGGGCAACGATGCCGATCGCGATCGCGGCCACGGCCAGATTCAGAAAGAACGACGCGGAGAACGAAAACGGTTCTCCTCTGACGAGCGGCATCAGCGCCACAGCAATGAGAATGAGCCCCACTGCGATTCCGATCGCACCGACGACCCGCAAGCTATTCGCCATCTCCGCCAACCCCTTTTCCCCTCGATGGGGATGGTGCGCCGGACACCGCGGCAAAGCAAGAGAGTGCAACGGCGGACGACCGGCAGCATGACTACGCGCGAAAACGGACTTGCAGTCCGCCCAAAAGTGAATACCATTCCGTTTTGATCCGGGGGAAATCAGGACGACACTTTCGGGTCCAACAGGAAGAAACACTGGGGATATAGGGAGCTCAGCATGGCAAGGCAGGGTCTGCTCGCGGCCGGCATGGTCGCGCTATCGTTGTTTTCAGCTTCGGCATGGGCACAGGACAAGCCGGTCTTCGGACTGGTCATGTCCTTCAGCGGCTGGTTCCAGCCGATCGATGCCGACACCATTGCCGGCGCCAAGCTCGCGGTCGATGACATCAACGCGGCAGGCGGCGTACTCGGCCAGCCGATCGAGATCGTCGAGTTCGACAACAAGTCGGAGCCGCCGCTCGGCGCCGATGGCGCGATCGATGTGATCGCCAAAGGCGCCAAGGCGATTCTCTTCCCGTCGGACTTCGACTTCGGCGCACCCGGCGCTTTCGTCGCCCAGCAGAAGAACGTCATTGCCTTCTCGGCGGCGTCCGATCCCAAATTCGGCGTCCAGGGCGTAGGCCCCTTGGCCTATTCGATCTCCAATGCCGGCCAGGCGCAGGGTGCCTTGATGGCCGAATGGGCCTACAACAAGAAGGGCTGGAAGAAAGCCTATGTGCTGCTCGACAACACGATCTCCTACACCAAGTCGCTGTGCGGCAGCTTCGCCGAGCGCTGGAAGGAAATCGCCGGCGCCGATGCTCTCCTCGGCGATGATACCTTCCTCAACAGCGACGCCTCGATCACGGCGCAGGTGACGCGCATCACGGGCCTCGCCGAAAAGCCCGACCTCGTCTTCCTCTGCTCCTATGCGCCGGGTGGGCCCAGCGCGATCCGCCAGATGCGCGCCGCCGGCATCGAAGCCGCCGTGCTCACCGGTGAATCGATGGACGGCGACTACTGGATCGGCAGCGTTCCGGGCTTAAACAATTTCTACGTCGTGAATTACGGCTCCAAATATGGCGACGATCCGGATCCGGAAGTGAATGCCTTCTTCGAGCGCTTCGAGAAGAAATACGGCAAGAAGGCCGACGTCTCCTATGGCCTGCGCGGCTATTCCGCCGTCCAGGCCTGGGCGAAGGCAGCCAACAAGGCGGGCTCGCTCGACGGCGACAAGGTGGCAGCGGTGCTCAACACCTTCGACAAGGAGCCGTTGGCGATCGGACCGACGACCTGGACGAGCGATCTCCATATTGCGACGACCCGTCCGATGGCGATCATCGGGGTCCAGGGCGGCAAATTCGCCGCCGAAGGGCGTTTCTCGGTCGAGAAGTTTCCGAAATTCTGACCGGCGGCCCGCACCTGAAGGGGAGGTAGCGTCTTGGACCTCGCGGCCGAGCGTGTTTCGGTCCGCTTCGGCGGCCTGATGGCGAACGAGGACGTGTCGCTCGCCGTGGCACCGGGCGAAGTCTTGGGCCTCATCGGGCCCAATGGCGCGGGCAAGACCACGCTGGTCAACATCCTGTCGGGATTCCAGCGCCCGCATGGGGGCCGGGTTCGGCTCGCCGGACGCGACATGACCGGGCTCAAGCCTGCCGCCTTCGCGCAAGCCGGCATCGTGCGCACCTTCCAGGCGGTGCGGTTGTTCCCAAGGCTGACGGTCGCCGAGAATGTCGAGGTCGGCCTGGTGGCGCGTGGCATGCGCCGAACTGCAGCGAGGCGGGAGGCCCTTGCGATGCTGGCCGATCTCGAGCTCCAGCATTGCGCCGATCTTCTCGCGAGCGCCTTGAGCTATGGCGAGGAACGGAGAGTCGGACTGACGCGGGCACTTGCCCTCGAGCCGCGCTTCCTGTTGCTGGACGAGCCGGCTGCCGGACTGGCCAGCGCCGAGGCCGAGAAGCTGAAGCGCTCGATCAACGCGATCCGCGACCGTTGCGGCTGCGGCATCCTCGTTATCGAGCACAATATGGCGCTGGTCATGAGCCTCTGCGACCGCGTTCACGTACTGGATGGCGGCAGGACCATCGCCGCAGGATTGCCGGACGAAATCAGGGCCGACCCGGCAGTCCGCACCGCCTATCTCGGCAGCACGGCAGCATGAGCGCGCCCATCGATCCACCCGCCGGTGCGTGCCTGGTCGACGTACAGGGCCTCGTCATACGCTATGGCGGCGTCGCCGCGGTGCAAGGAGTCGATCTCAGAGTGCATGAAAGCGAGGCGGTCGCGATCATCGGGCCCAATGGCGCGGGCAAGACCTCGCTGGTGTCGGCCATCGCCGGCATCGTGCCGCCTGCCGCGGGAACGATAAAACGCGGTGGGATGCCGGCGCGCGGACAAGCCTTGTCGGATGTCGTGCGCCACGGCATCGCGCTCGTTCCGGAAGGCCGCAATATATTCGGCGGCCTGACCGTGCTGGAGAACCTGCGCCTCGGCGCAACCATACGCCGCGACCCTGATGTTCTATCCGACATCGACGCCGTGTTCGTCGACTTTCCCATTCTCGGCGAGCGCCGCGACCAGCCGGCCGGCCAGCTTTCGGGCGGCGAACAGCAGATGCTGGCGATCGCCAGGGCCACGCTGTCGCGGCCGCGCTTGCTGATCCTCGATGAGCCCTCGCTCGGGCTGGCACCTGCGATCGTCGACAAGGTCTATGCATTGCTGCGCCAGATCCGCGACCGGGGGGTAGCGCTGCTGGTGGTCGAGCAGAACGCCGCGCGCGCCTTCGCGCTCGCCGATCGCGCTTGCGTAATGAGCAGGGGCGCTTTCACCCTGACGGGCACGCCCGACGAGATCCGGCGCCAGGAAACCTTCGATGCCGCCTATTTCGGCGTGGCGATGTCGGCCGGACCGGGTGCCGCATGATCGGGCGGATGCTGCAGGTCGTGGTCGATGCCGTCAGCGTCGGCGGGCTTTATGCGCTGACCGCGCTCGGCATAGGTCTCATCTTCGGCGTCATGCGGCTCATCAACTTCGCCCATGCGCAATTGATCACCATCGCGGGCTATGCCGTGCTTCTCCTGTTCACGGCCTCGCCCGTGCTGGCCGTGCTGGGCGCCATCATCGCGGCGGCGCTGCTGGCGCTCGTTGTCGAGCGCACCGCCTTTCGGCCGTTGCGCGGCGCTGATCCCGCGATGCTGCTGATCGCCTCCTTCGCGGTGAGCTTCTTCATCGAGAAGGTGATGATCATGCTGGTCGGCTCGCGGCCCAAGGGTGTCGACTTCCTGCCGGCCCTGGCGGGCCAGGTCGAGGTGGTGGGCATCAGGCTGCAGCTCCTCCAGCTCGTCACCATCCTCGTCAGCCTGGTGCTGCTGGTCGGGACGACGTGGTTCCTGAAATCGACGCGTCTCGGCCTCGAGATGCGGGCGGCGGCCGAGAACTTCCGCATGGCCGAAGTGCTGGGCGTCCGCGCCAACCGGGTCATCGCAACCGCCTTCGCCTTGAGCGGCCTGCTTGCCGCTGCGGTTGCATGCCTGTTCGTGGCGCAGACCGGGCTGGTGCAGCCGCGCATGGGCCTGCAGCTGGTCATCATCGCTTTCGTCGGCACCGTCATCGGCGGTCTGGGCAGCCTGCCGGGAGCGGCATTCGGTGGTTTCCTGGTCGGCGTCGCCACCATCCTGCTGCAGGCCTTGCTGCCGCCCGAACTGCGCGTCTTCCGCGAAGCCTTCCTGTTCCTCGCGGTGGCGGTGGTGCTGCTCGTCCGGCCGCAAGGCCTCATCCCGGCGCGCGGCCTCAAGGAGCGGATCTAGATGGCTTCGCTCACGCAAAGCAGATGGTTTCCGCTGGTCGCTCTGATCGTCATCGTGCTGGCGCTTGCGGGTTTAGCGGAGCTGGCGCCGGCCGTGATGCAGCGGCGCATCACCCAGGGCCTCATCAACCTGGTCGCCGTCGTCGGCCTCTATGTCTTCGTCGGCAATTCCGGCGTGCTGTCCTTCGGCAACGTCGCCTTCATGGCGATCGGCGCCTATGTCTCGGCTCTGCTGACCATGCCGGCCACGGCGAAGGCCGTGTTCCTGCCGGACCTGCCGGCCTTCCTGGCGACGGCGGAATGGCCCGCGATCGCGGGCGCTCTGGCGGGCGGGCTCGCCGCCGCCATCGTCGCTTTGGTCACCGGCTTTCCGCTGATGCGCCTTTCGGGGATATCGGCCAGCATCGCGACCTTCGCGGTGCTCGTCGTCTTCCATGTCGTGATCGGCAACTGGTCCTCGGTGACGGGCGGCCAGAACTCGCTGATGGGCCTGCCGATCTATGTCGGCCTGTGGACCGCCGCGGGCTGGGCCGTCATCGCGATCGCCGTCGCCTTCCTCCATCAGGAATCCCGCTCAGGGCTGCTGCTCAGGGCGTCGCGCGAGGACGAGGCCGCCGCCGCCGCATCCGGCGTCCGCCTGGTGGCGCACCGCCTCTTCGCCTTCGTCGTCAGCGCCTTCCTGTCGGGCATCTCAGGCGTGCTGCTCGTCCATTTCCTCGGAACCGCCCGGGTCGAGACCTTCTATCTCGACCTCACTTTCCTCATCATCGCCATGCTGGTGATCGGCGGAATGCACAGCCTGACCGGCGCGGTCCTGGGCGCCATCGTGATCACGCTGGTCGCCGAACTGCTGCGCCAGGCGGAAGTCGGCGTCAGCATCGGCACGACGACGCTCGCCGCCCCTTTGGGCTTCGGCGATGCCATTCTCGCTTTGCTGATGCTCATCATCATTCTCTTCCGCCCGAACGGCATCGCCGGTGGGCGCGAGATCGCGTTTCCAAAAACCCAACCGCAGACGAGGACTTGAGATATGACCGATACGCCGCCACCCCCGCCCAATGTCGATCCCCATGCGCTTGTCGAGATCGCGCCAGGCATCCACGTCATCAGCGACCGGCGCGTGCCCTTGGTGCCCAATATCGGCATCGTCGTGGGACAAGAGGCGGCGCTCGTCGTCGACACCGGCATGGGGCCGGAGAACGGCCGCAAGGTACTCGACGTCGCCAGGCGCTTGGCCTCGGGCAAAAGGTTGATCCTGACGCTTACCCATTTCCACCCCGAGCACGGTTTTGGCGCGCAAGTCTTCAAGGGCGAGGCTTCCATCCTCTACAACGCCGCTCAGCGCGACGAACTCGCGGCCAAGGGTGGCGCCTATCTCGGCATGTTCCGCAGCTTCGGTCCGGGCGTCGCCGCCGCACTGGAGGGCACCGAGCTCGTCATGCCCGATGAGGTCTATGACGGCGCATCGAAGACGATCGACCTGGGCGGACGCCGCGTGGAGCTCAGCACCTATGGGCTCGCCCATACGAGGGGCGACCAGGTGGTCAGCGTTCCGGATGCGGGTGTCGTGTTTGCCGGCGACCTCGCCGAGGAGCGCATCTTCCCGATCTTCCCCTGGTTCCCGCCCGACGATGCCGATCTCGATGCGGCCAATTGGGCCGCCATTCTGGCCGCGCTCGAAGCCGGGAAGCCGAAGATCGTCGTTCCCGGTCACGGCTCGCCCGGTGGCCCTGAGGTTCTGGCCGCCGTGCGTTTCTATATTCTCGACCTCAAATCCCGGGTCGCCGCCGAAGTCAAGTCCGGCAAAACTGCCGATGCGATCGTCGCGTCACTCGCGCCGAAAGTTCGCGCCGAGCATCCCGACTGGGACGCGCCGGAATGGATCGATTTCGCCATAAGATACTTTGCCGCCACGGCGTAGGGGAGCCCATGAGCAAGGCACTGATTGTCCTTCACTTCCAGAACGACATCTGCCATCCGGACGGCAAGATCCCCTTTGCGGTGGATCACGCGGCAGGGGGTGTGGATCACTTTCTCGATGCCGCAAAGACTCTCATCGCGAGGGCGCGCCAGGCCGGATGGCACGTGATCCATGTCCATATCGCCTTTCGGCCCGACTATGCCGACCTGCCGCGGAACTGCCGTCTGTTCAGCGCGGTCGAGACGCTCGGCGCCCTCAAGCGGGGGTCATGGGGTGCGGCACCAATGCAAGGGTTCGAGCCGGCTTCCGGCGACGTAGCGCTCGTTCATGCCTGCAACAATGCATTCCACGAAACCGGCCTCGATGAAATCCTCAAAGCGCGGGGCGTTACTCATGTGGCTGTAGCCGGGCTCGCAACCCAGTATTCGGTCGAGCACACGGTCAGGCACGCTGCGGATCTGGGCTATTTCGTCACCATGGTGCGCGATTGCTGCGCCTCCGCGGACAAGACGGCGGCGGAAGCCTCCTTCGCCAGCATGGCGATGCTGGCCGACATCGAAACCCTGGACTCAATAGTTTTTTAAAGCGGGCGATCGGGCCGCCGGAATACCCTCATGTTGAGGTGCGAGCGAAGCGAGCCTCGAACACCTCAGGGTGAGGGTTAGGGTGGATCTGATCTCACACCTATGGGTTCGTCGCGCCGTCCACAGGCCTCAAGCCGGTCGCGGGCGCGCCGATGATGAGATCGGTCATCGTGTCGACCGCGGGCAGCGTTTTGTCCCCCCGCACGCCGAGATAGGCGCCGGCGACGAAGCCGTTGAACGACATGAAGAGCACATGCGACAGGCCGGCATAGTGGTGGAGGCTGTGCAGCGGTTTTGGCTCGGCCGCCTTCAGCATCCTGGCAACGCGCTGTTCGCACCATTCCAGGAGCTCGCCGCTATAGTGATCGGCCGGTGTCGCCATCGACACCGCCTGAATCAGATTGTTGGCGAAAAAATTCTGCTCATGGGGAATGTCGCGCCAGATCGCCTCGATGATCCGCCGTACCTTGGCGCGGTGGCCGCTCACCGATTTGACCTCATGGTCGAGCTGCTCGAGCCGCGTCTTCAGCCACGGGCTGAACACCTCGTAGAACAGCGCCAGCTTGGAATCGAAATAGGTATAAATGGCCGAGGGCGCTACGCCGGCGCGCTGCCCGATCTCGTTCGTCGACGTGCCGACATAGCCCTTGTCGACGAACAGCCGCGCCGCCGCATCGACAATGGCCTCGCGGACTTCGACTTTCTTGACCTGCACCATCATGTCGTCCTTGCAAACGCGATCAAACCATCAGCTTCCGGCATAGCGAAGGTTTCCGTCTTTGCCAAGCATAGGGCCGGTCATCGCACCGGGACCGCCGTCCCACGCCTTCGCCACAGCTCCCACAGGCTTTCCATCATCCCGGCCGCCGAAATCAGGATGATACCGATCGCCTCGCGCCAGCCGAAGGGATCGCCCGACCAGAGGGCCGCGGTGATGGCGCCGACGCTGATCTCGGTCATGAACAGGAGACCGACGAGGCCCGGATTGAGCTTGGGCGTGCCCCACATGGAGGCAAAGACGCCGGTCATCACCACGATGAGGACGGTCGGCACGAGCCAGGGCAATTGCGCCAGATAGACGGCGAGGGGCGGCGAGGTCGAGAGATCGGACCCGAAGAACAAGAGGAGCGCCGCCGCGACCACCGCCGACCAGATGAAGTTCTGCACGACCAGGTCGATGGCGGCGCTTTCCTTGTCGGCGCGCAGCAGGATCGCGGCAACCGACCACAGGAAGCCCGAGCCGAGCGCGATCCAGTCGCCCGGCCGCTCGGGGAGCGGAATGCCGGTATCGGCACGGAAGATGACCAGCATGCCGAGGAGCGCCACCGCCATGGCGACCCAGCGCAGGAGGGTGATCGGTTCGCCGAGGAAGATCCGGGCGAGGAGCGTGCTCCATAAGGGCGTCAGATAAAAGAGGAGCGTCGCGCGCACGACATCGGTGTAGAGGATCGACACGGAATAAGCCACCAGGCTCAAGGCCGCCATGAAGCCCAGGAACTGCAGCCAGAGTCCGCCCGCGACCGTCGGCCGCCACCTGACGAGCAGTATGGGCAGGCAGAGCGCGAAGGGCAGGGTGTAGAAATAGAAGGTCGCCCACAGGCCGTTGATCCCGGCATGATCGAGGCTGCGGATCGGGATCCAGAACAATCCCCAGACCATGCCCGAATAGGCGCAGGCGAACTTCGCCAGTGTCTCGGTTCTCATGGCACCAACATGGGGATCAGGCGGAGTGAGCTACCCTCGCCCTGAGGTGCGAGCGAAGCGAGCCTCGAAGGGCTCGTTGCAGCATATTCGCTCTATCCTGAGGGATGCTTCGAGGGCCGCTTCGCGGCCACCTCAGCATGAGGGTATTTTGAGACATTCCGAAACAACCGGCCCTACAGATTGCGCTCGATCTCGCGCACGAAGACGGCGATGGTGGCGCCGGTCTTGGTATAGGAATTGTGCTGGGTGCCCTCTTTGAGCAGCACGAAATCGCCGGGCTTGTAGACATAGCCGTCATTGTCGATGAGCTCGCCCTCGATCATCAGGAACTGCTCATGGCAGGTATGCTCATGCGGCTGGCTCGAGGCCCCGGGCTCCATCCGATAGATGTAGAATCCGGCACTTTCCGGGAAAGTCTCGTCGAGCTGCAGATAGCTCTGGTCGGTGAGCACCTTGCCGTCCACCACATAGGGCTTGAACCTGGTGGTCTTGATATTGGTGACGATCCGCTCGGCGTCTTCGATTTTGCGCATGATGGCTCTTGCTCTTGAAAGGGTCCTCTGAAACTGTGCCACGGAGTGTGGATAAAAGGCAATCGGCAGGCGAAATGGCGGACATCACCACGGAAAAGCAGATCCGCGATGAATGGGGGTCGCTAGCGCCCGACTTCATTGCCGCGATCCAGGCGGCGCTCGCTTCCGGCGACAGCGAGACGCTGCGCGCCGAGGCCAAGGACCTGCATGCCGCCGACCTTGCCGATCTCATCGAGGCGCTGGAACCGGATGAGCGCGTCGGCCTGATCACCGGCTTGGGCCGCTCCTTCGACGGCGAGGCCCTGGCCGAGCTCGATGAGGGGGTGCGCGACCAGCTGATGGAAGCACTGCCGGCCGACGTCATCGCCTCCGCCATCACAAAGCTCGATACCGATGACGCCGCCTATCTGATCGAGGATCTTCCCAAGGAGGAGCAGGAAGAGATCCTGGCCAAGGTCTCGCGCGAGGACCGGGTCGCCCTCAACCGCGCGCTCGAATATCCCGAAGGCACGGCCGGCCGCCTGATGCAGACCGAATTCGTGGCCGTCCCCGAATTCTGGACGATCGGCAAGACCATCGACTACATGCGGAGCGAAGCGGAGCTGCCGGAGGACTTCGTCGAGATCTATGTCGTCAATCCGAGCTTCCATCTGACGGGCGTCGTCCCGGTCAGCCGGATCCTGCGCAACAAGCGCGACAGCAAGATTTCCGCGATCATGGAGAAGGAGCAGACGGTCTTCTCCGTCACCGACGAGGAAACCGACATCGCCTTCAAGTTCAAGCAGTACAACCTGGTGTCGGCGGCCGTCGTCGATGCCGACAAGCGCCTGGTCGGCGTGCTCATGGTCGACGACGTCGTCGATGTCATCGAGGAGGAGGCGGAAGAGGATATTCTCCATCTGGGCGGCGTCACCAGCGAGGAGACGATCAATGACAGCGTCTGGCGGACGACGAAATCGCGCTTCTCCTGGCGCCTGCTCAATCTCTTCACCGCACTCCTCGCCTCCTGGGTGATCTCCTGGTTCGATGCCACCATCAATCAGATGGTGGCGCTCGCCGTGCTCATGCCGATCGTCGCCTCGATGGGCGGCAATGCCGGCACCCAGACCATGACGGTGGCGGTGCGGGCGCTCGCCATGCGCGATCTCGGCCCCTTCAACGCCCTCAAGGTCATCTTGCGCGAATGCGCTTCGGGCCTGTTGAGCGGATTGATCTTCGCTCTGCTGGTCGGCGGCCTGGCTTTCTGGTGGTTCGGCTCCGACAAGCTCGGGCTGGTCATCGGCGCGGCCATGATCATCAATTTCTTCGCCGCGGCACTTGCCGGCATATTGGTGCCCTTGACGCTCGATTATTACGATATCGATCCGGCGATCGCGTCCGGCGTCTTCGTCACAATGGTGACGGATGTGGTCGGCTTCTTCGCTTTCCTGGGGCTTGCGGCGCTATGGCTGGCGTGACCGGGCCCGGCATCCTTGTGGCACCGGCAGGACCTCAAGACAAGGACGCCTGGCTCGGCCTGTGGCTTGAATGGCAGCACCACATGAAGGGCGCCGTCCCCGCCGATGTCACGGAAAGAACCTGGGCTCGGGCGCAGGCGCCGGACAGCGGTCTTCAGATCCTGCTCGCCTTCGCGCCCGAAGGCCGGGCCATAGGCTTCGCCACGGTAAGCTTGACGCCCTTTGCCTGGACCGCATCCGATATCGCCTTCCTGCAGGATCTCTTCGTCCAGGGCCGCGCCCGCGGCAAGGGTGTGGGCGAGGCTTTGCTGCGCGCCGTCTACCGCCATGCCGATGAAAAGGGCGCGACCCAGGTCTTCTGGATGGTCGATGAGACGGATGGGGAGTTGCAGCGCTTCTATGAGAGGAACGGCATCCGCACGCCCTATTTGCGCTACATGCGCACACCCTGGCCCTGGTGAACGGTGCAGAGCGCGATCAGAGCTTCCGCCTCGAGGGGGGCCAGGACCCCGCTCTCCATCTCGGTGAGGATCACCGTCTCGCCTGATCCGATGATATGACCGGCGAGCGACAATTCGCCGTCGATCGCATGGATGAGGCGTGTCGCGCCGTCGCCGGTCAAGGGCAGGGGCGCCGTCAGTCTCTGGCAGCTCAGCGATCCGCGGCCCAAATGGCGCGCCACCATCAGGTTGAAATCGCGCACCGGGCCGCGGGCGAGCTTGCCGGTGACCGCCCAGTCGCCTGAGAATGCGGCCGGGCGATAAAGAGCGAGCTCGATTAGCCCGTTCTCCTCGCTTTCGAGCCGCATGCCGGCTCCGTCGAGCAGCATGATATGCCGGTCGTAGCCGGGGAATTTGGAGAAGGGGCCATCCGATGCGACATCGGCGATGCTGACCCGCCATTGGAAGGGCCTGCCGGAGAGGCCTGAACCCGGGGGAGAGACCCAGATCTCGGTCGTGACGCCGCCGCCGTTCTTCCACGGCATCACCTTGTAGTCTTCCCGACGCAGGATGTTCATGCCGCTTTCCCTCTCAATGCCGCGCCACCGCATATGGCGACACTCACAGCGAGCATTCCCCCTCTCCCGTTGCGAAGCAATGGGAGAGGGTGCCCGAAGGGCGGGTGAGGGCTCTTTGTCTCAACTCGCATTAAGCACACTGCATGTTGCGCGAAAAGAGCCCTCATCCGGCCTTCGGCCACCTTCCCCCACGCTGCGCGCGGGGGAAGGGGAATGATGGAGTCAGTGCCGGGCACGGCCGATGGGTTCGGCATGGGCGATCACCCGCTTGATCCGGTGCTCCTCATGCTGAAGCTCGGTCTCGATCCGGTCGATGACCTCATGCAGCGTCTCGATCGT
>Ga0187894_10005473_pt1 | contig 12927 bp, 6 predicted proteins | sample GBC1701081metaG_FD_136650 | JGI IMG/M metagenome (GOLD analysis project Ga0187894, IMG submission 136650) | White microbial mat communities from a lava cave in the Kipuka Kanohina Cave System on the Island of Hawaii, USA - GBC170108-1 metaG ... | reverse complement strand
GCCATCGCTCTCGTATTGCTCGGCGCGGCGGGCTTCGCGGGGCTGGATCGCGCGATCTACGACCTGACGCTGAACTACACCAACACGCCCGATCCGCTCGATCGCGATTTCTGGGTGAGGACGCGCCCCGCATGGGAAACGGTGCGGCTCTTCGGCAGCATCGTCGGCGGCGTGGCGGCGCTCTTTTATGTCGCGATCTTCCATCCGCGCAGCTGGCCGATGGCGATCCGGTCACTGGCGGCGGTTGGGGCGGCCGATCTCGCGACGGCGGGATTGCAGTTCCTGCTCGGTCGCGTCCGGCCAAACCGCTCTCCCAATCCGCTGGATTTCCGCAGCCTGCCGGGATTGTCGGGACCGGACGGCGACGCGGTGGGCTGCTTTCCGTCGGGCGAGGCGACGGCGGCCTTCGCACTGGCGATCGTGTTGTCGCGGCTCTATCCGCGCTGGACGGCGTTCTTCTTCATCGTGGCGTCGCTGAACGCGCTGGCCCGCGTGGTGCAGGGATCGCACTACCTGAGTGACGTCTGCGCCGGGATGCTTGTCGGTGCGGGAGTGGCGGCGGCGGTTTTCGAATGGCTGGAGCGCCGTTCGGAGCGCCTCGACGGGGCGATGCTGCAGCTTGCCGCGCGGCTGATCGGACCGCGCTCCCCGCGTTGACCGGACCCATTGCAACGCGGCGGGCATCTCCTAGAATCCGCAGGCTCAATCCGGGGCGTGTGTCCGAGTGGCCAAAGGAGACGGGCTGTAAACCCGTTGGCTTTACGCCTTCGTTGGTTCGAATCCAACCGCGCCCAGTTCGCAGACGGCGGAACGCCCTCACCCCCTTCGGGCTCCCTCATTGGTCACCCTCAGTCTCCTACCGGGAGAGGGAGAAAACCGTCGACGGACATCTCAACTTGTTTCAGGATGCCGTGGCCACACGCACCACGATGGCATGGCCGATCGCGGTCAGGGTGACATGGACACACGCGCCAGGGCGGCATGGCCGCTTTTTGAGGCGGCCATGGGAAAGAATTCGCAAGCCTACTGCGTCTCCCCCGCCCCGTCCGTCGGCTCGATCTCGGCGGGTTTTGAGAGCTTGAACTGCGTGCGGGCATAGATCGCGTCGCGATTGAACCACGCCTTCGCGCACTCCACACGCCGCTGGAAGGCGATCTGGAATCGCGTCCGCTCGCGCGTCGTGGTGAAGGCGTCCTCGCGGACGGAGTCATACTTCTTCAATTCCATCACCACGCGGCTCTGTGACTCGGGCAACCGCACGATCCGCACCTTCGGCGCGGGCTGCGTCGCCGGGGCGGAAACCTGAGTCGCGGCCGGGCGGCTGGAAGCGGGCGAGGTCCAGTTGGGATCGGTCATCTCGAAGGCCGCCGCCACGGCCGATTCCGACGTGCCGATGCCATCGACGAAGGCCGCCATGTCTCCCATGAAGGACTGGATGCGCCGTGCAAAGGGGGCCGGCGTCAGCAGCGGGTCGGCCGGCTCGGCGGGCTTGTCGCCCTCCTTTTCCGACTTTTCCACCTTGCTGAGCATCGCCCGCAGGCCGGGGTCGGCGTCGAGCGCCGCCTTGAGGCCGGCACTCTGTGCCGCGGCGTAGAGCCGCTCGGCATGTTCATCGGCGATGGCGTCGGCTTTGTTCGTCCGGACATCCTTGACGACGAGATCACGCACTTCGTCAAGAGACTTGGGTGCTTCGGGCTCGCGCGCCTCGGTCACGCGAAGAATGCAGAACGAGACCGTTTCGCCCTTGTCGTTGGTCTGGGCATAAGCGATCGGAGTCGGTTCGAAGAAGGCCAGTTGCGGCCGGCTCTCCCCCGCGCCGGCGGCGCGCTTCTCGCTCTGGAAGAAACCCGGAACGCGGAACAGGAACTCCGACGGCGCATACTGTTGCGGCTGATTGCTCAGCGGCTGGAGCTTGCCGAGGATTTCGTGATCGTTCAGCTCCGCCACCGAGATCAACCCGAACGGCTTCGCCTCGACGGTCAGTCCATACTGCTTGGCGAAGCGATCGGCGGCCTGCTTCAGGAAATCGGGCGCATCGACGCCGGCAGGTCGGACCAGGAATCCATCCTTGTCGCGCGGCTGATCGGTCCAGACGCGGGAAAGTTCCGAGACCACCTGTTCCGCGTGTTCGCGGGTGCGCTTCTGTGCGACGGAAGACTTGATTTCCTTGATGATTTCCGCCTGGACTTCTCGCAGGGGCTTGTAAGCCGGCGCCGACGAGGCAGCCGAAGCGGGGCTGGAGGCGGCGGCCTGTGAAGCGGCCGGTGCGTCGTCCGCCTTCACATAGCGCTCGCGATTCTTGCGATAGAACTGGCGGACCTGCTCGTCGGTGACGTTGACCGATTCCTGCATTGCATCAGGACGTATCACCAGCGCTTCGATCGCGACGCGGCGCGGCCGGCGGTAGCCGGACTTGCCCGGCGCGGGCTCATCGTTCTTGTGTTTTTCAAACTGCTCCAGCAACTCCGCATCGGGAATCGAGGCGGACTCCTCCACGAACTTTTTGGCGGGGAATGAGACGAGCGAGATTTCCACCTTGTCCTGCAGGTCGCGGATGCGGTGGCGCACCTCGGCATCGGAAATCAGGATTCCATCCATCACCTCGCGGGCCATCTCGTCGATACGCAGCACGTCCGCCAGCGCGGAGCGAATCTGCTCGATCGTCACATTCTGATTACGGCGGACGTAATTGACGCGCTCCTGTGAGACCATCTGCTCGAACTGGTGGATGCGATCGTCGCTGATCACGGCGCCGCTTGCGGCCGCTTCGGTCCGCAGAATCGCAAACTCCTCGAGCGTCAGCGGCGGCAACTGCGTCATGAACCGCGCGAGCTGGGGCTGCTGCGGATAGAGCAGGATCAGCCACGGCTCCTGCCAGAGCATGGGGTTGAGCTGGCTGAGCAGCGCGACCACCGACTGGGACTCGGCAAGATCTGCCGTCGTCAGTTGACGGCCGTGAATCGTTCCCCACGGCTCGACCTCGCGGCTGTGCGACCGACTGTAGAGCGTGTCCTGAATCAGAAAAGTCAGCATCAGCACGACGATCAGCGCTGCGAGCAGATGCTTGTCATACTTGCGAAACCACTTCAGCATCTCAATGCAACTCCATAACCTGCGGGAACTTGCCGCCGGACGGCGACGAATCGCCTACTATAGCGCCCGGCGGCCTGTTTGCAAGCCTTCCAGACGCCACTGGACTCCCCCCGGCCGGTTCGCCGAATTGACTTCAACAGGATGGCTGACTAGCGTTCGGGGTGAATGCGGGGGTCCGGTATCTCCTGCCGGATCGCTAGAGGCACACGGCCGCCCTGCCGATATACCGCTCCGAATACCGTTCTCGGCCAATTGAAACACCCAAGGGTATGCGGTCGGGGGGCCGGCCCTGCATATACGGCAAAACGCATATGGCAAAAAAAACAGCCAAGGCCGCCGCCAAGGCGCTGGTGATCGTCGAATCACCGGCCAAGGCGAAGACCATCAATAAATATCTGGGCAGCGACTACATCGTCAAGGCCTGCAAGGGGCACGTCCGCGATCTGCCCAAACATCGCTACGGCATCGACCCCGGGCGCAATTTCGAACCACAGTACGAACTTCTCGACTCGCACAAACGGGTGATCGACGAGCTGCGGACCGCGGCGCGCGGCGCGGACGAAGTCTATCTCGCGACCGACCTGGATCGCGAAGGCGAAGCCATCGCGTGGCACCTGGCGCAGGCGCTCGAGATTCCGCCGCAGAAGGCCAAGCGCGTCATCTTCAACGAGATCACCAAGGCGGCGATCCAGTCGGCGTTCGAGCATCCGCACGCGCTGGATCAGGACAAGGTGAACGCCCAGCAGGCCCGCCGCATCCTCGACCGCATCGTCGGCTACGAGCTGTCGCCGCTGCTCTGGAAGAAGATCGCCAAGGGACTGTCGGCTGGGCGCGTGCAGTCGGTCGCCGTGCGGATGATCGTCGAGCGCGAGAATGAGATCCGGGCGTTTCAGCCCGAAGAATACTGGTCGGTCGAGGCGGTGCTCGCGCCGGAGTCCGATCGCGTCGCCGGTCTGCGCGAGGCCTATCGCGCCAAGTTCACCGACGCGGCGGGTGACGGCCCCACGGCCAAGGAACGCGCCGCCTGGCTGGAGCAGCAGTCGGCGTTCGTGGCCGAGCTGGTGGAGGTGGACGGCAAGGAATTCAAGCCGAGCGGCACGCTCAAGTTCGACAAGCAGGGTAATCCCGAATTCGTCTCCGCCTCCGATCGCGTTCGCGAGGTGGTCGAGGCGCTGGGACTTACCGTCCGGGAGACGCGCGTCGAGGCCTGGCCCGAATATGAGCGGCTGGCACTGAAGAAAGTCGCGCTGGTGACGTCACTGAATCCCTCGGCATCCGTGCGATATGCGGTGCTGGACGTGGAGACGAAACGCACCCGCAGCAAGCCGCCGGGCCCTTTTACGACCGCCTCTTTGCAGCAGGCGGCCGCGAACCAGCTTCGCTTCGCCACGTCGCGCACCATGCGCACGGCACAGACGCTCTACGAAGGCGTCGACCTCGGCGACGGCGAAGGGCCGGTGGGACTCATCACCTACATGCGAACCGACTCGACGCACCTGTCGGCCGAGTCGCTCTCGTCGGTCCGGGGGCTGATTCAGAAGCAGTTCGGCGATGCCTACCTTCCGGCATCGCCGCAGGCATATGGAAACACGAACAAGAGCGCGCAGGAGGCTCACGAGGCGATCCGCCCCACCGACGCGCGCCGAACGCCCGATTCGATGCGCGGCCACCTGAACGACGAACAGCTCAAGCTCTACACGCTGATCTGGAATCGTTTCGTGGCCTGCCAGATGAACCCAGCCGAGTGGGACGCCACCACGGTGCGCGTCGGCGCCGAGACTTCAGCGGGCAAAGCGGTCCTCAAGGCCGGCGGACGCGTGCTGAAGTTCGACGGCTTCTACAAGGTCGCGGGCGTGCCCCGCGCCGATGGCGAGCCGACGCTGCCGGCCCTGGCGGAGAAACAGCCGGTCGCCGCCGTCGCCATCGAGCCGCGCCAGCGATACACGCAGCCGCCGGCACGCTACACGGAAGCGTCGCTCGTCAAGACGCTCGAAGCTGAAGGGATCGGCCGCCCCAGCACTTATTCCGCGATCATCGACACGGTTCAGAAGCGCGGTTACGTGGAGCAGATCGACCGCCGCTTCTACCCGACCGAGCGCGGCATGGTCGTCACCAACAAGCTGATCGAGCATTTTCCGCAGGTGATGGACCTCAAGTTCACCAGTCACATGGAGGACCAGCTCGACAAGATCGAAGAGGCGCACCTCGACTGGGTCTCCGTGCTGCATGAGTTCTACGATCCCTTCCGCGAGTCACTGGGCAAGGCGCATGACGGGATGGAGGCGGTGCGCGCCGAGCCGTCGCCCTACACCTGCGAGCTGTGCGGCAAGCCGATGGTCTATCGCCTCGGCAAGAACGGACGGTTCCTCTCCTGCACCGGATACCCCGAGTGCAAGGGAACGCTCAACGTCGATCGCGAAGGCAAGCCGCTCAAGCCGGTGCTGGTCGATCTGAAATGCGAAAAATGCGGGCGGCCGATGCAGCTTCGCAAGAGCCGCACAGGGCCTTTCCTGGGCTGCTCGGGCTATCCCGAATGCAGCACCACGGTCCCCTGCGACGAGGCCGGCAATCCGCTTCGCCGCGTGAAGGCCGAAGAACTGAAGGAGACCTGCACCGAGTGCGGCTCGCCGATGCGCGTGAGCTTCTTCCGCGGGCGCTCATTCCTCGGTTGCACGAACTATCCGACCTGCAAGGCGACGCGCCCGATGCCTGAGGGCATCTACGTCGAAAAGCCACCCGCCGAGCAGGCCGGCGTCAACTGCGACAAGTGCGGTCGGCCGATGGTGATTCGCAAGAGCCGCCGCGGCCCCTTCCTCTCATGCAGCGGCTTCCCGAAATGTCGCAACGCCAAGTCGATGGACAAGCTGGATGAACTCAAGAAGATGATGGCGGAAGGCACGATTCCCGCGCCGCCGGCCGAAGAGCCGGCGGCCAAGGGTCGCGGCGGCAAGAAGGGCGCGGGCAAATCGCGCACGGCCGCAGCGGGCGGCGCCGCCACACCTTACATCATTCCCGAGGGGCAGGCGCTGCCGGATGGCGTTGAGCGCAGTCGCACCGGCAAGATGGTCGTCGCGAAGATGAACGGCGCCGTTCAATGCCTGGCCTGCGGCAGCGAGATGAACGTCAAGCCCGGACGCTGGGGCCCCTTCCTCTCCTGCAGCAACTTCCCGCGCTGCCGTGAAACCGCGCGGCTCAAGGGCGAAGCGCTCAAGCAGGCGGAAGAAGCCGTCGGCAAGCCGGAGCCGCGCGCCAAGCCGATCCCGACGGACGTCGATTGTCCCGATTGCGGATCGAAGATGCTGCTGCGCATGGGGCGAACCGGCCGGTTCCTCGGTTGCGGTTCCTACCCGAAGTGCAAGAAGACGATGGAGCCGCCGCCGGGATTGTTGCGCGAACTCGCGACGACGGAAGCTGCGAGCTGATCTCACAGGAAAACACCAATTGAATTGAGAAGACTCCTTTCCGCTACGGGGCGGGAGCCGCAGGCGCCGCAATCGCCGCCGCCGCGGGCGCTGCGTCCGCTTTCTCGACTTTCCGCTGATAGGATCGAATCTGCCGCGACCCGACCCAGCCGGGAAGCAGAATCCCCACCACGGCGGCGAGAACCGCCTGCACCGCCAGGCCGCCCCACAGCGAGGATTTGGGTTCATTGAGCAGGAGCGCCCACCAGCCGATCGGAGAGCATCCCATGAACCAGGAGTCCATGGGGCGCGTCTTCGCTGAGTAAGCCATGCTCAGCGCTTCAACGAGGAAGGGAACCCCCCACGCGAGCGCAATCCAGAAGAGCAGAATCCCACCGAAACGATCGCGAAATCCGAAGATCATGCGAAGGAGTCCGGCAATCGGCAGGAGCGCCAGCCCCGTCGTCACCGCGGTGACGAGGGCAAGCGCCATGGAACTGCGTTCGGCATTATCCATGTGGATCCGTCCGCAGAATGACCGCCATTCTGGCGACAGATCGTACAGGGGAATCCCGAGCGACCATCCGCCGATCACACTGACGAAGATCACGATCAGCAGCAGCACCCAGCCGACCGAGCGCGGCGCCGGATGACGCCACTCCGGGTCGACGGCCTTGCGCCGCAGCCATCCCACGCGATGCCAGACCGCGGCGGAAATGGGAATCACGCACCCAAGCAGAATCGCGACGAGCGTCGCGAGCCACTGCACGTCGAACGGCACGTTCATTCCTGCTAGACCCCATTCCTGTTGATATCGAGTGGCGTAAATGCGCAGCCCCACAAAGCCGCCGATCGCCAGCAGAACGGTCAGACAGACGCCCAGCTCCCAGGTGAAGGCGCGCCGCGCATCCGAGACGAACCGCCGCGCCGACGCGGCGCAGGCGATCGCGATGATCCCGAGCTGCGCCGCCAGCGCAAAGCCGATCATCGGGTCGAACTTGAACCGGCCGCGCGAGGCGGACTGAACCATGTCGGTGACGGAATAGACGCCCGTCATGATCCCCAGTCCGGGGACCAGCCACATCAGATTCGCGCCCCCGAATGCCAGCAGGAAAATGACCATGCCCATCGCGGTGGCGGAGCCTTTCGTGCTGAGCGCCATCATGAGCAGGAGCGATGCGATCGCGTATGCCGGAATCAGCGCGACCAGCAATCCCATCACCCAGAGGAGCCATCCGCCCATGCCCATGCCGCCGTAGACATTCAGCAGCAGCGCGAGAAGCAGATTCGCGGCGGTGATCCCCGCGATCTGGGTGCAGGGGCCGGTGAGATAGCCCAGCACGGCGCTCCAGCCGGAGATGGGCGACTGGCGGTGCGATTCGATCATTCCGGACGTGAAATCCTTCTGCACCGCGCGGCGCACGCCGGCCGAGATGAACATGAACATCATTCCCGCCTGCAGCGCCATCAGAATGGAGAGCACCACCTGGCAGGCGCTCGTCGGCGTGACACCCTCGTTGATCGCCGACCGGATCATGATCACGATCAGTAATAATGCGAAACCGCCGTACCCCAAACCGAGTTGCAGGCAGCGCTTCCAGCCCCCCATCACTTGCGCATGCACCCAGCCCAGCGGATTGCTGAACATTCCCGGCAGTTCCATCAGTCCACCTGCCTGATTCCGGCCCGTAAGTAGGCCTCCTCGAGATTGGCAGTCTGCGCGCCGAACGACGCGACCGGGATTCCCCGCTGCACGAGGTCGGCCAGCAGCGCCGCAGCGTGAGCGGCGTCTTCTGAAAACTCGAACTGCACCTCGCGCCCCTCCACGCGGACCCCCGCGACGCCGGCGACCTCCGGCAACAGCACGGCCAGCTCCGGGGCGGGACGGGCCGTGCGGAGTTTGTATCGCACGCGGCCGTTGTTCTGCCCATGCACGAACTCGGTCACCGTGTTGAGCCGGCGCATCCGCCCCGCCTCGATGACGCCGATGTGGGTGCAGTATTCGTGAAGGTCTGACAGGATGTGCGACGAGACGATCAGCGCGCGCCCCTGTTCGCGCAGGCTGCCGAGCAACTGGCGGAACTGCACGCGGCCGGCGGGATCGAGTCCCGCGCTCGGCTCGTCCAGCAGCACGAGAATCGGATCGGGAATGAGCGTGCGCGCGATCGTCAGGCGCTGCCGCATGCCGCGCGACAGCGTGCTGATCTTTGCGTCGCGCTTGTCTTTCAGCCAGAGTTGGTCGAGCCAGAAGTCGATGCGCTCGTCGATCGTTTCGCGCGCCAAATCGTAGGCCCGTCCCACGAATTGCAGGAACGTGGCAACCGTTAACGTGTCATAGACCGGGGGGGTGTCCGGCGCGAAGCCGATCCGCGCGAGCGTGTGGCGTGCGCCGGGCTCCACCTCGCCGCCGAGCACGCGCACGCGGCCGGAGGTGAGCGCCTGCAGCCCGGCCAGCGCGCGAAAGAGCGAGGTCTTACCCGCTCCGTTCGGACCGATCAGGCCGAGCAGTTGCCCCCCCTCGAGGCGCAGGTCAACACGCTTGACCGCGGCCACCGCGCCGTAGTGCACGCGTACGCTTTCGGCTTCCAGTACGACGGTCATGAAACGTTCCTGCCCGGGTTCGAAGGGCGAAGAAGTCCTACTCTATCACGTCCTCGGTGATTTTCGCGAACGGCGGCGGCCGGGCTGACGTTTCAATAAGGTCGACCGCGGAGCGGCGGATTTGACCCCTGTTTCCGCGACCTGCTACAATACGAACGCAGTTTCACCACGGCGTTGGACCGGCGCGTGATGTCCGACGTTCGGCGCGGAGCAACCATTCCGTCATGTCTGATTCGCAATCCGGCTACTACGCATTGCTGGTCTGCTACCTGGTCGTGACCGGAATCCTCGCGGCCTACGGGATTCACCGCTATCAGCTTGTCTACCTCTATTACAAACATCGGCGCAACCTGCCCCGGCGATCCGCCAGTTTCGCGCAGCTGCCGCGCGTCACGATCCAGCTTCCGATGTTCAACGAGCGGTTCGTCGCCGAACGCGTGATCGATCACACCTGCGCCATCGACTATCCGCGCGAACTCCTCGAAATCCAGGTGCTCGACGACTCCACCGACGACACGACCGAGATCGCCGATCGAGTCGTCCGCCGCTGGCGCGACGCGGGATTCAACATCCGGTTGATCCATCGCGAAAACCGCGCGGGATTCAAGGCCGGCGCGCTGGACAACGGCCTGGGACAGACGGATTCGCAATTCATATTGATCTTCGATTCGGACTTTATTCCGCCGCGGAATATTCTCCGCGAGACGATTCACTATTTCACCGATCCGCGCGTGGGCATGGTGCAGGCCCGATGGGAGCATTTGAACCGCGACCAGTCGCTGCTCACGCGCACGCAGGCGATCATGCTCGACGGCCATTTCGTCATCGAGCACACCGCCCGCAACCGCTCCGGCCGCTTCATGAGCTTCAACGGCACCGCCGGCATGTGGCGGCGCGAGTGCATCACCGACGCGGGGGGCTGGCAGCATGACACGCTGACCGAGGACCTGGACCTCTCCTACCGCGCGCAGATGAAGGGATGGCGGTTCCATTTTCTCAAGGATCTCGTCTCCCCCGCCGAGCTGCCGCCGGAGATGCTGGCGTTCAAAGCGCAGCAGGCCCGCTGGGCCAAGGGCGGCGCGCAGACGGCGCGCAAACTGCTGCCGCGCATTCTTGGCTCGCGCCTGCCGGCCAAGGTCAAGTGGGAAGCCTTCTTTCACCTGACGAGCTGCACCAGCTATGTCTGGATGGTGCTGCTGACGCTGCTCATGTTCCCCGTCCTCTATCTGAAGATGTCGCTGTTTCAGGATGACATGCTCGGCCGCGCGCTGTTCGACGGTTCGCTGCTGCTGCTGGCGACCTGCTCGGCCGGCACCTTCTACGTCGCCAGCCAGCGCGAGATATTCAAGACCTGGGCCGACAGCATCAAATACATGCCCTTCCTCATGGCGCTGGGAATCGGCGTGTCGCTCAGCAACGCCATCGCCGCGCTGCAGGGATTCTTTGGCGCGCCGTCCGAGTTCGTGCGCACGCCCAAGTTCGGCGTCATGCAGCCGGGCGACGAATCCTGGAAACAGAAGGTCGGGCGCGAACGCCGCCGCGGCAATCGTTACTGGCTGCCGCTCGCCGAGTTCGCATTCGGCGTCTATCTGGCGGCCTGCTGCGCCCTCTGCTACGTCAACGGCCGGATCACCATCGGCATCCCCTTCCTGCTGCTCTTCATGACCGGCTACTTCTACGTCTCGCTGCTCTCGCTCTACGGCATCTACCTGTCGAATCGAGCCGCGCCCCGGCTACCGGCAACCACCCGGCCGACCCAGGCCGCGGTCACCGTTCCCTCCGCTCAGTCGCGCGCCTGACCTCGGTTCACGCCGGCGACGACCCGTTGACCCGCGCGCGGCCCAGTGATACGGTGGAAACCGTCAGTCGGATCCATGAACCGGGGGGCTGTCGCGACTCGGCTTCCATCCGCGGCCGCAGGTCGCGCGGAAGCTCCGGGGCGGCGCCGGCAGGCCCTTCGCCAATCAGGGTGGCCGCCACGTGCCGACACTCAACATCATTCAGGGGCCCGACCGGGGCAAGTCCTTCCAGACGCTCGCAACCGAGCCGACGCCGCTCGGCCGCGGCAGCGACGTCGTGCCCATCACCGACAACACGGTCTCCCGCCGGCACGCCGAAATCCGCCCGGCCGAGGAAGGCTGGGAGCTGGTAGACCTCAAGAGCGCCAATGGCACGCTCCTCAACGGCAAACGGGTCGAGCGCGTGATCCGCCTCAAGCATGGCGACCAGATCCGGATGGGCAGCACGCTGATGGTCTGGGTGGGCGATGAACCGGTGCGCTCGCTGAGCGGCGCGGGCGTACTCGCCGCGCGCGACCTGATCGACCTCGACGTGAGCGGCAAGGCGGTCGACACCTCGATCGTCGGCTCGGTCCCCAGCTCGGATGACAGCGTCATCATGGCGTCGCCGGTCGCCGCCGAGGCGGTCCGCGCCTGGCGCGTCATGTCGCAGCTCACCGAGGCGATTGCCGCGGTTCCCACGCCGGAGCAGTTGCTCGAGCGCGTCATGGACATTTTGTACGAAGAACTGCCGATCGATCGCGGCTTCATCCTGATGCGCGACGACGAGAGCGGCGAACTGCTGCCGCAGGTGGTCCGCTGCCGCGGCGTTGAGACGCCCGACCGCATCACCACCAGCCGGACGCTGGTCGAGCACGTCATGACCAAGCTCGAAGGCATCCTCTGCACCAACGCCCTGACCGACGAACGGCTCGATGCGACCCGCCGCGGTGGAAGCATTCACGCCTACGGCATTCAATCCGTCATTTGCGTGCCGATCATCGCCCGGGACGAACCGCTGGGCGTGATTCACATCGACACGCGCGTCTCGAAGCAGACCTACACCGATTCGCACCTCCGCCTCGTCACCGCCATCGGGCGGATGACCGGGCTGGCGGTGGAGGACGCGCGGCTGGTCGCGACCCGGATGAAGACGGAGCGGCTCGCCGCCACGGGCGAAACCGTCGCCGCTCTTTCCCACTACATCAAAAACATTCTTCAGGGGATGCGCGCGGGGGCCGACGTGGTGGACCTGGGCCTCTCCCGGCAGCAGCTCGGAACCGTCGACCAGGGCTGGCAGATCGTGCAGCGCAACCTGGACAAGATCTTCAGCCTGACCATGAACATGCTCGCCTTCTCCAAGGCGCGCGAGCCGCGGCTCCAGATGGCCCAGCTCAACAAGACCGTGAAAGAGGCGGCCGACCTCTGCCAGCGCCGCGCCGACGACAAAACGATCCTGCTCTTCACCGACTTCGACGACGCCATTCCACCCATTCCGGTCGATGCCGACGGCATCCATCAGGTCGTGCTCAACCTCATCACCAACGCCATCGACGCGGTACCCAAGTCGACCGGCGCCGTCAACGTAAAGACGCGGTTCGATTCCGCCGCGCACAAGGCGATCATCAGCGTCGCAGACAACGGTACGGGCATTCCGCGCGACCTGATTCAGAAGATTCTCGAGCCTTTCTATTCCACCAAGGGACAGGGCGGCACCGGACTGGGGCTCGCCGTGGCCCGAAAAATCGTGATGGAGCATCACGGCACGATCGAGGTGCAGAGCGAGCCGGGAGAAGGCAGCATCTTCACGGTCCGACTTCCCACCGATCAGCCGGCCCCATCCAGCGACGCCACCTTCGCCTCCGCGTGATGCCGCGCCTGCCCATAACGCGCGGCTCGAATGCGGACCGCGCTGCGCTCGTTCGCGGCGGAGATTCTTGGGCCTGGCGACGAAAGCAGTTCGGTGTCGGATGATTTCGTTGCCCCGCCACCGTCCAAATCGTATTTTTCAGGTTGGCCAAAGATCGCCTGCCGCGTGATGTTCATGGGGCGGG
>Ga0187894_10005472_pt1 | contig 12927 bp, 14 predicted proteins | sample GBC1701081metaG_FD_136650 | JGI IMG/M metagenome (GOLD analysis project Ga0187894, IMG submission 136650) | White microbial mat communities from a lava cave in the Kipuka Kanohina Cave System on the Island of Hawaii, USA - GBC170108-1 metaG ... | reverse complement strand
CCTTCTCGACGAGGTAGCCGGTTACCTCGCCGGCGATGTCGATGTGCCCGGTCGGATCGACTCGATTCACCGGGTTGTTGCGCGTGTAGCTGTATCGGTGCCAGCTCTGCGGATCGCATCAGCCCACGGCCGGCTCAGCGTGGCGCATCGATGGAAACGCGACCGCGACGTTGTCAGCGTCTAGGCGCGCGAGGATTTCGTCCACCTTCCAGATGGGGACATCCTCGGGGATGTCGATCGCGCTGCTTCCGCATGAGTCGAGCCTCGTGGTGTTGCACCCGATACCGCGGAGAGCAGAAAGCGTGATGTCAATCTGATCTGTGGCGCGAAGGCGCAATAGCCAGATCGTGGTACGCGCCGATCGCCGAACGTGTCTCCACGACTCGACTCGGCCGCTCGGACTGACTTGCGCAGCAATCACGTCTCCTACTGACAAGTCCTTCACGAAGAGTGGCGGCGATAGCGTGACGTATCCGTCGGACGTCTCCTCGAACGGCAACGATTCGCTGGCAACCGGAGGCCAACCGTCTTCGGCCTGCAGCGAAAATGTCAGCGAGGCGATCTTCTCTTGCTGATTCACGCGCGTGTCGACCTTGGTGACAACTAGGCGCTCTCGCTATGGAGCCGAAGCCCTGAACTCTGCCGCAGCAACTACGATGGTCGCACCATCATCGAGTGAAATCTCGAGAACGCGGAAGTCATTCTTGTTCCGAGCTGGGCTTCCAGACCGAGGAATCGTTGCTGGGAACCTTCGGTGGATAGCCCGAATACAAGAGTCCAGAAGCCTGTGCTGTCGTACGAATCTCGCGCGATCGATCACCATCTCGTCCCAGACAGCCAGCCACTGAAAACCAATGTATCCGGCGTCCTCGATCGCTTGCTTGCGGAACTTCGACGGACGACTCATCACTTTTTGCGCCGCTCCCGCCGCCTCCGCTGCCTGAGCAGCGCATGCGGCCGAGCGGGCCGCCCAAGCGGCTCGGGCAACACGCACCCCAGTCGTGATCCCACCGACGATCGCCGCGGCCCTGAGAGCATCCGTGCCAACTCCCCTCCATCCACCCTGCTCGACACCCTCCCCAATCCGCAGGACGTCCGCGAGACCGCGGCCATAGTCGAGAGCGGTCACGGACAGACCCAGGTCGTGCGTTGCGTGGCATCGGTGTGCAAGACGTTCGATCGGTGTCGCCCCACATGAAGTCAGCGCCCGCCACCAGCGCGGCTTCCGTTCGGATACCTCGCGGACCTCGTCGCAAGCAGCGAATCCAAGCCGCAGGCGGGCCGGCAAGCGCGGCCGCAGGCCGAACGCGCGCCGCGGTAACGTCGGCTGCCGTGCGAACCCCCAGCTCTGTGCAGCGATTGTCTCTGCTCTCGACCCCTGCTCTCGCGCTCGCGCTCGCCTGCAGCGATGGCCCGAGCGGGCCGCCGCAGTTTCCGCCCGCACCGGTGCAGGTGATCAAAGCTGAAGCGAAGCCGCTGCCGCGCACGGTCGCGGCGGTCGGCTCGCTCGAGAGCCCGCAGATGACGACGGTCGCGAGCGAGGTGCCCGGAACCGTGGCTTCGCTCGCGGTGCCGGAGGGGCGCGAGATCGAAGCCGGCGTCGTGCTCGCGCGGCTCGATACGAAGACTGCCGCCGCCGCGCTCGCCGTCACGCAGGCGCGGCTGAAGAACGCGCAGGACCGGCTGGCGCGGCTCGAGCCGCTGCGCGCGCAGGGCGTGACCTCGCAGCAGGCGTACGACGACGCGAAGGCGGAGCTCGATGCCGCGACCGGCGCGCACGACGAGGCGGCGACGCGGCTCGCGAAGCACACGATCCGCGCGCCGTTCGCGGGCACGGTCGGGCTCAAGCAGGTGAACGTCGGGCAGTACGTCGAGGCCGGCGATCCGATCGTCGAGATCACGCCCGCGCACGCGCTCGAGCTGCACTTCGCAGTGCCGCAGAAGCACGTCGCGGAGCTCGCGGTGGGGCAGCGCGTCGAAGGCGTCGTCGGGCGCTGCGAGCTGCGCTTCGAGGGAGCTGTTACGGCGGTCGACCCGCGCGTCGACCCGAACACGCGCATGGTCGGGCTGCGCGCGGGCGTGACGAAAGCGAGCGGTGCGCTCGTGCCCGGCATGGCCGTGCGCATCCGGCTGATCGTCGCGGAGACGCCGAACGCGATCCTGCTGCCGCAGGAAGCGATCGTGCGCCAGGGCACGAAGCACGTCGTCTACACGCTGAACGCGAAGAACGAGGCGGAGCCGCACGACGTCGCGCTCGGCGAGTTCTTCGTCGACGGCGTGGAGATCGCGAGCGGCATGACGGCTGGGCAGACGGTCGTCGTCGCGGGCCAGCAAAAGCTGCGGCCGGGCGCGCCGGCGGCGCCGAGCCCCTGGCAGCCGATCGAGAATCCGAACGTCCAGATCGGGCGCTACGGCCCGGCGGACTGCGACGTCTAGGCTCGCCCCATGAAGATCTCCGAGCTGTCGATCGAGCGGCCCGTGTTCGCGACGGTGCTGAGTCTCTTGATCCTCGTTGCGGGGGGCGCTGCATTCTTCTCGCTGCCGGTCCGTGAGCTGCCCGACGTCGACACGCCGGTCGTCTCGATCACGACCGTCTACGTCGGCGCGAGCGCGGAGACCGTCGAGACGAGCGTCACCGAGCCGCTCGAAGAGGTGCTGAACGGGATCGACGGCATCCGCAACATCGATTCGCTGTCGGCGTTCGGCGTCTCGACGATCAACGTGCACTTCACGGCCGACCGCGACGTCGACGTCGCGGCGACCGACGTCTCGAACGCGATCCAGCGCGCGCTCGGCGATCTGCCGCAGGAGACCGAGCGCCCGATCGTGCGCAAGTCCGGCGCCAATAACACCCCGATCATGTTCATCAACGTGTTCGGCGACGAGGCCTCGCCGGTCGACCGCACGGACGTCGCCGACCGGCTCGTGCAGACGCCGCTGCAACTATTGCCCGGCGTCTCGCAGGCGATCATCAGCGGCGAGCGCCGCTACGCGATGCGCATCTGGCTCGACCCGGCGCGCATGGCCGCGCTGCGCGTCGACCCGAGCGACATCCGCCGCGCGCTGCAGGAGAGCAACCTGCAGCTGCCGGCCGGCGAGGTCGAGGCGGCGGCGCGCAAGTTCACGATCAACGCAGACGCGCGGCTCGCCGACCCGGCCGAGTTCGAGGCGATCGTGATCCGCGAGGAAGCGGGCAACCCGGTGCGCATCCGCGACGTCGGCTGGGTCGAGCTCGGCAGCGAGAACTATCAGATGGTCACGCGCTTCACCGCGCGCGACACGGTCGGCGTCGGCATCGTGCGCCACTCGCGTGCGAACGAGCTCGAGGTCTCGGACGCGGTGCGCGCGCGGCTCGAAGAAGTGAAGAAGACGATGCCCGAGGGCTTCGAGACGGACGTCGCGGTCGACTGGACCGCGTACGTGCGCGACTCGCTGCGCGAGGTCTCGTTCACGCTCGCGATCTCGTTCCTGGTGGTCGTGCTCGTGAACCTGTTCTTCCTGCAGTCGAAGACCTCGACCTTCGTCGCGAGCGTCGCGATCCCGGTCTCGCTGATCGGCACGTTCGCGGGCATGGCGATCCTCGGCTTCTCGCTGAACCTGCTCACATTGTTAGGGCTCGTGCTCGCGATCGGGCTGGTCGTCGACGACGCGATCGTCGTGCTCGAGAACGTCTACCGGCGCCAGGAGCTCGGCGAGCCGATGCTGCAGGCCGCGCGCAACGGCGCGCGCGAGGTCGGCTTCCCGGTGCTCGCGACCACCGCCTCGCTCGTGGCCGTGATGATTCCGCTCGGGCTGATGTCGGGCGACACCGGGCGCCTGTTCCGCGAGTTCGCGCTCGCGGTAGCGGTCGCGATCGCGCTCTCCGCATTCGTCGCGCTGACGATCGTGCCGATGATCTGCTCGCGCTGGCTGCACGTCGTGCACCGCACCGATCGCGTCTCGACCGCGATCAACGGGAGCATCGACGGCGTGCGCCGCGGCTACGACCGCGCGCTCGGCTTCGCGCTCGTGCATCGCCGCGCGGTCGCGGCGACGTTCGCGGCGCTGCTCGTCCTCACCATCGCGCTGTTCCGCTTCCTGCCGCAGACGTTCCTGCCGGTCGAGGATCGCGGCCGCTTCATCACGGTGATTCGCGCACCCGAGGGCGCGACGGTCGCCTACACACGCAACGTGCTCGATCGCGTCGAGAAGACGCTGCTCGCGACGAAGGAGGTCGCGACGTTCTTCGCGGCGATCGGGATCGGCTTCGGCGCGCCGTCCTCGTCGTCGACCGGCATGGTGTTCACCGCGCTGAAGCCGTTCGACGACCGCGAGCGCTCCCAACAAGACGTGGTCGCCGAGCTGTTCGGGAAGTTCATGGCGATCCCCGAGGCGCTCGTGTTCGCGTTCAGCCCGTCGTCGCTGCAGCGCCAGAGCAACGCCGACGTCGAGATCGCGATCACGAGCAGCTCGGCCTCGCTGGGCGAGTTCTCGACCGCGATGGACGCGATCCTCGGCGAGGCGCGCCAGCTGCCGATGCTGATCAACGTGGACAGCGACCTGCGGCTCGCGAATCCGCAGCTCGACATCGCGTTCGACCGCGAGCGCGCTGCCGATCTGGGCGTGCCGATCGCGTCGGTCTCACAGGCGCTCGCGCTGCTCGTCTCGCAGAGCAAGGCCGACGACTTCATCCTGCGCAACGAGCAGTACGACGTGGTGATGGCGCTCGAATCCCCGTTCCGCAGCGTGCCCGAGCAATTGGGGCAGATCCACGTGCGCACGCGCCACGGCGAGATGGTTCCGCTTTCGGCGATGATGGACGCGCTGCCGCACGTCGGCCCGACGAACCTCAATCACTACAACCTGCAGCGCTCGGCGACCGTCACCGCGAACCTCGCGCCCGGCGCCGCGCTCGGGCCCGCGCTGACGGCGGTCGAGCAGATCGTCGAGCGGCACCTGCCGGCCGGCTTCAGCATGGCGCACCGCGGCACCTCGCGAGAGTTCCGCGAATCGTCGGCGGCGGTCTACTCGACGTTCGCGGTCGCGCTGCTCGTGATCTACCTCGTGCTCGCCGCGCAGTTCGAGAGCTTCGTGCATCCGCTGACCGTGTTGTTATCGGTGCCGCTCGCGACGCTCGGCGCGCTGCTCTCGCTCGCGGCGACCGGCAACACGATCAACCTCTACAGCCAGATCGGGATCATCCTGCTGGTCGGCCTCGTCACGAAGAACGCGATCCTGCTGGTCGACTTCGCGAACCAGGAGCGCGCGCGCGGCACCGAGCTGCTCGAGGCGCTGCGCCGCGCCGGCACGACGCGCTTCCGCCCGATCCTGATGACGAGCATGACCTCGATCCTCGGCGCCGTGCCGCTCGTCGTCCCGATGGGCCCCGGCGCCGAGAGCCGCGCCGCGATCGGCACCGCGGTGATCGGCGGGCTGCTCTTCAGCACCGTCTTCACGCTCGTGATGATTCCCGTGTTCCACTACGGCGTCGTGCGAGCCGCCGAGCGGATCGGCCTGAACACCGTGCCGCCGCGCATCGAGTTCGAGACCGAGGCGCCCTCGGCGGCGAGCGCGTGACGATGAGCGAAGTGAACCCGTACCAGCCGCCGAGTGCCGAGCTTGCCGAGCCGAGCGCTCCGAGCGGCGAGCTCGCGAGCCGCGGCGCGCGCTTCGCGGGCGCGATGATCGACGGGCTCGTCAACGCCGCAGTCATCTTTCCGGCGATGTACTTGGGCGGCGTCTGGGAGGGCTTTCCGAACATCGAGCCGCTCGGGCTTCGCGAGCAGGTGTTGTGGGCGCTCTTCGGCTTCGCGATCGCGCTCGCGATCAATGGCTGGCTGATCGCGACGAGCGGCCAAACCGTCGGCAAGCGCGTTGTCGGAACTCGAATCGTGCGAAGCGATGGATCTCGGATCTCGCTGGCGCGCTACTTCGGCCTACGCATGCTGCCGGTCGGGCTCCTGAATTTCGTCCCGATTGCCGGGAGTTTGTTCGCGACGGCGAACGTGCTCTTCATCTTCCGCCGCGACCGGCGCTGCGTCCACGATCTCATCGCCGGCACGATCGTGGTGAACGCTTAGGGGCTCCTCGAGTCGGCCGGCGGCTCGGCCGATGAATCTCGGTCGAGGTGAAGCCATGACCGACACGTTCTACCAGCCCCCGCACGCAGATCTGCTCGCTCCGTTCACGCAGGAGATCTCGTTGGCGGAGCGGTCGACGCGGCAGGCCGCGACCATGCTCGACAACCTGGTCGTGCTCGCGGCGTTTGCGTCGATCGTGATCCCGCTCGCTAGAGGCGGGAAGCTGCCCGAGATCGGGTTCGCGACCTTCGCGGTCTGCTGTTGAGCGTGCTGGTCATCAACCTGATCTTGATGGCGCGCAGCGGCCAGACGATCGGAAAGCGTCTGCTGAGAATCAAAGTCGTGCGCAGCGACGGCTCGCCAGTCTCGTTCGGACGCTACCTCGGCCTGCGCGTGATTCCGCTCCAGCTGGTCGCGCAGGTTCCGATCGTCGGGCTGTTCATCGCGCTCGCCGATTCGCTCGCGATCTTCCGCGACTCGCGGAAGTGTCTGCACGACGACGTCGCCGACACGATCGTGGTGACTGCTTAGGGAGAGCCGGCGGGCGAGCTGAGCAGCTCGTCCTCGACCCAGCGTCCGAGCAGCGCGGCCGCGAACGCAGCGCCCGCCTCGTCGCCGCGCGCCTCGGCGGCGAGCGCGCACAGCTCGCCGAAGCGCGCACCGGAGGCGAGGCGCGCGAGCAGCGCGGCCTCGCCCGCGTCGACTTCGCGGTGCAGCACTCGCTCGCCTCTTCGCCATACGACCACGCGCTCTGCGCGAGGCTCGAGCGCGTCGAGCGCGAGCGGCTGCTCGGCGTCGTGCGCGGTGCGCAGCGCGCGCGCCGGCCACGCGAGATCGAGCCGCTGCGCGCCCGGCATCAGGCCGAGCGCCAGGTCGCCCCAACGCTCGGGTGCGATCGCGGCGAGATCCGTGCGCGCGAGCGGGCGCGCGTCCTCGGCGTCGAATGCGTCGGTCACCGCGAGCTCGAGCCGCGCGAGATCGGCGGCCCACGGCGCGCCCGCGCGCAGCTCGGCCGCAGCCTCGTGCGCGGCGACGAAGCCGGGCAGGCGCGCGCCGAGATCGCGCAGCGAAGGGCTGCGCGAAGGCAACGCGCGCACGTACGCCGCGGCCAGCGCATCGAAGCGCGCATCGCCGAGCGCGCGCTTCAGCGCCGGGTAATCGTCCGCGAGCACTTCGACGAGCCGTGCGAGGTAGGCGTGCCGGTAGACGCCGAGGCGCTCGCGCACATCCGCGCGCGCGTCGCCTGATAACCCAGGCGTGAGCAGCGGCTCTTCGCGCGCGATCGTCCACGCCGCGAAATCGCGCTGCGCGCTCGCGAGCGGAGCGTGAACGCCGCGTGAGAGCGGGGCGCTCACGCGGCCCTCGCGCGCGCGTCCGCCGGCCAAACGCGCGCGAGGATCTCGCGCGCGCGCGCCGCTTCCGCGACCACCCGCTCCCACGGCGGGATCTGCGCGTCCCACTCGATCAGCGTCGAGACCGGGCCGAGCCGCGCGATCGTGCGCTCGTAGAGAGCCCACACTTCGTCGCGCACCGGATGGTCGTGCGTGTCGATCAACAGCGCGTGCGCCGCGCTCGGGCCCGCGAGATGGATCTGGAAGATGCGCGCCGGATCGAGCGCCGCGACCGCGGCCTCGGCGCTCGCGCCGTGATTGTGCTCGTTCACGAACAGGTTGTTGAGGTCGAGCAGGATGCCGCAGTCGGCCTCGCGCGCGATCGCGGCGAGGAACTCGCCCTCGCCGAGCTCGTCCGCTTCGAAGCGCACGTAGCTCGACACGTTCTCGATCGCGATGCGGCGACCGAGGCGGTCCTGCACCTCGCGAATCCGCGCCGCGACGTGCCGCACCGCCTCCGCGGTGTGCGGCAGCGGCAGCAGATCGTGCAGGTGCGCGCCGCCGTGCGCAGTCCAGCACAGATGATCGGAGAGCCACGCCGGCTGGAAGCGCTCGGCGAGCGCGGCGAGATCGCTCAGGTAGTTCGCATCGAGCGGGTCGCTCGCGCCGAGATCGAGCGAGACGCCGTGCAGCACGAGCGGCGCGAGCTCGCGCACCTCGCCGAGAATGCGCAGCGGGCGGCCGCCGCGCAGCATGTAGTTCTCCGAGATCGCCTCGAAGAAGTCCGCGCCGGCGCCGGCGCGCGCCGCGATCTCCGCGTAGTGCCGCGGCCGCAGCCCGATGCCGACGCCCAAGTACGGCGCCTCGGGAGGGCGGAGCCCTGCGCCCCGCCCTCCCTCGGTCGATCGATCACTGACGATGAAGGAATGCATCAACCGAGATGTCTGCGCGCGCCGAAGCGGCGCTTGCGCTCACATCTTCTCAGCGGCCTTCGCCTTCGCCGCGTCGCACTCGGCTTGGGTCATCTCGACGAAGCCCTGGCCCTTGCAGGCGTTCTTGCCCGAGCAGTCGTGGTCGGCGCCGGAGCACGCGCCCTGGCCCTTGCAGGCGTTCACGCCTTCGCACTTCACCTTCGCCTCGTCGGCGTGAGCGGATGCCGCCAGCGGCGCATTCGAGAGAAACAGCGCCGCGGCCGCCGCGGCGAGAGCTGCAGTCTTGTTCACCTGAGATCCTCCGGTTGGCGCGGATTGCGCCTGATCCGCGGTACGAGACCCCGCGGCGTTCGGTTTCATTCGAACCCGAGGAGCATGCGGGAACTGCGACGCCCATCACAACGAGGTGAAGGCGAGCGTCGCCGCTTCACCTTTTCGGGTGGTCCCAGCCGGCGGGCCTGGCTGCGAGCTCCGCGGCGCGGGCGTCGAGGGCGGTGGATTCGAGCAGCCCTTTGCGCGCCGCGAGGCGCTCGAACGCCTCGAGCCAGCGCGCCCAATAGTGGAAGCCGGCGCCGCTCGTCGGTGACGGGGCCGCGCGGCCAGCGCCCGCGCTACCTCCTTCACCGCTCCGAGGGCACTGTTCGACTTCGCTCGGCTTCGCCTCGCTGCGCGCTTCGCTTGCGCCGTATTCGCGCTCCCACGCGCCGATCGACGCAATCAGCTCCGCCTGGAATTCGCCCCATGCGAACGCGCCCGCTTCGTGGAGCGACATCGTGAGGCCGAACACGCGGCTCTCCCACAGCTCGTCGAACTGGAGCTCGCCGTTCTTGCGCGGCGGCGCCTTCGGCCCGAGCGCGCCAAGCGGATCAGCGCTCACGCGGCGCTCCCGCCGGCGCGACGCCGATCAGCGAATCGCGCGAGACGAGCTCGACGAGCTCCGCCTCGCTCGCCTCCTCGCTCCCGAGCGGGCGCTCGGGCAGCACCAGGTAACGGAGCTCGGCGCTCGAATCCCAGACGCGCACTTCGGTCGTCTCGGGCAGCTCGAGCCCGAGCTCGCGCAGCACCGCGCGCGGCTCGCGCACGACGCGCGCGCGGTAGGGCGGGCTCTTGTACCAGCGCGGCGGCAGGCCTAACAACGACGACGGGTAGCAGGAGCACAGCGTGCACACGACGACGTTGTGCACGCCCGGCGTGTTCTCGACGACGACGATCGGCGTCGCGGTGTCGCCGACCGGGAGCGAGAGCTCCGCGATCGCGGCACGCGCGTCGGCGAGCAGCCGGCGCTTGAACTCGGGATCGCTCCACGCGCGCGCGACCAGCTTGGCGCCGTTCAGCGGACCGATCTCGTTCTCGTAGCGCGCGACGATCGCGTCGATGCTCTCGCGCCGCACGACGCCGCGCTCGACGAGCAGCTCTTCGAGCGCCTCCGCGCGCAGCGCGAGCCGCGCAGCCTCGGGATCGCTCGGCTCGTGCGCGTGATCGTGCTGGTCGTCGTGGCCGTGCTCATTCATCGCGCACCTCCCGAGCGCCGCTTGTGGCCGCTTCGAGGTACGGCTCGAACAGATCGACGCAAACGCTCGCGCGCGGGTCCGCGGCGGCGCCCCAGAGCTCGCGCGCGCCGAAGCGCACCGAGTAGAGGTACTGCGGCTGCTCGCCTTGCCCGTGCGCGTGCGTGTCGGGGAACACGTAGCCGCCGCGCACGCTGACGACGATGCCGCGCTTTCCGCTCACGTAGCCCGGCAGCCGGGTGTGGCCGACGGGATTCCGCGCACGCGCGCGCAGCGTGCTGCCGACCGCGAAGCGCGCCGGCGCGCCGACCTCGCGCTCGAAGCCATACGGCGCGAGCGGCGGCGGCGCAGCGCCCGGCGTCAGCGCGCCCAGCTCCGGCAGCACGCGCTCGATCGAAGCGAGCCAGCGCTCGTAGTAGCTCGCCGCGAGGTAGCGCTGCGGATCCATCCGCTCGATGCCGTGCCGAAACGCGTCGAGGTTCAGCCAGTTCGCGCGCCGGCTCGCGTAGACCATCCCCATCACGCGGCCCTCCCAGCGCGCGTGGAAGACCGGCTCGCGCGCCTCGCGCTCGATGCGCCCGAAGCCGGGGCGCCCGCCGAGATCGTGGACGTCGGGCATGCGGCGATGCTTAGCTCAGCAGCTCCGGCGGATCGCTCGCGATGCTGCGCGATGAATCCGAGCGCAGCCACGCGAGCAGCTCGCTCGACGGGATCAGATCCGAGAGCTCGCGCGCGCCCGTGGGCGGCGCGGGCTCGCGCGCCAGCCGCGCCGCGATCAACGCCGGCGGCGCCGCGGGGATGTCGAGGCCGCGCTCGCTCGCCGCGAGCTCGATGCGCGCGAGCTCGCGGCCCGCAGCGTCTTCCGCGACGAGCGCGAGCAGGCCGCGCGGCGTCCCGAACAGCGGCGCGACGCGCGCGAACGGGAGCAGCGCGCGCGCGAGCGGCGCGATCGCTGGGCGCGGAAGCTGCGCAAGCAGCGGCGCCGTGAGTCGGAGCAGCGCGGTGAGCGCTGCGCGATCGAAGCCGAACCAGAAGCGCGCCGGGACCGCGCGCGAGCCGATCGCGAGCTCGCTGCGCGGGAATGCCGCGGGAACCGCGCCGAAGCGCAGCAGCCGGCCGTCGCGCGCGCGCAGCGCCCGAAGCTGCGCGAAGCAGCGCGTGCCGTCGGGCATGCTGCGTCCGAGCTGCGCGAGCACGCTCGCGAGCAGCCCCGCGCTGACCGGATTGCGCGAGCCGACGCTCAGGTACACCGAGACGCGCGCGATCTCGGCCGCGCGCGGCGCGCGCTCGAACGCGCGCGCGAGCACACCCGCGCTGCCCGGAATCGTCGACGCGCCCGCGCAGACGAGCACACCGCTCGCTTCTGCGCCGTGCTTCGCGGCGGCCGCGCGCACGCTCTCCGCGAACGCGACGTCGTCCGCGAGATCGCAGTAGTGCGCGCTCGCAGCGATGCACGCGCCGACCAGCGCGTCCGGGTCGTAGTGAAACGGCCCGGCGCAGTTCACGACGAGATCGCCCGCGCGCAAGAGCGCTGCGACGCTCGCCGGCTCGCGCACGTCGGCGCGCGTCATCGCAACGCCGGCCGGCCCGCGAGCGTTCCGCGAGGCCCCTAACAGCTCGACACTCGGCACGCGCGCCATCGACCGGCACACGCGCGCGCCCAGCTCCCCGCCCGCGCCGAGCACGACGACGCGGCGCAGCGCGCTCATCGGTCAGCGCTGTGCGCCGCGCGCGGCGCCTACCACACGTTCTTGCTTCGTAGCTCGGGCGTGGCGACGTCGAGCCGGGTCGCGAGCTGGTGCAGATGGCAGGTCGGCACCGCCGGAAAGAGGTGATGCTCGACGTGATAGAACATGTCGTAGCTGACGAACGACTTCGCCGAGTTGCGCAGCGTGCGCGCGATGAAGTGCGTGCGGTCGCAGTCGTGGTGCACCGTCCACACCGCGAAGAACGCCGAGAAGCACTGGCCGACCGTCATCGCGATCACGTGGTATTGCAGCCAGCCCTGGTCGAGCACGCCGAACGCGAGCGCGACCATTGCCGCCATCGCCGCGAGCTCCGCATAGATCCAGTGGCGGATGCGCGGCTTCGCGAGCGTGAGCGCCGCGTGGTGCAGGCGCAGCGGGAACTGCGGCCCCGTAATGAGCGCCTTCCAGCCCGGCATGCGCGCGCTGAGCGCCTCGACGTCGTCGTCGTCCATGCAGTGGCGGTGATGGCGCAGGTGATTCCACTGCACCGCGTGCATCGCGCTCATCATCAGCGGCGAGAGCACGAACATCAGCCACTCGTGCGCGCGCGGCGAGACGCCCACCGCGTAGTGGAACGCGTTGTGCACCTGGCGCAGCCCGCACAGGAAGAACATGAACGAGCAGGCGAGCGCGGGGACGAACCAGAGCACGCTGCCCTGCGTGCCGAGCCAAGCGAGCGTGCACGAGGCGATCAGCCACGGCAGATAGATCGCGACCTCGTACACGACCTCGAGCCGCGAGAGATCACAGAGATCGCGCCACTCCACCTGCTCGAGGCGTGGGTCGCGGAGAATTTCGAGGGCCATCGGCTGCTGCTCCGGGTGAGGCTCGCGGAAGTAAGCATCAGGCGTCGGGCGACGCCAGACATTTCGGCGAGGCTACGACGGGTGCGCAGCGCTCAGTTGGTTTCGGCCTTCACGCGACCGCCAGCGCTGGTTCAGGCTTCGTCGCCCACCACGTCCACACGAGCGCGACGAGCTGCAGCGGAAGGCGGAAGTAGAGCATCCCGGGCGTCGCGATGTCGGCGAACTGCACGGGGTGGAGCGCCATGTGGATGTTCGCCGGGTAGACCGCGATCAAGAGCGCGATCAGGCCGATGCCCGCCGCGCGGCGCAGCTGCGGGATCAGTATGCCGAGCCCGCCCGCGATCTCGGCGATGCCGCTGATCTGGACCATCAGCAGCGCGTTCGGCAGCCACGGCGGAACGATGCGCACGAAGAACGCCTGGTTCGTGAAGTGGCTGATGCCGGCGTTGACGAAGAACAGCGCGATCAGGAACAGCGAGATGCGCTTGGGCCAGGACGCGGGAAGCCAGGGCATGCGGATTCTCCCGCGCGCATCTTCTCATG
>Ga0187894_10005471_pt1 | contig 12928 bp, 10 predicted proteins | sample GBC1701081metaG_FD_136650 | JGI IMG/M metagenome (GOLD analysis project Ga0187894, IMG submission 136650) | White microbial mat communities from a lava cave in the Kipuka Kanohina Cave System on the Island of Hawaii, USA - GBC170108-1 metaG ... | reverse complement strand
TGCGCGATCCCCGCGAACAACAGCTCGACCGCCGCGGCGATCGCCTCGCGGCAAGCCTCCGCGTCGAGCTGCCCGTTCGCCCATGCGATGCGCGCGCCGCTCGTCACGTACGCGATCGTGCGCGCGGCCGCGAGCACGTCGGCCTCGCGCTCGAGCTCGCGGCGCGAGCGGGCGGACTGCAGGATCTCGGCGATCAGCCCGATCGTGCGGTCTTGCAGCGCGAGCACGCGCTTCGCGACGCGCGCCTCCGGGTGCGTCGTCGCGCGCAGCATGATCACCGTGAAGTCGCGGTCCTGCGCGAGCAGCGCGTGCTCGGCGTCGAGGAAGCGCCGCAGCCGCTCGCGCGCACTCAGCTTGCGCGGCTCGGCGGCGCGGAAGCGCCGCCATGCCTCGTCCTGGAGCTCGCCGAGATCCTCGATCAGCAGCTCTTCCTTGCTGCGGATGTGCCGGTAGATCGAGCTCGCTCCCATCCCCGCGCGCTCGCCGATCATGCGCAGCGTGGTCGCGTCGAAGCCGTGCTCGCGAAACAGCGACCGAAACGCCGCCCGAATCTTCGCCCGACTCTTCCGCCCCCGAACCAGCCGCCCGTCATCGCGGCGCCGCGGGCGCCGAGATCTCGGATCGAGTGCAGCAGTCGAGGGAGTCGTCTCCATGCCGCGATGCAGCCTCGCATACCCGCGCCGCGCGCGTCTAGGTGGCCGCGAAATGCGGGGAGCTCGTGACGACGCGAAGCGTGCGGAGCGGTCGACTCGACGCCGACCGCTCCGTAGCTCTCCCCAACCCCCTGATCCGAAGAAACCAGCACGAGCGGATGCGGCGGGACCGGGGGCGGCGGCGCCGAGGTCAAGCGCAGCGGAGCCCCAGTGCCGCAGCGAATGTCCCTAATGATCCAAGGGCGAAGCGAGCCACGAGGAGCCGCCGCCTCCGGCCCCGCCGCGTCCGCGCGGCCCGCAACGAGCACCCGCAACCACCGCCGGCTCAGCTCCGAAACAACCCCTCGCGCAAATCCTTCGCCTCCCGCTCCGCCAGCGCATCGACGTGCGCGAGCGCCGCGTCATCGAGCTGCTTCGGGACGCGAATTTGCACCACCACGTAGAGATCCCCGGCCGGAGCGCCGCTCGGATCAGGCACCCCCTTGCCGCGAAGGCGCAGCTTGCGACCGCTATCCGTGCCGGCCGGAATCGAGACCGTCGCGCGGCCGTCGAGCGTCGGAACTTCGATCTGCGCGCCGCGAATCGCTTCGCTCACGCTGATCGGCACCTCGACGAGCACGTCGCGGCCGTCGCGCTGGAACACCGGGTGCGGGCGGATGCGAATCGTCGCGTAGAGATCGCCGCGGGGTCCGCCGCCCGGAGAGGCGCCGCCCTTGCCTGGGAGCCGAATCCGCCCGCCGTCCGCGACGCCGCGCGGAATCCGCACGGTGATGTTCTCGCTGCCGCCCGCGTGCGCGAGCGTGATCTTTTTCTCGCCCCCGTGCACCGCCTCGAGAAAGTCGAGCTCGAGCTCGGCCTCGACGTCCGGGCCGCGCAGATTTCTCCCGAAGCCGGCGCGCGCGCCTCCGCCGCCGAACATGCGGCTGAGCAGCTCCTCCATGCCGCCGGCGCCGCTCTGGCCGAAATCGCCGAAGTCGAAGCCGGCGCCGTGCTGGCCGCGAAACGCCTGCCCGAAGTCCGCCTGCGCGCGGCGGGCCGCGTTCGCGTCGAAGCCCGCTTGCAGCGCGATCTCGCCGAACTCGTCGTACGCAGCGCGCTTCTCGGGATCGGAGAGCACGTCGTACGCGCGCGAGACGTCCTTGAAGCGCTGCTCGGCCGGTTGGTTCCCCGGGTTCGCGTCGGGGTGATACTGCTTCGCGAGCTTGCGATACGCCTTGCGCAGCGCATCCGCGTCGGCGTCGCGCGCGACGCCGAGCGTCTCGTACAGGCTTTGCGACTTCTCAGGCATCTCGCGGACCGCGTTCCATCAGGTAGACCGTCACGCCGAGCACGCTCAGCTCCGTCCGCACGGCGAAGCCGAAGCGCTCGTACCAGCTCGCATTGTTCGTCGAATCTGTTTCGAGATACGCACGCTGCCGGAGAGCGTCAACCGCGCGCAGCCAGTCCGCGACGAGCGCGCGGCCGACGCCGCTGCGCTGGAGCTCCGGCTCGACGCCGAGCGTCGCGAGATACGCGTGGGGCGCGAGGGGGCGATGGAGCTGCAGCGCTTCGGCGACCGCGGACCAGCGCGCGGCCACGCCCGGGCCCTGCACGAGCAGCATCCGGATCAGCGCGAGCCAGCTCGGCCGGCCGAGCGTCTGGACGCCCGGCGTGAGCGCGATGCGCACGCCGGCGAGGCTGTCCCCGCTGCGCGCTGCGCTGATCGCGCCGCGCGCGTGGGCGAGCGGAAGCACGGCGCGCATGCCCGCCACGTTGCTGCGCTCGCGCCGCAGCTCGCCGCCGGGCGCGACGACGCGGTTCATCGCGTTGTCACGGAACGCGCGGCCGAGCAGCGACGCCGCGCGGTTCAGCTCGTCGCGGCGCAGCGGCGAGATCGCGATCGCGGCGGCGTCGCGCGGCGGCGAGCCGCTCGCGCTCACGCCTGCGCGGCCCGGCGCAAGTCCTCGCGCAGGTGCCGCGCCGCGAGCAGGTAGAAGAGCGTGCTGAGCGCCCCGGCGCCGCTCAAGACGACCGCGAGCGAGTAGCGCACCGAGAGCGGCCCGTAGTGCGCGAACACCGAGTCGTTCAGCAGACCGATCGCCGGCGGGCCGAGCGCATAGCCGATCATCGTCGTGATGAAGAGCATCACGCCGCTCGCGACGGCGCGCATCGCCGGCGGCGCGAGGTTCTGCACGGTCGCGAAGCTCGGCCCCTGATAAAACGCCGCGATCGCGAGGCCGGGCGTCGAGATCCAGAGCGCGCTCACCGGGTCGCCGTGGAACAAGAACGCCAGCGTGAACGGCAGCGGGCCGATGCCGGCGAGCGCGGGCACCCACATCCACCAGCGCGGGTCGCGCCTGCCGAGCCGATCGGCGAGCCAGCCCGCGAAGATCGAGCCGAGCGCGCCGCCGATGCCGATCGGCCAGCCGAGGTCGCCGGCCTCGCCGGAGCTGAAGCCATGCGTGCGCTTCAAGAACGTGGGCGCCCAGACGGAGAACGCGTAGCCGGCGAACGCCGCCATCCCCATCGCGACCGAGAGCAGCACGAACGACGCGCGGCGCGCGAGGTAGCGCACCACTTCGAGCACGGACGCGGCCTGCTCGGCCGCGGCGTGCGCGGCGTCCGTGCCGCCGCGCTTCGGCTCTCTCACGGTCGCCCAAACCAGCAGCGCCAATAACAAGCCCGGCGCGCCGACGATCAGGAACGTCGTGCGCCAGCCGAACGCGTCGTCGAGCAGGCCGCCGCCCTTGAAGCCGAACAACGTGCCGACGTGGATGCCGACCGCGTAGATGCCGAGCGCGGTCGCGCGCTTTTCGAGCGGGAAGTAGTCCGAGATCAGCGAGTGCGCGGGCGGCGAGAGCGCCGCCTCGCCGACGCCGACGCCGATGCGCGCGGCGATGATCTGCTCGAGGTTCTGCACGCGCCCGGTGAGCACGGTCATCCCGCTCCAGAGCACGAGACCGATCGCGACGATCGTGCGCCGCACCCAGACGTCGGCGAGCCGCGCGATCGGCAGCCCGAGCGTCGCGTAGAAGACCGCGAACGCGGTGCCGGTCAGCAGGCCCATCCAGGTGTCGCTGAGCTGGAGGTCGCGCTTGATCGAGTCGAGCAGGATTCCGAGGATCTGGCGATCGATGAAGTTGAAGACGTAGGCGACGAACAGCAGAGCGAGCACGTAGCTGGCGTAGGCCGTCGAATGCTGCTCGCTGCCCGCGCGCCGCTGCGAATCGTTCATGCGCTTGGGCTAGAGCCCGAGGTTCCGCCGAATGCGCGCGATCGGCTCGCTCGTGTCGGGTACGAACGCGCGCCCGGAGAGCTGCTCGAACGCCTCGATGTAGCGGCGCGCGGCCTCGATGCGCACGTCGTCGGAGAGCGCCGGCGGCGCGCCCTGGCCCTGATAAGCGTGCTCCGCGACGAGCCAGCGCCGCACGTACTCCTTGTCGAGCGCTCTCGGATCGGCGCCCGCGGCGAGGCTCGGCTCGTACGCGTCGCGGTACCAGTAACGCGACGAGTCGGGCGTGTGGATCTCGTCGGCGACGACCAAATTCCCGTTCTCGTCGAGGCCGAATTCGTACTTCGTGTCGACCAGGATCAGCCCGCGCGACGCCGCCCAGGCTGCACCCGCGGCGAACAGCTTCAGCGCGAGCGCCTCGGCGCGGTCGTAGAGCTCGGCGCTCATCACCCCGCGGCGCAAGATCTCCGTGCGCGAGGTCAGCTCGTCGTGCGCTCCCTTCTCCGCCTTCGTCGTGGGCGTGACGATCGGCTGCGGCAGCGCGGCGTGCTTCGCGAGCCCATCGGGCAGGCGGTGCCCGCAATACTCGCGCGCGCCCTTTGCGTACGCGGTCCAGATCGAGGTCGAGGTCACGCCGGTCAGGTAGGCGCGCGTCACGAACTCGACCGGCAGGATCTTCAGCTCGCGCACGCTCGAGACATTCGGATCGGGCACCGAGATCAGGTGGTTCGGCGCGAGCTCACGCGTCTTCTCGAACCAGAACGCGGCCATCTCATTCAGCAGCTGGCCCTTCAGCGGGATCGTGCCGACCACGACGTCGAAGCAGCTGACGCGGTCCGAGACGATGATCGTGCGGCGCTTCTCGTCGACGTAGCTGTCGCGCACTTTGCCCTCGATGCGCGTGCCGAGCTCGGCGAAGTGCGTGCGCTCGAGGGTCCGCGAGCAGAGCTCGCGCAGCAGATCGGGGCTGACGGGCACGGGCGCCTCCGGGTTGGTCGCGGCTTGGTACCCGCAGCTCGTCGGTGCGGCAATAGAGAAGGCCTCGGACGCGCTGAACGTGCGCACGCTTCCCAGCGCTCCCGAGCTTGGAGGCGCTGCTCGGCGCTCGCGGCGCACCGGATGCGCAACTTCGGCGAGCGGGCACCGGCAGTCCGGACGTCTCAAGACGCGTCCGAGTTGTTCCGCAACGAGAGAGTTGGGGGGCCGCGTGAAGCAGCCGCACGGCAGCAGCAGCGAAGCGACCACCGAGCAGCGGCCCGCCCCGGGCCCGGGCTTCGAGCTGCGCGCGCGCTTCCGCTACCGGCTGATCAAGCGGCTCGGCAAGGGCTCGTTCGGCTCGGTGTTCTTCGCGCGCTGCCTCGACCACGATCGGCGCCGCGACGACAGCCCGCCCGAGCGCGTCGCGATCAAGATTCTGGGCGACACGAAGGGCGCGTCCACCGACCTCGCGCGCCGCGAGCTGTCGGCGCTGCTCGCGATCCAGCACGACCGCATCCCGCGCGTGTTCGACTGGCGGCTCGACAGCTCCCCCGCGTTCGTCGTGATGGAGTACTTCGCCGACGGCAGCCTGCGCGATCAGATGACGCTCGCGGGCCCGGCCGAGGAGGATCAGGTCTGGCGCTTGGTGGGCGACCTGCTCTCCGCGCTCGACGTCGCGCACGGCGCGTCGCTGCTGCACCTCGACATCAAGCCGGCGAACGTGCTGCTCGACGGCCGCGGCGGCTTCGTGCTGACCGACTTCGGCGTCTCGCAGGCCTCGCGCATCAGCCGCGGCCTCTTGCCGTTCAGCGTGGGCACGCGCGGTTATCAGGCGCCCGAGCAGCGCAACGAGCGCTTCGACCAGTACGACCTGCGCACCGATCTGTGGGGCGTCGGCGCGACGGCGTGGGCGTTCGCGACGGGCGTGAATCTCGCCGAGCGCGAAGACCTCGTGCGCAGCGACAGCGACGACGCGATCTACGGCCTGCCTGCGCTCAGCGAGCGTCGCCTCACCTGCTCGCCCGAGCTCGAAGACGTGATCATGAGCATGCTGTTCCTCGATCCGGCGCGGCGCCCGGGCAGCGTCGCCGAAGTGCAGGCGCGCGTGAACGCCGCGGTGTCGGGCTGGGCGTTCGAGTCGACGACGTTCGCCGCGAGCCGCCGCACCAACATCGACGACACCGCGCTCACGCAGCTGATCGAATCGCTGGTAGATCCGCTGCTGATCGACCTGTGCAAGCGTCCCGCGCTGCGTCCCTACTTCGTGAAGTTCGAAGACGGCGAGCAGATGTGCGCGGAGGGCGAGCACTCGTACTACGCGTTCCTGCTGCTGAAGGGATCGGTGACCGTCTCGCGCGCCGGCCGTGAGATCGCGCGCGTGTTCCGCGAGGGCTCGTTCTTGGGCGAGGTCGCGACGCTCACCAGCATGGGGCGCACCGCGAGCATGCACGCGGCCGGCGCGGTCTGGGCGGTCGTGCTGAATGCCGCCGAGCTCGAGCGCTTCGTCACCGCGAACCCGGCGATCGGGCTGCGCTTCATCCGCACGCTCGCGCATCGGCTCGCGAAGCTGCCGAGCGCCGACGCGGACGGGAAGCGGAAGGAGTGGTGAGCCTCGCTGCGGGCTCCGCGTCAACTTGTTGCGGGTAGCGCGTCCGCGGCGAGGCCGGGGGCGGTCCGGCGGGGGCTCGCTTCGCTCACCCGCGTGGCCGCGCTTGGGGATTCGCTCCGCGACCCCCGCCTCCCCGCCGCGGACGCTCGTGCTCGTCGCCGGGATTCGGGTGTTAGGGAAGACTGCGGACCGGTCGGCATCGAGCCGACCGGTCCGCACGCTTCGCGTCGTCACGGGTTTGTATGCGGCGCGCTCGGGCGAGCGCCGTTGATCACTCCGCTGGGATCACTTCTCCGCGCAACATGTCCGCGCTGGTCTCTCGCGCGCGGGTGAGCAGCGCCTTTCCGTTGCGGATGATCACTTCCGCCGGGCGCGGCTTGCTGTTGTAGTTCGAGGCCATCGCGAAGCCGTACGCGCCGGCGCACTCGATCACGACGTAGTCGCCGACGCGCGCCTCCGCGAGGCGCTGCGTGCGCACGACGCCGCCGGCGTCCTGCGTGAAGATGTCGCCGCTCTCGCAGAGCGGGCCCCCGACCACGACGTCGGCGGCCGCGCGCGGCTCGCCGCCGCGAGGCGCGAGCGACATCGGGTGGTACGCGCCGTACATCACCGGGCGCGCGAGCGCGTTGAAGCCGGCATCGAGCAGCACGAACGTGCGCGACGCGACCTGCTTCACCGCGCGCACTTCGGCGACCAAGTAGCCCGACTCCGCGACGACGTAGCGCCCGGGCTCGATCTCGAGCCGCAGCGCGCGCCCGAGCTTCGCCTCGAGCCGCTTGCGCGCCGCATCCCAGATCCGGAAATAGGCGCCGATGTCGGGCCGCACGTCGGCCGCCGTATAAGGGATGGGAAGACCCCCGCCCGCGCTCAGCGTCCGCAGCGAGCCCCCGACCACTGCGGCCAGCCGCTCCGCGGCGCCCGCGACGAGCGCGAGATGCTCGAGATCCGCGCCGGAGCCGATGTGCAGATGCAGCCCGCCGACGCGCAGGCCGCAGCGCGCCGCGAGCTCGAGCGCGCGCGGCAGATCTTCGTGCCAGATCCCGTGCTTCGAGTGCTCGCCGCCGGTGTTCGTCTTCCGGCTATGCCCGTGCCCGAAGCCCGGGTTCACGCGCAACGTCACCTCGCCGCCCGGCGCGCGTTCCGCGTACTGCGGGAGCATGTCGCTCGAGCCGCAGTTCACCGGAATGCCGTACTCGGCGACGGCGTCGAGCGACTCGCGATCGAACACGTCCGCGGTGTAGACGATCGGCGCCGGATCTCCGGTCGGCGCGAATCCCGCCGCGAGCGCGCGCTGGATCTCGCCGGCGGAGACCGCGTCGACGAGCGCTCCGCTGCGCCGCACGAGATCGAGCACCGCGAGGTTCGAGTTCGCCTTCTGCGCGTAGCGCACGACATCGAACGCGCGGAACTCGGCGACGCGGGCGGCGATCGTCGCGGCGTCGTAGACATAACAAGGCGTGCCGAAGTCCCGCGCGAGCTGCGCGACCGGAACGCCCGCGATCTCGTGTCGAATCGAGCTGCCCATCGGGCGCGCGACTGTAATCGAGTTTGCATCGGGGACGTACTTGCACGCCGAGCCGGCGAGCCGTTGCACCCTCCACGGCGCGTGCGAAACCTCCGGCATGCGCGACGCCAACCCGCCCAGCGAACGCTTCCAACAGCTCGCCGCGAGGCTGAACGCCGGGGAGCCGATCGGCCTCGCGGAGGCCGCGCTCGCGCTGGCTGCGGAGTTCGCGCACGTCGACCCGGCCAAGGCGCTCGCGGAGCTGGAGCGGCTCGGCGACGGCGCGCGAAAACGCCTACCCGACGGGCCTGCTGGCGCGCGGCTCGAGGGGCTGCTGCGCTTCCTGCAGCGAGACTGCGGCTACTTCGGAAACAGCGCCGAGTACGGCGATCCGCGCAACAGCGACCTCTCGCAAGTGATCGCGCGCCGCACCGGCATTCCGATCACGCTCGCGATCGTCGCGATCGAGGTCGGTGCGCGCTGCGGCGTGCCGCTGCAAGGCGTGCCCTTCCCGGCGCACTTCCTGCTGCGCACTCCGAGCGAGCCACCGGTGCTCGGCGACCCATTCCACTTCCGATTGGTCGGCGAGGCCGAGGCGGCCGAGCGCCTGAAGAAGAGCCTCGGCCCCGACGTCGAGCTCGACCCGATCTTCCTGCGCCCGGCCGACACGCGCGCGACGCTGGTCCGCATGTGCTCGAACCTGAAGCACATCCACGTCGGCAAGCGCGAGCCGCTGCAGGCGGTCGGGCTGTGCGACCGCATCTTGCTACTGGCGCCCGAGATCGCGAGCGAGCACCGCGACCGCGCGATCCTGTACGCGCAGCTCGAGTGCTTCGGCCCCGCGCTCGCCGACCTCGAGCGCTACCTCGCGCTCGAGCCGAATGCCGACGACGCCGACGACGTGCGCGAGAACATCGCCAAGCTGCGGCCGCTGGTGCGGAGCATCAACTAGAGCGGTCCCTTCCGAGCTCCGCGCCGCTCGCCGCGCTCACGCCTCGATCCGCACGTCGCCCTCGATCACCGCGCCGCGCTCGAACGAGAAGTCGCCGCGCACGGTCAGACGCCGCGCGCGGATCAGGCTCGGTGGGCCGTGCGGCGTGCGGGCGTCGAGCTGGTCGACGCGCTTGAAGTAAATGGGATCGAGATCGACCACGAGCTCTGCGCCGGGGCCGCCGGGCGCGGGCAGGATGCGGTAGTCGGGGCTCAGCACGTACGCGTCGCTGCGGATCGCGAGCAGGTCGCCGGTCGTCTTCACCGGCGCGAAGCGCAGCGCCGGGACCTGCACGCCCTGCGCGCGCTCGAAGCACGAGATCGCGGCGCCCATCGCGGTCTCGAGCTGAAGCACCTCGGGCGAATTCGCATCGCGCGGGTCGACGTTCTTCTGGTTGCGAATGAACGGCAGCGCGAGCACGCCGCCGCTCTCGTCGAGTGCGCGCCGTAGCGCGCGCAGATCCATCCACAGGTTGTTCGTATTGAAGAACGGGTAGAGCGAGATGTCTTGGAAGCTCGCGGTCTCGTCGTCCGGGCACTGCGCGGTCTCGCGCAGCACGAGCCGGCCGTTCTTGGCGCGCGCGAGATGCCCGCCTTTCTTGTCGGCCTCGCTGCGGCGCTTCACCTCCATCGCGAACGGCGCGCCGCTCTCGGCGAAGCGCCCCAACAACGCGAGGTCGAGCGCAGCGCCGAGGTTGTCGCTGTTCGAGACGAACGCGTAGTGCAGCCCCGCCGCGAGCATCCGCTCGAGCGCGCCCGAGCTCACGAGCGCGGTGTAGAGATCGCCGTGCCCGGGCGGACACCACTCGTGCTCCGGCTGCTGCGGCCACGAGACCGGCGTGAGATCGCTCGCGAGCAGGCGCGGCACCTTGTGCTGCATGAAGTCGGGCGCGAGCGGGCCCGAGAGCTTCCCGTGCTTCGCGAGCGCCGCGAGCGAATCGTCGCGCGTGCGGAAGCTGTTCATCAGCACGAGCGGAACGCGCACGCCGCTCGTCTCGGCGAGCGCGCGGATCTGCAGCGCGATCACGTCGAGGAACGTGAGACCGTCCTTCACCGGCAGCAGCGATTTCGCTCGCGTCATCCCCATCGTCGTGCCGAGCCCGCCGTTCAGCTTGATCGCGACCGCGTGCGGCAACGCGCGCGCGCCGGCGCTGCGCAGCGCCGCGGATTCCTCGAATACCGGCAGCGCGTCGATCGGCTCGATCTCGCGGCGCGAGAGCGTCCCGCGATCGCCGGCCACCAACAACTCGAAGTTGCGGCGGAACGCGCGAATCGCGAGCTCCGGGAGCCCGGCGGCGCGCATCTTCCGTTCGCTCGGCCCGAAGTCCGCCATCACGCGAGGTCTAGCGGCGTCTCGAAGAAGGAGCCGAGCACCGAGATCATCGGCTCGACGTCGCTGACCGCCGCGAGCTCGCGGCACGAGTGCATCGCGAGCATCGGACTGCCGACGTCGACGGTGCGGATCCCCGCGCGCGCGGCCGAGATCGGCCCGATCGTCGAGCCGCAGCCCATGTCGCTGCGCGCGACGAAGTGCTGCGGCTCGATGCCGCGCGCGCGGCACAGCGCGGTGAAGTGACCGAGCGTGAGCGCGTCGCTCGCGTAGCTCTGGTTCGAGTTCACTTTGATGACCGGGCCGCCGCCGAGCCGCGGGCGATGGCCGGGCTCGTGGCGATCCGAGTAGTTGGGGTGGACCGCGTGCGCCATGTCGGCGGAGACGAGCAGCGAGCGCGCGAGCGCACGCGGCAGGCCCTGCGCGCCGCCGCTCTTCGCGGCGCTCTCGATGCGCGCGAGCGAATCCGCGAGGAAGCTGCCCTGCGCGCCTTGCGCGCTGCGGCTGCCGACCTCTTCATGGTCGTACAGCACGACCACGCGCGTGAACGCAGGCAGCGGTGCGCGCCGCGCGGCGACGAGCGCGCCGAGCGCAGCGTGACACGAGGCGAGGTTGTCGAGCCGCGGCGCATGCAGGAACTCGCCGCGCGCGCCCGAGACGCAGCTCGGCTGCGTGTCGTAGAGCATCAAGTCGAAGCCGTGGATCGCGTGCGCGTCGAGCGAGCCGTGACCGTGGGCGCGCAGCTCCGCGGCGAGCAGCTCCGCGGACGGCGGCGCGCTCTCGAGCCCGATCACCGGAACGAGGTGCGTCTGCTCGTTGAGCTTCAGGCCCTCGGTCTTCGTCTCGCGCTGCAGGTGGATCGCGAGGCTCGGGATGCGCAGCAGTGGGCGCGCGAAGTCGACCGTCACGCTGCGCAGCCCGCTCGGCGTCGCGATCACGACCCGGCCGGCGAGCGAGAGATCGCGATCGAGCCAGGTATGCAGCAGCACGCCGCCGTACGGCTCGACCGCGAGCTGGCGGCAGCCGTGCGCGGTCACGTCGGGCGACGGCTTGACTCGAAGGTTCGGAGAATCGGTGTGCGCGCCGATCGCGTGGAAGCCGGCGTCCGCGAGCGGAGCCTCGCCGACTTCGAACGCGATCAGCGAGGACTCTGCGCGGACGACGAAGTGGCGGGCGCCGGGCGAGAGCGACCAGGGCTCGGATTCGGCGAGCTGCGTGAAGCCGGCGCGTTCGAGGCGGCGCAGAGACTCGGCGACGGCGTGGTACGGGGTCGGGGATGAATCGATGAATTGCAGAAGGTCGCGGGCGGCGTCGGGCATCGCGGGGCAGCATAAAGAAAGTGAGGTCGTCGCCTCTGAAGAGGTTGGTTGCGTGCGCTCAGGGCGGGAGGGGGCTCCGTTCCGCTGCGGGCCTTCTCCGATAGCCGTGCAACCAGGTAGATGAGCGGGCGTCCGGGTGACGCGTGCATCGAGGTCGTCGCGCGCGTTGGCTGGGCGTGTCGATGGTCGCGGAGATCGATCGTGCGCACGCACGCTTCTGGCGTGCGGAGCGGTTGCGGGCGGCCGGCCCTCCGCTCCAGGACCCCCGTCCCGCCCTTCGCTCCGACCGTCGTGCTGATCTTTGGTTCGCACGCAGCGGTGTTAGGGAAGGGTGAAGCCGCCGCGCCGTCGAGGCGCGGCGGCTTCACGCTGGCGCGCGTTCGCCGGCTTCGGTGGTTTGCGGAGTCGGCGAGCGTTCGTGGCTTCGAGAAGCCTGCTCGGCGCGCGCTGGCCTGCGCTCAGAGCGTTCTTCGCGTTCTCTGGCGCGGGGCGCGGAACCCTGGACGGGCGCGGGGGTTCCGTGACGCAGGAGGTGTCACATGCGCAGCGTTCTCGGCCTCGCGTTCGCGTCGTCCTTGGTCTTCGCGGCCGGCGCCCTCGCCCATCCACATGGAGGGCCGGACGAGATGCCCGGCCCTGGATTCCACCACTTCGAGAAGTTCATGCCGGGCCCGAGCCGGCTCGGCGTGCAGCTGCAGGACATGACGCCCGAGCTGCGTGAGTTCATGCACGCGCCGAAGGAGCGCGGCGTGCTGATCGTGCGCGTGAATCCGGACTCGGCGGCGGAGCGCGCGGGCTTGCGGGTCGGCGACATCATCGTGTCGGCCGGCGGCGAAGAGGTCGGCGAGATGCACGAGGTCATTCACGCGGTCTTCACGGCGGAGAAGGACGCGAAGCTGGCGCTCGAGGTCGTGCGGGAGGGCAAGAGCGTCGCGCTCGAAGCGGAGCTCGAGGGCGAGCCGGCGATGACGGCGCGCTCGATGCGATGGATGGACGAGCGGATGCCCGAGCTGCGCGCGGGAATCGAGGCGCGCATGAAGGAGCTGGAGCAGAGGATGGAGGAGCTGGAGCGGCGGCTGAAGGAGGCGCTGCCGAAGGAAGATGAGATCGATACGTAGCTTCGGGGTTCGAGCTCGTCGGTCTTACAAGAGGTTGGTTGCGTGCGCTCAGGGCGGGAGGGGGATCCGTTCCGCTGCGGGCCTTCTCCGATAGCCGTGCAACCAGGTAGATGAGCGGGCGTCCGGGTGAGCCTGCATCGAGGTCGTCGCGCGCGTTGGCTGGGCGTGTCGATGGTCGCGGAGATCGATCGTGCGCACGCACGCTTCTGGCGTGCG
>Ga0187894_10005470_pt1 | contig 12929 bp, 13 predicted proteins | sample GBC1701081metaG_FD_136650 | JGI IMG/M metagenome (GOLD analysis project Ga0187894, IMG submission 136650) | White microbial mat communities from a lava cave in the Kipuka Kanohina Cave System on the Island of Hawaii, USA - GBC170108-1 metaG ... | reverse complement strand
TGTCGCGGGAACCTATGACAACACGTTCGGCGGCGTGAGGGTGAGACTGTTCGGCAGCTACGCCACCGCCCGTTTCGATCGCGGCACGCTGACACCCGACGGCGCGGCCGGCACCGCGAGCAATGCCGCCCGCCGCTGGAAGAGCTGGGCAGGCGGCGCCCAGATCAGCTATGCCGGCTTCACCCTCGGCGGCGGCCTGGGCCGGGACAACAACGGCTTGCGCGGCGACAACGCGACGCGCTGGTACACAGCCTCGCTGCTCTACGAACGCGGCCCCTGGCAGGTCTCGCTGGGCTGGTGGGGCGGCCGCAACAATGACGGCACCGCCACCGTTGCCGGCGCACAGAACGCCCCCGGCAAGGACAAGCACGACGTCTTCGAGGTGGGTATCAACTACCTGCTGTCGCGCGGCATCAAGCTCAACGGCGGCCTCAATTACGTCAAGGGTTCCGGCCAGTCGAAGAGCGAGAAGGCCGACGCCTGGGCGATCATCTTCGGAACGGCCCTCACGTTCTGAGCGCGTTACGGCAGGTTCCAGTTCTTCTTCATGTACGTGGCCCAACCTGCCTCGGTCTCCGCCCAGGTCACGAGCATGCTTTTCGACTCCTTGAACCAGTCGATGGGACGGTCGATGTTGCCCGGCTCCCAGGGATCCATGTGCTTGATCGTGCAAGTCTTGCCGTAGGGATCCTCGATGCCGTAGATCACCACAACGTGGCCCATGCTGGTGCTGGTCATCGAGTTGCCGCCGAAGGCGCACCACAGATACCCCTTGGCAGCGAGCTTCTGGTGGATATAGGCGCCGGTGAACACCGTCTTGGGTACCAGCAGGACATCAAAGCCCATCTGCATGTCCCAGGCGATCTGTGTGAGGCCGGACTTCATCAGCCCGCCGTTCTTGACATGGTCCTTGTAGTGCGTGGCGAAGTCGGCCTGGCCGAGGCCCTTGGCCAGTGTGGTCGTAAACAGAGTCTTCGGCTTTTGCGCCGCGACCCAGCATTCCAGCGCCGCCGCCCAGCAGTTCGGGTTGCTCTTGGCTTGCGCCACCACCGTGGGCGCGGCCTTGGCGTACTTGAGTCCCATCTGGCCCTCCGGGGTGGCGACCTGCCTTCGCTTCCCCACCCGCTACGGTGCAAGCCACGGCAAGCGACGCTTTGCTGAAGGCAGATGCTAGGTGTCTTCTGTTTCCCGGAAATTGCGCGGCCCAGGTGTTTGGTTTCGTCTGTTTCGCCGGCTGACGCACGCCGGGGCAGGCTCTGTCAGCCGCCGCGGATCATCGGATGCAATCGAAGGTGATGCTGCCGGTTTCCAACGCTTCGCCCAGCCGCGCCTTCTTGTCGAACCGGCGGCAATGCGCGTCGGCGGCGAGCAGCCGTGCCTCGCTGCTGAGCCACGGGCTGACGACGCCACCCTGCGCATTCCCGGCCACGCTGCGGGCGGCGCAGCCAGCCAGCAGGAGCGTCACCAGAAACAGGAGTGCGGGTCCGCGCATCGTCCGCCGTGACCGTGGAACAGGGTCGCCGCTCGAACCATAGTACGGGATCGGCCAGACGCCAACTTTCCGACGCGGGGCAATCGCATTTGGCGTATTCCCGTCGTCCTGAGCGCAGCGAAGAACCTTGCGGTGGTTCGATCAGCCGTCATTCCGAGCGAAGCGAGGAATCTTCTGCGAAAGGGAGGCCCCATTCCCGAAAGATCCCTCGCTGCGCTCGGGATGACGGGATGGTCCGACCACCGCAAGATCCTTCGCTGCGCTCAGGACGACGCATAAACGTGCGGCCGAAGCGGCGGATGGTGTCGGCGGGCTACCCTTCGAGCAAGTCGTCGCGCAGCCGCGCGCGGGTCGCGTCGTCGAGGCCGAGCGCCGATGCGAGGAAGGCATCGACCTCGCCATGGTCCTCGCGCAGTGCGGCGAAGGCGGCCTCGAGGTAGTCGGCGCGCGCCTCGATCAGGGCCGCACGCATGGACGGATCGAGCTCGGTGAAATGGCCTTCGTGGCCCGTCCAGACCAGGTTGGTATGGAGATAATCCTCGATCACCGTGGGCCAGGGCACGCCCAGCACTGACAGCAGCAAGGCCGCGGCAAAGCCGGTGCGATCCTTGCCGGCGGTGCAGTGGAATACCAGCGGCCGATGAGTGCCGTCCGACAGCGCCGCGAACAGGGTGCGGAACGCGGCCACGGCGCGTCCCGGGTAGTCCCGGTAGTGCTCGGTCATGAAACCGGCGATCACCTCGGGCGTGGCACGGCCGTCGGCCAGCGCGACGCGGATGCGCTCGCCGACGCGGGGCTCGATCGCGGCGGCCAGGATCCGCGCCTCGAGCCCGCCGAGGGCGTGCGGCGTCTCGGCCGCTTCGTTGACGCCGCGCAGATCGACGATGGTGCGCACGCCAAGGCCCGCGAGGGTCGACCGGTCGGCATCCGTGAGCCCGCCGAGATGGGCCGAGCGGAAGACGAGCCCGTGGCGCACGCGCCGGCCGTCCGCGGCCCGGTAGCCGCCGAGGTCGCGGAAATTGGAGCAGCCTTCGAGTGACACGATGCGGGGAAGGGCAACGGCGTCGTTCATGGCCACGCGGGGTCTGGTATCTACCGGCACGGCGCGACGCCAACTGCAGCGCACACCCGTCCGGACCGGCGACACCTTGGCCCCGCGGGCCGTGTCGCGCCAGCGCCGGCGGCGCAAGCCTGATGCCCTCATCGTGAAGGCCTGATTCAGCCGCGACACGACAAGGGAACACAAATCTGAAACCGATTGCGGACAGGATCACGGGTTTGTTCCCCGCCGCCATTGACGCGGAAGCGCCAAGGTTGGACGCACGGCGGTCAGACCGGACCGCGCGGCTCCTGCCGCGCTCTTCGTCTTGCCGCGGTAAGCCGTGAGCGCGCCGGGAGGCGCGCGGTCCGGTCACACCGCCGTGCGATCAAAGGCAACAGTGTGGCCATTTGCGAGCCGCGGACGCGACCCTCCGCTTCCGTGGCTTGCTCCGATGACGCGGGACGCACAAGATGGGCGTCTGATCCACGATTTGGGCGGGTGACCAGGGCGCATGAGAGACCATCGATGACGACCACCACGCTTGTCGCGCGCCGGGAGCAGGCGCTGGGCGCCGGCGCGCCGCTGTTCTACAGCGAACCGTTGCACATCGTCCGTGGCGAGGGGGTGTACCTGTTCGACGCCGACGGCCGGCGCTACGTCGACATGTACAACAACGTGCCCTGCGTGGGTCACGCCAACCCGCACGTCGTCGACGCCATGGTGCGCCAGCAAGGAACGCTGAACGTCCATAGCCGATACCTGCACGAAGGCATCGTCGCATTCGCCGAACGCCTCACCAGACTGCATCCCCGGGGCATCGAGAGCGTGATCTTCAGCTGCTCGGGCACCGAGGCCAACGAGGTCGCGTTGCGGACGGCACGGATCGCCACCGGCAAGGGCGGCATCGTCTGCACCAACGCCACCTATCACGGCAACAGCGAGGCGGTCGGCAAGCTGACACGCCTGGGCACGGACCGGCCCGCGGGCGGCGACGCGCGCGCCATCCCCTTCCCGGAGATGCTGCGGCCCATCGCGCCGGGAGCAAGCGAGGCGGAGATTTGCGATGCCTACCTCGACCGCCTCCGGGACGCGATCCAGGGCTTCAAGGACGACGGCGTCGGCTTCGCGGGACTGATCGTGTGCTCGATCTTCGCCAATGAGGGACTACCCGACGTGCCGCGCGGGTTCATGCCGCGGGCGGCGGAGATGGTGCATGCGGCCGGCGGACTGGTGATTTCCGACGAGGTGCAAGCCGGCTTCTGCCGCACCGGGCGCTGGTGGGGCTACGAGGTCACCGGGTTCACGCCCGACATCGTCGTGACCGGCAAGCCCATGGGCAACGGCCTGCCGCTGGCCGCGACCGCCGCGAGCAAGGCGCTGGTCGACGGCTTCCGCGCCCGCACGCGCTACTTCAATACCTTCGCGTCGAGCCCGCTGCAGGCGGCGGTCGGCATGGCGGTGCTGGACGTCATCGAGCGCGACGGGTTGCGCGAGAACGCCGGCACGGTCGGTGCGGCCTTGAAGGCGGCGCTGACCCAGCGCAAGGGACGCTGTGCCGCGATCGGCGACGTGCGCGGCCACGGACTGTTCATCGGCATCGAGATCGTGAAGGACGGCGGGGCGCCCGACCGGGACCGCACGATCGACATCGTCAACCGTCTCAAGGACAAGGGCTTCCTGACCAGCAACGCCGGCGCCTTCGGCAATGTCGTGAAGATCCGGCCGCCGCTCGTGTTCGGCCAACGCCACGCCGAGGCATTCCTCGACGCCTTCGACGCAACCGTCGACGAGATCAATGGATAAGGCCGACGCCGAGAGGATCTTCACGCCGGCGGCGCTGGAGGCCCTGGGCGCGTTTCCGATCGCGCGCGGAGAGCTCCGGCTGGTCACGGTGGGCGAGAACGTCACGTTCCGGGTCACCGACCGGCATGACGGTGCCGCCTATGTGCTGCGCCTGCACCGCCCGGGGTACCACACGCTGGAGGAGCTGAATTCCGAGCATGTGTGGGTCCGCGCCCTGGCTGAGGCCGGCGTCGGCGTGCCGACGCCGGTGCCGGCGCGCGACGGGCGCGAGTACGTGTCGGTGCTCGTCGCCGGCACCGGTGAGCACCGCCATGCCGGGATGGCACGATGGACCGAAGGGCAGCTTCTGTCCGAGGTGCTCGATCACACCGCCGATCATCGCGTGGTCGAGGGCTACTTCGAGCAGCTCGGCACGATCGCGGCATCCATCCATAACCAGTCGAGCGCCTGGCGGGTGCCGGAAACGTTCAGGCGGCACGCGCTGGACCGCGACGGCCTGATGGGCGATGCGCCGTTCTGGGGGCCGTTCTGGGATCACGCCTTGCTGTCCGGCGCCGAGCGGCGGCTTCTGCTCGACACGCGCGACCGCATCCGCGGCGTATTGGACCGCTACGGGCAGCCGCCGTCGACCTGGAGCCTGATCCACGCCGACATGCATCCCGGCAACATACTGATCGACGGCGACCGGCTGACCGTCATCGACTTCGACGATGCCGCGTTCGGCTGGCACCAGTATGAGATCGCCGTGGCGCTGATCCATCACCAGACGGCGGCGAATTTCGCGGCCATCGAAGGCGCCTTTCTCAGGGGTTACCGGGCTTTGCGCGACATGCCTGACGAGGCGCTGGCGCTGCTGCCCATGTTCCGGCTGATGCGGGGGATGGCGCAGATCGGCTGGTTCCATCAGCGGCCGGAACACAACCCTCCCCGGTTCTTCGACGAGATGAAGGATCTGGTGTGCACGCAGTGCGCGGCGTTCAAACCGGCCGTGTGAGGAGGGGCATTCGCACTGATCCTGTCGTCCTGAGCGCAGCGAAGGACCTTGCCGCGGTCAGATCAGTCGTCATCCCGAGCGAAGCGAGGGATCTTCTGCGAAAGGAGACTCCATACCCGGAAGATCCCTCGCTACGCTCGGGATGACGGTGTGTTCGAACGACCGCGAGGTCCTTCGCTGCGCTCAGGACGACGGGATTGCCCGAATGCGACTGCACGGCGGCTGAGCGCCTGGCCGACCGGGACGTTCTGTCCGTTTCGGTTCCAGTTTTCGTCGACACCGGCGGCGGGTCGCCTTACACCGCGCGGCATGTCGATCGTCCTGTGCATCCTCTGCCTCAATGTCGGCGTCGCGCTCGGCATGGTCCTGTCGGGCATCGTGCGCGAGCAGCGCGACGCGCTTGACACCCACACCAGCCGGCGAGCCGTGACGGACTGAGACGCGGGTTTCGCCGCGTCGAGCCTCTCGAACCGTCGCCGCGATCAGGGAACCGAGCCCTTCTGGCTCCGCACCGGCCATGGGTGCCTGTCGATATCGGCGGCGGGGGCCGTACCGCCGACCTGCATAGTGCGGCCCCGCACCAGGTCGTCGCAAACCGCCAGGATCAGGGCCAGCGCGCCCGCCGCGAACATGACGGCGATGATCCTGGCCTGTGATCCCCTGGTCATTCCTGGTCGGTGCTCCCGGCACGGATGGTGCTGTGCAATCAACAGCGACGCTCCCGTGTGTGTTCCCGCGCTGGCGCAGTTTTTCTGCAACGAACGCCGGGAAGGCGGCGCTGCCGCCGGCGACCGGATCACAATGAGACTGAGGGACTCGAGGGACAGGGGCGAGGCGCTTGCCAGCGAGGACGTTGCAAGCGCTACGTGCGCCGCCATCCTCTGACGTAGCCATCCTCGAATTCGATCGTGACCGGTGCGCCTGGACCCGTCCACGACCGGTACTTCGATTTGTCGTCCTTTCGTTTTTCCGAGGGCCACGTCAACGATCCACGGCAGCCGGTCAATTGCACGACATCGTCCTGCGACATTCCATACCGCAATAGAGAGTAGGTTCGTTCGTCGAAACCACAACCCGTCAGATCACCGCAACTCGTCACGACGCCGCTCGCAAGGAGAAGAGCGGCATAGTGCAGATGCCGTTGGGCCATTGCTTCCTCCTCTTTGAGAGGCACAACGGCCATCAGGCACAATTTGTTGCGGTCGATAGCGCCGACCACACGCATGGGAATGTGTTGCGCATGGGAATGTCCGCATGGGAATGCTGACTGCGAGGCCGAGTTAGGGTATGATCGCCACTTCGCGTTTGGTTGAGTGGCGTGGCGCATGAGTGACCTTCTCACTTCCAGCACTGATACTCTCGATGATGCCGGAACGGCCGAGCTGATCGCCTATCAGCGTGAACGCATCGAGTGGCTCAAGAGCCTCAACCGGCCTACAGCTCAATCCGAGTATGTACTGGCGGTGTTGGAAGCCCTGCGAAAGCGTTTCGCGAAGAACAGGGTGCAGTCTTAGCGGGCTGTGCTGTTGCTGCGTCGTCAGCCGTCGCGTTTCTCCAAGCGTCTTAAACATTCGGACAAGCTCCGGATCGGGTCCAACGTAAAAGCATTCGACGAGGCGACCGACCTTCGCGGCTTGTCCAATTCTGACGCTTGACACGATGTGTACTATAGTACACGATGCGCCATGTTCACGATCGAACAGACCACGATCTTCGCCAACTGGATCGTGAGTCTGGACGATCGCGAGGCACGCATCCGCATCGACCGTCGCATCGCGCGGATGGCGCTGGGCAACTTCGGTGACGTGAAGTCGGTCGGCGGCGGTGTCTCGGAACTGAGGATCAGTTACGGTCCAGGCTACCGCGTCTACTTCTGCCGTCGTGAGCGGACCGTGATCGTGCTGCTGTGCGGCGGCGACAAGCGGACGCAAGACAAGGACATCAAGCGCGCTCATGAAATGGCGCAGGAGGTGTGAGCATGGCAATCCAGACCATTCCCTTCGACCCCGCACGCTTCCTCGACGATGAGGAGGCGTGCGCGATCTTCCTGAACGATGCTATCGAGGAAGGTGACCCAGCCGGCATCCGCCAAGCCCTCGGCATCGTCTCGCGCGCTCGCGGCATGACGCAGGTCGCCCGTGACGTCGGGATGAGCCGGAAAGGCCTGTACAAGGCCCTGAGCGACGAAGGTAACCCAGGATTCGACGTCGTAACCAAGCTGCTGCGAGCGTTCGGTTTACAACTCCATGCGCGCCCGATCCGGCCGACGGCCTCACAGCATCAAAAGCGCCAGCGCACACCCCGGAAGCGGGCGGCATAGCTTGGCCCTTTGTAGGGACAAGCCTTTGGCGATGCACACATCGGGAAATCTTGCGTGGCGGTGCTTGCCAAAGGCGTTCAAGGATCACATAACAGTCCGCATTCATGCATAACTTCTTCAATAATTTCAAAATGGTGAGCCCGATGGGGATCGAACCCATGACCCTCTGATTAAAAGTCAGATGCTCTACCGCTGAGCTACGGGCTCGCCGGGGATGGCGCTCTTGGCCATCCGGTGGCGCGCAGGGGTATAGGGTGGGCTGGCGGTGCGGTCAATCGCTCCCAGAGAACAGAGGACAGGAGACAGAGGACAGAAAGAGTCGCTGCGCCTTCATTCTGTCCTCCGTCCTCCGTCCTCTGGAAATCAGTTGACGCCCTTGAGGTCCTTGAACTTGGCTTTCAGGCGTTCGTAGACCTTGGGCGACACGAATTTCGACGTGTCGCCGCCCAGGCGGGCGATGTCCTTGATCAGGCTCGAGGCGATGAACTGGTGCCGGTCCGACGCCATCAGGAAGATGGTCTCGACCTCCGGTTCCATCCGCGCGTTCATGTTGGCCATCTGGATCTCGTACTCGAAGTCCGAGACGGCGCGCAGGCCGCGGATGATGCAGGTGGCATCCTGCGAGCGCGCAAAATGCACCAGCAGGCCGGTGAACGGCACGATGCTGATGCGCCGGGCAACCTCCGGCGGCTGATCGGCGATGACCTCCCGCAGCATCTCGACCCGCTCGTCGAGGCTGAACAGCGGGCCCTTGCCGATATTCATGGCCGGCGCCAGCACCAGCTTGTCGACCAGCCGGGCGGAGCGGCGCACGATCTCGGCGTGGCCGCTGGTGATGGGGTCAAAGGTGCCGGGATAGACGCCGATACGCTCGCCTGCCATGTGCTTTCCCTCCACGACGCCTGAACCGGCGTTCATGATGCATTGCGTCATGGAAATCTAGCGGGATTGTCGCACGGTTGTCATCCGTCTTGCGGCGGTGCAGCAACCCTTCCCCGCGAAGTGGGGAAGGTGCCCGAAGGGCGGATGGGGCGCGCCACGTGGTCGTGCCAACCGAGACCGTGCCCCAGTTACCGGCACCACGTTGGGGGCCCTCCGCCCCCTTCGGGGGCACCTCCCCAGCGAAGCTGGGAAGGATTTGCCGCCGCCGGTGCGGCTCGTCAGCCAACAGCGCCAGCACGGATCCTGGCGAGCTGCGGCGCCATCCAGCGCCAGCGCCCGCCAGGCAACGTATCCGACAAACGTCGGACGCCGACAGCGGCTGGATGAACTATGACTGTCAATGGTGAGTCTGCCGGAACACAAACCCGGTTCGCACCGCCGCCCGTGCGAGGCTCTCGTGGTTCGACGGTCTTGCGATAGCAAGACCCGCGTGCCGGACATGCCCCCCGCAATCGGCGGATTGTCATTGCCATCCGCCACCTGAACGAGCCGCGAACACAGGAGGGCGTGCCATGCCTGGATCAACGGCACAGCAACGCGGGAAGCAGCTACCGCCCGGCGTGAAGGAAATCCCCGTGGTCGGGCTGCTCGACCAGCGGGTGGCCTACGAAAACCGTCCGCCGGATTGGCCGTGGATCATGGTGCCCATGGGCGCAACCCGCGCGCTCGCGCTGGGTCCGGCCAGCACGGCCGGCTTGTTTACGCGACAAGTAAACAGCGCGCTGCCGTTCACGCTCAAGAACCTGGACGACCAAAGCATGTTGCGAGGCGGGTATTACGCGGCGCGAATCAGCGGCAACCATTTGTTCATCACCGGATACCTGGGCGTATCGAATGCTCCCCTCGACGTGCACCAGCCCGGCGCCCAACTTCGAATCTGGGTCACGATCAAGCCGCGGATGACGCTGCCGATCGTCGTGCACTACGTCGAGCATGGACCGATGCTGAAGACACGAACGACACCCGATGACATGCGGCAGATCATCGAGTACGCCAATCGGATTCTCGTGCCGCAAACCAACATCCGCCTGCAACTGGCGGTGCAGAGCGTCTTGTCGCATGAGCGCATCGGAAAGAGGCTTGGCCCGGTGATTCGCTACGACCCGGAACGCTCCGACCCGGACAACGAGTGGGATCTCATCACGAAGCACAAGATCACCATTCCCGCGAAAAACATGGAATTCGCGGCGCTGAACGTGTTCGTGGTGCGCGAGCTGAACCGACAGGGCAAGACGAACGACGCAGGTGCGGTAAGTTCGGGTTGCTGCCTTTTCGAGGATCGAGTAGCCGGCAAGATCCGCAATGTTCAGCGTGGTGGCCGCATCCTTGCACATGAGGTTGGACATCATCTGCACCACCTGGCGGCGGAGCGCGATGCACGCGACCTCGGCGACGGGGATGCGCAGAGGCAGCGCCGCCTCGAAGCAAGCTTCCTCGCCGCCGAGGAACATCAACATGATGACTCGAAGAACGTGATGTCCTGGAGCGCCGGCGGGGACCGATTGAACCGCGCGCAGATCGAAAAGTTCAATCCCACCTCTCCCTACAGATAGGGCCGTGCGGGGGCACTCCATGGCGCGTCTTCTTTTCCTGCCCGGGCATTGAAGCATGGAGCGCATGACGCGCCACGGAGCGGCGCGCCGCCAGCGACTGATCGCGCCGGCTCGGGTTGTTTCCTGCCAGTGGCGCGCAAGAGCGCGCTATTTCCCGTTGGTGGCCTCGGTTTCGGCGTCGTCGGCGAGGTGGGCGACGGAGACGACCTTCTCGCCCTCGGCCACCGAGACGATGCGCACGCCGCGGGTGTTCCGGCCGGCGATGCGGATGCCGCCGACCGGGCAGCGGATCAGGGTACCGCCGTCGGTCATGACCATGATCTGGTCGCGTTCGGCCACCGGGAAGGCGGCCGCCACCGTGGCACCTTGCGTCAGGTTCATCAGGTCGACGCCTTTGCCGCCACGGCCGGTGACGCGGTACTCGTAGGCCGAGGTGCGCTTGCCGAAGCCGGTCGAGGCCACCGTCAGCACGAAATCCTCGCGCGCCGCCAGCTCGGCGAACCGCTCCGGCGACAGGGTGATCTGCGCCACGACGGCCTCGCCCTCCTCGGCCGCGCCGTTGGCGGCAGCGCTGCCGTTGGCCCCTTCCACGGCGCCGCCACCGGCCGCGCCATTGCCATTGCCGTTGGCTTCCTCGACGGCTGCCCCGTCGGCCTCGCCGTTCTCCTGCTGCCGCAGCGCCCTGGCCTGGCGGAGATAGGCCTCGCGTTCCTCGGTCGAAGCACGGCCGCTGTCGAGCAGGGTCATCGAGATCACCTCGTCGCCCTCGGCCAGCGCAATGCCGCGCACGCCGGTCGAAGCCCGGCCGGAGAAGACGCGCACGGCAGTGACCGCAAAGCGCATCGCCTTGCCCTGGCGGGTTGCCAGCAACACGTCCTGCTCGCCGGTGCAGACCTGGGCGGCGATCAGCCGGTCGCCTTCGTCGGCGCCCTCGAACTTCATCGCCATCTTGCCGCCCTGGTGGACGTTGACGAAGTCCGACAGCTCGTTGCGCCGCACGCCGCCGCGCGCCGTGGCGAACATCACGTGCTGCGTCGACCACGCCGCCTCGTCCTCGGGCATCGGCATGACGGTCGAGATGGCCTCGCCCTGCTGCAGCGGCAGCAGGTTCACGAACGCCTTGCCGCGGGCCTGCGGCGCGCCCAGCGGCAGGCGCCAGACCTTGAGCTTGTGCACGGTGCCGCGGCTGGTGAAGAACAGCATCGGCGTGTGCGTGTTGGCGACGAACACCGTGGAGACGAAGTCGTCGTCGCGCGTCGCCATGCCGGCGCGGCCCTTGCCGCCGCGGCGCTGGGCACGATAGGACGCCACCGGCACGCGCTTGACGTAGCCGCCGTGCGTCACCGTGACCACCATGTCCTCGCGCTGGATCAGCTCCTCGATGTCGGTCTCGAGCTCGTCGTCGACGATCTCGGTGCGCCGCGGCGTCGCGAAGCGTTCCTTGATCTCGACCAGCTCGCCGCGCATCAGGGCGTAGAGCTTGTCGCGCGACGCCAGCAGCACCAGCAGGCCCTCGATCTCGGCCGCGACCTCGCGCAGCTCCTCGGCGATCTTGTCGCGCTCCAGCCCGGTCAGCCGCTGCAGGCGCAGCTCGAGGATGGCGCGGGCCTGGGCTTCGGACAGGCGATAGGTGCCGTCGGCGGCGACGGTACGGCCGGGCTCGTCGATCAGCTCGATCAGCGGCCGCACGTCCTGCGCCGGCCAGTCGCGCGCCATCAGGCGCTCGCGCGCCGTCGCCGGGTCGGGCGAGCGGCGGATGGTGTCGATCACCTCGTCGATGTTGGCCACGGCGATGGCCAGCCCGACCAGGACATGGGCCCGGTCGCGCGCCGCGTTCAGCTCGAAGCGCGCGCGGCGAGTCATGACGTCTTCGCGGAAGCGGACAAAGGCCTGCAGCATCTCGCGCAGGGTCATCACCCTGGGCCGGCCGCCGTCCAAGGCCAACGCGTTGACCGGGAAGCTGCCGCGCAAGGCGCTGAAGCGGAACAGCTGGTTCAGCACCACGTCGGCCATGGCGTCGCGCTTCAGCTCGACGACGACGCGCACGCCGTCGCGGTCGCTTTCGTCGCGCAGGTCGGAGATGCCCTCGATCCGCTTCTCGCGCACCATCTCGCCGATGCGCTCGACGATCTTGGCCTTGTTCTCCTGGAACGGCATCTCGGTGAAGATGATGGCCTCGCGGCCGCCGCGCAGCTCCTCGATGTGGTGGCGCGCCTGCACGATGATCGAGCCGCGGCCCAGCTCGTAGGCGGCGCGGATGCCGTTGCGGCCCAGGATCATGGCGCCGGTCGGGAAGTCCGGCCCGGGGACGATCTCCAGCAGGCGCTGGGGCGTCAGGCCGGGATCGTCGATCAGGGCGCAGCAGGCGTCGATCAGCTCGCCGAGATTGTGCGGCGGGATGTTGGTCGCCATGCCGACGGCGATGCCGCCGACGCCGTTGGCCAGCAGGTTGGGAAAGCGCGCCGGCAGCACCGTGGGCTCGCGGCCCTGGTCGTCGTAGTTGGGCTGGAAGTCGACGGTGTCCTTGTCGATGTCCTCGAGCAGCGCCTCGGCGGCGCGCGCCATGCGGGCCTCGGTGTACCGCATCGCCGCCGGCGGGTCGCCGTCCATCGAGCCGAAATTGCCCTGGCCGTCGATCAGCGGCAGGCGCACCGAAAAATGCTGCGCCATGCGCACCATGGCGTCGTAGATCGGCTGGTCGCCGTGCGGGTGGTATTTGCCCATCACGTCGCCGACGATGCGTGCCGACTTGCGGAACGGCCGCGTCGAGTCGTAGCCGTTCT
>Ga0187894_10005469_pt1 | contig 12930 bp, 13 predicted proteins | sample GBC1701081metaG_FD_136650 | JGI IMG/M metagenome (GOLD analysis project Ga0187894, IMG submission 136650) | White microbial mat communities from a lava cave in the Kipuka Kanohina Cave System on the Island of Hawaii, USA - GBC170108-1 metaG ... | reverse complement strand
GTATTGCATTAAGTCTTGAGTTTAACTGACCGGGGGGGTCCTTTTCAAATTCACCAAAACCATGCGAATCCTTCAAGAAAATTGGGTTATTTTGTCTATCAGATTTTTAGTCGGACAACAGTGTTAATTTATATATCTCTTTACAACTTTAATTTATTCCTGCAAACATCCGCAATGCCATTCGAAAATTCCTCCAGGCTAAAATGTTCTACTTCGTTCCACCCCAATCTTCTTATTTCAGGAAGTGAATGTAGAGAATCAAAAATATCCTTTAACCTTTTTTTTAAGGCAATCGGTTCGGGTTTAAAGAGGAATCCGTTTATTCCATCCTGTATGACACTGGAGGAGATGCCAGCCTCCGCCACGAGCGGCACTGCCCCCACAGCCCAGCCTTCGATAACAACTTTAGGCCATCCCTCTTTCCTTCCAGGCATAATGACCACATCGGCTGTGACAAGTTTGCGCATGGAATCATCATAACTTAATTTTCCTTCAAAAAAAACCCTGTTACTAATATTATACTTCTTGCAAAGTTTGACCAATGTGTCTAACTCAATTCCATCTCCAATGAGATGATACTCCCATTCAAAAGAAGGATGCTCCAGAAATAACAATCCCAGTCCCTCAATCGCGATGTCAAAATCCTTTGCTGGTATGAGTTTTCCAAGGGAATAAAAAACAAGAGGACCTGAAGTGCTATCCTTTTGAACACGCAGTGATTTAAGGTCGTCAATTTCTGACTTAGAAATTGCTGCTGGAATAAATGAGATCAGGTGTTCTGATTTTGACTGGCCATAGACAAGTACATAGTGAGGAGCACCAAGCATTTTCTCAATGAAATTTCTTTCAATAATGGAAGGTATCCGTTCACCTTCAAAAAATGAAAAATAGCCGGCATATTTCGTGATACTTTTTTTTCGGAACAGGAAAACAAAAATATGAGCAAGCAAACCAAAATGAGACGGGCTTCTAATCAGTAATACTTCATGATTCCAAATAAAACTCATTAACCGAATCAATACCACCGGTAGTTGAACAAATCGGACGATTGCCCCCCACCACTTTATTGAGTGCGAATATGAAACAAAACTAAATTCTAAATTTGAAAAACCATACTCGGATACGGTAACCCTTATTTCATCTGTTGACAAGGGTGCAAAAATATCAACCTGCCTGAACAGACTTGCCCACACCCGCATTTCGCGAATGTAAGGCTCGTAGGAAACAATCTCACCTGAAGGCATCTTCCAGTTGAGGGCCTGTGAAATCGTTCCGAGCCGACAGTTAAATTTATAAGGCATATTCATTTCTCAACTTGCCAGGCGTTCATAATCAGGTCACGGGTTTTATCAGCCCCGTTGTTAAATAAGCAATCGATAACGGAAAGTGACGGCACAAACGATTTTCCAAGTTGAGAGTATTGCAGCGCTTCCGTATTGAAATTCTGCCACGAAACAGTGATCCCCGCATGGGCCCATTGTTCAGTATTCAGATAATTTTTACCACCCTTCCCAGCGATGTAATGATTGGATCCAAGTTTTTTACAAATTTCTATTAACCTCTGGTTTGGATCAAGAGTATCAATGTTCAATTCATCCATACGCATAACCTTCCCTTCGTATTTCAATTCTTGCAACAGAACCATAAAGGTTTTGTAATTGATTTGATCCAAATACTCAGAAGCTGCAAAATGTTCCGTCAATACTGAAAAAAACTGTTTAAAATACGGAGCTTTGCGGTAATTCTGCTCAATTGTTTTGATGACTTTATTCGCCCAACGCGCGTCTGCAATTTTTACCAGGTCAATGTTATCACTTAAACTCGCTTTTACAGGGACGGTCAGCCATAATTCCTGATCGGTATCCGAATTCTTTATTTTCGCCCTGTTCTGAAAATAGTTTTTTCTGAACTGAACGTTATGCAACCAAACAAATGTATCGCTGTTGAATACCTTATTGAAATAACCAAGCCACGGCAGGAAATGCGGCTGGTGAATGCTCACAATCATACGATCATGCGGATTACCTCGAAACACTCTGCATATTCTTTACCGATTTGTTTTCCACGCACACGTGCCAGATCTCCCACAATATCGTTCGAAAAGAACATACGATTCTTTTGAGTCTTGTAGGCATTAATGGCTTTCACTTTCGTATCCACAGCTTCCTTCGTGAGCTCAATAAACAAATCCATTTTAAAATCAAAACTGTTCCAGGGTAGCTCGTATCCAAGAATGGATGAATACTTAAACGCTCTCCTGCCTTCGGCAAACACCACTTCGTGTGATTGATGAATGTCCAGGCTGTTCGGTATGAAGATGACATCCGGCTTGTACTTTGTATTGAGATCATAAAAAAACTGAAGAATCTCGAGTCGTACGTCAAACAAATTTCGAGGGTCATAGTTCTTCAAGATCACGTTCTCAGGTTTGATACCCAGGATGGCTGCACTTTCATGAAACTCGTTCATCAACGTTTTATTCTCAACCATAGGAGGTAATGATAACCCGATATAATAAATCTGGTTAGTCTTGCCTAGTTGATAAATGGTACCTCCCGCCCCAAGCTCAACGTCATCCACATGGGGGGCAATTGCAAATATTGTTTTACCTGATAAGTTCAACATAGCTCATTCATTCATGTTAAGTTCCATCCAGACGTTTTGTTTCTCGCGCTGCTTCAATACAAAGCCAATCCTTTCATAAAACCGGATAGCATCGGTATTGGTATTTAAAACCTTTAAAGTTATCAATTTTACTTTTCTCGTCCTTGCTATGTGTTGCAGCCTCTCAACCAGCTGTCTCCCTAGCCCCTGATTTTGAAAATCGCTTCCAATAGCCAGTCGGTGTATATGGAAGGCGTTATCTTTATTGGACGCAATTAAAAAACCAGCGAGGGTTTGATTAGACAATACCTGAAGAGAGAGGTTCCACTTTTCCGGTAAATCAAATAGAAAGTTTTCTCGAGACCACTTTTCACCTTGTATTGAGTCATCAATCAACAGAAATTCTTTTACATGTTGATCCATGATACCTTTTGTAAGAGGGTTAATCTCCACCATCATCTTTTCAATTGAGGTATTTGGGGAAAACTCTTTAACATTTCTGCAGCTAGTGAATTTCTATGACGTATCTCACGTTTAACAAAAGGCAACTTCCACAAGGCATAACATGCTTTTAAAGTTTTTTTCACCAAGTTTCCCCGAATACTGAACATTCCCAGTAAACATTGCACGATATACTCACGCTGTTCCTGGTGAGAAAAATGCCTCATGTTAAGGTACAATTCTGTTACATGTGGTATTCTGAAATGAGTAATATATTTCCTGCTGGACGAATACGTGACCTTGCGAACGTTATGCTTTCTTAAACCTCCTCTGGGAGCCCGGTGGTGCAACACCCTGATCTCAGGATTTAAAATTAAGCTGGCACCAGTTTTATAAACCCTGGCCCCGATGTCGCCATCGGCACGTTGTCCATGATCAAACGCCATATCAAACAACCCTGATTTTTCAAGAGTCGCTCGTCTTACCATTCCGTTGTTTGTCGGGAATACATCGGAGTGCCTGATGAATGTATAGTCATACGGTATTGGGCCGGCATCAACTTCATCGCACACACCACACGACACATCCGCATTGAAATACTCCATGCATCGAATATGCTGCTCCAATAAATCAGGTTTTACTTCAACGTCATCATCAATAAATAAAATATAATCACCCGAAGATTGAAGCAAGCCCAGGTTGCGGGACCCGCACTGACCCGATTGGTCCATGGAGAAATACCGCAGCCCGATTTTATCATAGCCTTGAAAAAGTTCGGGCTTCCTTTCTGATACCGGGGTTTGATCAATTACGATAACTTCATACGGTAGAATAGTTTGAACCAACAATTGATTCAATGCCGTAACCAGGTACGGATACCGTTCTACTGTGGGAATAATAATGGAAATCTTATACGAAGTCTTTTGCAAAATTGCATTTCGCCAATCACTGTGGGTTATAGGCGTGGAAGCTTTAACCCTTCCCTCCTCCTTCCTTACCTGGCTGTAGGCGGGCCATGCCTCTCGAAAGGAAGTCAGCCCACCAAACGTATATCGGAGAAAGCTCCACGTCAGCCATTTCTTTCCCAGGCGATTATTGATGTACCGGAACTCGTCATCCAAAACAATAGCAGGAACGCTCAATTTGCTTTCCATTGGTTGCAGTAAATTTACCGGCTCAATCAATGCGCTGCCATACAACAATCGATAGATCCAATCAAGCATGGCGCCTTCAAGTGTAGAAAAAGCCGGGTTCAAAAAACCAATGGAGCGAATTACTTCTTTTCTTACTACCAGGCATCTCAAGGAAATATTCCAGATTGAAACCCCGGAAGCATGAACGGGCAGGTTAAAATAAATTCCAGGTGATAAGAGTTGTGTAACCCGCGGAGCACCAGACGAAACAGAAGCACGTTCATCATACCAAACGCCAATGGATTGGTGGGCATGAATCATTTTTAAAAGTTCATCTGTATGTATTGAATAGCCTTCGTGCAGAAAAATAATAATTCCAGAATCAGATTTTAATAAAGACTGAGTTGCATCAATAATAGAGCGAAGATTAAATTGAGCAGCAATACTTTGTCCTGCTTTCCATGGCCGGGCTGACGCGCTGCCCAATGTTATTAAATCAATGTTCGTATTCACCATTTCAAGCAGTAAACTTAATTTCTCTGAAAAACAGCAATCACTTCGGTTGTCAGTTTTCGAAACAATTTAAATCGGGAAGTAGCCAACGTAAACGCATACAGGAATTTATTGGACAGCATACCCATTCCACGTACAGTAAAACCATACTTTTTTTCAGTTTGCAGCGTAAGACCACATTTTTTGCATTCGGCCACAAGCGAATCAAATTCAATTCGGTTCAATGCATAACCTCTCTCTCCCATAGGCTTCAATTGCTTGCGAACAAGGGGATGGGCCGAATCTGAAATCTGAATTACAATCCGCCCCCCGGTCTTCACAACTTTTGAAAGCTTTTGAACTGCCTCTTTCCAGGAAGTTAAATGGGCTAAAATTCCCATGGCAACAATCACATCATAACTTCCATCCTGTAAAGGAGCATCCTCCAATGAGGATAATATATGAGTGACCTTTTCGCGAACATCTGGTGGTGTATTCTTCCTGGCCAGTTCCAACATACCCTCAGAAGCATCCATCAAGGTCAATTCATTATTCGTTGCCAAATGCAACGATACCCTGCCATCTCCGCAGCCAATATCCAGTATCCTTTTTCCAGCCACATTACCGAGCAGGGCGTGTACGATTTTTTGTCGGACCAGGACGTTGTAGTCTTTTTCCAAATAATGTGCAGGAATGCTAAAAAAATCGGCAGGTTTGCTCACGACTCAAGCGATGAAAGTACATCCATGTACCGGTTAATAATAGTTGTCCAGAAGTGATCATGCGACCACAGGGTTGCATTGGAACTATATAAAGAGTAGTTAGCCAATATTTCCTCAATTGCAGCTGCAATACTAACAGGATCGCTGGCAGGAACCAATTTTCCATTAAACCCTTCTTTGATCGCCTGTTCAATACCGCAGCCCAGCGAACCAATGGCCGGAGTTCCAAAAAAATTAGCCTCCAGAATTGCAATTCCAAAACCTTCTACATCCCCATCTTCCATGTTCTCACTCAGCATCATAAAAATATCAGCGTGGTGAAAAAGTGAAGCCAGTTCAGCATCAGCAAGAACACCATGCATTCGTACGTGATCCTGAAGATGGAGACGGGCAACAAGCGAATTCAAATCGGTTCCTTCATGAATACCTACGATATGGTACAGGACGGACGGATGGTTTTTTAACGTTAGTGGAAGAGCATGCACCACATGATGCTGGCCCTTCCGTTTCGAAACACGGCCAACGGTGAGCAGGGAAAGGGGTGCGGGTTGTTTCCTTTCCTTTGCACCCTGCACGGAGGCATACTTCGTTTGGTTAAACCCATTTGGTATAACAACGATTTTGCTCTCCGCTATAAATTTTTTTGAGTTTTCCTTACTGAATCCAGATACCGCAATCGCTTTCGTAAAATACTGCAGCGTTCGTTTACTCAGCTTGCTTTTTAAGCCGTGTTCTTCCAGCATTTCATGCCCGTGTAAAATAGCGAGTGACCTACGCCTGGATAAATAAATACCAACACCCAGAAGGGCTAACGATTTTGACCCGGTCCCGATCCAAACTGCATTTCGGGTGGTTATAAAATACCGAATGAATAAAAAAACAAAACTCAGGTTGGAAAACCACCTACCTCTTCTTGCGTATTTAACTTTTGCGTGGGACCTCAAACCTCTCCACTGCACTTCAAATTCCTTGCGGTACTCCGTTATAACGGTAACGTCACATTTCTTCTCAACAAGTTGTTCCGCAAGATTGTAAGCATGGTCAGCAATACCGCCCGGGCCAGGGGGAAATTCGGAACTTACAATAATAACCTTCATGCTACCAGTTCAAATCCTTCGTGTATCCCCAATGCCTCAATTCCTCACCTCCAATTTGCTTTAAGATTTGCTTCTCCTTTTCTCCAAAGTGGTTCTCCCAGTCGCCTATTATTCCCTTACGGAAATAACTGGTCGGGTCTTCTTCACCCGGTTTTCTTCCGCCACTCATGTTTTCAAACGATGTTTCCTCCACCACTCGCTTTAGCAGCGTATCATCAGTCCTTACATTCATAAACTGATAAATTTCACAAATCAAAGCGCCTGGATTAGCCAGCAAATCTTCATACTTAATGATCTTAAGGTCACCATCTGATAAATTGTTACGAATGTGTTCCGAGTATGCACACCACGCTTCCATTATTTGTTTCAAATACCCCTCATGAAAGGTGCCATCCTCATTGAATTTATTCGATTTTCCACCTCTTTTAAAGTGATACGCAAACGACACGGCAACATCTCTGCCATCGCGTACCATACAAATGATTTTAGCCTTCGGGAACATTTTCCTGATCAGGCTAACATCCTGCACGGTGCTTTTATCGCCCACATACCTGCTTTTCTTAATGTTATACCGTTCAAAGGAGGCTGCAAGAAAATTGCGAAAGTTGGTTGTCACACTTGCTTCATCAAACCAAACTTTTCCGCCCATCCCAAACCATCTTGACTCAACTGTATTTTTTACAAACACCCCGTAACCGCCAAATTCACGCAAAAAATGAGTATTCTTAAAGAAATTGAAAATCTGTCCACTCCCTCTGCAGGTCATATCCGGGTGCGTATTCAGAATATCCATCAGCCAGGTTGTTCCGGACTTATCAAAACCTGTAGCAAATACAAGATTGGCCCCGTCATTATCCGCAACCTGAATTGGAGTTGATTCAGCTCTAATTTGTTGGTAAACCCTAATGAATGACTTAACTGATTCCTTTATTTTCTTTTTAATCTTAATCATAACTAATTAAATACTTTTTTTGCCCTCCTTTACGATAAAGGAATCTCTCTTCTTTTTAGTCTTAATACCCATCATTCGCTTTATTTTTTGTTTTATATAATATGGACTAAAATTATACGGTATTACACCTACATAAGGGATTATCAGTCTCTTCAATTCTGTCTTGTTTATTTTCTTAGCTAACCTATCCATAAATTCAAAATCAGCCATGTGCGGTCGTAGGTCATTGAATTTCTCACCCAACCGATCGTGAATTACTCTGACTTTACCGTACGCAATGGCTAAACTTTTAAGGCCGGTAAAGTTGTACTCGTGTGGAAGAATGCCGACTTTCACCTGAGACTGCAAATATGCTTCTCTAAACGTTGGCATATCAGCATACATGTTTAACTCACGATGGATCCGAAGCCAGGTGGAGAAAAATTCAACGACAACCGGAGATTTGTTAAATCCCACCACGCCTGTATTAAATTCGTGTAGCACCCCCTTTAATCTGATGGGGTAGTTTGGTTGATATTGTTTCCAGAAATTCTCGCTGTGGCCTTTGGGCTCCAGGGTGGTTGCCATGTCAAAATAATCAAGAAACTCAAAGACATCGTCAATTGGGTTACAGACAAAGGTATCGGTATCTAAAAAAACAGTTTTATCAAAAGGGGAAATTTGCATTCCTGTAATTTTTACTTCAAAACTCCTTCCAATGTTTTCAACATAAATAATCTGATCAAATTCTTTTGATTTGAAAATCGGATCATCTGTTACCAAACATGTTGGAAGCTTTGTAAATCTTTTTAGCGACTTACAGGAACGCTCCGCCTCATACCTGAACATTTCGCCAATGGCAATGTATAAATATCCGCAGGTCATCTTGCTAAACTAAAAGCCTTCACAATCTAAATCTATTTTGAAGCTAGTACAAGGAGGTTCTTTTTTACATCACTTTCAATCGCAGTCAATTTATATCCGGATGACTCCAGGTAGACGATCACCTCCTCCTTGGAGGATTTGAAGTAGGCCAGGTCTTTTTCATGGATTTCAATCAATAGTTTTACAGGCCCTGCTAAAATTTTTTTCATCCCCTGAAGAACTTTCATTTCAGCTCCCTCCACATCAATTTTCACGATATCCGGTAACACATTCTTTTCGACACAATAATCATCTAAACTTATCGAGTTTACAGGAACGAGATCGTCACCCTTTATCTTGTAATCAACTATTTTAAGTACCGCATTCCCAACGGGCGAATCGATCACCTTTACCACTCCTGAAGTATCAGATACAGCTCCCCATATTGCAACTACATTTTTAAGACCGTTTAAGGCAATATTATTTTTTAAAATTCGAAAATTTTCTCCACCCATTTCAAAAGCATGAACATGCGCATCTCCGCAATGATGCGCAATCAAGCAGGTAAAATAGCCGATATTTGCCCCTACGTCAAAAACTACTCCCTGCTGATTCATTTCTTCCAATAGAACGCGTAAGCCCTCTTTTTCGTAAGGTCCGTTTTTAAAATGTGTGGCAAAAAAGGCTGCAGAGAAAGGATCATGTAACGAAAACAGCGTTTGACGCCCATTGTAGGAAAGTGAGTATTGTGACTGCCCCTTAAATTGGCGGATCAGTTTACTATATTGAATTCGATAACGTAATATCCGGATCAGCTTAAGTAACCCAAGTTTTCTTAAGATATTTTTAAGAAGCGATTTCATAGCTATTCAATGTCATTCTCAACTTTTCAACTGTAAAATTTGTTTATCGCATCAATGACAAGCTGTTGATCATCCGGTGTTAATTCAAAATAAAACGGGAGTCTCAATAATGTATCAGAATAATGATCACTATTCTCCAACACTCGTTTGTCATGCTTGCGCTCATAAAAAGGAGAACGGTGCAGCGAAAGATAATGAAACACACTCAGGATGCTATGCATTTTTAAAAACTCAATGAGTTTGTCGCGTTCATCTGAGTTTTTAGTTAACAAATAAAACAAATGGCCATTGTTGGTTGCATATTGTGGCAGGCTGGGAAGTTCTATTTTCCCCCTGCTTTGCAGGTGGTGGAGTCCGTTTTGATACATATTCCATATCTCTAAACGTTTGGCCTGAATGACTTCCAGGTTTTCCAACTGAGCCCACAGAAATGCGGCAATTATTTCAGATGGCAAGAATGAGCTCCCCACATCCACCCAACCATATTTGTCGACCTCTCCTTTAAAAAATGCCGATCGGTTAGTTCCCTTTTCCCAGATGATTTCAGCTCTTTTAATAAAGCGTTCGTCATTGACCACCAACATCCCACCTTCTCCTGAAATAATATTTTTTGTCTCATGAAACGAAAAGGCTGCCAAGTGGCCTATACTGCCAAGCGGTTTACCTTTATAATAGCTGTCAACTGCCTGCGCTGCATCTTCAACGACAAATAAGTTATACTTTTCGGCTAACGCCATAATATTATCCATGTCGCAGGCCACACCGGCATAATGCACCGGTACAATAACCTTTGTCTTTTTTGAAATCAGTGCTTCAATTTTATCCTCGTCTATGCCGGGATGATCGACACGACTGTCAGCGAAAACTATTTTAGCGCCTCTCAAAACAAATGCATTTGCTGTGGAAACGAAGGTATAGGAAGGAACAATCACTTCATCTCCAGCCTGGATATCGCACAGTATAGCAGCCATTTCGAGTGCATCGGTGCAGGAGGTTGTAAGCAAACATTTTCTGAAGCTATACTTCTCCTGAAAAAAATTCTGGCAGAGCTGTGTGTACTTTCCATTGCCTGAAAGTTTACCCGTTGCAACGGCATCACGAATGTATTCCGTTTCTTTTCCAGTAAGGTAAGGCTTGTTAAAAGGTATTGAAATCATTTTGAGCTTTGAATTGATTAGCAACTATTTCTTCCTGGCATACACCTCAATGCAATCATCCGCATCAAACCTTTGCAATACAAAGGCTATCGGATAGTACAAAAAACTGAATATTTTTTCCAACACAAGAAACGAATAAAATAAAAAGTCTGTTAAAGACCTGGATAATCCCTCTACATTTACCCGGTTTTTAAACGCCTTACTAATTTGCAAAAAATAAAATACCATCCGGAATCCCGATTTATTTGAAAATATTTTGATATCGGAAAACCCAGCCTCTACCAGCATTGATCTTAACACTCTCACATTAAAATAATTCAAATGAAACGGGGGAATTGTCCAGAGCCATCTCTTTTTTAAAACACGTGCCCATAAACTGCCGTAATTTGGCACTCGAATCTGAACAACTCCGGCAGTATTGAGGTGGTTATAGATTGCTTTCAAATAAAGTTGAGGGTCTGGTACATGCTCCAAAACATCATATAAAACCATCAGGTCTCCCGGGGGGATGTCCCGTAAGCGGCCGATATCACCATGGAGGGCATTTATATGGAACGCACTTTTAATTTCCTCCACATTCTTCTGGTTATAATCCAAGCCCCACAAATTTTCAAAGCCTATGGATTTCATATACGCGAGAAATGTTCCACTGCCACAACCAACATCCACCACACAACTTTTTTTATCACTAAATATGATGGGGTCGTATTTTTCTATTGGCTTAATTCGATGGTCGTAAATAAAATATTTAAAATGATCAGGTTTGGATTTAAAATATGAAATGTAGGATTTTGAATTCCCCTGCGCCACGTTATCTGAAAAATCAGCGTAAATTTTCGCAGTGTCAGGCGTAGGGTACACTTTTGAAAGTCCACAGGAATTACAAGTATAAATTGTAAAACCATTAAACTCTATACCGGTCTTCAAATGGTTACCGTGGCAGAAGTTACACTCACTCATAGTAGCTACAGAATTCTTTCCAATTTTGAGTGTATACCCTTTCCACACTTTCACTCCTGTAATTCAATCTCAAGAAAATCTCCATCAGGTTGTCAAACTGCACTTTGGGGTCTGCGAATGGAAAATCCGAGCCCCAAAACAGTCTTCGCTCATCCGTATGCTTTAATAATTTCTCAAGGTCAATAAAAGCACTGGTGTCTCCCAAATACTGCAAAGAAAAAGACAAATCAAATCCAACATTCTTCAGGTCCCTTAAATGAAAAAAATAATCCAGCACATGATGGCCACCTGCATGAGCAACAATGAATTTCGATTTTGGGAACCGCGTGGCCATCTCAATGAGTCTTTTTAAATTAGGTTGATAGGTCAACTCATGTCCAAAATAAAAGGCATCGTAGATAATGGGGATGGTGGAATCCAGTTTAATAAGATGCTGAATAACTTTATCATATTCATCATCGTCAATTCGTTGAATCCTGGAGTGAATCTTGAGGGCTTTAATTTTTTTTGATCGAACCGTTTCAGCTACAAAATCAAAATTACTTCTATAGTCAAAAATTAAGCTATGCGAATAGGGCGAAAATTTCTCCGCTAAACTTTTATAAGAGGACACATGATTGAAAATAATATTAGCATTCGCCAACGGTACATTGTAGGCGTCAAGACCTTCTTCGATATGCAAGTGGCAATCAAAAACCTTCATGAACAATCATATTAAACCTCTCCACCATGGTAACTTCCGGTAAGGTAAGGCAAATTCTAACGTAACGGTTAAAGCTGTTACCATATTCGTGGCCTGGAGTAGTAAGAACTTTATATCTATTTTCCAAAAATTTGCAAGCATCAAGTGCATGCGGGAAATAAGCTGAAAAATCCACGAAAGCGTAAAACGATGCTTCGCAAAAAAGTAACTTTAATTGTGTCGGCCGAAGGCATCGACTTAATGCATCATATCGTGACTTGTATATCAAACTACAATATTTTGAGTGTTCCTGTAAAGTTTCTTTATCCATATTCTCAGCTACTGACAGCGCATATGTATTCACACACGTTTGAATATGCTGACTAACCAATAAAAGTTTTTCTAAAATATCGGGTTGGGATACCATGTAACCAAGCCGCAGACCAGGAATGCACAAACTTTTTGAAAACGATCCAACACGAATAACATTTTGACCGCTTATGTTAAAGCTCCGCTCAATCTCACGCTCATATATAAGATCCTTATACACCTCATCGATCAACAGCCATATCCCCGCAGCATTCAACTGTTTAGCCAGGTCGTCAATTTCATCAAATTCAAAAATCTGTCCGGAAGGATTATTGGGGTTGTTGATAATTACAACCCTGACATTTTCTCGAACCGAAGTCATGACAAGGTCGTTCAGGTCATACACAAGTTTCCCCCCATTCTCAATTACTGGCGAATAAATAATTGTTTCCATTTCAAGCGAAGCCACGATATGCGGGTAGCTGAGCCAGTAAGGTTCAATGAGTAATGCCTTCTCTCCTTTATTGCAAATAGTTTTAAGGGCCATATAAATCCCATACTTCGCTCCTTCACAGAGCATCACCTGATCCGGATTTATTTTATTGGTTGCATCACTTAACATGTTGGCTATATTTTTTCGAGCCAACAACGTCCCCGCTGATGTCGTATACGGGT